>Ga0210390_10001738_pt1 | contig 20176 bp, 19 predicted proteins | sample IncBWH11OmetaG_FD_161050 | JGI IMG/M metagenome (GOLD analysis project Ga0210390, IMG submission 161050) | Forest soil microbial communities from Barre Woods Harvard Forest LTER site, Petersham, Massachusetts, United States - Inc-BW-H-11-O ... | reverse complement strand
GACTTGCTGGGAACCAATCTCGGTGAGTTCTACGGTCTGCCACCCACCGGCAAGGCGTTCCGGGTGCCGATCATCGCGGTGTTCTTCTTCGACGACGATCGAATCACCAACGAGCGCATCTACTTCGACTCGGCCAGCCTGGTCAGCCAGATCGGTCGCGGTGAGCTGCTGGCGGTCGCCGCCGCGGGTCAGCTACCGGATCAGTAGCGACACATCAGTCACGCAAGTCACTGAGGCAAAAGGGTGTGCGTTGTGCCCGGCTACGAGCGACAAATCATTTGCGAGCCTTCATTTGTCGCTCTGAGGCGGACAGCTTACCACCCATTGGCGGAGCATGGCGCTACAAGGAAAACAACTGGGTCGCGCGTGCTGGTGACACTCTCTATGAGGTTGCTGGGTCCTCGAACACTCCCGAAAGCTTCGAGGACACAGAAATTTTCTTCTACATGGTCGGTGAGTTGCTCTTCCTCGATCAAGACAACAAAATCCTCTGGCAGGAAAATCACAAGACATCTATTGACCGCTACACCCACTACTGCGCCGACAACGGCATCCCTGCCCGTGACCTGACCCGATGGGATGCGTGACTATTGGGTAGTCTCACCGGCTCGCAGTTCGATCCGTCAAACGTCGGGCCCCGATCAACGAATCCGGTTCGCCGGCAACCTCATCGCCTTCCCTGGCCTGATTCGTCATGAGCCACGTGTCTAACTCGGCAATGACAACCTAAGCGCGATCATTTTGACACACCGCTGCTGATATCACTTTGGTTCGGGTCGATTTCGTCCTCAAAGTGATCGTAGGGAACACTCGGATACACCCTGTTTCGGCCTAAAGATATTCGGGTCGGGGTGTCCGTTGCGCCCGCCGATAGCGACAAATCCCCTGCGGGTTCTGGCTTGTCGCTGTGAGGCGGGCAAATTGCCCACCGGTTCGCCGCAGAGATTCCTGTGGCAGATGTGGTCTCCGCGGCCGCCGCAGCCACGGCCCTAGCTGCCGTTATTCGATCCGCCTGAGTTCTGGCCCGCAACATCGGTGATCGGGAAGTTGGGCATCGGCTGCGGCGACGGGGTGTTGGGCAAGGACGGAATCTCCGCAACCGGGATGTCGTTTAGGTCATTGGCCGGCGGCCCGTTCTCCCGGCTGCCGTACACGCTGCCCGCTGCTCGTGGGCCGAGCAGCTGGCTGACCGTCACCAGGTGATAGTTGTTGGCTTTCAGCACCGGGATGAACTGGTAGATCAGATCAACCGTGCTGGAGTAGGTGTCATGCAGCAGCACCACCGAGCCGGGCTTGATCTGGGTCATCAGCAGGTATCTGCTGGCCGCGGTGTTTGAGTCGTTGATCCAGTCGTAAGGGATGACGTCCCAAAGGATTCCGGCCAGACCGATCTTTGCGGCCTGTTCATTGACTCCCGCATCGGTGAGCCCGCCGGGGGGCCGCCACAGCTTGGGCGTCACCCCGGTGGCCGCGGCGATCGCATCGTTGGCTCTGGACAACTGGTCGGGAACATCGGCCGGCGGCAGCGTCGTCATGTTGGGGTGTTCCCAGGTGTGGTTGCCGATCTCCATACCGGCGTCGACGACACGTTTGGCGCCGGCCGGGTTGGCCGCGACCTTGTTGCCGATCTCGAAGAAGGTCGCCTTGGCCTTGTTGGCGCTCAGGATGTCCAGCAGCCGATCGGTGTACGGGGTGGGGCCGTCGTCGAACGTCAACGCTACGCATTTGACTTGCGCGCAGTCGACGACATCGTTGGCGTGGGCGAACCTGACGTGCCCGGTGAACGCACCGATCGCGACGACGGCGGCGGCTGCCACCACACCGGCGACGGTGCGCCAGTACCGCCATGCAAGGGTGTCTGGTCGTCTCGGCACGGCCGGAAGCTTACCCGCGGCGAACGCAAGCGCGGCAAAAGCCGGGCGCAGCGGGTCGCCGCGCGACAATCCAGGCCTAGGGCAGCGGGGCCCGGGTGATCTCCTCCAGCATCTCGGTGACCAGCGCGGCGATCGGCGACCGCTCGCTGCGCAACAGCGTGATGTGCGCGAAAAGCGGGTGCCCCTTGAGCTTCTCGACCACGGCCGCGACCCCGTCGTGACGGCCCACCCGGAGGTTGTCGCGCTGAGCGACGTCGTGGGTCAACACCACCCGCGAGCCCGCGCCCAGCCGTGACAGCACGGTCAGCAGCACATTGCGTTCCAGCGATTGCGCCTCATCGACGATGACGAACGAGTCGTGCAGCGAGCGGCCGCGGATATGGGTCAGCGGCAGCACCTCGAGCATTCCGCGCGACAGCACCTCTTCGAGCACCGCCGGGCTGGCCAGACCTTCGAGGGTGTCGAAGACGGCCTGTGCCCACGGTCCCATTTTTTCGCTTTCGCTGCCGGGCAGGTAGCCCAACTCCTGGCCGCCGACCGCGTAGAGCGGGCGGAATACCACCACCTTGCGCTGGGTGCGTCGCTCCAGCACCGCTTCCAGGCCAGCGCACAGCGCCAGCGCCGATTTGCCGGTGCCGGCCTTGCCGCCCAGCGACACGATGCCCACCGACTCGTCGAGCAGCAGATCCAGGGCCACCCGCTGCTCGGCGGAGCGACCACGCAGTCCGAAGACCTCGCGATCGCCGCGGACCAGTTGAACCCTCTTGTGGGCGTTAACCCGGCCGAGCGCGTGCGAGCTGCCGGCGAGCAGCCGAATACCGGTGTGGCACGGCAGGTCTCGGGCCGCAGACAAATCGACTTCGCCGTCGGCGAACAATGCGTCGATGTCCTCGGCGGTGACTTCCATCTCCGTCATCCCGGTCCAGCCGGAGGTGACGACGTCCTGCGCGTGGTACTCGTCGGCGCGCAGACCCACCGCTCCCGCTTTGACGCGCAGCGGGATGTCTTTGCTCACCAACGTGACTTGCTTGCCCTCTGCGGCCAGGTTGGCGGCACAGCACAGGATGCGCGAGTCGTTGGTGTCGGTGCGGAACCCGGCAGGCAGCACGGCCGGATCGCTGTGGTTGAGTTCGACATGCAGCGTGCCGCCTTGTGTCCCAACCGGAATCGGCTGATCCAGCCGTCCGTGCTCAAGCCGAAGATCATCGAACAGCCGCAACGCCTGGCGGGCGAACCAACCCAGTTCGTGGTGGTGGCGTTTGGCTTCCAGCTCACTGATCACCACCAGCGGAACCACCACTTCGTGTTCGGCGAAGCGGGAACATGCCCACGGGTCGGACAACAACACGGAGGTGTCGAGCACGTACGTCCGTGGGGTGTCCTGTGGAACCGCCGGGGAATTAGTCACGAGCGCTCCTCGAGCTCATCGCCCGGTTCGCTGCCGCATGCGGGTGGTGGCCCCACCCCCACCCATGCACGCGGGGCGTCATAACCGGACTGAAGCCCGTGCGGCCCGCACGGACGATTCGGCGGGGGCCGCGGCGCCAGGACCGGGGCCGGCGGTCCTGTCGAAGTCGAGACGAGAGGCGCCGCCCGGACAGCAGAGCATGTCGCTAGCCATCGAATGCGACGCTACTCCGGTCTTCGCATGTGCGCCGCGCAGGCGCGCCGACGAGGCTAGCCGATGACGAACTGCCGCAACGCCGGCTCGTCGGCGACTCCCCATGCGCTGATGCGGTCGGAGATCACCTGCCGCAGCTGATCCGGGCCGAAAATGCCTGCGTCGGCGACGTTTCGCAGCTTGTCCTGGTAGGCGTCGATGTCGGCGCCGATGACTTGAAGGTCGGCCGCGCGGGCGGCAATCGCGGCGATCGTCTCGTCGCGGGTGTAGTCGAGGCAGTGCGCGACGAGGTTCGAGAAGAACTCCTCGTGTCGCTCTTCGTCTCGCGCGATGTGGGCAATGAGTCCGGCCAGCACCGGTTCTTCGATCTCGGCCGCCAGGTTGTTGCAGTACACGGCGTGGGCGCGCTCGAACAAAGCCATGAAAACCAGGGTTTCAACCTGGGAATATTGGTCGGCGCGATACCCCTTGAGCGACACGTGCTCGAAGCGGACGTGCTCGTTGGCGGCCGGGTCGACCTCGCGGGTCACCACGAAGTACTCGCGTAGTGCAATGGCGTGCAGGTGTTCTTCGGCTGTCCACCGGCCCAGCCACTGGGCCCACATATCTTCGAGAATGAAGTGCTCGACGAGTTCGCGATGATAACCGGCCACGTTGTCTTTGGTTATGAGCAGAATCTCGCACGCGTCGGTGATGACTTTGGGCAGCGTGACCTGCGACGGATCCCAATCACGCCCGCCGAGGAAGGCGAAGTTCTCGCCCTGCTCGAACGGCACGAAGTCGTGCGCGAACCACAAGTTCTCAGTGTCGAGGTGGCGGTCCAGGTTCTCGCCGACGACCGGCTCGAGTTCGAGGATCAACGCATTAGCGACAGGTTTCTGTGCCATGAGGTAACTGTAACCCGCGTACACAGGTTCCGTGAAACCTGCCCCAAGGATGAGTCAGCGGCCGACCAGCGACCAGTCTTCCAGTCCCTCGTACAGCGGGAACTCCCTGGCCAGCCGCGTCACCCGGTCACGCAGCCCGGACACATCCGCGGAGCTGCCCGCCGCCAGGGCGGTCGCAATGATGTCGGCGACCTCGGTGAACTCGGCTTCGCCGAAGCCGCGTGTCGCCAGCGCGGGAGTCCCGATCCGCAGGCCCGAGGTCACCATCGGCGGACGCGGGTCGTTCGGGACAGCGTTGCGGTTGACGGTGATGCCGGCCTCGTGCAACAGGTCCTCGGCGGCCTGGCCGTCCAGCGGGGAGTTGCGCAGGTCCACCAGCACCAGGTGCACGTCGGTGCCACCGCTGACCACTGACACACCGGCCTTGGCGACGTCGGCGGCCAGCAGCCGATCGGCGAGGATCCGGGCGCCGGACAGCGTGCGCTGCTGGCGGTCGGCGAATTCGGGTGTGCCGGCGATCTTCAGCGCGACGGCCTTGCCGGCGATGACGTGCATCAGCGGGCCGCCCTGCTGGCCGGGGAACACCGCCGAGTTGATGGACTTGGCGTACTCCTGCTTGCCCAGGATCATGCCGGAGCGGCCCCCGCCCAGCGTCTTGTGGATGGTGGTGGACACCACGTCCGCGTGCGGCACCGGGCTCGGATGCAGCCCGACGGCGACCAGGCCCGCGAAGTGTGCCATGTCGACCCACAGCTTGGCGTCCACCTCGTCGGCGATCGACCGGAACGCCGGGAAGTCCAGAATCCGCGGGTAGGCCGACCAGCCGGCGACGATCACCTTGGGGCGGAACTCACGCGCCCGAGCGCGCACCTCGTCCATGTCGATCAGATGCGTCGTCGGGTCAACGCCGTAGAAGCCGTTCTCGTAGAGCTTTCCGGAGAAATTGAGCTTCATGCCGTGCGTCAGGTGACCACCGTTGGCGAGGTCGAGGCCCAGCAGGCGCTCCCCCGGCGACATCAACGCATGCAGCACGGCGGCATTGGCCTGCGCGCCCGAATGCGGTTGCACGTTGGCGAAGTCGGCGCCGAACAGCGCCTTGGCCCGGTCGCGGGCGATGTTCTCCACGACGTCGACGTATTCGCAGCCGCCGTAGTAGCGCCGCCCGGGCAGGCCCTCGGCGTATTTGTTGGTCAGCACGCTGCCCTGGGCCTGCAATACCGAACGCGGTACGAAGTTCTCGGAAGCGATCATCTCCAGGGTGTCGCGCTGGCGTCCGAGTTCCTTGCCCAGCAGCTCGGCGATGTCGGGATCGACGTCGGCCAACGGCGCGGACATTACCGAAGCAGCAGTACGAGAATCAGGTGCAGCAGTCACGGGCGCCAGTCTTCCACGCGGGCGCCGACGACTTGTGTGCCGCCTCCAGCCGACTAAGACGGCGGCACCGGCGGCGACGGCGGGTTGGCGAGCCCCGGGCTCGGCCCGACCTACAGCGTCAATCCGGGGTAAAGCGGATTGGCGGCCAGCAACTCGGCGGCGGCAGCGTGCACCCGATCGGCGGTGCCGTCGGCCAGGGTGTACTTGGCCCTGGAGGGGCCGTGCGGTCCCGCAGCGGGTTGAGTGTTGCTCAGCACGTCGACCACCAGTCCGGCGACCCGGTCGAAGTCGGCAGCGCCGAAGCCGCGGGTGGTCAGCGCCGGGGTGCCGAACCGGATCCCGCTGGTGTACCAGGCGCCGTTGGGATCGGCGGGGACGGAGTTGCGGTTCGTGACCACGCCGGCGTCCAGCAGCGCGGATTCGGCCTGGCGCCCGGTCAGCCCGAATGACGTGACGTCCAGCAACACGATGTGGTTGTCGGTGCCGCCGGTGACCAGTCGCGCCCCGCGCCGCAGCAACCCGTCGGCCAGCGCCTGAGCGTTGTCGGCGATCCGCTGAGCGTAAACCTGGAAAGCGGGCTGGCGCGCCTCGGCCAGCGCGACCGCCTTGGCCGCCATCACGTGCGCAAGCGGTCCGCCCAGCACCATCGGGCAGCCCTTGTCGACTGCGTCGGCGTACTCCGGCTGGGCCAGAATCAGCCCGCCGCGGGGACCGCGCAGCGACTTGTGCGTGGTGGTGGTGGTGACGTGCGCGTGGGGCACCGGGTCCTCGTCGCCGGTGAACAGCTTGCCGGCCACCAGCCCGGCGAAGTGCGCCATGTCCACCATCAGAGTGGCGCCCACCTCGTCGGCGATCTCGCGCATCATGGCGAAGTTGATCCGACGCGGGTAGGCCGAGTACCCGGCGACCAGGATTAGCGGCTTGAATTCGCGCGCCGCCGCGGCGACCGCGCCGTAGTCCAGCAGACCTGTCTCCGGATCGGTGCCATAGCTGCGCTGGTGGAACATCTTGCCGGAGATGTTGGGCCGGAAGCCGTGGGTGAGGTGGCCGCCGGCGTCCAGCGACATACCCAACAGCCGCTGGTTGCCGAGCTTGGCGCGCAGCGCTTCCCAGTCCGCCTCGGAGAGATCGTTGACATGTTTTGCGCCGGCCTCGGCCAGACCCGGCGCCTCCACCCGGGCAGCCAGGATCGCCCAGTAGGCAACGAGATTGGCGTCGATACCCGAATGCGGCTGGACGTAGGCGTACGGCGCGCCGAACAACTCGCGGGCGTGCTCTGCGGCCAAGCTCTCAACGGTGTCGACGTTCTGGCAGCCGGCATAGAAGCGGTGCCCGATGGTGCCCTCGGCGTACTTGTCCGAGAGCCAACTTCCCATGGTCAGCAGCACCGCGGGCGAGGCGTAATTCTCGCTGGCGATCAGCTTGAGCGAATCACGTTGGTCGGCAAGCTCTTTGCGTGTCGCAGCGGCGATCCGGGGTTCGACGGACTCGATCACCTGCAGTGCCGCGCGGTAGGCGGCGGTGGCGGTGTCGGCGTACTCGGCGCCGGGCGCTGCAGCCGGGCTAGTGATTGCGTTTGAGTCTGCTGCCATGCAATCGAGATTAGTCGGGCAGCGCCGACGGGATCAGCGGCTCGTCAAGCAGCCGACCAAACCGCTCGCCCAGGCTGACGCCGACGGGCCGGTCGTCCAGCCAGTGCCGCAGCAGCCGGTAACCCTCGACATAGGTGCTGGTGTAGGCCCGCCACAGCGGCGAGGACAAAAACCGGAGCATCTGCTGGGCACGGGTGTCGTTGACCAGCAGCCAGCGACGCAGGTAAGCCGCCACCTCGTCGGCGTCGCGGTGCTCGTCGTGCAGCATCAACGCCGCGTCCTGGCGGACACCGGCCAGTGCCGCCGACGCCTCGGAAACCGCCTCGGCGCGCTCACCGTCGAACCTCAGTCCCAAATCGGCGTAGATCTCGGCGGCCCAGTTCCCCCAGCCAGGGCCGATCGCGGCGTAGAGCGCCAGGTCGGCCAGACCCTCGGCCATCAGGCACTGCGGGGTGTTCACCAGGAAGATGGTCTGCTCGGCCTGGCCTTTCCGGTTGACCAGCCCGGCCTCTTTGCGGCAGTGCTCGGTGTGGTGCCCCGGATAGGATTCGTGGGCCACCAGCCGCGGCAGGTTCGACATCAGTTGTTTGACGTCGGCGTTAACGGCCACCGTGGAGCGGTAATCGCCCAGGTAGTAGTTGAATCCCGACCACGGCTGGTCGGTCACTACCTGATAGACGACGGTCTCAGTGTCGGGAAGTGGATACTCGGCGCGCACTCGATCGCGCAGCGCGCTGGAGAACGCCTCGATGCACTCGGCCAACCGATCCGGCGGGATCTCCTCGCTCGCTCGATAGGCCTCCATCCGTTCGGCCAGTGGGCCGCTGAGCGCCCGGCCGCCCAACACATCGTCGAGCCGGGCGTGCGCCTGCCGGTACGTTTCCACTTCACCCTTGGCGATGTGGACGTCGAAGTAGTCGTGCACCTCGTCGACGAAGCCGATGTCTTCCCCGGCGAACTTGCGCCCGGCGCAGGCCAGCGCACGCAGATGGGCGCCGATGAAGTCGGCGCGGGCTTGGTTGAAACCGTTGCGGCGCGGCACATCCGGTAGCGCTGCGAGCAGCCGCTGGGCCTGGCGGACCAGATCGGCCGGGTCAGGCGCGGACTCGGCCAACACCGTTTGGCGCAGCGCCGGATCGCCCGTGAACGCATCGACGTAACCCGACTCGATTCGGTCGAAGCGCAAACCCAGCGACAGGTACTCGCGGATCAGAGCGGCGGGTTCCAGACTGAGCTCCACGCCCGCTAACGCTATCGGCTCGTGGCCCCAGCCGCCCACAGCGCGCCGAAGGCTGCAAGACTGACACTCATGTCGCGGCTGAGCGAGCCGAGCCCCTACGTGGAGTTCGACCGGGGTCAGTGGCGCTCGCTACGCATGTCGACGCCGCAGCCACTGAGCGAAGAAGAAGTCGTTGGCTTGCGCGGATTGGGCGAGCAGATCGACCTGCTCGAAGTCGAAGAGGTCTACCTGCCGCTGGCCCGGCTTCTGCACCTCCAAGTCGCGGCCCGGCAAGGGTTGTTCGCTGCCACCGCGGAATTCCTCGGCGAACCTCGGCAACACCCCGATCGGCCGGTGCCGTTCATCATCGGAGTGGCCGGCAGTGTGGCGGTCGGTAAGTCGACGACGGCCCGCGTGCTGCAGGCGCTGCTGGCCCGCTGGGATCACCACCCCCGGGTCGACCTGGTGACCACCGACGGGTTTCTCTACCCGAATGCCGAGTTGAACCGACGAAACCTCATGCACCGCAAAGGCTTTCCGGAGAGCTATGACCGACGGGCGCTAATGCGATTCGTCACCTCGGTGAAGTCCGGTTCGGATTACGTATGCGCGCCGGTGTATTCGCACCTGCACTACGACCGGGTGGCAGGCGCCAAGCAGGTGGTTCGCCACCCTGACATCCTGATCCTCGAGGGCCTCAACGTGCTGCAGACCGGACCCACCCTGATGGTCTCGGACCTGTTCGACTTCTCGCTGTACGTGGACGCGCGCATCGAGGACATCGAGCAGTGGTATGTCTCGCGGTTTTTAGCGATGCGCTCGACCGCGTTCGCCAACCCGGCCTCGCACTTCCACCACTACGCGGGGCTGGCCGACCAGCAGGCCGTCGTCGCCGCCCGCGAAATCTGGCGTTCGATCAACCGGCCGAATCTCATCGAGAACATCTTGCCCACCAGGCCCAGGGCGACCCTGGTCCTGCGCAAAGACGCCGACCATTCCATCAACCGGCTGCGGCTGCGCAAGCTCTAGATCACTAGAGCGCCTGCGGTAGAGGCTTTCAGCCGGCCGACGTAGGCAACGTAGGCCCCGAGCCCTGAAACAAGCCGATGCGGAGGCGCGTACCGCAACCTCTGACGGCGGCGCCCCGCACCGGCGGGAAGGGAGTCACACCGCCAGTCGGCGCACTCCGAGGTATTGCAGGTAGCCGATCAGGGCCGTGTAGACACCGCTGGCCAGCGCCGCGGCGACACCCGCTGCATTCAGCGGCAACACATCCGCGGCCACGATGACGACCGCCGCGACGGTGAAGACGATGTTGGCGATGACGACCCCGATCCCGGCGCCGCGCAGATCGGATACCGCGGCGAAGCCGAACACAATGAGCCCATACAGCACAAAGAATGCGCCGATGCCGTATTCAGTCAGGGAGCTCAGCCCAGTCAGCGACGAGATCGGGTCGGCGGCCGCGGCGATAAACAGCCCGGCGAACCCGGTCAGCGTTGCGTCGAGCCGCATGGCGAAACGCAGCAGCGAGTCGGTGGAGTCGGCGAAGGGTCGGGTGGACTGTCCATAAACAGCGGTCATGTCGAGAACTCCTTGCGATGTCGGGTCGTACATATCCCAGCGTGCCGTTCTGGGACTGCCAGATCGACGCTCAGAACTGCCAAGCACTGCCATGCGCAGGTCAACAGAGTGATCTAGGCCACGTATTCCTTAACTAGCCGAGCTAAGTCTTTTGCCGACTCCCTCTCGCGCCGCTTCACGGCGCGCATCGTCGCCGGGCGGTCTTTTGCCCGCTAGCTCGAGACGGCCACCCGGCCGCGCAAATCGGCGGCGATGAGTCGGGCCGCGGCGTTCTGCCAGTTGTGCAGCGAACGTTGCGGTACCTCGGTGACGAACCACTGCCAGGCCCGCCGAGCCGTCGCGTCCAGGCCGGCGGCGGTGGCGTTCTGCGCGTACGCGCGCACGCCCACGACGTAGGGGAAATACAGGGCGTTGTAGTAACGCCACTGCTCGGTGGTGCCGAAGTCGCCACCGTCGCGTGGCTTGAGCCGGGCGATGCGGTCCGCGAGCAGAGCCTTGAGCTCGATGGCCCGCTCCAGCGGCTGGTCGGGCGCCCCACGAGCGGCCAGCCGCTCGTCGATCGCCGGCAACGCGGTCAGCGGGCTGGCGACCAGCTTGGACAGGTCGCCGTAGTGGCCCAACGCCCGACGGGTGAGCCGGGCGAAGGTGTCTTCGTCGAAGTCGTCGAGCGGATCGGCGGAGCGCAGCGGCAGCGCGGATTGCGTGCGCCGCAACGTCTCCCGGTCGGCACGCAGCATCGGCGATCGGGAGAACACCAGCCGGTCCAACAGCCCGGCCAACGGGTCAGCCAACACCTGCACGGAGCTTGCGATCGCCAAGCTGGTGAACAGCAACACTGTCAGGGCGGTCAGCGCCGTCTTCTCGTGCTGGGTCAAGGCGATGCCGATCAGGATCTGGCCGCCGAGCAGCGCGACGACCATCCCGGTGCCGGTGAACGAGCGCAGCATGTCGGCCCGCAACGCCTGACCCTCGTCGAACGCGTCCCACAGCGCCACCGCCACGCCGAGGCTCAGCACGTCGCAACTCGTCGACGCCAACGCCAGCCAGCTCGGCACCACGCCCAGCGGAATGATCAGGATGGCGTTGGCCAACGCAAAGAACAGCGTTGCCGTGATGACCAGCCCGACCAACGGGATCTTCCGCGTCCGGCGCCGCAGCGCGGCAGTCATCGCGCCCAGAGTGGACGCCGAGATCACCACGCACATCACCAGGTGGCCGGGACGCAGCGGCCCACTGACGCTGCCGGCCATCGCCGCGCCGACCATCATCAGTGCGCCCGCGCCACCGACCAGCAGCAGCTCGCCGGTGCGTGACCGCGCGTTGTCGTCCGCTCTGGCGATCTCGAGGAGCACCGCAAACCAGGCCACGCCGGGAACGGCAACCAGGTAGATCTCGACGTGGCCCAGCAGCGCGGAGTGCGTGACGAGCCGAACCGCATCCAGCGCCACCGCCGTCGCAAAGCTGCACAGGCCGATCGCCGAGAACGCGAGCACCGGCTTGCGCGGGTCGCGGGCCAACAGGTACAGCCCCAGCCACCAGCTCAGCGAAAACACCAACGCCGAAAGCGCAGCCATGCTTTCAGTGTGGCACGACGTCAGATGCCGTAGCGGCGGTGTCGCAAGCTGTAGTCGCGCAATGCACGCAGGAAGTCAACCCGGCGGAATGCGGGCCAATGCGCTTCGGTGAACCACATCTCCGAGTAGGCGCTTTGCCATAGCAAGAACCCGGACAGCCGCTGCTCCCCCGACGTCCGAATGACCAGGTCGGGGTCAGGCTGCCCGGAGGTGTACAGGTTCTCCGAGATCGCGTCCACGGTGACGGTTTCGACGAGTTCCTCGCCGCTGACTCCGTTGGCGATCTCCTTGGCCAGCAGTGCGCGAACGGCGCCGGCGATTTCCTGGCGACCGCCGTAGCCGACCGCGACGTTGACGTGAAAGCCCGCGTTTGCCGTGGCCGCTGTGCCTTTGACGGCGTCACGCAGCCGTCGCGCCGGCTCCTCGCCGATCAGCTCCAAGTCCCCGACCGTGCGCACGCTCCAGCGGTTGGCCGGCGCGCAGATCTCCTCGACGACATCGGTGATGATTTCGATGAGCGCAGCCAGTTCGGCGGGATCGCGGCGCAGGTTTTCGGTGGAAAGCAAGTAGACAGTAGCCATTTCGATGCCCGCCTCTTGGCACCAGCGCAGCATTTCGGCGATCTTGGCCGCGCCCATTCGATACCCGTAACTGACGTCGTCATAGCCGGCGTCTCGTGCCCAGCGCCGGTTGCCGTCGCACAGCACCGCAATGTGGCGCGGCAACGCGGATTTCGATGCGGCCAGGCCTTGGCGCAGCCGCAACTCATAGACCCGGTACAGCGGTTCCTTAAGACGCGGCGGGATGATCTCCACAGGGAACCAGATTACTGTGGGCGGCAGCGCTGACCGGCGATCTGGCCGTAAAGGCATGCAGGGATTAGGGAGGGGTAGTGACCCACGAGGCAAACGTGGCCACCGAGCCCGACACTTCCGGGCCGGTCAAGGCTGTCGAGGAGGTCGCTGGCCAGGTTTTACAATCTGCTGCGGACGCGCTGACCAAGCCAAGGGCGCGCGGTTGGATCCATTTGGTGTCGGCGGTCGTCGCCGTCGCCGCCGGCGCTTCGCTGATATCGGTGTCCTGGCCGTTGGCAGGGCTCAAAGCCGGTTTGGCGACCTTCGTCTACACCGCCGCCGTGGTGGGGATGTTCACCGTCAGCGCCGTCTATCACCGGGTCACCTGGAAATCGGCGACCGTCCGGACTTGGATGAAGCGGCTCGACCATTCGATGATCTTCGTGTTGATCGCCGGCACCTATACGCCGTTCGCGCTGTTGGCGATGCCGCATGACGCGGGGATGCTGGTGCTGACCATCGTGTGGAGTGGTGCGCTGGCCGGGGTGTTGCTCAAGATGTGCTGGCCGACCGCGCCACGTTGGGTCGGTGTCCCGCTCTACCTGTTGCTCGGCTGGGTCGCCGCGTTCTACATCGCGGCGATCATGCACATGGCCGGGGTCGCCGCGATGGTGCTACTGATTGTCGGCGGCGCCCTGTACAGCATCGGCGGAATCCTCTACGCGCTGCGCTGGCCCGACCCGTGGCCAAAAACGTTCGGCTATCACGAGTTCTTCCACGCCTGCACGGCAGTAGCCGCGATCTGCCACTACATCGCCGTGTGGCTGGCGGTGTTCTACGTCGGCCACCCGGCTTGATCACCTGAGCTAAAGCTGCGTGACATTCTCGGCCGACCAGTAGGCCTTCATCGCGGTCACCTTGCCGTCGACACCGAACGCCATCACGTCGATCGGCTCGATCAGCATCCGGCTCTCTCCGGCAATCACGGTCAACCGGAACTGGAAAGCCGCCTCATTGCCCGCAACCCGCAGCGTCACTAACTCGCATTCGCGTTCCACGTTCTCGACGGCCGAGTAGAAGCCGTGGATCGCCTGCCGACCGATGTGGACCTCGCCCCCGACCGGGTCCTCGACGGTCGCGTCGTCGGCGAACAACTCGACCAAGTCGTCCGCGCTGCCCTTGGCGATCAGGCTGATATAGCGGTTGATGGTGTCGGCGATCTGCTCAGGGCTCGGCATGACACGCACGCTACCGTGGCGCAGGAGCTTATTGCCCGACTTGACCCCGCAAGCGGGAGGTGCCCCCACCTCGGGCCGCTACACGGCCCGCATCGTCGTCGGGCGCAACGCCGCCGCCAGATCCTCGGCTGTGGTAACCGGCAGGTCACAGACCCGGCCGCGGCACACATACGCAGCGTCAGCACCGGCTACGCGGTCGCGGCCGATCAGCAGCTCCGACGACCCCGCTGCGCCGCCGACCACAATCGCTCCGCCGGGCGCGAGTTTGCGCGCCTCGGCCAGCAGCAGCGATCCCGTCGGGTCACAGGCCACCGCGATCTGCAACGGCCCGCGCACCGCGGACTCGGCGACCGCCAGCCAATGGCCGGCCGAGCGCGGCGCCCGGGCCAGTAGCGGGGAGTGTGCCTGCAGCGTGTCGACCGCCGCCTGCCGGTAGCGGTCGGCTCGTTCTGCGCCGACCACATGCGCCGCGGTCAGCAGCGCTTCGGCGATCGAGGACGCGCCCGATGGTGTGGCACCGTCCAGCGGGTCGGCGGGCCGCAACAACAGCCGCTCGGCATCGTCGGCACTGTCGAACCAGCGGCCAGGCCGGTCGCGATCGGCGAAGTGCGCCAACGCAATATCGAGCAGCTCGCCGGCCGTCGTCAGCCAGGCATCGTCGGTGGTCAGCTGGTAGAGCGTCAGCAGCCCGGTGGCCAGCATGGCATGATCTTCCAGGATCGCGGCGCTCTCACCGACCCGTCCGCCCAGGCTGGCCCGGCGCAGCCGGCCGTCCACTAGGTGCAGCCCGACCAGCGCGGTCGCGCATCGCGCTGCGGCGTCAGCCAACTCGGGCGAGGCCAACGCCAGACTGGCCTCGGCCAGCGCGGTGATCGCCAGTCCGTTCCAGGCGGTGACGACCTTGTCGTCGCGTCCCGGCTGCGGCCGGGTGAGTCGGGCGGCCAGCAGCGCGGTCCGGATCCGGTCGAACCGGCCCGAGTCGTCGGGATCGCCCGGCAACTGCAGCACCGATGCGCCGGCTTCGAAAGTGCCCGCCTCGGTGACTCCGAAAGCCGAAGCGGCCCAGGGACCGTCGTCGCTCCCGAGCACTTCTGTCAGTTGCGCGGGCGTCCAGACGTAGGTCGAACCCTCGCGGCCATCGGCGTCGGCATCCAGCGACGAGGTGAACATGTCACCCTCGGCCAACTCGTCGAGCAGGAAACGTGCGGTTTGGCCGGCGACCCGGCGCGCCAACGCATCCCCGGTTCGGCGGGCCCAATGCGCGTAGGCACGCAGCAGCAGCGCGTTGTCGTAGAGCATCTTCTCGAAATGCGGTACCACCCAGGCATTGTCGACGCTGTAACGGGCGAACCCGCCGGCCAGCTGGTCGTAGATTCCGCCCCGGGCCATCGCGGTGCCGGTGCGCCGAACCGCATCCAGCACCCCCGATGAGCCGGTCCGCTCATAGTTCCGTAGCAGCGCTTCAAGCAACGCCGACGGCGGGAATTTCGGTGCGCCGCCGAAACCGCCGTGCACGGTGTCCTCGTCGCGCAGAACGCCCGCGACGGCGTCGTCGCAGAGCGACGCGACCATCTCCGGGTCGCTAGAGGGCTGCCCCGGAGGTGCCCCAGCCATCGATCGCAATTCGCCTGCGATGTGATCGGAAGCCTGCTCGACCTCGTCACGGCGATCACGCCAGGTACTCCCCACCGCTGAAAGCAGTTGCAGGAAGCTGGCTTTGGGATAGTAAGTGCCGCAGAAGAAGGGCCGCCCGTCGGGCGTCAGGAAACATGTCATGGGCCAACCGCCCTGCCCGGTGAGCGCGACGGTGGCGTTCATGTACACGGCGTCGATGTCGGGCCGCTCCTCCCGGTCGACTTTGACGCACACGAACCCCGCGTTCATCGCGGCGGCCACCTCGTCGTCTTCAAACGACTCGTGAGCCATGACGTGACACCAGTGACATGCGGCGTAGCCGACCGACAGCAGGATCGGCAGGTCGCGTTCGGCGGCCTCGGCCAGCGCCTGCGGCGACCATTGCCGCCAATGCACAGGGTTGTCAGCGTGCTGGCGAAGGTAGGGGCTGGCCGCCCCGGCGAGCATGTTCTCCCCGGAGGATTCAGTCGGGCTCATGTGGAAATCGATCGTCGGCGTCGCCCTGGGTCGGCTGATCGGCGCCGATCGTCCCGTCGTCGATGGCCTGGTCCGGGGCGGGGTTCTGCGGGTCGAAGGAATCGGGCAGCTTCCGGAGGTGCCGGTTCATCGAGCGCACCAAAAACACCGTGGCGATGAGCAGCAGCACCACCACCAGTAACCCGAACGGGCTGGCTTTGCCGAAATCCGGTCCGCTGTTGTGCGGGGCGCCGTCGGCGTGCAACTCGGCCAGCACCCGGATGGCGGCAAGGTGAAGCTGGTTCACTGCTCCGCCTCAAGTCCTGCGAACAGATCGTTCTCGGGAAGATGCACCGGAATACGCGAGCGCGCCAGCTCGAACTCTTCGGTGGGCCACAGCCGCTGCTGCCATGCGATCGGGGCCGCGAAGAAATCCCCTTTGGGATCGATTTGGGTGGCGTGGGCCCGCAGCGCGTCGTCACGCTGACTGAAATACGCCGAGCACTGGATGCGGGTGGTCACCCTGTCGGCGTGGACATCGTGCGCGGGATCCCAGTGCTTCAGCCACTTCTCGAACGGCCCGGTCTGGCCGCGCTTGGCGAACTCGTCCTGCAGCATCTGCATCCGCTGCCGCAGGAAGCCGTGGTTGTAGTACAGCTTGGGCACCGTCCACACCGGGCCCGCGTCCGGGAACCGCCGATAGTCAGCGGCCGCTTCGTATGCGGCGACCGACACCTGATGGCAGCGGATGTGGTCGGGGTGCGGATAGCCGCCGTTCTCGTCGTAGGTCGTCATCACGTGCGGGCGGAACTCACGCACCACCCGCACCAGCGCTTCGGTGGACACCTCCAGCGGTGTGAGCGCAAAGGAGTCCTCGGGCAGCGGCGGCGGCGGGTCCCCCTTCGGCAGCCCGGAGTCGACGAAGCCCAGCCAGGTGTGTTCAACGCCGAGGATTTCGGCTGCCTTGGCCATCTCGTCGCGGCGGATGTCAGCGATACGTCCGTGCACTTCGGGCAGGTCCATCGCCGGGTTGAGGATTTCGCCGCGCTCACCTCCGGTCAGGGTCACCACGAGCACGCGGTGGCCCTCATCCACGTAGCGGGCGAGGGTGGCAGCGCCCTTGCTGGACTCGTCGTCCGGGTGGGCGTGCACCGCCATCAAACGCAGTTCGCTCACGTGCTCCCTGTCCCGCGTGCTGTTCTTTGTTCGTCGACCTGATTAAAGCCTCTATAGTTCCAGTCTTAATAGTTTCATCCCGGGTGCCGGGGCCCGAAACCTGATCACCCGGCACGTACCGCGAGACACATGACCGAAGGTTCACGGCAGCCGCCGCAGGCCCGCTACGGGCGCGGCGGCTTGCCCCGCGCATCGCGAAGTCGGGTCGTCATTGCCCTGGCTGTGCTGGGTCTCGCGGCCGGCATCGTCGTCGCCGTCATCGGCTATCAACGGCTGGGCCGCAGCGATGTCCGCGGCACGCTGGCCGGCTACCGGCTGATCGACCAGGAGACGGTATCGGTAACGATCAGCGTGACGCGATCGGATCCGTCGCGTCCGGTTGACTGCATCGTGCGGGTGCGGGCGAAAGACGGTAGCGAGACGGGCCGGCGTGAGGTGCTGGTCCCCCCGGCGTCCGAGACAACGGTGCAGGTGACGACCGTCGTCAAGTCCAGCAAGCCACCGGTGATGGGCGACGTTTACGGCTGCGGCACCGACGTGCCGGGCTACCTGCGCGCTCCCTGACCGCGGGGATGCCGGCAACCTCTGGCAAACGCTCAACTGCGAAAATGTATTCGGCGTCCGCAGCGGCGGTGGTAAGGTGTTCGGATGCACGGTTCCAGCTGGGACCGTGTATTGCTGCATTAGCGGCCGTGTGCGCCGCGCAGGGGGTCCGCCCGATTACTGGGTCGGCAGGACACGCGGTGGAACCGCCCGGCAGCAAGACGGACAACCTAACGACGCGGATGCCGCGGAACCGACGCAAGGAGCACGACGAGATGACGGACACTCAGGTGACCTGGTTGACCCAGGAATCACATGATCGACTCAAAACTGAGCTCGAACAGTTGATCGCGAACCGTCCGGTCATCGCCGCGGAAATCAACGACCGCCGCGAGGAGGGGGACCTGCGCGAGAACGGCGGATACCACGCCGCTCGCGAGGAGCAGGGCCAGCAGGAGGCCCGCATCCGTCAACTGCAGGACCTGCTGAACAACGCGAAGGTCGGCGAGGCTCCCAAGCAGTCCGGCGTGGCACTACCCGGTTCGGTGGTCAAGGTCTACTACGATGGCGACAAATCCGACAGCGAGACGTTCCTGATCGCCACCCGCCAGGAAGGCGTCAGCGACGGCAAGCTCGAGGTTTATTCGCCCAATTCACCGCTGGGTGGTGCCTTGATCGACGCCAAGGTGGGCGAGACCCGCAGCTACACCGTGCCCAACGGCAACACCGTGAAGGTCACGTTGATCAGCGCGGAGCCGTACCACGCCTGATTAGGGCAACGGTCGGAAATATCGAGCGAGATCAAATCGGCTGATGGCGCGCATCGCCGAGGATTTGGCCTTGCTGTTGCTCGACAACGCCTCGGCGCAGCCAACATTGGACCGGGCGCGCCACGGGCGCGTCGTGAGCGCTGCAGTGTTGCTGGACTTGGCGCACGCCTGCCGGATCCGGCCGGCGGTCGACAGCGAGCCGGTGGAAGCGGGACGGCTGGTCGTGCTGAGCGGGCCGGATCCGGCCGATCCGGTGATGGCACCGGCGCTGAACCTGCTGCTGCGTCGTCCGATCACTCCGGCCGCGGCGATTGCCAAGCTGCGACGCGACATTCCGGCGGCAGTGCTGTGGCAGCTGGAGCGCAGCGGTCAGATACAGCAGGTTCGCCTGCAGACCAAGGGAATTCGGCGTCCACGGGCGTGGCCGTTGGTCGACCGCACCCGCGTGACTCAGATTCGTGCGGCGATGATGTCCGCGCTGTTCGACGACAACAAACCGGACCCGGCGACGGCGACCGTGATCTCGCTGCTGTACACGATCGATGGGCTGGGTGCGGTTCTGAGCCTCAACGACCGCGGTTGGGAGTGGGTGCTGAGCCGGGCGGGTGATATCGCCAGCGGTAGTTGGGTGCGCGAGTCTGAACCGGAACTGGCCGAAGTCAACTTGGCTGTGACAACAGCAGCCATCCGTGATGCGTTGAAATACCCTCCACCCGGATGAGCGGCGACTAGCGCAGCGCCTGGTCGAGATCGGCTATCAGGTCGGCGATGTCCTCGATGCCCACCGACAGCCGCACCAGATCGTCAGGCACCTCCAACTGGGAACCCGCGGTCGACGCATGGGTCATCGCACCGGGATACTCGATCAGCGACTCGACTCCACCGAGCGACTCGGCCAGGATGAACACTTTGGTGTTGGCGCACAGCGCCTCGGCGGCGCTGCGTCCGCCCCGCATCCGCACCGACACCATGCCGCCGAAACCGTGCATCTGCCGCGCCGCGATCTGGTGGCCGGGATGAGTGGGCAGACCCGGATAAAACACCGCGCCCACCGATGGCTGCCCGGCGAGGAATTCCGCGATCGCGGCGGCGTTTTCGCTGTGCCGCTGCATGCGCAGCACCAGCGTCTTGAGGCCGCGCATGGTCAGGTAGGCGTCGAACGGTCCCGGCACCGCGCCGGCCCCATTCTGCAAGAAGGCGAACGCCGCGTCCAACTCCTCGTCGTTGGTGATCAGCGCGCCGCCCACCACATCGGAGTGGCCGCCGATGTATTTGGTGGTCGAGTGCAACACGATGTCGGCGCCGAGCGTCAACGGCTGCTGCAGCGCCGGTGACGCAAACGTGTTGTCCACCAACACTTTCGCGCCAGTCTCGGTGCCAAGCTCGGCGATGGCCGCGATATCGGCGATGGACAGCAACGGGTTGGTCGGTGTTTCCACCCAGATCAACCGGGTGCGCGGGGTGACCGCCGCGCGGACCGCGTCGAGATCGGACAGCGCGACCGGGGTGTACTGCACACCCCACCCGGTGAACACCTTGTCGATCAGCCGGAACGTCCCGCCGTAGGCGTCGTCGGGAATCACCACGTGGTCTCCGGGACGCAGCACCGCCCGCAGCGCACAGTCGCTGGCCGCCATTCCGGATCCGAACGCCCGGCCGAACCTACCGGCCTCGACGGCGGCCAACGCGGTCTCCAGCGCGGCCCGGGTCGGGTTGCCGGTGCGCGCGTAATCGAATCCGCTGCGCAGACCACCGACCCCGTCCTGGGCGAAGGTGCTGCTGGCGTAGATCGGCGCGTTGACCGCGCCGGTCAACGGATCAGGTCGGTAGCCGGCATGG
>Ga0210390_10001737_pt1 | contig 20192 bp, 19 predicted proteins | sample IncBWH11OmetaG_FD_161050 | JGI IMG/M metagenome (GOLD analysis project Ga0210390, IMG submission 161050) | Forest soil microbial communities from Barre Woods Harvard Forest LTER site, Petersham, Massachusetts, United States - Inc-BW-H-11-O ... | reverse complement strand
CGAGGCCATGTGGCAATGCGATATCATAACCGTGAGCACGCCCGGGCTGCGGCGGCTCGTCAACCAGCGCTTTCCGTCGATCCCGTGCTATGTCATTCCCAATGGCGTCGACGCGGAAACAATTCACTATGGCGCTGTCGCGAGGCACCAGGGCCTGCCCAGCCATGACAGACCGTTCCGGATCCTGATGCCGTCCGGATCGCTCGCACATGCCGCGGACACCGAGGTCGCGGTCGAAGGCGTGCGACGGTTTCTCGATCGATGTCCCGAGGCGCAAATCGTCACGATCGGCCATTTTCACCCGGAGTATGCGCTCCGCAACGCCAACGCTGTCAAGACATTGCCGTTTCTCCCCTACTCCGAATATATGCGGCTGCTCGCCACCGCCGATTGCGTTCTAGTCCCATTGGCCGAAAGCGTCTTCAACGACGGCAAGAGCATCGCCCGCCTGATCGACGCCACCGAGGTCGGCGTGCCGGTCGTGGCCTCGCCAATAGGCGAATATGCCGAAGCGGCGCTGTCGTCGGCATTTTTCCCGGCTCGCTCGCCCACGGAATGGTGCGAGGCCCTCGAAATTATTGCGCAATGCGGCGGCGAGAAAAGTCGCGTTGTTAGGGCGGCGCTCCAGCGGGTGCGGGCTCCCCGGCTGCTGTCCTCGCTTTGGGCGAACCTGGACCCGGAGCTGCGGGCGTTTTTCGGCAGTCGCGCCCCCAGTCCGTCGTCTCCGCTCGTTGAGGCCGGCGCGCCGGGCGAATGAGAGTTCTGGTCGCGAACATATATTATCCGCCGGTGGCGTTTGGCGGTGCGACGATCGTCGCCGAGCAAACCACTACGCTGCTGGCGCGGATGCCGGGTGTCGAATGCCTGGTGCTGTGCCTCGACGGCGCGCAACCGCGCGCCAACACCTTTCTGACCCGTTACGTTTGGGACGGCGTTGATGTGATTGCGACATCGCCGGCTGCCGATCCCGGCGGTCCCAGCTACAGCAAGCCCGGCATCGCCGCGCTGAACCGGCCGATAATCGAACAGTTCCGCCCCGACGTCGCTCTGATCCATTGCATTCAGGATTTCGGCGCGCAGTTTGTCGCGGACCTCCGCGAAGCCGGCATCCCGGTCGCAATTTTCGTTCACGATGCCTGGTGGATTTGCGAACGCCAATTCATGATCAATTCGTCGGAGGCTTATTGCTTCCAGACCGCGATCGACCTCAATGTCTGCCGGTATTGCGTGAATGACATCGACGAAACGAGAACTCGCGACGCCTACCTGCGAGCCATCCTCAACCAGGCCGACGCGCGGCTGTTTCCGTCAATGTTCTTCCGGGATCTGCACGTTACGTCGGGGGTCACCGCCGAGGCTTCAATTGTCGTCAAGAACGGCGTGCTGCTCCCGAGAACGCCCGCAAAGGCCCCGCAAACTGGGGGGTGCCGGCAGGTGCGGTTCGGGTTCTTGGGCGGGCTCGGTCAGGTCAAAGGAGCTGCTTTGGTCGAGGCCGTGTTTAAGACATTGCCGCGTAACGACTATGAGCTGGTCTGCGTCGACAACGCCACGAACTTGGGCCGCAGATCGGTTGGCTTCAGCAGCTGGAAATGCACCGGGACGCTGCGCATTCGACCCGGCTTCACGCAGCGCACGATCGACGAATTTTATGAAGAGATCGATGTCCTCTTGTGCCCGAGCCAGTGGAAAGAGTCGTTTGGGCTGGCGGTCAGAGAAGCGCTCATTCGGCACAAATGGGTCATTGTCACCGCGGCGGGGGGGATCGCCGAAGATGTGGTCCCGCGGGTCAACGGCACGGTCATCCCATTGACGCTCGATCCCGAGTTCCTGATGGAGGCGGTCCTCGATTGTTTCGACCGGGATTGGTCGCAGTACGAGAACCCGTACGTTTCCCAAATCAGAACGTTCGCGGAACAGAGTGAGGAGCTCTATCGTGTTCTCTGCGACCTCAACAAGCGTTAGGGCGGGTGCCGCGCGCGTCAACGACGACGAGCGCACGAGCGTCGACGATCGGCCGTGGTTCGCCGGATTGCCGGAACGGTTCGCGACAGCGCTGCCGGCTCTTTATATTGCATGGGCGATGTCGTTTGTTCTGGCGCTGTGCTGGCTGACCCCGCCCTATCGGAACGTGGACGAAATTAACCACTATTTGCGCGCAGTGCAGATCGCGCGCGGCGAGTTGGCTGGATACCGCCTTTTTGGTCTAGGACACGTCGCAACCGGAGATTCGGGTGGACGCTCGGACCCCGGGATTGTTGCGAGCAGCGATCCGTTTTCCCCCGACAAGCCTCACTCGGTGCCATGGGTGCGCAAGCCCGATTTCCAGACTGCGGCATCGGCGTTTTTTGGCCCCGACGAGTTGATCGGCTTTGGCAACACCGCCGTATACCCTCCCTTTCTTTACCTACCGAGTGTCGTCAGTATTTGGATTGGCGAGACCGTGGGGCTAACGATCCTGAAAACGCTTTATCTCGCACGGGCGGCGAACATGGCCGCCGCTATATCGATCAGCACGCTGGCGATGTTCCTCGCGCGCCGCACTCGCTGGGCGATCGCCGCGGTGGCGCTGCTGCCGATGACGGCGGCGCTTTATGCGTCGGTCAACCAGGACGGCTTGATCATTGCGTTGGCTTTGCTCGTCGTCGCGATGGTCGACCGGATCGGCGCCGAGCAGCGCCCGGCATCCAATGCGGAGCTTGCTGCGCTTGTCGCCGTGGCGGCACTCGCGGCTATGGCGAAGCCGCCTTATGGGGTGATGGCGCTATTCCCGTTTGCGGTCTCGCCGGGCATCACGCGTCGCGAATTCGGCGCCGCAGCAGCCATTGTCGCATGCACCGCGGCGTGGACGATTTTCACTATGGCCACAGCGAGCGTCAACATACACGGCGCGGTTGCGGCCCTACAATTCCGCTATGTCGTCACCCATCCGTTTGTGGTCCTGCCGATCGCGTGGCAGACGCTGACCGCGTTTTCTCGAAATTATTTTCACGAATTCATCGGAGTGTTGGGATGGCTCGATACGCCGCTGCCGCGGTGGTTTGTGCGCGGGGCGGGCATCGCGTTGGCGGCAAGCTTTCTTGGGGCCTGCGCAGCACCACCGGGGCCGAGGCCGTGGCTGCCCCTCATGATCGCGATTGGCGGTGTCGGCGCGGTGTTCGCCGCCGAATATCTGGTCTGGACGCGCCCATTCGCGCCATTTGTCGACGGGGTGCAGGGGCGCTACTTTATGCCGTTGGCGCCGGTGCTCGCACTTGCGCTCCCCGCCGCTCCGAGGCGCATCAGTCCGGTATTGCCGTGGCTCGCGATGGCGGGCATCGTCGTACTGGCGGTTTTTGGTCCGGCCGTCGTCATCCGCTCGATCGTGCTCCGCTACTATCTTTGCGGTTGAGGCGGCATTCGAACGGCGCCCGGTGGGGCAGTACCCAGGCGCCCGAACACCAGGGTCCGCATCCCGGCGTAGTTGACCGCGAGCGCAAAGATCGAGGCGAGGCCGAGCGCCGCGACCGGTTCGCCGGCGAATGGCACGCGCAGCACCACGAGAAGCGAATAAATAGCGAAGTTCGAGCTCAGCCCGACCATCTGGGTCGCCAAATAGGACAGGAATTCCCGACAGGACGGGCGTGCGGCGACGCGAAACGTCCACGAGCGATTGACTGCCCAGGTGACAATGACCGCCACCGAGAACGAAAGGCCGCGAGCCGCGATCGGTGAAACATGAAGCCACGTCGTCTCAACGAAGAGGATGCTCCCATCGACCATGAAACCTAGCGAGCCGGCGCCGCAAAAGCGCACGAACTGCGGCAACCTGGGCGCCCGCGGCATGAATCGACCCGCGGCGCGCTCGTCGGGTCGCGGTTTAGGGGTCATGCGGCAGCGCGGGCACGGCGAGGTAGGCGAGGCGCTTCATCTCCTTGCGGCCGCGGGCAACCGAATCGAGGATGACGCCGCAGGCGAAGGACAAAAAGCTGAGCAATACGAGGCCGGTCGCCAGGATCGCGGTCGGAAACCGCGGCACCAGACCGGTGCGCATGAACTCGAGGACGACCGGGACCCCGAGGATCAGCGCCGCCAGCAGAAACAGAAATCCGAAGACACCAAAAAAGCCGACCGGACGCTGCTCCTTCACGAGGAGCGCGATCATGCGCAGGATGCGCAGTCCATCGGCGATCGTCCGCAGCTTCGACGCCGAACCCTCGGGTCTTTCTCGGTAGCGCGTGCGCAGCTCGGCGATCGGCATGTGCAATTCGAGCGCATGCACCGTGAACTCCGTTTCCGTCTCAAAGCCGATTGCGAGCGCCGGGAGAGACTTGACAAAGCGCCGGCTGAAAACCCGGTAGCCGGACAGCATGTCGCTGACGCGGTTCCCGAAAATACGGGTCACGAGACCCGTCAACAGGACGTTGCCGAACCGATGCCCGCGCCGATATGCGCTGTGCATCGTGGCATCCCGGACCCCTGTGACCATGTCGAGCCCGTCGCGCGCGAGCAGTTGGACCATCGTCGGCGCCGCTGCCGGATCATACGTGTCGTCGCCGTCAACCAGCACATAAATGTCCGCTTCGACATCGGCGAACAGGCGTCGGACCGCGTGTCCCTTGCCTTGCAGCGGCTCGCTGAGGACAAGCGCCCCGGCCGCTTGCGCTATTGCTTTCGTCCCGTCCGTCGAATTGTTGTCGCACACGTAGATCCTGGCATTGGGCAAATGCCCGGCAAAATCGTTTATCACCGTACCAATAGCCGCCGCCTCATTGTGGCAGGGAATGAGCACCGCCACCTGCCGCGGACGCGGCAGCAACTGAATGTCACGAGCCGGCCGTGCGGCAATCTCGTCATTTCGGAGCGAAGACATAGACGATACCGTTGGCGTCCATCGGGGCGGCGAAAAGGTAGCGGATGATTAGCGGCATATCAAATAAAGCGGCCGGCGGACCGGTAATGCCGGGCTGGCATGTCCCCCGTCTTGTGGCACGGTAGCCGGACGGCCGGCGGCTTGCCTGCCGACCGATGCGCGCCGCATCTCCGGAGATGCCTTTCGGCTCCCGGAAGGCATGGTTCGCCGGTGAAACGTCTGCATCGCCTCGCTGATTCGTTGCGGCGCACCGGGTCCGTCGTTAACCCCGGGGTGGCATGTTGGGGCGCGATCCCTCGGCCTACAATTGCCGAGGTCGCCGGCCACCCGGCCGGGCCCGCGCCTTGACCAGAGAACGACAGAACAAACCACCGCCGAGGCGCGCGTTTCGAGCCGCCGTCCGACGTGCGTTGCGCTTCGTCGTGCGAAAATGCTGTCAGTTCGGTGTCGCCGGGTTCTCCGTCGCGTGCTACTACCTCTTTGAACTGCGCCGACAGAGATCGGGCATCGGTCTACGCCTGCTTTCGGGGTCATTCGAGCCAAGCGGCCTGTGGTGTATCTTCGCGATCCATCAAGAACACGCGGTCTCTCAAAATCTGGTTAAATATCTGACCGCGCTGAAATGCGCCGGGTACAATGTGGTCCTGGTAAATGACGGGGTGCTGGGCCGCGAGCCGGTCGCCGCGTTTTTGCCGCTCTGCCACACCGTGGTGTCGCGGCCCAAAGGGGGGCGCGATTTCGGAAGCTACAAGTGGGGCACCCAATTCCTGCGGCGTGCCGACCGGATCGGCCTCGTCAACCAAATGGTTTATTGCAATGACAGCATCTTCGTGCGGCCGCGCGCGTTTGCCGCTTTCCTCGACGAGCTCAAGCAGATCGACGACGACTACATTGGGGTCGTCGACAGCCGGCAAATCAGCTATCACGTGCAGAGCTGGCTGTTCGCGGTCTCCGGCAGGATTTTCAAGTCCGCACCGTTTGATGATTTCTGGAAACAGTATAAACCATACTCGCACCGCACCCACTGCATCGTAAACGGGGAGATCGCGCTCACGCGCCACCTGGTGCGAGCGGGGGTGGTCCCGCGGGTCTTGTACCCGCAGCGGGCGATCGTCGACCTCATGCTCACTGGCCCGCCCGACACGGCACTCGAACGGCTGGTCACGTTGCTCAGACCTATTGAATACGAAAGGTTGGCGAAGACAATCGAGCCGCTGGCTTCCGCCGGACGGCTGTGCGATCTGAAGAAGAAATTTCTTGCGGCTCTCGGCGCGGCGAACCTGGTGGGCGCGGTCAACCTGATTTTGGTCGGCTGCTCGCCGTTTCCGTTTCTTAAAAAGGATCTGGTCTATCGCGCGCAATATTTTGTCAGCCAGGTGGAGCAGGGCGTCGGCCATTGGACCGGCGACGACGCCGAGGAGTTGGCGGAAATTTTATCGTATTACCGGGCACGGGGCACGCTGAGGGCGCGATATTCCTTAGCGGCGCTGTCAGCCCGGCTGGGCGTTACCTAGCGGCGCCGGGCAAACGGCTAGGTTGGGGCGGATCGCCAGTGGTTGGGGTGGAGGCGGAGAAGGCAAGTGGCGCCACGGCAACGGACGATTCACATCCGTTGGCCGGATCGCACCACCAACCTGTCAAACTGGTGGGCCGATTCACGCAACCCTTGGGAGCCAAGCGTTTCGATCGGACCACTAGCGTGCGCGCGACCGCGTTCACCGGCGGCCACAAGGCGGTTTCGGCGCGCTTTCGGGTGCGTCAATACATCCCGCTGCTGGCGCAGCACGGCGTCGAGCTTGTCGAGCGCGGCCCCGGTCTCGGCTCGTACCCGCCGGAAAGCCAATGGCGCCGCCCGGCTTGGCTGCTGGGGTCATTGGCGCAGCGGGTACCCGACATCCTGCAAGGGTGGTCCGGCGACGTAACCTTGCTGCACCGCGAGATGATTTCGACGCTTTACACGTTCGAGGGCCTTACCCGGCGCCCGCGCCTGGTCGACATCGACGACGCCATCCACCTTTTTCGCAACGGGTGGGCCGCGAAACGTCTCGCGCGGGGCGCCGACCTCGTCCTCGTCGGCAACGAATACCTCGCTGAGGCCTGGCGGCGATGGAACCCGAGGGTCGAAATTCTTCCGACGGCGGTCGACACCGAGCGGTACCAGGCCCGGCCGCTGCCCGTAGATCCGTGCATCGGTTGGATCGGCTCCCATGAAAACTTACGATATCTGAAGAATATCGCGCCGGCATTGGCCGCGGTGCTGCGTCGCTTTCCGCGCGGGTCGATCGCGGTCTGCAGCGATCGCCGTCCTGAACTCGCGGGCCTGCCAGTCCGCTTTGTGCCGTGGTCGCTCGCGGTTGAGGACGATTTTCTCGGCTCGCTGACCGTTGGGGTCATGCCGCTCGACGACGGCCCGTGGGAGCGCGGCAAGTGCAGCTTTAAGATGCTGCAATACATGGCCGCCGGCCGGCCGTGCGTCGTCTCCCCGGTGGGCATGAACAAGGACGTGCTGGCGCAGGGCCAGGTCGGGCTCGCCGCCGGCACGCACATGCAATGGGTTGCCGCGCTGTCGGACATCTTGACCGATCGCGGCGGCGCGGACCAGCTTGGGGCGGCCGGACGCGCCCTTGCTCACGCGCGATACAGCCTCGTCGCCCTCGCGCCGCGGCTCGCCCAGATCATCCGCCGCCTCGCATCATCGTGACGGCCGCAGAGCCCCGCCGGGCCGTCGCCGAAGAAAGCGCTCGACCACTGGGAGCAATTGGAGAATGACATCCTCGCAAACGGCCGTCGACCTCCGGGTCAACGAAATCGCGGCGCCGTGGCAGCGGCCCAGCCGCACCCGGTCGGCGGTGCTCGATCTCCTTGAAGGGTTGTACCAAAGCTGGCTGTGGACGACCTTGGCCCACCAGGATCTGAAGCTGCGCTACCGCGGCTCGATTCTCGGCCCCTTTTGGCAGACGATCACGACCGCCGTCATGATCGGGGCGATGGGCTTTATCTATGCCAAGCTGTTTCACACCCCGCTTCAGAACTACCTGCCGCTGTTGGCCGCGGGGCTGGTGTTCTGGCAGTTCACCTCGGGCATGGTGACCGACGGTTGCGGCACGTTCTATTCGGTGCAGGGCATCATTCAACAGGTCAGGCTGCCGTTCTCGTTGCACGCCTATCGCCTGGTCTACCGCAACCTGCTGATTCTGATGCACAACTTCTTCATTGTCCCGATCGTGCTGTTCATATTCCCGCAGCCCATCGTGTGGCCGCGGCTGCTAGAGCTCGGTCCCGGGCTGGCGCTGATCCTGCTGAACGGGATTTGGGTCAGCATTCTCCTCGGCATGGTCAGCGCGCGCTTTCGCGATGTGCCGCCGATCGTCGCCAGCATTGTCCAGGTCGTGTTTTTTATCACGCCGATCTTCTGGCCGGCCAACGGGCTCGGCGCGCATCGCTGGCTGGCCGAGGTCAACCCGATTTACGCCGGGATCGACGTGCTGCGCGCGCCGCTGCTCGGCCAGCCGACCGAGCCGTATTCTTGGCTGATCCTGACGACGGTCACGGTGATCGGCTGCGCCGCCACCTTTGCCTTTTTCGCCCGTTTCCGCACGCGCATCGCGTTCTGGGTTTAGCCGCCGTGTCGTTTTTGCGCCTGCGCGACGTTTCGGTCGAATTCCCGATTTACCAGGCCGGCAGCCGCTCGCTGAAAAAAGTGCTGCTGGCTTCCTCCACCCGAGGAAATCTGGGTCGCGACGCGCGCGACCGCGTCAATGTACGGGCATTGACCGAGGTGAGCTTTGAGATCGGGAACGGTGAACGGTTCGCCGTCATCGGGCTCAACGGGGCCGGCAAGTCGACGCTGCTCAAGGTGCTCGCCGGGGTCTACGAGCCGACCCACGGCCGCTTCACATCCTCCGGCAGGGTGTCGTCGTTGCTCGACATTCAGGTCGGCCTCAACGTCGACGCCACCGGCCGCGAAAACATCATTCTACGCGGCATGTATATGGGGATTCACCCGTACGAGATGCGCGAGCGCGCGGCGGAGGTGGCGGAATTCACCGAGCTTGGGGAATATCTCGACATGCCGGTTCGCACCTACTCGGCCGGCATGATGGTCCGCCTCGCCTTCGCGGCGTCGACCTGCATTCCACCCGAGATCCTTATCATGGACGAGTGGCTGACCGCCGGCGACGCGCAGTTCCTCGAAAAGGCGCAGCGCCGCGTCGAGGCGTTTGTTCGAACCTCCAGCATCCTCGTTCTCGCTTCCCACTCGCTGGAGCTGATCGGGCAATGGTGCAACCGCGGGATTCTGCTGCACCAGGGGCACGCGCTGACGATCGGCCCGATCCCGGACGTGATCGCCGCCTATCGCCACCTGCTCGAGGTCGGGGCACCTTAGCGCATCCCGTGTCGCGAGATTCGGGCCCGCAGGATTGGCGCCTATCCGACGGTCGCGTTCTCGGGCCTCTACAACGCGCGCAACCGGTTGTTCTGAAGGCCGCGCTTTGACGCCTCCGACGAAAGCAGCCGGCGGCTGGCGCGCACGGGTCCGCCGACCGTCCGCGTTCTAAGGGTCAAGCGCTCAACAGGGCTGTGCCGATCTCCCTTAACAAAAACCGTGGCGCCCTCGGCGGCGGCGGGGCAGAGTTGGGGAGCGTCAAAGCAAACTCGGGAGGACTGCCCCCAATGCCCCAATCCGCGATCCCGCCCGGCCGCCACGCGCCGGTCCGCCCGGACTGGCTCGATCAGCGCCGCGAGGAGATCATCGAGCCTGATTTGCCGATCGTCGACCCGCATCATCACATGTGGGACCGGCCGGGCAACCGCTATCTGTTTCCGGACCTGTTGGCCGACACCGGCAGCGGCCACAACATCGCCGCGACCTGCTTTGAGGAATGCCGTGAGATGTACCGCGCCGACGGCCCGCAGGAGCTGAAGTCGCTCGGCGAGACCGAGTTTGTCAACGGCATCGCGGCGATGAGCGCCTCGGGCAAATACGGTAAGACCCGGTGCATCGCCGGCATCATCGGCAATGTCGACCTCAGGATCGGCAGCCGCGCCAAGGGCATCCTCGAGCAGCACGTCACGATCTCCGGCGGTCGCTTCAAGGGCATCCGCAACGGTGCGACCTGGCACGCCGACCCGAGCCTCGAAATCTATTGCTCGGGGGCGGCGCAGGGGCTTTATCGCGATCGCACTTTCCGCGAGGGGTTCGCCGGATTGGCCGCGCTCGGCTTGAGCTTCGACGCCTGGCTGTTCCAGACCCAGCTTGACGACGTGACCGACCTGGCGCGGGCCTTTCCGCAGGCGGTGATCGTGTTGAACCATGTCGGCGGGCCGTTGGCGATCGGCCCCTATGCCGGCAAGCGCGAGGAAGCCTTCGCCACGTGGAAGAAGGGGATCGGCGAGGTCGCCGCCGCCTCGTCCAACACTTATGTCAAATTGGGCGGGCTCGGCATGAAGCTCTCCGGCTTCACGTTTTTCGAGGGTGACCAGCCGCCCTCCTCGCAGGATCTCGAAAAGGCGTGGCGCCCTTATGTCGAGACCTGCATCGCGGCGTTCGGCCCCGAGCGCTCGATGTTCGAAAGCAATTTCCCGGTCGACAAGGGCATGTGCAGCTATCCGGTTATGTGGAACGCCTTCAAGCGCATCGCCGCCGGCTGCTCCGCCGCCGAAAAGACCGCATTGTTCAGCGGTGCGGCGAACAAAGCCTACCGGCTGGCGCTCTGACGGGAGCCCAGGGGGTATCTAGTCGTCTCCACACAAGAGACCGTCATGACCGGGCTTGTCCCGGTCATCTGCGACTCATCGGCTAAATAAGACGTGGATGGCGGGAACAAGTCCGGCCATGACGAAATCGGAGAAGGGAGAGAGCGATGCCGTTACCGCGACAAGAGGTGGACGCGACCACCCCAAAATACCTGCGCGACAAATATGCGGTGGCCGGGGTCGGGGAGACGACCTATACCCGCGGCTCGGGCAAGACGACGCGCGCGCTCGGCACCTGGGCGGTCAGGAACGCGATCCTCGATGCCGGGCTCACGGCCGCGGACATCGACGGCATGCTGTCCTATTCGGGCGGCGACTCGACCTCGGCGACGTTTATCGCCGGCGATCTCGGCATCCGCCTCAATTTCTACATGGACGTGGTTGGCGGCGGCTCCTCGACCGAGGCGCTGGTCGGGATCGCGATCGGCCTGATCGAGGCCGGCTGCTGCAAGACGGTGGCGATCTTCCGCTCGATGAACGGCTATTCGCAGGTGCGCATCGGCGGCACCGGCGCGCGCTCGGCCGCCCCCGTCGCCGGCGACATGCTGCACAACCGCGCCTATGGCTGGCAGAGCGCCGGGCAAAGCTTTGCCCCGACCTTTATGCGCCACATGCACGATTACGGCACGCGGCCCGAGCAGGTCGCCGCCGTCAAGGTCGCCCACAGCAAGCACGCCTCGAACAACCCGAAGGCCTATTACAAAAAGCGCTTCACGATCGAGGACGTGCTGTCGAGCCGTTTCATCTGCAAGCCGTTGCACCTGCTCGACTGCTGCGTCGAGACCGACAACGCGACCTGCGTCATCGTCACGAGCGCCGAGCGCGCGCGCGACATGAAGCAGCCCCTGGTGCTGATCCGCGGTGTCGTCGGGCGCTGCTCGAAGCCGCGGCTCGACATGCACTACCAGCACGGGCCGATCTCGACCGTCGCCGGCCATTACGCGGCGAGGATCCTGTGGCCCAATGCCGGGGTCGGGCCGGAGGACATCGACGTGACCGGCTCCTACGATGCCTTCACCTTCACGACGATGCTGCAGCTCGAGGATTACGGGTTCTGCAAAAAGGGCGAGGGCGGCGACTATGTGTCGAGCGGCGCGATCGAGCTCGGCGGCAAACGTCCCAACAACACGTCGGGCGGGCATTTGTGCGAGGGCTATACCCACGGCATGAACATGGTCATCGAAAACACCCGGCAGTTGCGCCATGACGCCGACGATTCTTGCCCGGTCGGCCCCGACGGCAAGCGCCAGCACACTTTCGACTACCGCGAAGGCGGCTGCCGCCAGGTCCGGGATGTCGAGGTCAGCGCCAATCTCGGCTGGGCCAACCCGGCGACCGCCTCGTCGATGGTCATGCGGCGGGGTTGGTAAATCGTCGTCGTTCCCGCGAAAGCGGGAATCCAGGAAGACGCTTCGGCGCTACCCCTGGACCCTCGCTTTCGCGGGGGTGACGCCAAAGGAGCCAATGAAGGAGAAGAAAAATGCCTGTCCGCGGCGAATATCTCGGCATGGGGCTGACGATCGACGACCTCGACCACGAGAACCTCGAATATTTCCGCCACTGCGCCGAACATGATTTTCACCTGCAGGCCTGCGCGCAATGCGGCCGGTTGCGCTATCCGCCGACCACCGCCTGCCCGTGGTGCATGAGCCTCGAATCCATGTGGAAGGGGGTCGAGGGCAAAGGTGCGGTGCACTCCTACAGCGAGGTGCACCACGCGATCCAGCCGGCGTTCCGCGGCAAGACGCCGTATCTGATCCTGCTGGTCGACCTCGACACGCAAAGGGGCGAGCCGACGCCGGAGGAGGCTTTGCGCGTTGCCGGCAACCTGACGACGCCCGACGGCGAGCTCGCGCCCCCCGACATGGTGAGGCGGGTCGGGATCGGCACGCGGGTGCGCATGGTGTTCTGCGATGTCGGCCCCGGTTTGGCGTTGCCGCAATGGACGATCGACGAAGCCGCGACCCAGCCGGCGACCGTCTGGCGCTACCCGCAGGAGTGACGGACGATTTTCTTCGTCGCCCCCGCGAAAGCGGGGGTCGGCCCCGCCCCTAGCCTTTGACGCCGCCCATGGTCAGGCCGGAGGTCATGCGGCCGCGGAACAGGTAATAGATCACGACCGGCGGGATCGCGTAGATGATCGCGGTTGCCATCATGTAGTTCCACGGCGACTCGTCGCTGTTGAGAAACTGCGCCAACGCCACCGGCACCGTCATGCTGCGTTTGTCCGACAGCAGCAGGAACTGGTACAGGTACTCGTTCCACGCGAGCAGCAGCGCGTAGGTGCCGACGGCGACCAGGGCCGGCGCCATCATCGGCAGGTAGATCTTGTAGTAGACCTGCCACGGCGAGGCGCCGTCGACCCTTGCCGCCTCGTCGAGCTCGATCGGAATGCTCCGGCCATATTGCTGGAAAATGAAGATCGCGTAGGGGGTGGCAAAGGTCACCTCGACCGCGATGATCGACCACACATTGTTGCCGAGCCCATAGCCCTGCATGATCCGGTAGAGCGGGATCGCCAGGAACGAGGCCGGGATCACATAGGTTAAGAGGGCCGCGTTGGTCAGGAGCCAACCGTTGCGCAGCCGCATCCGGCTAACCGAAAAGCTGACCAGGGACGCGATGAACAGGGTAAAGAACACCGTCATCACGCCGATGTAGAGGCTGTTGCCGAACTGGTGCCAGAAATATTCGAGGTACCAGTAGCCCTCGGTGATCACGATCCAAAAGCTGTACAGCGAGGGCTGGCGCGGCCAGATGTCGTTGGTGAACACGTCGTTGTGCGACTGCAGCGCGACCATGACCATGTTGTAGATCGGCGCCAAGGTCCACACGATCAGCACGGCGGCGAGCGCCAGGCACCCGACCTCGCTCCACACCCGCCGCAGCCGGTAGTTCTTCGCCTTAACCCCGGTTGCCGCCGCGTGCCGCGACCGCCGGTTGTCGAGCAGGACGGCACTCATAGCTGCACCTCCGACGTGCGCAATTTGCGCATCAGGATCAGGACCAGCGGGATCATCAACGGCAGGGCGGTCATGACCGCCGCCACGCCGAGGTCGGGTCTGGCGATGTCGAACGCGTCGCGGATGCCGATCGTCGCCAACACGTGGGTCGTCAGCGCCGGCCCGCCGCCCGACACGAATGTGACGGTGTTAAAGTCGCCGAGCGTGAAGATCGTCGAGAGCAGGGTGCAGACCAGATAGAGGTTGGCGAGCAGCGGGAAGCTGATGTGGGCGAAGCGTCGCAGCCCGGTGGCGCCGTCGACCTCGGCCGCCTCATAGAGCTCCTGCGGGATCGACATCCGCCCGGCGAGCAGGATCACGGTCCAGAACGGCATGTTCTTCCAGATGTAGGAGACGATGACGGCGCCCAACGCCATCCATCGCGAGGTGTCGAGCCAGCCCGGGCCGTCGATGTGGAACACGTCCCACAGCACGTTGTTGAGCAGCCCCCACTGGCTGTTCAGCATCCAATGGATCGAAATGAAGGTCGGCAACGCCGGCACCGCCCACGGCAGCACGTAAATCATCAGCAGGCCCTTGACCCACCAGCCGCGGCGCATGAAAAAGCCGGACAGCAAAAGCGCGAAGAACATCTTTACGTTGACGCCAACCGCCAAATAAATGATCGTGTTGACGACCGTCATCTGAAAAATCGGGTCTTGCCACAGCTCGGCATAGAGGGCCGGGTTGTGCCCCAGCCACAGACCGTAGACAATCGGGTAGGCGACAAACGCGAGAAACACCGCGACATAGGGGATGCAGAAGGCGAGCGCCCACGCGAACTCCGAGCCCTGCAGGCCGCCGCGCCAAGTGCGCAGAAGCGACCGGCGCCCCAATACGGGGCGGCCGGCCTCGATGACCGATACGCTTGCCATGACCGCCTCTCAGCTCTGCACGATCGGGTATTTCGCCAGGATCGTTTCTATTTTCTTGAACGCTTTGTCGGCCGCTTGTTCCGGGGTCAAACCGTTTCTGATCACGTCGGCCTCCGCCGACCCCCAGATTTGCGTGGCGTTGACCTCGGCATAGCCGGGATTGAAGACCGGGTAGTTCACGACCGTCTGGTCGATCAAACCTTCGCGGACGTAATTCGGCCGGTGCGGATCGCTGGGATCGAGCCAGAACGGGTCGCTCTTGACGAGCGAGGGGTAGGCCGGCAGCCAGCGCCCGAGCCCCTCTTTCAGGTAGGAATTCATGACCTTTGGCTGGATCACGAACTTCATGAACTCCTTGGCGACCTCGACGTTTTTCGCGCCGGTCGGGATAAAGCCGCCGCCGACGCCGAGCTGCGCCGCGTTCGGCCCGCCGTCGTTGCGCGCCGGCAACCCCAATGTCGCGATCGCGTTGTACTCGGCCTTGTCGTGGTATAGCGCGACCTCGGTCGAGATCGTGCCGTCGAAATCCATGACCATCAGTTTCGAGTGAAAGGCGTTGTTGTCGTCGGCGTCGTTCCAGCTCAACGCCCCCGGCGGCACGTAGCCACCCTTGAACGCGTCCGCCAGATAGGTCAGCGACTTGACGACCGCCTCCTTGACCTGCGGGTCGTCGAGATGCGGCTTGCCGTCCTTGGTCACAATGCCGTTGCCGCCATTGGCGATCAAAAACGCGTGGAACAAGTTGTTACCGTCGGCGGGCCCGGTCGTCGTCAGCTGCAGACCCATCGAATAGAGGCTGCGCATCCCCTGGTCGCGCAACTTTTTCTGCACCGGTTTGAAGAAATCAAAAAAGGCGTCCCACGTCTTGGGCGCGTCGGCCAGCTTGTAGCCCGCTTTTTCGACCAGGGGGATCCAGATGTGGAACGGAACCACCGCGGTCTTATACGGAATGAAGTAAAAGCTTCTCTGCTTTTTCACATTATTATAATACTGCGAGGCGAGATAAGCGGTGGGATGGTATTCCGACTTCTGAGCTTCGACGATGTCGCTCACGTCGACGATCTTGTCGTTCCACGCGTTCTGCGGGACAATCGCCTGGTCGGCGACATCATGCGAGATCAGGTCGGGGACATCGCCGCTGGTGATCGCCGAGATGATCTTTTGCATCAGCGGGGCGAACGGGACGAGGCTGTAGTCGATCGTGTTGCCGCTCGCCTTTTGGTACTCGGCGACGATGCTGCGGAACGCCGCATCCTCTTCGGGGACAAACCCCTGGGTCCACCATACCGTCGCGGTGCCGGCGGCGGCGTTGGCGACATAGGGGCGCACAAGCGTCCCGGCGGCGACGGCTGCAGCAGCGCCGCGCAACACGGAACGCCTGGTCGGAACCTTCATCTCCGTCTTCCTTCTTCCCTGCTCGCGCCGCGAGCGCGTCGCCGGCGCGTTGTGGTGGCGGTTATCGCCGGGACTATAGAACGCTCGCCCGCCCGGCTCAATTTGTATCGATGCTTATTATCGCTGGCCGCGGCGGCGGCGGTCATCAGCTGTTAACCGTCGGCCGGTCGGCGAACAAAGCCGTCAGCGGGCGCAAACCGGCCGTTTTTGCGGGTTTTTCCGCGGCAATCCGACGCAGCGATGCCGCCGCGCGGCGATCACCGCGGATCTTCGCCTCGCCGTTCCCGGCGTTTTGCCAGTTGTCACTTTATGGTGATGGGCAACAGGCCAAGCTGCCGGCCCCTATTCCGTCTGCTCCGCGGCCAGTATCCCGTCGATTTCGCGGGTGATGCGGCCGTCGTCGGGCGCCACCGAAGACGGCCAAGCGCCAGCCAACTCGCCGTCGGGCGCGATCAGGTATTTGTGAAAATTCCAGCGCGGCGACCCGGCCTCGCCGAGGCTCTCGGCAACCCACCGGTAGAACGGGTGAGCCTCGCCGCCGATGACCCGGCACTTCTGCGCGAGCGGGAAGTCGACCGCATAGTTGGTCTCGCAGAATTCCTTGATCTCCGCCGCCGATCCCGGCTCCTGCCTGCCGAAGTCGTCGGACGGCACGCCGAGCACGACGAGGCCGCGGTCGCGATAGCGGCGCCACAGGGCTTCGAGCGCGCGGTACTGCGGGGTGTAGCCGCAGAACGACGCGGTGTTGACCACCAGCACCGGATGGCCGCGCCAGGCGGCGAGCGGCAGATTTTCGCCGTCGATCGACGTGAACTCGAACCGATAGGCATTGTCGTCGTTGGGCATAAGTGATCTCTCGGCATCAGGGAAACGGTGTCGACCAAGCATAGCGCCGCCTCGGCCGCGGTAAAGCAGGGTGCGCTTCGCGTTGCGCGGGTCGGGCTTCCCCCGAGACCAACTCCTGGGTTGTCAGAGGCGCCCTTCGATGCTGCTGGTCTTTCTGGTGAAGGGCATCGTCGTCGGCGCCGTGATCGCCGTTCCGGTCGGCCCCGTCGGCATCCTCTGCCTGCGCAAAACCATCTTTGAGGGTCGGCTGGCGGGCCTCGTGTCCGGGCTCGGCGCCGCGACGGCAGACGCGTTTTTCGGGGTCGTCGCCGCGTTTGGATTGACCTTTGTCTCGGACTGGCTCTTCGGCTACGAAGGTGTCCTGCGCGCGGCGGGCGGCTGCTATCTGCTCTACGCGGGCGGCCGCGCGCTGCTCGCCCCGCCGCGGCAGGACATGGCCGACGAGAGCGGCCCGGAAACCCTGCTCCGCGACTTTGCCTCGACGTTTGCGCTGACCATCACCAACCCGATCACGATCCTCGTCTTTCTCGGCGTCTTCGGCGTGCTCGGCTTGAGCGGGCCCCGCGCCACCCTGGTGCGCGCCGGGGTGCTGGTTGCCGGGGTGTGGGCCGGCTCGTTTTTGTGGTGGCTGGCGCTGAGCCTTGGGATCGGCGCGTTTCGGCGCTCGATCGGGCAGCATCACCTGGCCTGGATCAGCCGCGGCTCGGGGATCATCCTGTTCTCGTGCGGAGCGGCGTTATTGGCGACATCCGTGGTAAAGGAGCTGGCTCACCTGATCTGATCGGCAAGAAAGGTCATTGTGTGGTCTATCTGCCCCCCGCCTTTACCGAGGACCGGCCCGACGTGCTCGTCGCGCACCTCGAACGCCACGATTTCGCCCTGCTCGTCACGAACGGCCCGCGCGGAATCGTGGCGAGCCACATCCCGTTTTTGGTCGAGCGTCGCGGCGGAGAGCTTCACCTGTTGGGCCATCTGGCGCGGCCGAACCCGCAGGTCGCCGACCTCGCGCTCGGCGGCGAGGTCCTGGCGATTTTCCACGGCCCGCATGCCTACGTGTCGCCGCGCTGGTATCTCGCCGGGCCGGCGGTGCCGACCTGGAACTACGCCGACGTCCACGCCTACGGCAGGGTGCGCGTGATCGACGACGGCGAGTGGCTGCGCGGCTTTCTCGAGCGGCTGTCGCAGCGGCACGAGGCCGGCAGCGAGCGGCCGTGGCGGATCGAAGACCAGCCCGCCGCCTACATGACCGGCATGCTGAAAGGGATCGTCGGCCTCGACATCGCGGTAACCCGGCTCGAGGGCAAGTTCAAGCTCAGCCAAAACCGCCCGGCGGCCGACCGGCCGCGCATCGTCGCGGCTCTCGAGGCGCGCGGCGACCCCGAGGCCGCTGCCGTCGCCCGCCTGATGCAGGTGCGGGAGGCCGACTGAGCACGGTTGGCGCGCGCCGTCTGCGGCTTGCAGCGTCATCAATCGCCAGCTGGCTGGGCCTAAGGGGCGCAGCTCGCGACACTGAGCGGGTGATGATCAGCGCGCTCGACACGCATCAGCTCGTCAAGGGCCTGAAGGCTTCGGGCTTTACCGATGAGCAAGCCGAGGCTGTCACCCGCGCGGTTCGCCTGGTGCAGGATCACGACATTTCAAATCTTGCCGCCAAGGCGGACCTCGGCGCGCTGGGCGGCGATCTGGAGACGACGATTACTGCGCTTGAGTTGCGGCTTCCCAAATGGATGATCGGTGTCGCCGTTGCTGTTGCCGTCGCCAACACCGGGGCGCTCACCGACGTTATCTGGACGGCGACGCAGATCCTGCTGCATTCCCGTCCATAAGAGGCGTCAGTCGGGCTCGGAACGGGCGAGCGTCTCGACCGCCTCGATGTCCGCGCAACCCAGCACCAAGGTCGCGACCCGCCGGCCGAACCCGGCGCGGGCAAAGGCGCCCAGCTCGCGCGCCGTGTCGGCTGCACCCCGGCGATAGGGTCCGAGCCGTCGGCGGCGGGCAAACGCGCAAGCGGCGGCGAGATCGGGGTCGCCGGTTTCCTCGCGCAACCCGGACAGCGCCTCGGAGGTAACCGAATTGTCGACGCCTTTGGCGGCCAGCCGGGCGCGGATCCGGAAAACCGACTCGCCGCGCCGGCTCAACGACTGCGCGCGCTCGGCGGCGTATACCCGGTCGTCGAGCAGGCCCGAGCGGCGGTAGCGCTCGACGAGCGCATCCACCAACCCCGCCCACTCGCGCGCCGTCTCGGCGTCCGGCGACATGCGGCGGCGAGCGCGGCGCAACAGAACGCGGCGCAAATTCTCGGCCGAGCTGGCGAAGCGCCCGAGATAGGAGAGCGCCCAGCGTTCGAGAAGCTCGGCGCCGATTCCGTCTTCCGCCACCTTTCTCGCCCCATCGCGGCTGCGCGATCGGCTATGGTCCCGGCCTCGGCCTGTGTCAACCTCGCGGGGGACGGCAACGCGGATGAGGTGCTGCGGCGGGTCATCTGCGGCAAGCCCGCGCGGCGAGGTGGGTGCGCGCCCGACCGCCCGGCCGCGAGGTGATCGGCGGTGAGCGAGGCCGGCCTGCCCGACGGCGCGCAGGAGCCGCGGCGGGCTATCGCGATCGCGCTGATCATCGGCTGCGCCTTTTTTATGGAGGGTCTCGACTCGACGATGATCGCCGTGTCGATCCCGGCGATGGCGAAGAGCCTCGGGGAGAACCCGCTGCGGCTCAACCTGGTCATCGCGACCTATCTGTTGAGCCTCGCCGTTTTCATCCCGGTCAGCGGCTGGATCGCCGACCGGCTCGGCGCCCGCGTCGTCTTCTGCTCGGCGATCGCGATTTTCACGACGGGCTCGGCATTGTGCGGCCTTTCCCCCAATCTGCCGGTGCTGCTCGCGATGCGGGTGATCCAGGGGTTTGGCGGCGCGATGATGACGCCGGTCGGCCGGCTGATCCTGCTGCGCAGCTTTCCGCGCTCCGAGCTCGTCTCGGCGATGAACTGGATGACGATCCCGGCGATGATCGGCCCGACCGCCGGCCCGATCGTCGGCGGCTTCTTGACCAGCTGGATCTCGTGGCGCGCGATCTTTTTCCTGAACCTGCCGATCGGCGTGCTCGGCTTGGTGCTGGCGCTGCGGTTGTTCGAGAATTTCCGGGCGCCGGCGCCGACCCGCTTCGACCTCAACGGCTTCTTCCTCTCGGGGCTGGGGCTGGCGCTGCTGGAGCTGGCGATCGAAAACCTCGGCCGCCCAATCATTCCGGGGGCGCTCGGCATGGCGTTCTTCCCGGCGGCGCTGGTGATCCTGGCGGCCTACGGGCGGCATGCACGGCGGAGGGAAGACCCGGTACTCGATCTCGGCCTGTTGCGCATCCGCACCTTTCGCATCGGCACCGTGACCGGCGGCTTTTGCCGGATCGGGCTCGATGCGGCGCCGTTTCTGCTTCCGTTGCTATTCCAGGTCGGGTTTGGGATGAGCCCCATCCAGT
>Ga0210390_10001736_pt1 | contig 20203 bp, 22 predicted proteins | sample IncBWH11OmetaG_FD_161050 | JGI IMG/M metagenome (GOLD analysis project Ga0210390, IMG submission 161050) | Forest soil microbial communities from Barre Woods Harvard Forest LTER site, Petersham, Massachusetts, United States - Inc-BW-H-11-O ... | reverse complement strand
TGAAGGTGCCGGAACGGCACCGCCGGGTTGGACGAGATCTTCATCGGAATCCGGAGGCTAGCTAGAGCGGCCTCGCATGCCCGCCGGCGTCCCGAGCAGTGGCTGAGCGTCCGCCACGGCCTCGCGCGGGGAACGCATGACCACGATAGCCGACAACCAGGACGTACGCGGGCGGCCCGCCCGCCGTGTGCCGCCGTCCCCGCCGCTCCAGAGCTCTTCTCGGCCGAACAAGCCATGGTGCAGCCCTGACGGACCGCCAGACGCCACCGCCGGCTGCCGCCCGCCTCGGTGGTATCAGCCGCGGGGCGCGAGGCGCGGCTATCCGGACCGCCAGGAAGTGAGCCGTCGTGGCTGGAAGGGCGCATACTGGTATTGATGAAGCCTGCCCACGCCGCGTCCCGGCGTTTCCTGCCCGGAAGTCCCTTCAATGTCCTGCCCGTAGACCTGCCCGTTGAGCAGTTCACCGTTCGTGATCAGGTGACCCACGATAAGTACGGCCTCGGCCGGGTGGTCTTGGTCGAGGACGACGATGCAGTGATCGTCAGCTTTGGCTCACGAAAGGTGCGGGTCTTGTCGCCTTTCGCCACGCTGACCAAGCTCTGACCGGCCTCGCTCCGCGCGGTGGTCAGCAGCCTTCTCACGCACGTCCATGCCTAATCTAAACCTGCGTCGGTATCGCGAAACTAGTATGGATTTTCCGGAATCTGATAGCTTTTCAACGTGGCGAGCTGGACCTTCCTGACGAACCATGCGCGGGTTTTGCTGCTGGTCGCGAATGACCCCGGGGTGCGCCTGCGCGACATCGCGGACAGCCTGGACATCACCGAACGCAGCGCGTTCGGCATCATCACGGACCTGGTCGAGGCCGGCTACGTGATCAAGGAGAGGGACGGCCGCCGCAACCGCTACCACATCCAGGCCCACCTCCCGCTGCCAGAGCCCACCGCCCGGGAACGCACCGTCGGCGAGGTGCTGGACCTGCTGGCCGTTACCGACGCGACTGTGACCCGCGAGTCGGCCGCGGCCGACCAACGGCGCGGCGACCTGCCGCCGGGCGAGCCGGCGGCCCGCCCGGCCGCGATGGCGGACGGCAACGGGCATAGTCCGCGGAGCGCGGCACAGGGGCGGGAGGAGGCAGGGACGTGACCGACGTATGGGTAGCGAACGATGAGGGTACCGAGATCATCCGCGCCCGGGATATCGCGATGGCCAGCCTGGACTACAACGGGAACGTCATCGTCCGGCTAGCCGGCGCGGAGGGCGCGGTCGTGACGGTCGTCGCGCACCGGGCACACCAAGAGGAGCGCCGGCCTGACGATTTTCACCGCCAGCTGATCCGTGTCATCGCCGAATTGTCCGACGCGGCGGGCGCCTTCCTGACGCGGGCCGTACACGACGAGACGCGTGGCTGGCAGTGGGTCAGCGAGCCGCTGTAACACAGAAGCGCGGGGGCGCATACTGGTAATGATGAAACCTGCCCGCGCCTCCGTCCGGCGCCACCTGCCCACAAGCCCCTTCGCGGCCGCGCCTCCCGCTCCGCCTGCCGAGCAGTTCGCGGAGCAGGACCAGGTGACACACGATAAGTATGGCCTCGGCCGGGTCATCACCGTCGAGGATGACGCCGCCCTGGTCATCGACTTCGGCGCGCGCCGCGTACGGATCACGATGCCATGCGCGAATCTGACCAAGCTCTGATACGCCGGTCACACTGACCCACCGCGCGATCACCGCGAAGCTGACTACGCCCGGCGGTCGTAGCTAAGGTCAAGGGGCGCGGTCGTCCCGCGGGTCAGCATGACCCTCATCGCGGCGCTGGTCCTCGATCACGGAAGCGACGTGCCGTACGCACACCTCGAACGCCAGCGCGTCTTGTGCGTGCATGCCGCGCAGCCCGTCCATGAACTTGACCATGTTCTTCACGGTGAGCTCCGGCAGGCCCTGCACGCTCATGAATTTGCCGCCGCCCGCATCCGCGAAGCCAGGGATCGTACCTACCTGGATTCCGTAAAATTCAGTCACCCTGAGCCTCCGCGCCCTGCAGTCCGGAACCGCCCCCGGGTAGGAGCGCTGCCGTCCGGGGGCCTCTGGCAGCCGCGCAGTTTCACGGGCCCACGGCCCGGTGTTACGAGCAACGAATCCCGTACTGCCGGTGTCCCGGCGTAAAGAACGCGGTCTCAAATCGGACGAACCTGCTCGGCCCGCGGGCCCTTGGCGCCCTGGGTGACGGTGTACTCCACCCGTTGGTTGTCCTCGAGGCTGCGGTGGCCGTCGGCCTCGATGGCGGTGTGGTGGACGAAGACGTCGGGAGTGCCGTCGTCGGGGGTGATGAACCCGTAGCCCTTGTCCGCATTGAACCGCTTTACTGTTCCCTGAGCCACTGTGCTCTCCTGCCAAGGCGCTCATCGGGATGCACGGGGTGTACATCCCGGGCTCTGGCGACCGCCCGTCCTTCCGGGGCCGGGCCTGGAAACCGACGGCGCCCGCGGTCAGAATTTCGCGGGCGCTGTGACACGGACACGAACTTCGACTGCTACCAGCTTCATTTAACACCATGCCGGTTCAACGCCACGCCGCGGCCCGTCAGGGCCCGACGGTGAGATCGTCAGAGCGTCCGGCTTGGAGTCGCGGCCACTGAGCGATGGGGCGTCCGCCCGGCCAGGCTGGCACCGGCGGCCAGGCGGGCGCGCCGGCGTCGGTCCGGGTGATGGAGCACTGCTGTGGCCAGCCGGGGGGCGAGTCCTCCCATGGCTCCTGGCGTCCGTACACGGTGAGGTCCATGAGTGCGTAGTTGTTGTCCATGGCCTCGGCGCCGCGGCGTTTCGTCCAGTAGGTCTCGAAAACACGGTCACCGTCCCGTAGGTAACACACCAGGTGGAACAGGCCGATCTGGCGTCCGGTCAGAAGCGCGTCGAGGGAGTCTTGCGCGGAGTACCACGGCACGTCCCAGCCCATGAACTCGCGGTAGCGAGCGCTCTCGGCGTAGGGACCCTGGCAGAACACCGCGAAGGTGATGTCGCGGGAATGCAGGTAGGACAGCTCCGTGAGCTGGGTGGTGACCCAGGTGCAGCCTTCGCATTGTTCCGCGGCGGGGTGGCCGCCCCACCACATGAAGTAGTAGGCGATCAGCTGCCGGCGTCCCTCGAACGCCTCGAGCAGGGTGAGCGGCCCGTGCGGCCCGGTCAGCGTGAGGCCGGCGTCTACCTCGACCATGGGCAGGCGCCGCCGGGCCGCCGCGATCGCGTCGCCTTCCCGGGTGTGCGCCTTTTCCCGGATCCGGAGCCTGTCCAGCTCGGCCTCGAAGGCCGCGCGATCGGTCACCGCGGGCAGGCTCGGTGCACTGGCGGCGGCCGCCGGCCCGCCGGAGCTTGCTGATTCATGCGTCATGACGGTCTCCTTTTGCTCTTGTTTTGCGCGTGCGCGGTTTCGGCGAGCCGCTTGATCATGCCGAGTCGCCGGTCCCACTGGGCCGCCAGCTCAGCCATGGCCCGGGTGGCCTGGTCGAGCCGGTCGGCTTCGACTAGGTACAGAACTTCCCGGCCCTGTTTGCGCCGGCTGATCAGCCCGGCCCGTTCGAGCACGACCAGATGTTTGGACACGGCCTGGCGGGTGAACGGGACCCGTCCGGCCAGCCAGCTGGCGCTTACCTCGCCGTTGTTGACCAGGAGGTCGAGGACCTGGCGACGAGACGGGTCGCCGATCGCCGACCATAGCTCGTCATCGGTCTGCGCGGTCATCGTGATCGGCGCTCCGCCAGCACGTCTGCGAGGCGATCCAGGTACTCGACCCAGCCGTCCCGGTGCTCGTCGGCGTAGCGTTCCTTCTCCGCGTCGGGCCAGGCGAGCAGCTCGTGGCCGCTTTCGACCACGCGAAGGCGGGTCCGTTCGGCGCCCACGGGGGTCAGCGTGAACTCCACCAGCATCGAGTTGCCGGCCACCGGCTCCTCCCCGCGGGGATGGTTCCAGCGAAATGAGAAGCGGGTCGGCGGATCGACAACCTCCACGACGACGGGGCCGCCCTGGTCCCCGAACTCCATGTAGCCATGGGCGCCCGGTTCGACCACGAGGTCCACCCGGGTGGCGAACCACTGGCTCATCTGGTCGGGCTCGGTGATGGTGCGCCACACCACCTCCGCCGGCGCCTCGATCAGAACCTCCCGATCGATCATGAGGCCTGGCATCACTATCCCCTTCCTCCCTGACCCGTATCTGCAACCGACAGTAGCACGTCACGGAAGAATCTGCAACCGACGATTGCAGGTTCGCTAGCCGCCGGACGAGGGGGATAGGTCGAGGTGAAGTGGTTGGCCACCACGATGTCGACGGCGAACTGAGGCGTACGGCGCGACCTCGCATGACAAGCGTGAGCAGCCGCTGATGATGCGCGGCTGGTCTTGTCTCGTTGAACGCAACATACTATCGTGATGCGAGAAACGACCCGCGATGGCGTGACCGATGGGAAGGATCTCCAGATGCGCACCCTCATCCGGTCCGGCCGGGTGTTCGACCCGGCCAGCGGGGAGATAGCCGACGCGGATATTGCCATCGACGGCGAGAACGTCTACCAGGTCGGGCCAGGGCTGGACGGCGACGTGGAGGTCGACGCGTCGGGCCTGACCGTGCTGCCGGGCCTGATCGACACCCATGTGCACGTCATGCTGCCGTACCTGGATACGGTCCGGCTGCTGGAGACGCCGTTCTCGCTATTCTTCTTCCTGGCCGAAGCCAACCTGCGGCGGACCCTTGACTGCGGTATCACCTACGTCCGGGACGCCAACGGCGCCGACCTCGGGGTCGCGCAGGCCGTCCGGTCGGGCCTGGTGGACGGGCCTGACCTGAAGATCACCGTGCAGGCACTGAGCCAGACCGGAGGGCATGGCGACTACTGGCTGCCGAGCGGGTGCAGCCTGCCGCCCATTCCCCTTCACCCCGGGCGACCCGGCGGCGTGGTCGACGGGCCCGAGGAGGTACGCAAGCGCGTCCGCGAGATCATCCGGGCCGGAGCCGACTTCATCAAGGTCAACGCCTCGGGCGGCGTCTTCTCCCCGCGGGACGATCCCCGGCACGCGCACTTCCGGATGGACGAGCTGACCGCGATCGTCGAGGAGGCCAGGGCGGCCGGGATCGCGGTCATGGCGCACGCGCATGGCACCGAGGCGATCAAGAACTCGGTGCGCGCTGGGATCCGCTCGATCGAGCACGGCACCTACCTGGACTCCGAAGCGGTCGACCTGATGAGCACGAACGGAACCTGGCTGGTGCCAACGCTGGGGGTGGCCCGCCAGATACGCGAGTCGATCGAGGCCGGCGCGCGGGTGCCCGACGCCATCCGCGCCAAACTGGACGACGGCATCGAGGCTCATGCCTCGTCGTTCCGGCTGGCGCTCAAGGCCGGCGTCCGGATCGCGATGGGCAGCGATGCCGCGGCCGAGGGTCACGGCCGCAACCTGGTCGAGTTGCGGCTCATGCACGAGCTCGGCATGTCCGCGCCGGACGTGCTCCGCGCGGCCACCTCGTCCGCGGCTGAGCTCATGGGCATCGCCGACCGCGTCGGGAGCATCGAGCCCGGCAAGCGGGCGGACCTTACCCTCGTCGCCGGGGATGCCTATGACTTCGGCGGCTACCCGGGCAACGTACGGATGGTGTTCAAGGCCGGCCGCCGGGTCCGGGGCTGACCCGCAAAGACTCGGCCACACGACTCGGCGCGAAAGCAGGCGAATCGGCGCGGAAGGGAGCCCGGCACATGCCACTGAGCCACTCCGAGGGAACCCGGCGGCACGCCGCTATCCGCGAGGCTCTGGCGCGCGATGACCTCGACGCGCTGATCGTACTCGCTCCCGAGAACTTCTACTACGTCACGAACTTCCTGCTCGACGTGGATACCTGGGAACGTCCGGTGGCGGCGATCTTCCCGCGGGACGGGGCGCCGAAGCTGATCCTGAACGAGCTGTCGACCACCTATCTTCAGCTGGCCGCCGGGCGCGGCATCTGCTGGGTCACCGAGGCCGAGATCTACGCCGAGCACCCCCAGGTCAGCAGGCGCGGGTACCTCATCACCGAGTGGGACCGCATGCTGGCCGAGGTCCTCGCCGATATGGGGCTGGACCGCGGCCGGCTCGGGCTTGACCAGCTCGGCCTGCTACATCCCGGCGTGCCCGCCCGGCTGCCGCGGGCCGAACTGACCGAGGTGGCCGAGCTGCTCCGGTCCCTGCGCAGCATCAAGTCTGATGAGGAGATCGCCCTGATGCGGGCCTGCGGGCAGGCCACCGACTGGGCCCAGGAGCGTTTTGGTGCGCACGTCAAGCCCGGCATCCACATCAAGTCGGCGTGCCTCGAGGTCGCACGGCTCCTCGGTAACCACCTCATCGAGCGGTACCCGGACTCCGAGATCCGGGTCATGGTAGAAGGGAGTACCGGGATCGCGTCCGCGTCGCCGCATCACGCGGGCCTGGGCTCGGGACTGCGCTTCGCGGCCGGCGACAACGTGGTCAACTTCATAGCGGTCCGGATGGACGGCTACTTCGTCGAGAACGAGCGCACCTATTTCGTCGGCTCGGCAGCGCCGGAGCAGCGCCGGTATTTCGAATCGATGCTGGCGGCGCACGACGCGGCCTTGGCGCAGATGCGCGAGGGCCGGCGGATCTGCGATATCGACTCCGCCGGGCAGGAGGTGTTCGAGCGAACCGGATACGGGCACCTGATACTGCACCGGTCCGGTCACGGCATGGGCATTGGCGGGCATGAATACCCGCTCGACATGAGCTTCAACGTGCGCCCGCTGCGCCGGAACATGGTGATCTCCTGCGAGCCGTCGATCTACGTCACCGGGCTGGGCGGGTTCCGCCACTCGGACTCGGTGGTCGTCGGGGAGACGGAGCCGATGCGGCTGACCAACTCGCCGACCGATATCGACAGCCTCATCGCGGCCGGGTAGGCCTCCTCATCGCTCCTGTCCGGGGGTTGCGGCTATGACCTGAGGCGGCGGCGCAGGCAGCATCCCGGCGAAATGGCATGCCGCCCGGTGCGGCCGGGAGGCCGCGTCGGCGCCGGGGTCGAGCGTCCGGCAGATGTCCCGGTCGGCGGCCACGGCCGGGCCGACCGGGCAGCGCGGATGGAACCGGCAGCCCGTGGGCGGCTCGTGCGGATCGCTGGGCTCGCCGACTGGTGTCCAGGCCGACGCGCCGGCTGTGTCGGCCGCGCCGGCCAGCTGGGGCACCGCGTCGAGCAGGGTGCGGGAGTAGGGATGCTGCGGGGCGCGGAAGAACTCGGCGGCCGGCGCGGCCTCCACGATGCGGCCCATGTGCATGACGGCCACCGAGTCGCTCAGGTACCGGACGACCGCGACGTTGTGCGCGATGAGCAGTACGGACAGTGAGCTGCGGCGCTGGATGTCCCGGAGCAGGTTGAGCACCTGGGCCTGCACGGAAACGTCCAGCGATGACGTGATCTCGTCCGCGATGATCAGCTCGGGCTCGACGGCCAGCGCCCGGGCGATGGCCACCCGCTGCCGCTGGCCGCCGGACAGCTCCCGGGGGTACCGGCTCGCCGTCGCCGGGTCCAGGCCGACCTCGTCGAGCAGGCCCGGAATCCGCTCAGCCCCGGTACCGCGCAGGCGCATAGCCTCACCGATGATCGCGCTGACCCGCATGCGCGGATTGAGCGACGCGTACGGGTCCTGGAAGATCATCTGAACCGTGCGCCGGGCCGCCCTCCGCTCCGCGGCGCCCGCGGTCAGGTCAGCGCCGTTCAGCCGGATCGTGCCGCCCGCGGAGCGGATTAGGCCGACCACAGCCCGGGCCACGGTGGACTTGCCCGAGCCCGACTCGCCGACCAGGCCCAAGATGCCGCCCCGCGGTACGTCAAGGTCGATGCCGTCCACCGCGACCAGGGTCTTGCGCCCGGTGCCGAAGCGGATGGTGAGCCCGCGGATCTCCAGGATATTCATGCGCCCGGGCTTACTCATGCGCTGGTCGGCCGGCCGATGTGCGGATGCCAGCAGGCCACCCGGTGATCACCGGCGAGGGGTTCCAGCGCGGGATCGGCCGCGCGGCATCGCTCATCGGCCAGCGGGCACCGCGGCGCGAAGGCGCAGCCGGGCGGCAGGGCGTCGAGCGCGGGCGGGCGGCCGCCGATCGTGACTAGCGGCCGGTCCCGGTCCGTGCTCATGTCCGGAACCGAGGCGAGCAGGGCCCTGGTATAAGGGTGCGCGGGACCGGCCAGCAGCTGCTCGGTGCTGATGTCCTCCACGATCCGTCCGGCGTACATCACCAGGACCCGCTGGCACAACATGGTGACCACGGACACGTCGTGCGAGATCATCACCACGGCGGCCCCCGAGTCCTGGTTGACCTGGCGGAGCAGCAGCAGGATCTGGCGCTGGACGGTGACGTCGAGCGCGGTGGTTGGCTCGTCGGCGATAATCAGCTGCGGCCGTCCCATCAGGCCGGTGGCGATCATCGCCCGTTGCCGCATGCCGCCGGAGAATTCGTGCGGGTACTGCTGGGCACGGAGCTCGGGCCGGGCGATCTGCACCTCCCGCAACCTGGTCACGGCCAGCTCCATGGCCTCCCGCCGCCGCAGCCCGGAATGCACCTGGACGACCTCGGCCAGCTGGCGGCCCACCCGCAGGGCCGGATTGAGCGAGCTGGCCGGGTCCTGGAAGACCAGGGCCATCGAGGTGCCGAGCAGGTGGCGCAGCTCCGGCGCGGGCACCGATCGCAGGTCCCGGCCCAGGTAGCGCAGGGACTTCCAGCTGGCCCGGCCCGGGTAGGGCAGCAACTGGGCCAGGGCCAGCACGGTCATGCTCTTCCCGCTGCCGGACTCGCCGACGATGCCGATCCGCTCGCCGGCCCGGATCGTGAAGCTGAGCCCGCGCACCGGGGTGACGATGCCGGCCGCGCCCGGGAACCGTACCGACAGGTCGCTGACCTCGAGCACCAGGTCTGGCTCCCGCTCTCCGGCAAAGGCCGGCCCGTCCGGCTCGTCGCCGACCCCGGCATCAGGCTCGCCACCAGGCCCGGCATCAGCCTCGCCATCGGCCACGGCGGCCACCGGGGCGTCGGCCGCCGGCGCGGTCGCCAGCGCGCTGGCTGCCGCGCCGACCGCGCCCGCTCCAGACCAGGGCCGGCCGGCCACCGGCGTGCCGCCCTGGACCCGGGCCAGCGTCTCCCCGGCCAGGTTGAAGGCCAGCCCGGCCAGGACGATGAACGCGCCGGGGCCGAGCGAGGCCATCGGGTTCTCGTACACGTACTGCAGGCCGGAGCCCAGCAGCGATCCCCAGTCATACGAGGGCGGGCGCACGCCGAGCCCCAGAAAGCTCAGGGCGGAGATGCCCAGCAGCGACCAGCCCACGGACATCGTGCCGGTCAGGGTCAGCGGCTCGGCGATGTTCGGCAGCACATGGAAGAACAGGATCCGGATCCGGCTTATCCCCAGTGTCCGGGCGGCCGCGACGTAGTCCAGCCCGGCGATCGACGCGGACAGAGTCTGGGCCAGCCGCGCGAAGCCGGGAATCATGGCGATGCCGATGCCCAGCACGGCTCCGGTCGCGCCGATCCCGATGATGGTGTTGATGAACAGCGCCAGCAGCAGCCCGGGGAAGGCCACCGCGGCCGAGATGACGCCCGCCACCGACCGCCGCAGCCGGGGGCCCAGGACCGCCTGGGTGATCCCGACCGGAATGCCGATGCCGACCGCGATCAGCGTGGAGAGCACCGCCAGTTCGAGCGACAGCCGGGTCGCGGCCATGGTGCGCGAGAAGATGTCCCGCCCGATCTGGTCGGTGCCGAAGAGGTGCTGCCACGACGGGCCCTCCAGAGCCGCCGGCACGTCGATCGCCGCCGCCTTGCTGCCCCACACGATGGGGCCGATGACCGCCAGGACGAGCATGGCCGCGATTACTATCGCCGCCGCCATCCCGGTCGGAGTGGCCAGCGCCCGCCGTAGCCTGCTGCTGCTCATCGTCACCTGTTCAGCTCTCCCGGAGGGTCGACCGTGGGTCCAGCGCGCTCAGCAAGAGATCGACGAGGAGGTTCAGCACCAGCACCGCGGCACCCAGCACGAGCAGGACCCCCTGGATGACCGGATAGTCGTGCTGCGAGATGGCCTGGACGATGGCGGTGCCCAGGCCGGGCCGGGCGAAGACGTTCTCGACGACCACGCTGCTGGCCACCAGCGTGCCGAGCAGCAGCCCGCCGATCGTGAGCGCGGCGGTGAGCAGGTTCGGCAGGGCATGGCGAAGGTAGATGATCCGGGTCGGCAGCCGCTTGGCCCGGGCCACGCGCATGTAGTCCTGGCCGAGGGCCACGTCGGTCTGGACGCGGACGATCCGGGCCAGCCCGGCGATCGGGCCGATGGCGATGGCCAGGGCCGGCAGCACCAGGGACTGCCAGCCGGCAGCGCCCGCGACCGGCAGGAGCTTGAGCGTCACAGCAAAGACGAAGACGAGGCCGACACCGAGCAGGAACTCCGGGATGGTGTTCAGGATGCTGGTCGCAGAGGTGAAGAAGAGCAGCAGCCGCGGCCGCCGCCCGTAGTGCGTCAGCGCTCCGGCCAGCACGCCGAGCGAGACCGCCAGGATCATCGTGAGCACCAGGGCCACGCCGACCAGTTCCGCCGTGTTGGGCAGGCTCGTCGCGATGATCTGCTCGACGGGCTGGCCGGACACGATGGAGGTGCCCAGGTGGCCGGTCAGCACGTCGTGCCAGTAATCCAGGTACTGGATGACGAGCGGCTTGGTCAGGCCCAGGGCGGCCCGCTGCTGGGCCACCATCGAGGCGGGCGCGGTAGGCCCGAGCGCCAGCCGGACCGGGTCGCCCGGAATGAACTGGATGAGCAGGAACGACAGCGAGAGCACTACCGCCAGCGAGACGACCAATCGCCCGATCCGCCTGGCTAGGAACATGAGCCAGGTGTGGTGCCTGCGGACCGCGGTGGTGGCCTCCGCCATCGTTCCTGCCTCGTTTGCTAGCTGGCCAGCATCCGGATGCTGGTCGGGACGATCCGGCCGCCCACGTTCTGGAACGTAGCCCCCTTGATGACCCAGTTAGTGATCAGCACCGACACCGGCAGCATGTCCGCGTTGGTGTACAGCGCGCGGGCCGCCTGGACCCATAGCTGGCAGCCTGCCGAGCCATAGGTTTGCAGGGCCTGGGCGCTGAGGCTGTTGTACTGCGGGTTATCGACGTGACCGGCGTTGATGCCGGTGGGCGGGGGCGGGCCGGCCAGCAGGCCGGTCAGGGTGGACTGGTAGGGGTTGGCGAAGTCGGTGATCGGGCTCACATCGTAGTCGCCGGTAGCGAACACGATCCCGGAGAAGTCCACGTTCGTGACCGGGTCGAGCGTCACCTGGACGCCGAGCTTCTGCCAGGCGGCCTCGATGAGGTCCATCGCGGGCGCGTTGCCGCCCGCGGTGTTCAGGTAGGGCGCGGTGACCGCCAGCTTCACGCCGTTCTTGGTGCGGATGCCGCCCGGGCCGGGTAGCCACCCGTCGCTGGTCAGCAGCTTGGCGGCCGCGGCCGGGTCATAGGCCGGGATCGAACTGGCCGCGGCGGAGTCATCGCAGGCCAGCGGCTGAGCCGGGGAGAGGCTGGTGCCAGCCGCGCCGGTCAGGCCTTCGGTCACGACGGACGAGACCTGCGGCCGGTTCATCGTCATGGTGAGCGCCTTGCGCACGTCCGGGTCTGACGTGACCCGGCTCTTGTTTTCGTTGAACAGCAGGTCGATCCCGCCGTTGATGGCCTGCTGGGTCGAGTAGCCGCTGCCGGTCAGCCGCTTGCGGTCCGGGCCGTTGATGACGGCGGCGTTCAGCGAGCCGGACAGCAGTTCGTTGGCCGCGGTCGTCTCGCTGCTGATGATGTCGATCACCACCTTGGACGGGATCCCGGCCACATCGGTGCTGGCCCCGCCCGGGCCCCACGTGTAACCCTTGCGCAACGCCAGGGTGTAGTGGCTGTTCGGCACCGCCTGGCTGAGCGTATAGGGGCCTGATCCGCTGGCGCTCTCGGACAGGCTGGCCGGATCCTGCGCGCCCTTCCCGCAGACGATCGGGAAGAAGGCCAGCGATTGCAGCAGGAACCCGAACGGGGCGGCCAGGGTCAAGGTGAACGTGCCCGCCGCGTCGTTGGCCTGGTACGTGAAGTTGGCCGAGGGCACGGCGACGCCGATGTACGGCGAGCCGTTCGCGGGGTTCTTGATGTAGGCGAAGTCCTCGGCGATCACGCTGGGCGTGACAGGAGAGCCGTCCGAGCACGTCACGCCCTTGCGGATGGTAAACACGGTCGTCGGTCCGGTGGTCTTCCACGACGTAGCCAGTCCCGACACGATGTCGCCGTTCGGCGCGACGTGCACGAGATCGTCGTACAGGAACTTGAACATGTCGGCGTCGGGGGTCTGCACCGTCTTGAGCGGGTTGAGGTTCCCCGGGTCGTCGGCCATCGCGAAGGTGAATGTGCCTCCCGACGCGACCGCTGCGGAGCCGCTGGAACCCGACGACCCCGACGACGAACATGCGGTGACCGCGAGGGCGGTGATGCAGAGTGCGAGCCCTGCGTTCCTGGCTGTGCGCATTCTTTCCTCCGGGCATTGCTTAGGGCGCCGGTCCGCTGGCCCGCGCCCAGCGCCGGACGAGCCAGTCGAGGGGGGACTGGCTGTTTCCGGGGCTGGGCGGCGAACCAGCGCCATCGGCCATGACCACCGGCCAGGTCCTCCCAGACGGAGCACGGCAGGACCTAAATGTGTTTCTCGTAAGACGGTACTGCATTGCGTTAAACGCTACTAGAGTCCGAACTGGCTGGTCGGTCACGGTTGGATCACGGGGCCCGGAGGGGTGGCGGGCTGGGATTGGCAGGACACAAATTGCGTGACACGATACATTGTATCGCTTGGAGCAACCGACCGCCAGGCGTACGCGGACCTTCGGTAGCCAGCGGTGAGCGCAGGCGCCGGGTCGGGCCCGGATGAGTCAGTGATGAGTGAGTGAGGTCTTAGTTATGGTGCGGGCACAGGCTCTGCGCTGTTTGCGCTGTGCGGCCGAGTATCCGGTGGGTCGTTACTTCCTCGGCTGCCCGGCCTGCCGGGGACGCGGCCAGCCCACCAACCTGGCGGTGACCTACGACGACGGCGAGCTCCGGCAGGCCGCGGCCAGGTCACGGACCGCGACCGGGCCGGGCATCTGGCGGTACCGGGACCTGCTGCCGGTCGACGAGGAGTTCATCGTCACCCTGCATGAAGGCGGTACCCCGCTGGTCGCCCTGCCGAGGCTGGGCCGCAAGCTGGGCCTCCCGAACCTCTACGTCAAGGACGAGACCCGGAACCCGACCGGGTCGTTCAAGGACCGCCTGGCGGCCGCGGCGATCTCGATGGCCCGCCAGCTCGGGACGTCGGTGGTCGTGGGGTCGTCGTCGGGCAACGCCGGGGCGTCGACCGCCGCGGTAGCGGCCAAGGCGGGCGTGCCCTGCGTGATGTTCACCACCAAGCAGTTCCCGCTGGCCATGCGGGTTCAGATGGCCGTCTACGGCACCTGCCTGATCGCGGCCCCGACCATCGCCGACCGCTGGCAGCTGGTGGCCGCGGGCGTGGAGCAGCTGGGCTGGTTTCCCGTGACGGTGTTCAGCTACCCGTATTTCGGCAGCAGCTGCTATGGGATCGAGGGTTACAAGACCATCGGGTACGAGATCACCGACCAGCTCGGCCGGGTGCCCGACGACATCGTCGTCCCGGTCGGTGCCGGTGACGCGTTCAGCGGCGCCTGGAAGGGCCTGACCGAATACCACCAGGCCGGCCTCACCGACCGGCTGCCCCGCATGCACGCGGCCGAGGTTTACGGCCCGCTGCAGCATGCGCTCGACGAGGGCCTGGAGGACTGCGTCGAGATGCCGACCGCCGGCCCGCCCTCGGTCGCGGTGTCCGTCGGCTCGAACCTCAGCACCTACCAGGCGCTGCGGGTCCTGCGCCAGTCCGGCGGGAGCGCGCGCAGCGCCAGCAACGAGCAGATGCTGCAGGCGCAGCGGGATCTGGCCGCAATGGAAGGCATCTACGCCGAGACCTCCTCGGCCCTGTCGGTGGCCGTGCTTCCGCAGCTGCTCGCCGACGGCGTGATCCAGCCGGACGCGACCGTGGTCGCCGTCCTGACCAGTAGCGGCCTGAAGGATCCCGAGACCACCGCCGCGCACATGCCCGGCATCCCGGACTGCACGAACTCGCTGGAGTCGGCGCTCACCGTGCTCTCCACCGCGTACGGCCTCGATCTAGCGGGCCAGCCGACCTAAACCATGACCAGAAGGGATTGCTCATGCTGATGAACACCGCCCGTGCGCGGACGCTGATGGAAGCCGACGGCATCGACGGCGTCATCTCGGCCACCCTGGAGAGCAATTTCTACCTGAGCGGGATCTGGCAGCACGGGCAGGAAGTCTTCCCCAGAGACGGCGAGGCGTACACGGTGGCGGCCGCGGATAACCCCGCGGGCGGCGCGGTCGTGTGCTCCATCGGGGCGGCCGACCTGGCCCTGTGCGGATACGACTCGCTCTCGGCCGTTCATACCTTCGGCACGTTCTTCCGCGACTACGTGGAGGGGACCCCGCTCACCCCGGGCGAGCAACGGGTTCTGGACATCACCAACGCGCACTCGACCGATTCCGGCGTGCTGGACGCCCTCGCCGCCGGGCTGAAGGGGCTGGGCCTGACCTCGGCGCGGGTGGCGGTGGAGGAGACCGGTCCCAACCGGAACCTGATCGCGCAGCTCGCCGAGCGCCTGCCGCAGGCCACCTTCGTGCCCGGCCGGACCCTGCTGCGGCGGATCAGGATGGTTAAGACCGAGGAGGAACGCGAGCTGCTGATCTCCGCGCTGCGCGCCACCGAGGCGGCCATGCGCGCGGCGATCGCGGCCGCCGGCGACGGGGTGACCGAGCGGGAGCTGCAGCTGGTCTTCGAGCGCACCATTCTCGATCACGGCGCCCATCCGAGCTTCACCCTGCTGCGCTTCGGCCGCGGTCTGGCGCTCGGCCAGATCCCGGCCGGGGACGTGCGGCTGAGCCGCGGCGACACCATCTTCTTCGATGTGGGCTGCAACTTCGGCGGCTACAAGTCCGACATCGGCAGGCTGGTGTCGTTCGGCGAACCCGGCGCGCAGCAGCGGATGCTCTACGACGCGACGCGCGCCGGCCAGCAGACCGCGATCGACATGATGCGCCCCGGCGCGATCCCGCAGGATATCTTCGCCGCCGCCGTCGCCACCGTCCGCGAGCACGGCATCCCGACCTACCAGCGACAGCACACCGGGCACGCGATCGGCATCGAGACCTACGACATGCCGGTGATCCAGCCGGGGAGCGAGACGCCGCTGGAAGCCGGCATGATCTTCGAGATCGAGACGCCGTACTACCGGCTGGGTGTCGGCGGGTCCTTCATCGAGGACACCGTGCTGGTCACCGACGACGGCGCGCAGATCCTGACCGAGCTCAGCCGCGATCTCGTGGTCATCGATGGCTAGCCAGCAGACGACCACGCTCGCCGCCGCGAACATGCGGGTCGGCCCGGACAAGGGGGCCAACCTGGCCCGGATCCTGCGGTTCATCGAGGAGGCCGCTGACCGCGGCGCGGACCTGCTCGTCCTTCCTGAGCTGGCCCTGCAGGGCTACATCGACTTCGCGCTGCGACACGGTACGCCGGAGTACCTCGCCCAGCGGCGGTATTTCGTCAGCTCCGCGGAGCCCGTGCCCGGGCCGGCCACCGAGCAGATCGCCGCGGCGGCGCGCCGCCACCACATGTACGTCCAGGTCGGCCTGGCCGAGTCGGCCGGGCACGGGAACGTGGTGTTCAACACCGCCGCGCTGATCGGCCCGGAGGGCGTCGTCGGCGTCTACCGCAAGCTGCACAACCAGGCCGAGTACCCGTTCTTCGTGCCCGGCGAGGGCACCCCGGTCTTCGGCCTGCCCACCGCGCGCGCCTCCGCCATGATCTGCTACGACCTCAACTTCCCCGAGGTCATGCGCGCCTACGCGGTACAGGGCGCGGAAATCACCTTGATGTCCACGGCGTGGCCGATGCAGGGGCACGATCCCGGGAACGACTACCTCGGCGAGACCATGGACCTGCTCGGCCGGGCGAGCGCCCTGGTCAACCAGATGTGGCTGGTGATCTCCAACCACTGCGAGGCCGGAGCGTACTCGAGCAAGGTTGACTACTACGGCCGGAGCCAGATCATCTCCCCGACCGGGCACGTCGTGGCGTGCCTGGACCAGCAGGAGGGCCTGGCCTGTCATACCGCCGACCTGCGCGCCGAGGTCATGTTCGCGCGCACCGAGGCCTTCTTCGGGCTCAGCCTGATGGCCGACCGGCGGCCGGCCCAGTACGAGGTCCTGACCCGCAGCTACGCGGACCCGTCACCCACTGTCAACCAGGGGTAGGACCTCAGACGCGATCCGCATGGCCACCTCTTCCCAGGTCATGCCCGCGCCGGGCAGGACCACGAAGGCGAGCTGGCGGGCCCCGGCCGAGCGGATCTCGCGCAGTCGGCGCACGCACTCCTGCGCCGTGCCGTACACCGCGAACGCCTCGATGACCTCTTCGGGCAGCAGCCGCGCGGCGGTCAGCATCTCGTCCTCCGCGTAGGTCCAGCGACCGCTGGCCACCCGGTCGGCGAGCTCGGCCGGCAGCACGATCCCCAGCTGGTCCAGGATGGTCCGGCTGGTGATGACCGAGGCCATGACCATCCGGCTGACCGCGCGGCGGGCCGCCTCCCGGTCGTCCGACACGCAGGTGTACAGCCAGGCGACCACGTCGATGTCGGCTCGGCTACGGCCGCCCCGGTCCAGCCCCGCGAAAACCCGGTCCAGGGCGTACTTCAGCCCGGCCGGCTGAGCGAACCCGCCGATGATCACGCCGTCCGCCACCTCGCCGGCGAGCTCGAGGATCCGCGGCCCGCGCGCGGCGATGTACACCGGGATCTGCCGCCGCCAGTCAAAACCAAGCTGCGCGCCGTTGACGGTGAAGTGCCGCCCGGCGAAGTCCACCTTCTCACCGGCCGTGAGCCCGCGGATGATCTGGATCGCCTCGCGCAGCGCGCCCACCGGGTTCACCCGGTCGATGCCGAACTGCTCCAGCCCGCCGCCCGCGCCGAGGGCCAGCACCGCCCGCCCGCCGGACAGCTCGTCGACGGTGGCGATGGCCGCCGCGGTCAGCGCCGGGTGGCGGGTGTAGGGGTTGGTGACCGACGGCCCGATGCGGCTGCGCTGCGTGCCCGCGGCCATCGCCGCCAGCCCCACGTAGACGTTGCGCAGCAGCCGTTCGTCGGCCAGCCACAGCTGGTCGAAGCCCGCGGCCTCGAGCCGCCCGGCGCGCCCGGCGAGCTCGGCGACCGGCGTATCGGCCAGGGACGCGATCCCGAAGCTGGTCATCAGCCCTGCTTCAGCGCGGGCATGACCTCGCGGGCGAACAGCCGCATCTGCGCCAGGTACTCGGCCACGGTGTTGACCGCGAAGAAGATGCCGCTGATCCCGTCGGCGCCCGCGTCGCGCAGCAGCCGCAGGCGGCGGATCACCTCGTCCGGCGTCCCGATCAGGTTTTCCGATATGAACGACGTCATGTCGATGTTGCGCATGGTAGACCGGCGCAGCGAGACCAGGTGCTCATGGGCCTGCGATCGGGCGAAGGTTTCCTCCGCTGCGGACTGGCTGGGGCCCAGGCACGCCGCGAGCTGGGGGAGGACGGGAAAGCGGCCGGTCCGGCCCTGCTCGGCGGCCAGCGCGCGGATCCGCTCGATGCCCGCCGCCAGCGCCTGCCGGGGCAGGCCGCCCGGCATCCATCCGTCGCAGTAAATGACGGCCCGCTGCATAGTGGCGGCCGCATTGCCGCAGGAGAAGATCGGCAGCGGCTGCTGCACCGGCTTGGGGAACATCTCCACGTCGGTGAACTGCACATGCTTTCCGGCATAGCTGGCCCGGCGGTCGCTGAACAGCACCCGCAGGCTGGCCAGCCCCTCTTCGACCAGCTCGGCCCGGGGCACGCCCGCCAGCGCGGGCCGGACGGCCTCGAATTCCTCCCGGTAGGCGCCCACGCCCACGCCCAGGGTGACCCGGCCCCCGCTGACCTGGTCCAGCGTCGCGACCTGCTTGGCGAATAGGACCGGCTCCCGCAGCGGCAGCACGATCACCCCGGTCACCAGACGGATCGTCTCGGTCTTGGCCGCGATGTGGGCCAGCATGATCAGCGGCTCGTAGTACCGGGGCGGGTCGGCGAACCCGCTCCGGACGTAGTTCTGCGTGCTCCAGTGATCGTTGGCCAGAATGGAATCGAAGCCGAGCTGTTCGGCTTCCCGGGCCACCTGGACGACATCGGAGTGTCCCGCGAACGGGATCGGGAAGGCCATGCCCTCCACGCAGTTGGGCACGCTAACGCCGAAGTCCATGACCAATGCCAGGCTCTAAGAGGAAATATTGCGCTGAACGCTATCGGATTGCGCTGGGAAAGACAAGCCGCCCCGCGCCGCGGGTCGCCCCGCCCCGGTCACGGTGCTCCGGGATCGTCCGGCAGCGACTCCTCCAGCGCCCGGGCCAGCGAGGCCAGCCGGTCCGGCAGGATGTCCCAGAGCGGCTCGGTCTCGGGGACGGCCGGGAACTCCACGCTGATGCCGAGCAGCGGGCCGCCGGCCCGGTCCCGGACACAGGCCGCCACCGTCCCCACCCCGGGAAAGTACTCGCCGCGGTTGGTCGCGTAGCCCTGTTTGCGGATCCTGGCCAGCTCGGCGAGCAGGTCGTCCATGGACCGTACCGGGCTGTGCTGGCGTTGTTCGAGCAGCAGATCGTCGGACAGGGCGCTGAGCTCGTCGCCGGGCAGGTAGGCCAGCATGGCGCGGCCGGTCGCGGTCAGCGCGGCGGGCAGCCGAAGCCCCGGCTCGAGCGTGATGTTGAACGGGCCCGCGCCCCGCACGCAGGTCAGCACGACGATCTGGGCTCCGTCGAGGATCCCGAGCGCGCCGGCGGTGTAGGACAGGTTGCCGAGCAGCGTGGTGAGCCGCTCCATGGCCAGTTCCTCGAGCTGCACGCCGGAGACGTACAGGCGGCCGAGCTCCCAGACCCGCAGCCCCACTCGGTACTTGCGGGTGGTGTGATCCTGCTCCAGGAAGCGGCGCCGGACCAGCGTGGCCAGGATCCGGTGCACGACGCTCTTGTCGAGGTCCAGCGTGGCGGCGATCTCGAGCACGCCGAGGTCATTGCCCTTATCTAGGAAGACCTGCAGCACCCGCAGAGCGCGGTCCACGGTCGAATTCTGCGCGCTGACCCCAGCCCTGGGTGCCAATTCGATGCCTCCGCGGTGCCCTCTCACGGCAAGCTCACGTCACGCCGTGGCGTGCCCACGATACTGCCTGCGGGCTCACCTCCTCAGCCGGCCGCCACACCCGGCCGGATGGCATCCTGCCAGGCGCTGATGACCTCGTCTGACGAGGCCACCTGGCCGAAGAACATGTCGATCATCCCCAGCGTGTGCTGATGGGCGGTGTCGTCCGTGGTGGCCGTGCAGTCGCTCAGGAAGACCAGGTAGTAGTCGTGCGAGTACACCTCGCGGGCCGTGGACTCCACGCACACGTTCGAGCCGGCCCCGGTGACGATGACCGTCTGCGCGCCCCGGGCCCGCAGCAGCTGGTCCAGGTCGGTGCCGTGGAAGGCGTTGTACCGGTGCTTCACGATGATCTCTTCGCCGGGCAGCGCCTTGATCTCGTACTGCTCGACGCCGAACGTCCCCTGCCGGCAGTACGCCGCATCCTTCATCGCTCGGCCGTCCGAGGTCAGGTCGTGTCCGTTCCGGAGCTTCTGCTCGGTGACGACGGCCGAGGCGTACTGCTCGTCGTGGTGGCTGACCACGTGCATGACGGGCACCTCGGCCAGGCGCGCGGCGGCCAGGAACGACTGCAGCTTCGGCACCATGCCCTGGATGCTCCCCAGCGGGACGCCGAGCCGGCCCATGTAGCCCTGATCATGGAAGAAGTCGTTCTGCACGTCGATGGTGAGGACCACGGCCCGGCTCGGATCCACCTTGTCGCTCAGGTCCCTGAGCAGCTCATGCGCGGCCATGAAAGGTTCCCTTTCGGCGTGAATAGTTGCGTCTAACGGTAGATGATTGCGCAAGGAAAGACGAAACGGCTACCCATCGCCCCGCCGCTCCCGCGGCAAGAGCTCATCGAAGATCAGCACCGTCTGCGTGGAGTTCAC
>Ga0210390_10001734_pt1 | contig 20222 bp, 20 predicted proteins | sample IncBWH11OmetaG_FD_161050 | JGI IMG/M metagenome (GOLD analysis project Ga0210390, IMG submission 161050) | Forest soil microbial communities from Barre Woods Harvard Forest LTER site, Petersham, Massachusetts, United States - Inc-BW-H-11-O ... | reverse complement strand
AGACGTATACCGAGCTGGACCGGTCAGACCTTAAGGTTTGACCTAGAAGCGTGCTCAAAATTGCGGGACGCAAGAACGACCGGCCACAAAAGCGCGACGGGACGAGACTAAAGAAACGGAGGAGAGGCTAACGTGACCGATATTTCCACACCGAAGGGGCTCGCAGTGCTCGGCGCGGGCAAGATGGGCGGCATTCTGATCGAAGCGTTCTTGAAGCACGGATTGATTGCGCCCGAGCGTGTTTTCGCGACCGTGCGCCAGACCAGCTCGGAGCGGCGCAGCATTTCCAGCGCGCAAATCACGCTGGGGACCGACAATCGCGCCGCGGCGAAAAACGCCGACGTGATCTTGATCTGCGTGAAGCCGCTGGCAGTGGGCGCCGTGCTGGAGGAAATCGGCCCGGAGCTGAACGACCAGAAGCTCGTGATTTCCATCGCGGCCGCCGTCTCCACGGAATATATGGAAAAACGCATGGGCGGAAATGTGCCGGTGCTGCGCGCGATGCCCAATACTCCCTCGATGGTGGGCGAAGGCATCACTGCGATCTGCAAGGGCAAGCACGCCACGGCAAAGCATCTGGAACTCGCGCGCAAGCTCTTTGACGCTGTGGGGAAAACGGTGGTAGTGGATGAAAAGCACATGGACGCGGTCACCGGGCTTTCCGGCAGTGGCCCGGCGTTTCTCTATATTATTTTGGAATCGCTGGCGGAAGGCGGCGTGAAAATGGGTTTGTCACGCGAGCTGGCCACGTTGCTCGCAGCGCAGACGATGCTTGGTGCGGCGAAAGTCGTGCTGGAAACCGGGCACCATCCGGCGCTGCTGAAGGATACGGTGACGACTCCCGCGGGATGCACCATTGACGGCATTCTGGAACTCGAAGAGGGCAAGCTGCGGGTGACTTTGATCAAGGCGGTGGTGAAGGCTTCGCAGCGCGCGAAGGAATTGTTGTTCAGCGATAAGGAGAATTAACGGCTCGGTGGTCAGACGCGCCGTAGAATGGCAAACGATATACCACAGAGGACGCAGAGAAAGGCGCGCAGAAGTCGCAGACGAGACTAATGCGAAGGCTGATCCGGAGCGATTTGAGCGGTCCCGTGGATTTCGAGCTCTACCGTGTCGCTCGCGTGCAGCAAGAACGTGCTGGCGTCTTTCATGCCCCATTTAACGTAAGGTATTGTGAAGTGCGTGTCGCACTGCAGCCGTCCGGGCGACGCGGGTTGCACGGCAAATGTCATGGTGACATCGTGTTCCTGGCCGTGAATGCGGAACGCGCCGACGAGATCCACCTGCGACGCTTTTTGCGGATCGAATGAGCCGCGCACTTGCTTTGGCGTAAAGACAATCTCCGAGTATCTCTGACTCTCCAGAATTTCCTGATGCATTTTCTTGTCGCGGGATTTGTTGTCCGTGTCACCACTTTGCGCGTCCACGATAATCGCGCCGCTGGCTTTGCCGGTGGCCTTATCAAAATGAATTTGCCCGCTTTTCAACTGAAATGATCCGTGGACGTCGTGCAGCGTCGTGTCGAGCGCGAATGTAATCTTGGTCTGCGCGGCATCAAGGTTAACGACGTACGCCTGCGCGCAAGCAGGCGGAGCAAGTGTGAGCGCGCCATAGCACGCGACCATGAAGATCGCTAACGCACGCAGCGACTTCACGCGCGCAACACCTGCCATCCGAGATCAAACATTTCGCTAGCCCGAATCGGCGCGGGCTTGGGGCAATTGGCGTGCCAGGAAATCATCCGCGCGAACATCTTGGGATTCGCCGTGAACATGCGCAGCGCCTTGCGCCGCAACCACGCCTGGCGATCGAGCAGCAGCAGCAATCGCGCCATGTGCGCAGGCGCTTGCGTGAACCTTGGATGCGCCACGCGATAGGGCGCCAGATCTTCGGCCGCGAGCGCCTCACCCAAGCTCAGCGCCTGCTGGAACGCGAGGCTCATGCCCTGCCCTGTAATCCCGTCCACGGAAAAAGAAGCATCGCCCACCAGCGCGACATTACCGTGCGCCACGCTGCGCGGATATTCCAGCACAGTCTGGCAGCCCAATTCTTCGGTAGTGCGGCGGGCATCGCCCAAGCGGCGCGCCACCACCGGAAAGTGTTGCAGCGCGCGCTCCACTCTCATTTGCGGATCGCTGGTCAGCACCGCCAGGCAAACTTCATCCGGCCCCGTCGGCGTGACGTAAATCTGGCAACGCTCGCCCCAGTACACTTCGACGAAATCGCTCCACGGAGCAATCGCGTAGTGGCAGCGAAATCCAAAACGCGCCGAACGCGCGCGCCGCGGACCTAGCCCGGACCATTTTCGAATTATGGATTTCTGGCCGTCGGCGCCCACCAGCCAGTGAAAGGGAAAAAGCTCGCCATCAAGACGAGCACTCGAGGGATTTAATTGCGTAACGCGCGTTCCCCAGCGAAAGGTAACGCCCACCTCTAAAGCCCGCCGCACCAGCAAATCGTGCAACACGCTGCGGCGCAGGCCAAACGCTGAGCCACGCGTGATTCTGCCGCCGGCGGACGAAGCCTCATCGGAAAAACGCAATCCACTAATCGGGAAAGCTACAGAGGAGTCCAGCCAGATGCCGAGGTGCTGCAGCGCGGATACACCTTCAGGAAGAAGACCTTCGCCACATGGCTTTTCAATCGGCGGCTTGCGCGCGTCCACAACCGTTGCGCGAAGTCCCTTTTGACTTGCCGCTATCGCCGTCGCTATCCCTGCTGGCCCCGCTCCGACGATCAGGACTTCCGCGCCTGTGGCCACTGCCCCCCGCTTCCTACCATCGTAACAAGACGAGCTCGGCGCAAAATCCAGGACCCATCGCGGCTAGGATGCTTAACGAGCCCGGCTCCGGACGACGATTGGTATATACGTCCTCCAGAACGAGCAACACGGAGGTGGAAGAAATATTTCCCACGCGCCGCAAGCAAGCCCACGATGCCGACAAATCGTCCGCCGTAATTCCCAGCGCGGTCGCGGTGGCTTCCAAAACCTTCGGACCGCCGGTGTGCATGATCCAGGATTTGATGTCGGAGCGCTTGGCGCCATTTTCGGCGAGGAACGCGTCAACATCCTTGCCCAGATGCTTCGTCACCATCTCCGGGACTTCCGGTGATAGTACGATGCGGAATCCTTTCTCAGAGATGTCCCAGCCCATCACCTTCTCGCTGTGCAGATAGAAGCTGGATTTCGTCGCGAGGATTTCCGGGCCGTCTGCCTTGCGATTCGAGCCGGTGACGATGGTGGCCGCCGCGCCATCGCCAAACAGCAGCGCGGAAATCAGGTGCGCCATCGAAAGGTCTTCGCGCTGCAACGTGAGCGAGCACAATTCCACGGACAAAAGCGCGGCAGCCTGGTCAGGATAAGCCTTCACGTAATCCGCAGCGCGCGAAATTCCCGCGGCGCCGGCGACGCATCCCAATCCGAAAATTGGAATTCTCTTGATGTTCTGCGAAAGGCCCATGCGATTCACTAGCCGCGCATCCAGAGAAGGAGCGGCGATGCCGGTGACGGACGTCACGAAAATTGCACCGAGATCCTTCGGCCCGATTCCTGCTTTGTGCAGTGCTTTACACAGGGACTCTTCGCCCAGTTCCAGCGCGTGCGCGATCCACGTGTTATTGGCTTGGCCCCAGGTGGTCAGGTTCTCGTAGTAGTCGATTGGTTCCACCAGATAGCGGCCTTCGACCTGCATGCTTTCGTCGAGGCGGTCGAGAATGTCCGGATTCGACAGCCGATGGCGCCAGTCGTTCTTCAGGGCCTCCGTCAAGATTTCCTGCTTGTAGTAGTACTCTGGAAAGGCGCTGGCGACGCTGGCAATCCTCATCGAATGGGCTCCTGTTTTAGTGTCGTAATGGTTCCGAAGGATAGTATCGCGAGATTGGCCATTATCAACAGAGTGTTTTTGTAAAATACCGCGTAACTGGTGACAGAAGACATTTTGCAGCAGTTGGCCTGTAGGTGCAAGTGCGACGACACAGAATGGCCAACTCGGTGCGAGCGTGTGAAAATTGGAAATCTTGGCGGTAAAGGTAAAAGTACAGAAGAAAAAATCCCCGGGTCTGGGGGCGCAGACCCGGGGACGGGGGTGAGGGACGCTGGGCCGAAAACTTTTCTAAATTCGTGCCGCGCCTAGTAATTCCAGCGGCGCATTGCCAGCGATGCGCGAAACACCAGTTGAATGGCTATGACGATCATGGTGTCGCGAAACGCGATTGCTCGTTGGCGCATAACCGAAACCTCCGAGGCGTCGGGAAAAGGCAGCGCGTGGGCGGTTGCCGAAGCGGTGCGGCTTTGTGACTTCCAAATCGTGCTCGTCAGAGTGCTCATGCCCCGCCCCCTTAATTCAATACGTAAACCGGATTATCGTGTTCGACCGCCAGCACCATGGATTTGAAAATGTCCACGTCCCAGCTATCAGCGATACGCAAGCGAACGACTTCTGTGGTTTCCGATACCAGGCGGCCGCGAAGCGGTACTCGCAGGTTGCCTGCTACCACTCGGAGAATCACTGACTGCCCCATCCAGATTGCGTAGCCTCCGACCATTGGTCTCCCCCTCGTGAGACTCACCTTGCTCGAACAAGTTCAGTTTCGCGGAGGGCGTCGACCTGGCCAATGGTACAGTGGGCTATAAGCAGTAGGCGGGTAGTACTAGGTACTTACCGGTTCTTCGGGGTGGCAGCTAAAGCCTTTTCTGTTATTGTGTTTACAGCGATTTGGGGCGCTTTCGAGGCTTTCGGCGCACATCGGTATTACGAGGGATTCCACACTGAATGGTCGAGCTGCTAAAGGAGCTGCTGCACCGGCTGTCCGACGTCCGCGCCATCGTCGCGCTCGGCGGCATGGTGATGGTCTGCGGCATCATCTTCGTCGAGACCGGACTGTTCGTCGGCTTCTTCCTGCCGGGCGATTCCCTGCTGGTGACCGCCGGAGTCGTGGCTGCGGACAAGGCCTCCGGCCTGCAGTTGCCATGGCTGCTGATGCTGGTGACCCTGTGTGCGATTGTCGGCGACCAACTGGGCTACTGGATCGGGCGCACGATGGGCCACCGCCTCTACCAGCGCGAGGACTCGCGCTTTTTCAAGAAGAGCCATTTGATGCGCGCGCACGCGTTTTACGAAAAATACGGTTCGCGCACCATCATCCTGGCGCGCTTCATGCCCATCATCCGCACCTTCTGCCCGCCCGTAGCCGGCGCCGCGCAAATGAACTACACGCGCTACCTGCTGTTCGACATCGTTGGCGGATTTCTGTGGGTATGGAGCATGATCCTGCTGGGCTACACGCTCGGAACCCATGTGCCTAATATTGATAAGCGCATTCACTATATTATTGCAGTAGTGATTTTCGTTTCGCTACTCCCCGCCATCATTTCCGCATGGAAAGCCCGTACCAAAAAGATCGCAATCTGATCGCAGCAAGCTAACACCGCCACGGTCGAAGTCGGACAGCCCCGCATACGTACCGAAACGACCAGCGCACCGAGCCGAGCGGTCTCAGTTACTCAACGCTAACGACAGCGCGGTCTAGACCACCGCACTTCCCGCACCGGGACAAACACCGGTTACGCCCGCACGACTTATCGGGCGCGAGAAGCTATAGGAGCTCGCCTCCACTGGCTGCGCCGTAGCCATTAGCAGTCGCTATAGGATGTTCCCGTGGGCCGAACAAAGTTTTCGGGTTGAGAAGAAATACTGAGGTGAAGGGCTTTCAGTCCGTCAAAGCCCGCAAAAACTTCCTTCTCTAAATCGCCTGTTCTCAGAGTGTTCCTTCACCGAGCACAGTGGTATTACAATTGCTTCGATTCACACCGAGTGGAGCACCTACGCGCGCGTCGCTGTACTCCAATTCGTGAACCGTTTGGGCGTAATTGAGCGAGTTCTGAACCGGGAACACTTATGGGAGGAGGAAAAAGTGCGAGCGATGCGACTCGGATTGCTTCTACTAGTGGCTTCTAGCGCTCTCGTGCCGAAGTCTTCAGCTCAGGACGTAACGGTGTTAGTCGTTGATGCGAGGACCGGACGGGCGTACGCGAATCAAAATGTGGAGTTGCACGCCCTGACGGGCACAGCACCCGGCGAATCACTGGAACAGAGAACCGGTGCGGACGGTCGGGCGGTTCTTCACCTTCACCAGCCGACTCCCCCGCTCATGATGATGTCACTTCGAGATATCGGTTCAACTTTGTACCCCTGCTACAACATGGTGCCTCTCGATGTGAAGACGGTCGTGGAACAAGGTATGGTGGCGTGCTGCAAGAAACCCACACAGGCGTGCCATTGTAAATTTGGCGCGGCGGTCAGTCAGATGAAAATCTCTCCGGGGACAGTCGTGTTGCCTGTTCGGGCTCCTACGTCGTTCGAGCGGTTCTGGTGGAAATATGGTTACTGGGATTAGGCTTTTTCCCCGGCCGCCGTGCATCAAGTCTCGATTAACCCATTAATCGTACATGTGGATTTCAAGTCTCCGGTCGCGCGACACGCGGGATTCTGCCAGCCGCCGGAATGGATTGCCACACGTTTACCCTGGAGCCTCCGCTAGAGCGTCTACCACTGCCGCGCTTTTCGGTGACTGAGATAGTTTGAAGATGCGATACTGCTGGCCGTCGATTTGGCCTGCGGGTGATCGCCGCGACGGTGCGCCACGCGCGAAAGAAGGTCTGGCGAGGAGCGCGCTTTGTGAGAATTTCTTTGACGCGAAAAGCAACGTGGCTGGTGGGTATGGTCGCGACCATTGCGTGTGCTGTGACGGGCTTGAGAACGATCTCGGCGCGCGGTCAGCAATCAAGCACGGAGCAGCCGGATAAGTACACCTGGCTGGAAGATATTCACGGCGAAAAGCAAATGGCTTGGGTGAAGGCAGAGAATGAGCGTACGGCAGCAGTTCTGGAGAAGGACAGCCATTTTGCGCCGCTCGAAGCAGAGGCGCTGAAGGTCCGTGAGTCTCCAGACCGGCTGCCGCAGCCGGAGTTTCGCAACGGCGTGGTGTACAACACCTGGCTCGACGCCGAGCATGTGCGCGGGATCGTGCGTCGCACCACGCTAAAGGACTATCTCTCCGCAAAACCCAAGTGGGAGACGGTGCTGGACTATGACGCGCTCTCCAAAACCGACAAGCAGAGTTGGGTCGGAAAAGGACTCACCTGCCTGCAGCCGGAAAATGACTTGTGCCTGGTGGAGCTTTCGGCGGGTGGCGAAGACGCGGAGATCATGCGCGAGATGGACCTGAAAACGGGCAGGTTTGTGCCGGATGGGTTTGTGCTGCCGCGCGGCAAGCAGGCTGCGGATTGGGTCGACAAGGACACGCTGCTGATTTCGCGCGATTGGGGCCCTGGGACGATGAACGGCGCCGGTTACCCGATCACCATCCGGCGATGGAAGCGCGGTCAGCCGCTAGAAAGCGCTCAGGAAGTGTTTCGCGGAGACATCAAGGACAACGGATATGGCAACTATCCTCTCGTCTTAGTGGATGGCCAAGGCCACCGCGCAGTGCTCGCGCAGCGGAGTTTGAGTACCTTCGCAAGTGAGAGTTATCTGCTCTTGCCCGACGGGCCAAAGAAGCTGGCGCTGCCGCTCAAGGCCAGGATAACCGGCTTGGTGGGCGGTCAACTGCTCGTGACGCTGGACGAGGATTGGACGCCCCAGGGACAAACCACCAAGATTTCCCAGGGCTCAGTGGTCGCTCTGGAGCTGTCCGCGATAAAACAAGATCAGGAGCGATTGCAGCCGACAGTCGTTTTCGCGCCGAGCGCACAGGAATTCGAAGAGTTTTCGATGACCACAAAGAACCACCTGATCCTGGCCACGCTCGAACATGTGCAGCAACGCGCGTATGTGTACACGGTGGGAAGCGATAGCAATTGGACGCGAAAGCGGCTTCCGGTACCGGACAATCTGACGATCAATTCTGCGACGGCGAGCCACACGGACGACCTTTTCTTTTTGGGATTGGAGGGGTTTTTGACGCCGCCCGCGCTGTGGCTTGGCGATGCGGCAAATGAATCGTTCGCAGCGGCTAAATCACAGAAGCCGCAGTTTGACGCAAGTAACGACGTGGTAGAACAACTGGAGGCTACCTCAAAAGATGGCACCAAGGTCCCGTACTTTGTGGTGCATCGCAAAGTTATGCGCTTGAACGGTTCGAATCCCACTCTGCTGACGGCCTACGGCGGATTCCAGGTTCCGTATACGCCGAACTACTCGGCCGTAGTTGGCAAGCTTTGGCTCGATCATGGCGGCGTGTATGTGCTGGCCAATATCCGCGGCGGCGGCGAGTTTGGCCCGGCGTGGCATGAAGCGGGCTTGAAGACTCACCGGCAGCGGATTTACGACGACTTCTATGCGGTAGCGCAAGATCTTGTCACTCGCAAGATCACTTCCTCGCGCAAGCTGGGAATAATCGGCGGCTCCAATGGCGGCCTGCTGATGGGTGTGGAGTTCACCCAGCACCCGGAAATGTGGGGGGCGGTGGTGATCCAGGTCCCGCTGCTGGACATGCTGGGATTTGAACATTTGTCGGCCGGCGCATCCTGGGTAGGCGAATATGGCTCGGTCTCGGTACCGGAAGAACGCGCGTTCCTCGCGTCCATTTCGCCGTATAACCAGCTGCGGCCCGATGTGAATTATCCGGAGCCGCTGATCTTTACCACCACGAAGGATGATCGCGTGGGCCCAGTTCACGCGCGCAAGTTTGCCGCCCGCATGGAGGAATTTCACAAGCCGTTCTTCTACGACGAGATCACCGAAGGCGGCCACGGCGAAGGCGCGGACAACAAGCAAGCAGCGCGCACTGACGCCGAGTACTTCACCTACTTGACGATGAAGCTTATGGATTGAAATGCTCTGAATAACGCGATGGAGGAATCGCCGATCCACCTCTGGTCTGCCTGCTGCACGAAACGAATGTTCTGAATCGAGAGTAACGCATTCACGGAACACATGAAATCGGGACAAAACCACTTTTCCGATTGCGCGACTTACGAGGACTTTGCTCGGCGCCAAAATTCGCGCACGATTCTTAGGATTGCTTCCGAGTGCCGAGTATCCAAGCAGAACCGCAGCCAGCATATCTACGAACCCCGTTGGCGCAGCAGTCGAAAGCCAGCAGGGCGTGCGGTCTGAGTTATAGTGTCTGCCACGGGATTCTAGTTCTATCCACAGCCCGTAAAGAAAGAGGCCGGAATGAAGCTAGTTGCCAAGTTTGCGTCTCTCGCTGTTTTGTGTCACACGATCTTGGCGGGCGTCGTCCCGTCCGTATATGCGCAAGCCTCACAACTGGACGCCGCCTTGATCGCCCGGCGCAACGCAACTGAAAGCGAACTCGAATCCATCGCCATCATCGAACGCAAGGTCATGGTGCCCATGCGCGACGGCAAACGCATGCAGGCCGATATCTACCGCCCCAAGGACGAGTCAAAGAAATATCCCATCATTTTTGTCCGCACTCCATACAACTTCAATTACTGGGACGTGGAGTTGGGAGCGCCGCGCGACATGTCCGGCCCGCTGGAAGCGGTGAAGCACGGCTACGCTTATATCGAGATGAACGAGCGCGGCCGCTACTTCTCCGAAGGAGACTACGACATTCTCGGCGTGCCACTCACCGATTCCGACGATGCGCTCGACTGGATGGGCGGGCTACCCTGGTCTTTGGACAAGGTCGGCCTAATCGGCTGCTCCTCGACGGCAGAGTGGCAGTTGGCCGTGGCTTCGCGCGGCAATAAGGCGCTCACGACGTTTATCCCAGAGAGCTTCGGCGCCGGCGTCGGCCGCGTCGGCCCTTATTATGAGCAGGGCAACTGGTTCCGCGGTGGAGCGGTGCAGATGCTTTTCGGGTCGTGGCTCTATGACTATGGCCTTCTCACCAAAGACGGCCGTCCTACGTTTCCGCCGGGCATTTCGCACGAAGCATTGGTCACAGCTGCCAAGTCCTACGATCTTTCCGCGCACCCACCCACGACTGACTGGTCCAAGGCGCTGCAGCATTTGCCCGAGAAGGACATCTACGCCGCCATTGGCGCCCCGCACGGCATCTTTGCCGACACCACGCCCTCCGGTGCGCCGGGGATGATCACGCGCACGCCCAACGATCCTTCCTGGTATAAGGGCGGGCTTTGGAATGACAGCATGCGCATCAACCTTCCGGGACTTTGGCTCATGACCTGGTATGACGTCAGCGTCGGGCCGAACTTGGCCGCATATAATTACGTCCGCAGCACGGCCAGCCCTGCAGTCGCGGCCGAGCAGTACGCTGTCATCGCGCCCGTCGCCCATTGCAGTTACAAACGCGCGGCCGAGCACACCATTGTCGGCGAGCGCGACATGGGCGATGCCCGCCTCGACTATGACGCCCTCACCTATGGATGGTTTGACCACTTCCTGAAAGGTGACGACAACGGGATTCTCGCCAAAAATCCAATGGTCCGCTACTACACCATGGGCAGCAACAAGTGGCAGTCGTCTGATACCTGGCCGCCCGAGGGCGCAAAGCCCGTGACCTATTACCTGGCCAGCGGAGGACACGCTAATTCCCTGTACGGAGACGGATCTCTGCTCGCCGCGCCAGAGCCCAAAGATGGCCCCGACAAATTTGTCTACGATCCCATGAATCCTGTTCCCACCCACGGTGGAGGCTTTTGCTGTCTGGGAGCCGAGTACAAGGCCGGCGCGCTCGATCAGCGCAGTCTCGAAGCGCGCAACGATATCCTCGTTTACAGCACAGCACCGCTCAAGGAAGGCATCGAGGTCAGCGGTCCCATCGACGTTACGCTTTATGTGTCGAGCGACGCAAAGGACACGGACTTTACCGTGAAGCTCATCGAAGTGCTGCCCGACGGCACGGCCTACAACATCGAAGAAAATATTCAGCGAGTCCGCTATCGCGAAGGCTACACCAATCCGCCCGTGTGGATGGAAAAAGGCAAGATCTACAAAGTCACCTTCCAGCCCATGCAAACCAGCATCTACTTCGCGCCCGGACACGAGTTGCGGATCGAAATCAGCAGCAGCAATTTCCCCCAATTCGACCGCAACCTCAACACCGGCGGCGACAACTACAACGAATCACAAGGTATCGTCGCCCACAACGAAGTCCATCACTCGGCGGAATATCCCTCGAGCATCACGCTAAGCGTTGTGAAAAAGTGAGCGCCACGGGAGATAAATCGGATCAAAAACCGATTGACCGCCCGTGACGGACGCTCTGATTCGCGAATTGCAAAGGCGTTGTCTCGCGTAATCGTCCCGCCCGCCGGGCCTGTAAGCTCGCAAGACTTGGCCCTCCGATTTCGTTGTAAACTATCCGACCTCGGCGGCTATCTGACTGGCACTCGCTGCAGAGTCCGTCGATGTTTCGTCGCACGGATTGGGAGGTGTAACCATGGTTGAGCTTGCTGATCTGCGGATGGCGAGAATTCCACTCAACCACGGAGTCGGCCAGATGCCCGCGCTCGGCTTCGGCACCTTAATTCCCGACCCAGCCGTGACGATCACTGCGACCAGAGGCGCACTGGAAGCCGGATTTCGTCACTTCGACTGCGCGGAACGATACCGGAACGAGCGCGAGGTAGGCAGCGCGTTGCAAGCAGGACTTGCCGCTGGAAATATCGCGCGCGAAGACATTTTCGTCACCACAAAACTGTGGAACTCCAATCACCGGCCCGGGCGCGTCGCACCGGCTTTCGAGGCAAGTCTGGAGAGACTCGGGCTCAAGTATCTGGATCTCTATCTCATTCACACTCCATTTGCATTTCAACCTGGGGACGAGCAGGATCCGCGAGATCAAAACGGCAACGTCCTTTACGACCACGACGTGACTCTGCTCGACACCTGGAAAGCGCTGGAAAAGCTCGTGGATCACGGGAAGTGCCGCGCCATCGGACTTTCGGACGTCGGTCTAAACGAACTGAAGCCCATCTATGAATCAGCAAGAATCAAGCCAGCCGCGGTGCAACTAGAATCACATCCGTATCTGCCGGAAACGGAGTTATTGGAATACTGCAAGGAGAGGGGCGTAGTGTTGTTGGCTTTTGCGCCATTAGGCCACGGGATGAGGCCGGGGCCGCTCGAAGATCCAGTTATTACCGCTATCGCCGCGCGAGTGGGAAAGACGCCAGCGCAGGTGCTGCTGGCTTGGGCGGTGCAGCGCGGCACGGCTGTGCTTACCACAGCCAAGACTGCGGCCCACTCCCGAGAGAATTTCGACATCTCTACTCTGCCGCAAGACGCGCTTGACGAAATCAATCGCATTCAGACCAGACAGAGGCTGAATCAAGTGGTGAAAACCGGCGTTCCCGGTTTCATTCCGAAAGGAGCATGAACGCGGAAACGAAGCCACAGCTCGAGAAGGCAATGCAAAAGAGAGGATCAGCCATTGAGCGGAGAAGCAAGCTCACGACGAACCAGAAGCTTTGAACCGCGCCTGTCCGCGACATCAAGCGTGTCGCGGAGCCAGGCCGGTACGTTCGAGTTGCGCTCGCGATTGCAACGATCGTCGCCGGTAGAGTCTCTCACCAGCAAATCACTCGTCCAGCAATCCGAGCATCTACCGTTTTTACTTTTTCTCCCCGCCACCCACGTGGCCGCGCCCATCACGTACTTCATTTCCTTTGAAGTGTTCAACCTTCTCGACGGACCTTGTGGGTTTTTCTCCCGGATGTGGCATGGGGCCTTTATATCCGTGCTCGGGATGGAAATGGTTGTCTACGTGACCTCGGAAGTTATCAGGACCATGAAACCACGGGCCAGCGCCAATAAAAACACCGCCCGTAAACCATTCCGGCCCGTAGTAGCCATACGGAGCACAGGCATAAGGAGGAGCTTCATAGTAACCGTAGGGGCAGTCCGGGGCAGGTCCAACGCTGACGCCGACGCTTACCTGCGCCCCTGCTCGGGGAGCGGTCGCTGTGAAGCAAATCCCAGCAACAATAGCGAGTACAAAATATTTCAGCCTAATCATATGTTCTCCTATTCTCCTTAATATCGCGCGCGGTCGTTAGAAATCCAGCAAGCCGCACTTAAAAATTAGCATCGACGGTTGGTGTCGACCATACAGCCTTTTGTGTATGACCGATCCAAATTCGCGCGATGGTCTGCGCGTATAATCATCGTGCGCAATGCGGTGGGCCGCCGATAGCCTCTGGTCACGGTGCGCGCGGTACAACTCGATCCACGCTGCGATCCAAGCATCCCGCGGAACTCTACGGGCCTTCACCGCGGCCTCACCATGATCTGAGTGAACTCAATTGCGCTTTCCATTACCGTCACCCAGTGCACCTGCATCACTGTGCAGCGCTTGAATCAGCTACGGCGGCACGAATTCTTGGGACAGGCATGAGAATTGCCTTACAATAAAAGCGCGTGAATTTCTGGTACGGTTGCAACAAATGCCGTCACGCCTGAGAAGCTTATGCTGAAATTTGCGATTGCTTTGCTTTCGTTCGGCGTTATCGCGCCGGGAACGAGCTTCATGATTGGCGTCACAGCTGATACGAAATTTGGGCCGTCGAATCCGTTTTATGCGCCGAGCACGCTGCCGTTCCATGCTCCGCCCTTCGACAAGATCAAGGATGAGGACTACCAGCCGGCCATTGAGGCGGGCATGTACGCGGAACTCGCCGAGATGCAGGCGATTGCGGACAATCCGGAGCCGCCAACTTTTGAGAATACGCTAGTGGCCATGGAGAAGAGCGGACAGCTTTTGCAGCGAGCAGCGGCCACGTTCGGTGCGGTCAGCGAAGCGAATTCTAATCCCGTGCTACTCAAAGTACGAGCCGAAGAGGCGCCAAAGCTAGCGGCACACCGGGACGCCATTTTCCTGAACGCCAAACTCTTCGCGCGCGTGGCTGCCGTTTACGAGCGGCGCGACTCACTGAAGCTCGATCCGGAATCGCAGCGACTTCTGCAGGTGACGTACGACAATTTCGTACACGCCGGCGCAAAGCTCTCCGATGCGGACAAATCCGAGATCAAGAAAATCAACGAGGAAATCTCGACTCTCTCAAATGATTTTTCCACAAAGATCCTGGATGCCACGAAGAACGGTGCCTACGCGACCATCGACAATAGTGCGCTGGCCGGTTTGGGCGAGGCGCAAATTGCCGCAGCCGCACAGGCGGCGCAGAGCCGCAAGCAGCAAGGCTACGTGATCCCGCTGCAAAATACGACGCAGCAGCCAGCACTTACTTCACTCAGCGACCGGGCGACGCGCCAGGCCATCTTCGAGAAATCCTGGAACCGCGCCGAGCTCGGCGACGCCAACGATACTCGTGAGATCGTCTCGCGCATCGCACAACTGCGCGCGCGCCTGGCGCAACTGCTCGGCTATCCCAACTTCGCGTCGTGGCAGCTAACGGATCAGATGGCAAAAACGCCGGAGGCCGCGTCGAAATTCATGGATGCGCTGGTGCCGCCGGCGACGGCCAAAGCCGCGGTCGAAGGCAAGGACATCCAGGGCGTGATAGACGCGCAGAAAGGCGGCTTCACCGTTCAGCCCTGGGACTGGAACTTTTACTCCGAACAGGTTCGCAAGGCGAAGTACGATCTGAACGACGACGAGGTAAAGCCGTACTTCGAGCTGAGCAGCGTGCTGGAGAACGGCGTCTTTTACGCGGCGCATCAGCTTTACGGAATTACTTTCAAGGAACGCAAGGACATTCCAATCTACCAGGAGGATGTCCGCGTATTTGAGGTTTCGGATGCCGACGGTAAGCCGCTGGCGCTGTTCTATTGCGATTACTTCAAGCGCGACAACAAGAGCGGCGGCGCCTGGATGGATAGCTTGGTGGGCCAGTCGAAGCTCCTGGGCACGCTGCCCGTGGTCTTTAACGTTGCGAATCTGCCGAAGCCCGCGCCGGGCAATCCCGCGCTCATCACCTTCACCGATGTGACGACGATGTTCCACGAGTTCGGCCACGCGCTGCACGGCATGTTTGCGAATACGGAGTACCCGAGCCTTTCGGGTACCGCGACAGCGCGGGACTTCGTCGAGTTCCCTTCACAATTCAACGAGCACTGGGCTATCTATCCCACGGTTTTCAACAATTACGCCAAACATTACAAGACGGGCGCGCCCATGCCGGTCGAGCTGGTGGCGAAGGTAAAGAAAGCCGAAACTTTCAACGAAGGCTATAAGGTGACGGAAGTGGTCGCGGCCGCAGAACTCGACATGCAGTGGCATATGCTATCGGCCACCGCGCCGCTGCAACAGCCGGATGCGTTCGAGAAGCAGGCGCTGGAAAAGACACATCTGTTGCTCGGCACTGTGCCGCCACGTTATCGCACTACATATTTCAGCCACATTTGGGGCGGAGGATACGCGGCTGGCTACTACGCTTATCTGTGGACGCAAATGATCGACGACGACGCATTCCAGTGGTTTGAAGAAAACGGCGGCCTGACTCGCGCCAATGGTGATCGTTTCCGGCAGATGGTGCTATCGCGGGGCAATACGGAGGATTTGGCGAAGATGTATGCGGCGTGGCGAGGCAGAGAACCGAGCGTCGAGCCGATGATGAAGGACCTCGGCTTGCAGAATTCCGGACACTAAAACGCCGAGCCGACAAACGCTTTACCCCCGTGCATTCACGCAGATCTGTTCCCACAAGGCACTTTGCTTGGTGGGCTCAGCCTCGGCGGGTGGCTAACTGCGCTGCCGCTCCTGATCTTCGCATTCGCCGGACGAGTCGTGGCCCTTCGCGAACGAAGAGCGGCCGCATAGCTAAAAGGTTTTCCATGCTTACCAACCCATCTGGGCCATCCGCGTCAGGATAATCGCGCTGTAGTTGTTCATGCGCTCAGGTCGTCGCTTCAGGGGAGCCGGCAGAATTGCCGCGAGCCGCGCCGCCTGTTGCCGGCCGATATTGCGAGCTGAGGTTCCGTAGTGGTAGCGAGACGCAGCCTCCGCACCATAAATGCCGGGTCCCCACTCCACCAGATTCAAATACAACTCCAGAATGCGCCGTTTGCCGAGCACCAATTCGGCCACCGGGACCAGCGTTGCCTCTGCGCCCTTGCGCAGGAACGAGCGGCCCGTTCCGAAGAACAAATTTTTTACTAGCTGCTGCGTGATGGTGGAAGCTCCACGGGTGCGCTCGCCCTCCAGATCGTCCTGGGCAGCGATTTCCATTTGGTGCCAATCGAATCCATGGTGCTGGTAGAAATTCGCGTCCTCTGCGGCGATTACCGCGTGCTGCAGTTCCGGCGAGATTTGGCTGAGCGGAACGAATTCGTAGCGTTCGCGATACGGTGTGTCATGAATCCACGCCTGCATGTGGCGTTGGATGTGTACCGCAGTTGTCGGTGGGTCGATCCACCGCGCAGCCACCAGTATCAGCGCTGCCAGCGACCAAAGCAGCACCATGCCGATGAGCAACCAGCGAATAAACGATCGCAGGAATCCTGTCCGAACTGGCGGCTTGGCGTCTGTGTTCGAGGTGCCTGGGGTCGTGGTATTTGCGGTCGTAGTATTTGGGATCGTGGCGTCAGTGTCCGGCATGGCAGTCACGCTTCAGAATAATATCCTGCGCCGGGTCGCCGCTCGTGGACGATCTTGCGCGCAAACTCAAAGTGCCGCGGAGAATTAGGACCGCTGTTGAGGCTTCCAAGGTTCCAGCCAGAAATCCAGATGAAGCCACAAGCTGTAGGCGTATGGCATCAGGAGGAACGATAGCGGAACGGCAAACAGGACCCAGAGGACGAAGCGACCGTCGTGGGAGACACTCTTCAAATCGGGCAGAAATAGGGAGACAAGAAAAACGGGAATGACCACCGCGAGCGTGAGGCCATACGTGATGATCATTCCGCCAATGTAGTAGCCCTGCTCGCGGAAGAACGAAAGACCGCAGCGCGCGCACTCCGGAAAGATCTTGTTCGGCCAACGAGCGAGCACGGGTCCCTGCTGGCAATACGGGCAGCGCAGGCGCAGCGCTCCGCGAAGGGCACTGCGCAAGGGAAGGCGGCGTATCTTCTGCATCTTGGCCGGTCGGGCTGCAACAGTGTACGCCCAACTTCGATGTCGGACATCCGGATGTTACGTCTGTCGAAAGAACTGCCACGCAGGATTGAGTAGTTTCCGGCTTCGCAAACGGGACTAATAAGCGGGATCTGAAATTTCATCCAGCGCAGTATCAATGGCTGCGGCCAGTTTCGATACTCCGTCGGGCTTTGAAAGGACGAGGTCGATGCCCACCGCCGAGCTCAGGTACTTTCCAACGTTCTCGCGATACATTGTGAACAAAATTATGCGGGTATCGGGCATCGCGCTTTTGAGCACCGACGCAACTTCGGCGCCGTTCAACTCTGGCATCGCGAGGTCAAGCAGGACCAAATCCGGCTTGAGCGCCATGGCTCTCTGGACCGCCTCGCGGCCATTCACTGCCTCTCCGCAGACAACTACATCCCCTCGGGTTGATAAATAACGTTTGAGAGTTTGTCGAACGACAAAGCTATCGTCCACTACCAGGACATGTTTGTGCTTCCCTAATCTCACCTAGGTAAGTTACTCCAGCGTGTTTCCAATACGGAATACACTGTTCAATGTAGGACATCTAATAGCCGTGGTTAGACCGATGCCTTGCAAGTAAATACGATATAGCGCCCGTTTCACCACTCTTCGCTGCCAAACCTATATGCCAGAGGCTGATGCAACATCGTGCGTGATTCAATCAACTCCTGGAGTGGCGAACTTGGCGCAAAACGACTTGCACGGTGACGCGGGTAATCGCGGCTGGAACTTAGCTTGACCTCGATTGAATTTCGATCGCGACCCGCCATGCCTTACAATCCTTCTGTCAGCTCAATTCTCACGGAGAATCAGCATGAATAGTCTAGATAACTTGTTGCAACGTAACAAAGAATTCGCTGCTCAGCAGTCTGCGGCCGGCACACTCATGCCCTCGTTTCTGCGGGCGATGCCCAACGTAAAAGCGATCATCATCAGTTGCGCTGATATGCGCGCGGATCCGGCTCATGTCCTGGGAATTAGACCGGGCGAGGCCGTCGTGCTGCGCAACATCGGCGGACGCTTCACTCCAGCGACGCTTGAGGAGTTGGCTCTACTTGGGCGAATCGGTGCGGTTGCCAAAGCGATTCCGGGAGGCGGCGGGGAGTTTCACCTAATCGTGATGCAGCACACCGATTGCGGCATGACTCGCTTGGCCGGCGATCCTGCGCTGCTGGCGCACTATTTTCAAATTCAGGAAGGCGAGCTTAAGACCAAAGCGGTCACGGATCCCCGCGCGGCCGTTACCGGCGACGTTGCCGCGCTCCGCGCAATTCCCGTACTGCCGGCCACGTGGCTACTATCAGGCCTCGTGTACGACGTGGCGACCGGACTCGTCGAGGTCGTCGTACCGCCCGCGCCGATTCGCAAGGCGTAAAGGTCATCACTCGGGTCGCAATTCGATCACCTCAGCCGAGCGTCGAAAGTGCTGCCGCCCAAAACGCAAAGCGGGGAGCCTGGCGGCTCCCCGCTTGCTTCTTCCGTGGGCCGTGCCGCGACGCCGAAGGCGTTGCTGGTGGCCGCGCACCGCAAGAGCGGTGTGAACACGGTGGTTAGCTCAAAGTTCTCTGCCCGGTGGAGTCATACAAAATCCTCCGTGCACCGCGACTACAATTCCCTTCTACTCCCACGTATTGCCGAATGCAACTGGAAATTTTAGCCGCCTAAGCGAGCGCAAAAAATCGGCGAGCCAACTCATTCGGTGAAAAGAAAAACTGTAAGCGGCGGGTTACTTCAACAGCAGAGCTTCGCGCACCTGATCGCGTCCCACAAAAGTCTTCGACGAGCGGAACTTCCCGAAAATATCCAGAATCTCGCGATTTTGAAATACGCGCGCATGCACGGCCAGCGTCGGGGTGGGCACCAATTCCAGCGTTTGCGAATCCACAACTTTGTAACGATTAAATCTTTCCGGCGCGCGGCTGTGAAACGAAGCCAGCACCGCGCCGCCAGGCCGCATCACCGTGTAAATCCGCTCCATCACCCGCGGCAGCAATTCAGCGTCCAGATAATCGAACAGGTCCCAGGCGAGCACGCCGTGAAAATAGTCTTCAGGATATTGCAGCGCGGTATCCAGAAATTTCCCGGCGAGCATTCCTTGTGACACGCGCGCGCTGCCGTCGCCTACCGGCGTCTTGCGCAGGCTCTCTTCCTCCGCCAGCAGAAATTCCTTCCAGGAACGCAGCAGGTCTTCCGTGGACAGCCGGAAGCCCTTCTCGATGAAAAACATCACGGTGGATTGAAACACGGCGCCCAGATCCAGAATCTTGCCCTGGCCGTTGTCGCTGATCAGCCACAGAAATTCTTTCAGCCCGTTCGATACGCGGATGTTGGCGGAAGCAGGCGTCGCTGATTCTGGCGCCGGTTTCACAGCCGCTCGCGCAGTCGCGGTGGAGTTCAATCTTTGCTTGGCCGTCCAGTCCATGAAGCGCTTTAGCCCCTCGGCATGCCGACAATGGCGGTGCTGGAAACTTCGCTATCCTTGGCGGGCGTCGCGCTCGCGGGAGATTCAGCCGCGTGACCAGGCCGCGTCATTTCCACTTTACCGCGGAATCGCGCGCCATCTTCAATCCGGATGCGCGGCGAAAGCACGCTGCCCTGCACATGGCTGGCGGAACCCATGCGCACGTTATCACGCGCCTGCAAATTTCCCTGCACGTTGCCCTCGATCACAATTTCCGGCGCGGCGATGTCCGCATTCACGCGGCCGTTCGCGCCAACCGTCACGCGGCCGTTGGCCAGATGGATTTTTCCGTGGGCTTCGCCTTCGATGATCAAGTGGCAATCGCCGGAGATGTCTCCGCGAATTTTCAGCCCCGCGCTAATGGTCGAAACGGACGTAATCGCCGAAGTCACGTCCGCCGCAGTTGCCGGCCCGGATATGGATGTCGGCGCAGTCGGCGCGGGCGGCACGAAAGTCGCTACGGTTTCCGCGCGCGGAGCCGCGGGCGGATTGAAATTGGGAGTGGCTGCGACCGGTTCTGCTGCATCTGCTCCCGGCGAAGATGGCTTCAGCTCTTCAGTTCTTTTCCACATATGAGTTCCTCCCCAGTATTGCTTCGACTCCCGCGGGGGGTGGCGGGGTCCTGATGTGATGCACGAACTATAGTACAGAGATGTGTATCAACGATAGAGCCCCTCGTACTTAAGTGACAACGCGTTGCGAATCCATCAGCCCCGCCGCCCGCCGCTTACGTGGTCCGCACATCGTTGTGCCGCATCTG
>Ga0210390_10001733_pt1 | contig 20224 bp, 13 predicted proteins | sample IncBWH11OmetaG_FD_161050 | JGI IMG/M metagenome (GOLD analysis project Ga0210390, IMG submission 161050) | Forest soil microbial communities from Barre Woods Harvard Forest LTER site, Petersham, Massachusetts, United States - Inc-BW-H-11-O ... | reverse complement strand
CAGTTGAAAATAGGTGTTCGCCACGGCCGAAATTAGCGTTATTCGAACTAGGCCCGCTCCATATTGAGTAGCCAGCAGATTTGCGCGCGCCGCTTCCGTCGCTCGGCGAAACTGGCCCCAGAAATCCAGTATCCAGGAGGCCTGCAGCGCCACCGCGCCGGCCGTCACGTTCCCTGAGAATGGCTGCATGCGTTGATTCTGGATCCCCCCGGCTACATTCACTGTCGGAAGCTGATTGGCGCGAGTAATCCCAAGATCGGCGCCAGCCTGCAAGACCCGCGCCGCGGCGATGCGCACGTCGTAGTTGTTGACCAGAGCTTCCTTGAGAAGGCTCTGCAGCACTTCGTCCGGAAAAACGGCCGCCAACTTCATTTCCGCGAACGCTTCACCCCCAGATTGGCCGCCGGACCCGTGCGGGAGTCCGCGATAGTCGCTCGGGACATTCACGTCGGGGCGCTTGTAGTTCGGCCCCACCGTGCACCCACACACGCAGAACAGCAACACGATGACAATGGCGATGGGTGTTTCCCTGCGCATCATGGCTGCCCTCCTTCGTGGCCAGCGCCGACCGCCGGCGGCTGCTGCGGCCCTTCTTTCTTTTTACTGAAGAGGTTGCCGAAGCGCTCCACGACGTCAAAAGACACCGGCACGAAAAAGATCGCAATGATTGAGGATGCCAGCATGCCGCCGATGACCACCGTTCCCAGAACCTGGCGCGAGATAGCGCCCGCGCCGGCGGCTACCCATAGCGGCACGCAACCTAAAATAAAGGCGAAGGCTGTCATCAGGATCGGTCGCAGTCTCAATCTTGCGCCAGTTAAGGTCGCTTCGAGCAGCGGCTTCCCGCTGTCGTACTCGATCTTGGCAAATTCGACGATGAGGATGGCATTCTTCGCCGACAAACCGATCAGCATTACCAGACCAATCTGAGCGTACACGTTATTTTCAAGGTGGCGGAAGAAGAGCGCGAAGAAAGCCCCGAAGACTGCGATCGGAACGCCCAATAGCACGCTGAACGGTAGCGTCCAGCTTTCATACTGAGCCGCCATGATGAGGAAGACGACGAAGAATGCCAGACCAAAAATGACGGCTGGCGACACTCCCTGCGCGGCCCGTTGCTCTTGGTAAGACATACCCGAGTAGTCGAAACCCATCTGACTAGGCATCGTCTTGTGGAAGACGTCTTCCAACGCCGCCATCGCCTGTGCAGAGCTGTATCCCGGCGCCGCCGAGGCATTGATCTGTACACAGTTGAAGAGGTTGTAGCGCATGAGGAACTCAGGGCCATTGCGAGGATACGTACTGGTAAGCGTGCTCAAGGGAACCATATCGCCGGTTGCATTCCGGACGTGAAACTTGCCCAGATTTTCCGCGTTCGTCCGGTAGTCACCATCGGCCTGAACATACACTTGCCATTGCAGACCAAAACGGTTGAAGAAGTTAATCAGCGAACCGCCCATAAATGTCTGCACGGTCTGGTAGAGATCATTCAGCGGTATCTGCTGGGTCATCGCCTTGGCGTTGTCCACCTTAACCCCAACCTGGGGCACGTTGAGCAGAGCAGTTGTTAGAACTCCGGCCAGCTCTGGGCGCTTGCGGGCCGCTTCTGCAAATATCCGCGCATTCTTTGCGAGGAGCTCGATGCCACTCCCCGACCTGTCTTCCAGAATGAAAGTTGCGCCGCCCGATGTGCCTACACCCGGGATTGCCGGCGGGGGAAATGAAAATGCAATTCCCGACGCAACCCTTGAGAGCGCCTGTTGTAGGTGGGCCTTAATCCCTTGATAGCTAGTCTCGGGAGTCTTGCGCTCTTCCCACGGTTTCAGCGAAATAAAGAAGAATGAGCTATACGTGGTGTTCACGCCACTCAACATGCTGTATCCCATGACTGAGCTGACGTACTGCACGCCGGGCGTGTCCATGATGATCTTTTCTACTTCGCGCGAAGCCTCCGACGAGAGTTGTAGCGATGCGGCGTTGGGCAGCTGCAACCCGCCAAAAAGATATCCCTGGTCTTCATCTGGGAGAAAGCTTTGTGGGATCTGCTTGCCGAATAATCCCGCGCCGACAGCCAGCAAGGCCAGCATGAGGAACGCAAAGCCAGCCTTGTGGATGAGGTGCCTGCACACGTTCACATAACCGTCGGTAGCGTGCCCGAAACCCTTATTGAAAACGCGGAAGAAAGCCCCGAGAGGTCCGCGCGTAGGCTTCTTGGGACGCAGCATCAGGGCGGAAAGCGCCGGGCTGAGCGTGAGCGCGTTGAATGCCGAGAAGAGCACCGAAATTGCGATGGTAAGAGCGAACTGCTTATAGAGCTGTCCTGTAATGCCGGGAACGAACGCAGTGGGAATGAACACTGCAGCGAGAATCAGTGCAATTGCAATTACCGGTCCCGAGACCTCTTCCATAGCCTTGATGGCGGCATCGTGAGGTGTCAGCCCATGCTCGATGTGTTGTTCCACTGCCTCCACCACAACAATCGCATCATCAACGACCAGTCCAATCGCAAGCACGAGCCCGAAAAGCGACAGCGTATTAATGGAGAACCCAAATAGCGGAAACACCATGAACGTTCCTACCAGAGAGACAGGAACCGCGAGCAGCGGAATGAGCGTTGCCCTCCAGCCTTGGAGAAAGATGTAAACGACGATGATTACCAGCAGCAGTGCTTCAAATAGCGTCTTGTAGATTTCGTGGATCCCTGCACTGACGGCGAGTGTCGTGTCCAGGGCGACGGTGTACTCCAGGCCGCTCGGGAATCGTCGGCTTTCCTCCTCCATCATTTTCAGGACTGCGGCTCGAGTCTGCAGGGCGTTGCTGCCGGGCGTTAGATAGAGCGCAACGAGCGCCGCGGGCTGTGCGGGCTTATTCTCTCCTGCGGTTCCCATCCGCGCGAGTATCGAATAGTATTGCGATCCGAGACCGACACGCGCCACGTCTTTCAGGCGCAGAATTGATCCGTCGGGCTGGGCGCGGACGACGATCTCGCCAAACTCCTCAGCAGTGGGCAGGCGACCCGGAGCACGAACGTTGTAGGTGAATTGCTGGCCTGGCGGGACAGGCTCACCTCCGATCTGACCCGCCGGGTTCACTTTGTTCTGAGCCTTGACCGCATTCGTGATATCGGATACGGTCACTCCCAGACTTGCCAGCCGATCAGGATTCACCCAGATGCGCATCGCGTAGGGCCCAGCGCCGAATACTTGAACCTGGCCGACACCCTCAATACGCGTCAGCGCATACTGCAAATTGATGTTGGCGTAGTTGGCCAGGAAAATGTTGTCGTAAATACCGGTGGGCGAATAGAGATCGAGCAGCATAAAAGGGGCAGTCGTCCCAGGCTGCACGATAACGCCCTGCTGTGTAACCTCGGCCGGCAATTGCGAATTGGCCTGCCCGCTCCGCATCTGTGCCAGAATCTGATCGGTATTAATGTCGGTCCCCAACTGAAAGTCAACGTACAGCGTCATTCCCCCGCCGGAGCTGGCGCTTAATGAGTACATGTAGTTCATGCCAGTAACGCCTGACATCTGCTGCTCAAGGGGTGTTGCAACGGACTCGGCGATCGTCTGGGCATCCGCGCCTGGATATGTGGCCTTGACCTGAATCATGGGGTCCGCAATGTTCGGGAATTGCGCCGTGGGGAGGCTGAGCATTGTGACCACACCGATCAGCACCATCAAAATTGAAATGACCATCGCTACGATGGGCCGATTGATAAAGAATTTGGCCATGGTCAGTTGCTCCCCTCGTCCGGCGACGCTGGCACGAAGGGCTTGGCAGCAACTGGAATGCCGCTCTTTGCAAGTTGCGGCATTGCAGCTGCGACCATTTGTATTCGTTCAATTCCTTCAGCCACTACCTGCTCGCCCGGCTGCAAACCCTCGCTGACGATCCAATTCGGCCCCACGCGCGCTCCCATTTTCACCGGCCGAAATGTGGCTTTGTGATCTGACCCGAGCACGACGACCATGTAGTTCGACTGCACCTCGATAACGGCACGCTGCGGCACCAGCAGCGCGTTCTTATTCACGCCGGACTGAATGCGCACGCGTCCGAAGCCGCCGGGACGCAGCGCAGCGTCGGGGTTCGGAAATTCGGCCGCCATTTGAATCGTGCCGGTTTGGCTGCCAACCTGGCGGTTGACGTAAACGAAACGACCCTTTTGCGGATAAGGGACGTCGTTTGCCTGAATGAATTCGATCGAGGTGCTAGCAAGAGAATTCCGGCTGACCTGGCCGGAAATAATTCCCTGCACCCTGGCGGCAGCTCCGAGGAAAGTCCGCTCGCTGATATTGAAGTAGGCCCAGATCGGGTTGACCTGGGAGACTGTCGTCATTTTTGTGCCGGTACCGACCAGGTCGCCAATCTGGGAGTTCGATACGCCGGCGATGCCGTCAATCGGTGAATTGACGTTGGTCCAGGCCAGGTTTAGTTCCGCATTCTCCTCGTTGGCCTTCTCTGCTAGTACTTCCGCGGCTGCGGCATCACGGTTACCCGTATCGTTGTCCAGTTGCTTCAGCGGTATCGCGTTTTGTGCAGCCAACGGAGTGTCACGGGCGACGTCGGCCTGGTACTTCGCGAAGTTTGCTTGCGCCCTCGCTACCGACGCTTTAGCTGCGTCAAGTGCTGCCTCATATTGCCGTGGATCAAGCTCGAACAGACGCTGGCCCTTCTTGACGAAGTAGCCGTTCTGGTACTCCTGCCTCAGCAGGTAGCCCTGCACCTTGGGGGTGATCTCGGCGTTCACGGGGCCATTCAATTGCGCGACCCATTCGTCGTACATCGGCACGTCGTGCTGGACCACGGTCGCCACGGTCACTTCGGGGGGTGCAGGCGGCGCAGGCTTCGTCTCTTCGGATGAACAGCCAACGAAGAAAGTAGCGCTGAGCACAAAAAGGCCGGGCAGCAAGAAACGACGGTTCGCGCCTAACGACACCAGGGCGTCCTGGGCTTTCGACGTGAATGCGTTTCGTTTGATCGGTCGTCCGGTGAGCTGGCGCTTCGTGCTTGGCGGTGAAACCGATGCCATGGTTGTGCTCCTTCTCCGGCGAAATCGATACTGCGAGCGATCGTTCTTGCGGTTCGAAGGCCGGCCGCTTCTTGCAAGTTTGCAGAGGTGACAATCGCGGAGGGACGCATTAGCGTTAAGCCCTAACGCACCGACCCGCTTCAGAGCGATGCCACACTAATCCTCGTCGTCCGTGACACGCCATGTCTTATCCGGATTGTAGAGTTCCATTTTCTCGACGATGCTAAGGGAGTCTGGTCCCAGGTCTTTCTGATAGACGACTCCGTCATAGCTGACTATGAACGTCATGATCCCCGTGACGCCGTACTCGGCGGGAACAGCGACCAATGCAAAACCACCGATCATGGCTCCTTCGATCACGTAGTTAAGCTGGCCCAGCGGCGCAGCAGGACCTTGTCCCTTCAGAGTCTTGAAATAGTAGCCGTGAAAGGGCTGGTGCTTATCCCCGTAGCCTTCCTGAAGGGCTTTCGCTACGTTTTCTCCAACGGGGCCTCCCCAAGTGCCATCGGAATTCTGCCAGGCCAGACCGTCCTGCTTTCCCGGAGTACTGATGATTCGCTGTGCGTATTGATTCACTCCAGAGTTGTCGTGAATTACTGCGGCATATTCGCTCTGAGCATCGTTGTATCCGCGGCAAATGGTGATGGCGGTCAGTTCGTTCGCTCCGATGCGACGGTCAAGTATCGCGGTACGGCCGGCCTTCGAATCGAAATGCCACTTTCCGCCCTGCTTGACGATGGGAACCGGTGTGGGCCAATCCTCGTTGCCGATCGAAAGAATCGCGCGGTTGGGGTTGTTAGGATCGATATCTACGTGCATCTTCTGCTGCGCGAAGGCGGCAAAAGCAGCGCGAGAATTCTTGTCCTGCACGCTGTCTTTCGTATCTACGAAATCTTTGCCGTCGGGCCCGAATATCTCCAGCAGAGCTGGCACATCATCGTTTTTGACTGCCAGAATCATGGCGTCCGCAGCCTGCTGCGGAGTGTCAAACGTTTTCTGTTGCGGCTGCGACGCAGCAGCGGTTGATGTTTTTGCTTGTGGCAGCGCTCGCAGCGGGGTTGGCAGAGTGCAGCACGTCGCGATACCAAGCAAGATCGCGAAGATCTTTATGGAGAGCGGATTCGCTTTTGTGGATTTCATTGATTTTTCCTTGTTCATGAATTTCATCATCGCCGACGTCCCCCGCCGCCCGAACGTCCGCCACCAGAGGCGGCCCTGCTGGATGCGCCTCGCGCACCACTCGCTTGGGCGCTGGCTTTGCTCGATGCTCCTCCGAAGGCGCTCGAGTTCCGCGATGCGCTGCTACTTGGAACCTGCCGGTTTCCAATGCTGTTCCCATTCCCGCCTCCGCTGGCACGGTTCGCGCCTGTATTAGCCGGGCGCGCTGCGGCGTTCGAACCCGATCGGTTTGCTCCACCGGCGCCTCGATTATTTGCGCCGGTCTGTCTGGCGTTTGCGCCCTGATTTTGTCGCGCATTCGCCTGCCGGTTCGAGAGGGAATCGCCGCGGGAGGTGCCGCCGTATTGAGTGGCGGTCGCTCTGTTTGAATATGGAGCGCCGCCGCGGTGCTGGGGATTGTGTTGCCAGTTGTTGTTGCCGTTCCGGTTTACGTTGTTAATGTTGTTGCGATTGACGTTGTTGACGTTCGTTCTGTTGTAGTGGCTTACGTAATTGTTGTTAATGTTGATGTTGACGTTGTTGCGCCCCCATCCGCAGTTATACCCCCAACCGCCGCGGTAGTAGGAACCGATGGCTAGCCCGACTCCGAAGGCAATCGCGACTCCCGCAGCGTAATAACTGGGTGGCGGGTAGTAAATTGGCGGATAGGGGTAGACGGGAGGTCCGTAAACGACGACGGGATTATAGGAAGGCACATAGACAACCTGCGGGTTGGCTTGCTGAATCACGACGACCGTCTTGCTCTCCACCGTTTTCGTTTCCACCGTCTGCTGCTCTGTGGATTTCAAATTTCCGGCGCTCTGCGCTTTCAGGCGCATTCGTTGAACGGCGTCCATCACATCACTCTGTTGCGCAAGAAAGGCGTTTCCAAGATCGGTAGTCCACTTAATACCGTCGAAAAGTTGTTTCACCAGGTCCGGAAACGCGGCCATGGCTTGGACGCTGGGATCCCAGTCCTCCTTTTGCACCGCATCTGTCAGGGCTTGCCCTTTCAAGTCCTTGTGCTTCTCTAAGAACTGTTGCAGTTGAACGATTTCGAGAGGATAGGTGGACGCGGCCAACACCTGGGCTAGAAGCGGGTCAGGGTAAAGCGCGATCGGCGCGACCAAGGAATCCAATTGATCATTCGGAATTGGCGGAAGTGCTTGCTCCTGCGCCGCGTCTTGTTGCTGCGCATACAGCAACGTATCCCCTGGAGCGAGCAGTAGCGCGCAGAGAACAGCTGCAAGACTCTGGCCTATCCTGAATTGGAATCTCGTCCGATACGATTTCAGTGTCATGGCTATTCGCACCTTTTACTGCCTGACGATTTGTGGTGCTCTGCATTCGTAATAACTGTGCGCGTGCGGGCGAGGGGATGTTGACCCTGGCGCCGAATGCTTGTGACCGCACCGCACTTTTCGAAATACTCGCCATTCTGATTTCGCAGACCGCGCGAAGCAACCCGCACTATTTAGGGCGGAAGCTAGCACAGGACGACTCACCGAGGAACTGTTAAAACTGACAATAGCCAAGCCCGAGTAGTGGCCCGAGACTCGAGCGCCCGCGATCGCAGGCAAGCGAAAATCGGCACCATGACGCGGATTTCGAGACTGATGCGAGATCGCGGTGGCGAGAGGAAAAACGATCATGCGCGGAACAAAGGGGGCGGTTACTTTCCTGCTTTGTTTCAGCGTGTTCCACGCGCCAGGCAGCGTTTCGGCACAAAATGTAAAAACCACTTCCGAAAAGTCGGCTGATTTCGCAAAATACAAAAAATATACCTGGGGACCGAACTACCTGCTGACGCAACAAACGCAGGACGTGCAGGAACGAATCAACAGGGCGATCGTTGATTCCATTAATCGCACTCTGCGAGCCGGTGGATTCGTGGAAGATGACAAGAATCCAGACTTCACAATTACGTATGAGGCCGGTGGGCAGCCGAAGGTGGATGTAGGCGCGCAGCGGTACCTCTACGATGCGGACATGGTCAACTACTACTGGGGAGGAGATCTCACCGGAATGTCGTCAGCGGTATGGGTTTCCAGCTTGGCGAAAATGCAGATCACGGTGACAGATGCCGCGACAAAGCGAAATCTGTGGCAGGCGACAGCGTCAATGAAGATCCGCGACCGCACAAAATTTGGAAACAACATCCACGAGAACGTGGACAAATTCATCCAGAAGACGATGAAGAGTTTCCCGCCGAAAAACTGACAATGTTGCAAAGACGGGCAAAAGGTGTACATTCCTTCCACCCTGACCAACAGCAACTCCGATTTAGGACGGTAGCGACGGAAATCGCAACGAAAGAACGAAGAGGAGAGAAGCTATGCGCAAATTCAGATTTGCAGCGATTGGACTGGGTGTCGCGATTTCTCTTGCAACTATGCTCTGTTGCCCAGCCCACGCTCAGACCGCCAAAGCCGAAGGATTGATTACCGGACGAAGCGGAGACACCATGACATTGCAAAAGCAGGATTCGTCGAACGTAGTCGTCGTGCTCACCGATGACACGCAAGTGGCCCAGGTGCAGGGAGTTTTTAAGGCGCGACGCAAGCAAATGTCCATGGCCGCTTTGATACCGGGCCTGCAAGTGAAGGTGGAAGGAGCCTACAACGCGCAAAACCAACTGGTGGCGAGTTCGATCAGGTTCAAAGGCAATGACCTAGAGGACGCGCAAACGATCCAAGCTGGACTGCAACCGACGAAAGAACAGGTCGAGCAGACTCAGCAACAGCTCGCGGAGCAGCAGGCCGCACTCGAGCGCCAACAACAGGAAATACAAGCACAACAGCAGCAAATGAAGTTGGCGCAAGAGAAAATTGATGCCAACAAAGCGGCCATTGCCGCGGCCAACAAGCGCTTCGGGCAGTTAGATGACTACAACATCATGGACGAAGTAACCGTTCTGTTCGCCAATGGCAAGGTGGAGATCGATCCGAAGTACAACCAACAGCTGCTGGATTTGGCGGCGAAAGCCAAGACGATCACGGCGTACACCATCCAGGTGAAGGGCTATGCCTCATCGGTGGGAAGCGCCGCGCTCAACCAAAGACTGAGCGAAGACCGTGCCAACAACGTAACGCAATATTTGCAGCAGCAAGGTCACATCCCTCTTACGAATATGCTGGCACCGGGCGCGATGGGTGAGAGCCGGCAGGTGGGCACTGACAAGACAGCCGACGGTCAAGCCGAGAACAGGCGGGTCGTAGTGAGAGTGTTGCAGAACAAGGGCATTGCCGGCACCTAGCTGAAGCGAATCCGGAGAGGCATGCCCAGAACAAGACCCGAACGCAGCGAGCAACCGGCGCACGTCGGGCGTATTCATCCTCTCGACATGTATGGATTGCTCGTCCGCGGCTTTCGGCCAGTCTACGTCCATTTTGGACGCGCAGAGTGTACTGTCAATTCTGACAATGCCATCCCTTCGCCGCTAAAAATAGAATCGCGAGGAACATTGATAGTTAAGGGCCTGGTCCACACTGAGCGGGCGCGCGCGAACGGTTTTTCGGTCGGAATTGGGTTAGCCGAGCGTTCGGGTGACTAGGCAATGGCGTTTGTTACGGGGCTGTCATTTCTCGATGAGGTGGCTCATGAAGATGCAACGAAGTGCGGGGACATGGTGTGTGCTGGTCTTCTCAGTAATGTTCGTGGCCGGATACGTCTCAGCGAGGGGATTGAACGGCAGTAACAACAAGAAGTACGTCTGTTCGGAGTCGAATCCAGGCAGCATGTGCAACGCCAGCACTACGTGCGGTTCGAGTTCCAATCCTTGTGTTGTGAATGTAAAACGCAGCAGCAATGCGGCATCCGCGACGCCGAGCATTCCAGACGCTAAAGGCAATGCTCCTTTCTGCATAAAGGTCGGTACAACGGTGACGTGGCAGAGCGCGTCCAAGAACACCGGCTTCGTGCTGGACTTCGGCCCCTCGTCTCCGTTTGACGTACCAGATGGAACGATCATTGGGGGTTCGGATCGTCCGATTTCTGTCGTGGCGAAGAAGCCTGGATGCTACAAGTACTCGGTGGGCGCTTGTATTTCTGGGACGATATACGGGATGTGCGGCTCGTCGAACGCGGAGCTCGTCGTCACAGAGTGAGCGAGCCAGGAAAGCCGGAAGCTGAGCCGCGTCGCGATCGCGGCCCGGCGAGTGCGAGTAGCACTAGAAAAAACAATAGTTTCCTCGGAGAGGACAACCCAATGAGCCACAGCAAGCTTTTCAATCACACAGTTTGCAAAATCGCCTGCGGCAGTCTGCTACTCGCCGCTTTGTTCCTCACGACGGTCACCGGCCTGAATTCTCAGGAGGACCGGAAAGTCGAGACGATTGACTCAACCGCAACGGGAACAAGCACGCAGCTGGGCACGATGGTGAACGTCAAGGTGACGATTTACCAGTACTCCACGGAGGAAGACAGGGCCGTTTTGGTTGACGCCTTTAAGAAGGGCCAGAATCAGGGCTTGGTCGACGCGCTAGGAAAGATGAAGTCGGTTGGCCGAATTGCCATCACCGGCACGGTTGGCCAGGACCTTGCCTACATTCGCTTGATCCAATCCGACACCAGTCGCAGAATTCGTTTCGTCACGAACCGCCAGATTCAATTCGGCGAAGCCTATCACAACACCCAAAGCAAGGCCTATAACCTCACCGCCGGCGAATTCATCCTGGACAATTCCGACAAGGATAAGAGCGTGGGTGTGTTATATCCAGCGTCTCAGCTGATCATCAACAAAGAAGGCCAGCTGGAGTTCCAGCTGAGAAAAAACCACTGGAACCTCGTCAACATCATTGATTGGAATAAGGCCGGCGCGCCTAAGTAATTGAACACTAATTGGCTCCCCGTTCTTGTGGCCCGTGAGTGTTTTGCCGATGGCACCTCACGCGGATGCCGCTGCCGTTTCTGCGACGATCTCGATTTTTGCGCCAGGGCTAACTAACTCGCGCACTCTATTTCTAGGTTCGTGCGCTTTTATCCCCATGACGGCTGGTATTCTAATCGGCTGAATCAACGAGAATCTGAGCAATTAATCCGGTCCAGCCCGTCTGGTGGCTTGCGCCGCAACCTCGGCCCGTATCCCCGTCGAAATATTCGTGAAAGGGAATTAGATCGCGCCAATGAGGATCGATGTTGAACATTCCATTTGAGCCGAAGACCGCGCGGTTGCCATTTTTGTCACGCAGAAAGATATTTCCCAGCCTTCGTTCCAGTTCCTCCGCTACCTCACCCAAGTTTTTCATCTTGCCGGAACGTGTGGGACATTCGACTTTGAATTCGTCACCGTAGTAGCGGTGATACTGCTTTAAGGCGAGCAGGATCAGAAAATTGGCCGGCAACCAGATCGGTCCGCGCCAGTTGGAGTTGCCGCCAAATAGATTGGTCATCGATTCGGCCGGCTCGTAGTCCAACCGAGATTCTTGGCCGTCCAGGTTCAGGATCACCGGGTGGTCCTGGTGGTAGCGAGACACGCTGCGCACGCCAATCGGCGAGAGAAACTCATTTTCGTCCAACATATAAGCCAACATGCGGCGCAATTGATCGGTGCGCACCAGGCCCAGGATCAAGTTATTGTTCGCTCCAGGCTGAACCATGGCGCCAACACTTTCGGTAAGGTCCGGACGATGCTCGATGAACCACTGGCGGCGGCGCGAGAAGTCCGGGTAACGATCGAATGTGTAGGCTGGGACTGTGCTTGCGCCAAATATAGGAACGAAGCCCACCATCGTGCGTGCGCGGATCGGGATCGGCTCGTGGTTAGCAGAGATCAAGTGATCGTAGAAAAACCCATCCTTTTCATCCCACAGCGACAAGTTCGGATCGCGCAGGCTGTTCATCGAATTGGCGATGAAAATGTAGTGCTCCCAGAATTTGCTGGCGACATCTTCGTAAGTGGGATTTTTTTCCGCCAGTAGCAGAGCGAGAGAATACATGTTCTTGGCAAAAGCTGCCATCCAGCTTGTACCATCGGCTTGGCCCAGCAAGTAACCTTGCGGGAGTTTGTCGCGATCGAATACGCCGATGTTATCCATGCCCAGAAATCCGCCCTGAAAGACGTTCTTGCCCAGAGCGTCCTTGCGATTTACCCACCAGGTAAAGTTGAGTAACATCTTTTGGAAAACGCGTTCGACGAACGCGTAATCAGCAGCGCCTGTGAGTCGCCGGTCTATTTCAAAGACATAGCGAGCCGCCAGCGACAATACGGGTGGATTGACACTGTTGAAATCCCACTCATAAGCCGGGATTTGCCCGTTGGGGTGCATATACCACTCGCGGAGCATCAGCAGAATTTGCTCTTTGGCAAAATGCGGATCGACGTATGCCAAGGATACGCAATGAAATCCCAGATCCCATGCCGCAAACCAGGGAAACTCCCATTTGTCGGGCATGGACATCACATCGCGCGTGAAGACGTGGGTCCAATCGTGGTTGCGTCCAGCGAAGCGCTGTGCTGGCGGAGGGAACGAGGCCGGATCGCCCTTAAGCCAGTCAGCGACAACGTAATGATAATACTGCTTCGACCACAGCATTCCGGCGAAGGCTTGGCGCGCGATCATCTTGGCATCCGTGGAGAGTTTCGCAGGCAACACCACATCGTAAAATTCATCCGCTTCCTTGCGGCGCTGAGTCAGGAGGGAAGCGAAATCAGTGAAAGGCGCTTTTAACGACTGCCCGCTTCGCACAGACGCGAGCCGCAGGTCAATGGTTACGCTTCCTCCAGCGTCAACATTGCGCCGGTAAACTGCGGCGGCTTTTGTCCCGGTGGCGGCTGGATTCACAGCGCCGAGGTTCCGGTCAACTACATAGGCATGAAACGCGTCTTTGCAGTAGCGCGTGGGAGAGGGAACTCCGTAAAGTCGCGCCGTGTTGGTGTCGTTTTCCGTAAACAGTACTTCGTCAGCGCCCGAACAATACAATTCGTAATCGCCCAGCTGCCAATGGCGCGCGACCAGAGTCCTCACCTCGCCGTTTTTCTGTTGCGCTGATTCACGCAGCGCAATTGATGGGCGCCGGTCGTCGCGTCCCCACGCCCAGGAATTCCTGAACCACAGCTGTGGAAGCACGTGAATCGGCGCGGAAGCTGGCCCGCGGTTGGTAACGGTGATGCGGATCAACAAATCCTCGGCATCGTGCTTGGCATATTCGACTGTTATGTCGAAATAGCGGCTTTCGTTGAATATTCCGGTGTCCACCAACTCAAATTCCGCATCGCGCTTGCCGCGCCGGCGATTCTCTTCGCGAAGCCAATCGTACGGAAATCCGGCCTGGGGATATTTGTAGAGGTACTTCATGTAGGAATGCGTCGGTGTATTGTCCAGGTAGAAATAATATTCTTTGACGTCCTCGCCGTGATTGCCCTCCGGACCGGTCAGACCAAATAATCGTTCTTTGAGATACGGATCCCGTCCATTCCAAAAAGCGAGGGCAAAACACAAGAATTGGTGGCGATCGCAAATGCCGGCGATACCGTCTTCATTCCAGCGGTAGGCGCGCGAGCGAGCGTGATCGTGAGGAAAGTAACCCCATGCGTCGCCATTCGCGCTGTAATCTTCGCGAACCGTTCCCCATGCGCGCTCTGAAACGAAGGGACCCCAGCGGTTCCAGTGACCGTTCTTTTGCTGGATGGTAGCCAAACGAGATCCTTCGACCGTGTCGAAGATCCTCAACGGAGCTCCTTCCTTTGCATGCAGGATCCTGTCACGCGTGACTCGCCTCGGGAAGTTTCAAAGAAACTCGTGCGACGCCGCGTTGAACTCGAAGGTGTCTGGCATCGCCGGCTATCGCGGACACTTAGTAGCCCGCTGGACTGCGGCGTACTATTGGCAAAACTGACAGTTGTTTTCACCGCGAGGGGAATAAAAATCGCCATGGTGAGCGGAGGAAACTCTTCGTAACGAATTTCAGCAATTGCACTTGGTCGCTATAAGGAACAGCGTAGGCTCGCAACGCCACCCAGGAAGCAATCCCAAAGCTAACTCCCAGATTCAGCACGAAGATAAAGGCGATTCCAAGAAGCGTATGAAAGAACCAGTTCTTGTACAGCCAATCTTTCCCAAGGCTCGTCGCTGCCAGCGCCAGAGTCCCGGCAGATAACGTTACGTGCCGCACCTCCAGCGGGACGCCGAAGAAGTGCCCTAATGTCGGAATAAATCCCAAGGAATAGCCCAGCACGATGCTGGCGCTCCATCCAGATATGTTCTTTTCGAAAATATCGGCAATACGCCGCATTTTATCGAACCCGAAGCGCAAACCCAACGGGTGGTCGGCGATCGCCTCTGCTAGCCGGTTATATGTCGCAAAATTTTCCACCCAGCCGCCCGCTAACGCTGATGTCCACAGAATCACTCCGGTCAATGCGGCATAGAAACCGGTTCCCGAGGCCAGAGGATTGAGGGTACGGTACACGTACTGAGAACTCGACTCGGGAAGGAATGGCGCGGAGAACCAGCGCAACCACAGGCTGGCGAAGAGTATGCCTCCGAGTGTAACCGTCAGCAAATTTCCCAACGCGGCGGCAAGCTGGGTTCGTGTAATCCGGCTGATGAACACCGTTAGTTTTTCCCAGCGCTCGGATCCCTGTGTTGTGCGGACGATATTCGCGTACGTCGCAGCAGTCATAGACGGCTGTTTTGTGGCCAGGGCCAGGCCAAGAGCTTGCAGTACCAGAAAGCTGATCGCGTAATCCGTGCCGGCCAAGAAGCCTTCGACAAAGGGCGGGAACCCGGCAGTTGTGATCCTGATCTTGATAGCTGCCGTTGCAACCGTCAGCAAACCACCTCCCAATGCCGCCTTCCACATGCCCCAGTATTCGCTTCGGGTATTGGCTATATAGTGTTCGCCGGTCTTCCCGGTCCTCTCGACAATCTTTCGTGCCAGCAGTCTGGTATTTTCGCGAACCAGCGCCGACAGGCTGAGATCTTCCAGGCGGCCACGCAGCACGTCGTCGAGCAGTCTTTTGACCGCCTGATAGTCGTCGAGACGCTCGGAATATAAGACGTCCATGATGCAGGTTAATCTCCGCAACGATCGTTCGAGCGTGAACATGTCGAATTCCAGCGCGGTGCTCACGCCTGTTTGTTCCATTCGCTCGTGCATGTAATCGAGCTCCGCGCGGCAACTCACCGTTTCTCCCCGCAACGCCTGTACCAGCGCTTGCGCCGCCGAAGTCGAACCGCTGTGGGTGAGTTCACCGACCAGCTGTTGGACTCGATAGAATGGGGAGTCTTCCACGACGTAAGGATGGCACCGCTCTCGAACTTCTGGCGACAAGCCCACTCCAGCCACGTGAGTTCCTAGCAGAACGAGCGCTTGCCGAAGATCTTCCTTTTGCCTATTCCATGCATGTGGGTCATCGTCGGGCGAAAGTACTCGCACCGTCCGCTGAAAGAGTTGCTCTGGCCATTGCAGAAATCCCGCGCTATAGCCATCGTCAGGATGTAGCCGATATAGAAGCTTTGAAAGGTCCGCATCCGCTCGAGCGGAAGGTAAGATTCGCTCTACAATTCTTCGCGCTGCCTCGGACCAGAGGCTCTCGCGCGGGTGCAGACCAGCCTCCGCAAATAGCCCCACAGCTTGTGTATCTCCGAGCATGTCGTGAAATGCTTTCTGAAACGGGACGCGCAGGGCGACGTCCGCTTCCAGCAAGGACAAAAGTTCATCTACGCGTCCGATGCGTTCGGACACCGAAGCCAAACGGCCAGCAGACCTGGTCCAATCTACCAATCTGGAAAATGAGTTAAGGCGGCGATTAAGATTCGACTCTGCGGCGAATTCTTGCAGAAGCTGCTGCAGGTGAGTTCTTTCAGCTCGGAGCCTGCCGTTTGTAGTGGGCGAATTTTGGCTCGAAGCCAACAAAACTGCCTTCTTCTCTTCGAGGTTGGAGCCCATGCAGGTTGTTTTTGATGCTTCCGATGCGAGGCACAGTCTACATCACGATCACTCGATAGCGAAATTTTCCACGTGATCAAGTCCTTCGAAAATCTACAGGTTGATTTTCGCGTTCACTGAAGCGGCACGCTTCGCGACGCGCCGCACGCAAAGAAAGCGGACTTTGTGTTTCCGTCCATGAGAGCTCGGGGAAGGAAACCGCCCTTCTCTTCCATATTCGTCGCCGACCAGCTGCAGCCTGCAGCAAAGAAGGCCGGAGTCCATATCGAGGACGGACAAAAGGTTCGGGCTTATCAATCTTCGCCACAGTTTAAGCAACTGGCTGGTGAACAAGGCGAAAATCGAACCTGAAACCGTGCAGGGCATTCTGCGTCACAGCAAGATTCAGACGACGCTTGATCTGTACATACAGGAAGGCAGCGATGAAACACGGACCGCGCAGGGCGAATTCCTGAACGCCGTGGGAATGAGCACGACGGTCAACTAAAAGTTGTGGGTTGAGATGTGGGTTGGAGTTTTCGGTGCCACGTCCGATAACTCTCGCAAGAAGAATGGCGGGGACGACGGGACTCGAACCCGCGACCTCTGCCGTGACAGGGCAGCGTTCTAACCAACTGAACTACGTCCCCCGCGTGGGGTGAAACAGGCTTGAAACTTTGGCGGGCGGCTACGGATTTGAACCGCGGACCTTCCCGTTGCAAGCGCGAACCAACAAACTATAGCACAGCGCGGAACCGTTGATAAGCCTCGCAAAAAACGGAAGGCGTGACCGGAATATTTTCCTGCGCTACAGAAGCCCTGATTTCCTCGCGTGCTCCTGCAATCCAAGCTCGTCGTCCGGGCTGTCTTTGGGCGTTTTAAGTTCCGCGTACAACTCTCGGGCTTTTCGGATCGCCGTTTCGTTTTCGCGTCCCGGCACCGTGTCGCTGTGGCCCGCGACATGAGACATGAGAATTGCTGCTGCCAGGAAAATCAACTCGTCGTTTTCCATCTCGGACGCTCCGCTGCCCGTCTTTGCACATTCGGTCTTCCGCAACTCGCCTATGGTCGATTTGCTGCGGGGGTGGGTGGTGGGCGGTCACGGATTTGAACCGCGGACCTTCCCGGTGTAAGCGGGATGCTCTAACCGCTGAGCTAACCGCCCATCGAGCCGGTCCATCCTAACAGACTCCGGACGCCGTGCGCTAGGCCCTCGCGCCCCGCTGCGCAAGATTTTTTCGCGCTGCGATCGCGCGAAAATTCGGCCGAAAATCACAGCGAATCCGCGCGCAAAATCTGCACAAAATAGTTCGCATTTTTTCGCCCGTGGCGCGCCCGTCCCATCCCCGCTAACTCATTCACAGTATTGGACCTGTCCCTTAGTACAGGAGCAAAAAATAGCCTGTCCTTCGGTACAGGTTTCTCCGCGCCCTATCGGCTGTTAGCTGATTCACTACGAGCGTCGCACGGGTGACTTTTTTCGGCACCCTCCCATGCTACGCTGGCTAATCGGGTGGGTTCTAGTACCACTCCCGGACACTCATGTCTTCTCGACTTGGTGAAATTCTCGTAAAAGACAGTCTGATCACTGCCGATCAGCTTCGGCAGGCGCTCGACCACCAGAAAAAGACTGGCGGCCGCCTGGGCACCTGCCTCGTAAAGCTCGGTCTGGTCAGTGATGACGACATCACCGCCGTCCTCTCCCGTCAATACGGCGTGCCCTCCATCAATCTTAAATTCTATGAAGTAGATCCCGCGGTCATTAAACTCGTGCCGCAGGAAACCGCTATCCGTTATCAGATCGTCCCGCTATCTCGCGTCGGCTCAACTCTTACCATCGCGATGACCGATCCGACGAACGTCTTCGCGATGGACGACATCAAGTTCATGACCGGCTTCAACGTCGAGCCGGTCGTCGCTTCAGAAACCGCCATCAGCGAAGCCATTCATAAATTCTACGGCGATGTCGAGAGCGTGGAACAGCTCGACAAGGTAATGAAGGACCTTGCCGGCGACGAAGCCTCCCTGGAACTTTCGGCTGAAGAAGCCGAGATGGACCTCGCCACCCTCGAGAAAGCCGCCGAGGAAGCTCCCATCATCAAGCTGGTCAACCTGATTCTCACCGACGCTGTCAAGCGCGGCGCCAGCGACATTCACGTGGAGCCTTACGAAAAAGAATACCGCGTCCGTTTCCGCGTGGACGGCATTTTGCAGAACGTCATGGCGCCGCCCATGAAACTGAAAGACGCCATCACCAGCCGCGTCAAGATCATGGCCAAGCTGGACATCAGCGAAAAGCGGCTGCCGCAAGACGGCCGCATCATGATCAAGTACCTGAAGGACGGAAAGAAAAAAGAACTCGACTTCCGCGTCTCCACCGTCCCCACGCTCTTCGGCGAAAAGATCGTCATGCGCTTGCTCGATAAGGAAAACCTGCGCTTGGATATGACCAAGCTCGGTTTCGAGCAGGAATCGCTCACCAAATTCGAGCGCCAAATTCTGAAGCCGTACGGCATGGTGCTCGTCACCGGCCCCACAGGTTCCGGCAAAACCAACACGCTGTATTCCTCCGTCGCGCGCCTGAATACTTCGGAAACCAATATTATGACCGCTGAAGATCCGGTCGAGTTTCAGCTGCCTGGAATTAACCAGGTGCAGATGAAGGAGCAGATCGGCCTGAACTTCGCCTCCGCTCTGCGCGCTTTCTTGCGTCAAGACCCCAACATTATTCTGGTGGGCGAAATCCGCGACTTTGAAACCGCCGAAATCGCCGTAAAAGCGGCCCTCACCGGCCACTTGGTGCTTTCTACGCTACACACGAATGATGCTCCTTCCACCATCAGCCGATTGATGAACATGGGCATCGAGCCGTTCCTGGTGGCTACTTCCGTGAACCTGATCTGCGCGCAGCGACTGGTGCGCCGCATCTGCGCGGGCTGCAAGGAGCCGCTGCAAATTCTCCCACAGGCTCTGATTGACGCCGGCTACACGAAAGAAGAAGCGGACAAGACCGTCATCCAGCACGGTCGCGGCTGCAGCACCTGCAACAACACGGGCTACAAAGGCCGGGTCGGACTCTACGAAGTCATGGAAATCAACGACGATTTGCGCGAGCTGATCCTGGTCGGCGCGTCAGCCCTCGAAATCAAGAAAAAGGCCTTGGAAACGGGAATGATTACTTTGCGGCGCAGCGGGCTGATCAAATGCGCGCTGGGCCACACCACTCTCGAAGAAGTCGTGCGCGAAACAGTTCTGTAAGCGGAGGAAATATGGCTGGCATCACGCTAAGCGAACTCTTGAAGAAGATGATCGAAATGTCCGGCAGCGACTTGCACCTCTCGACGAACAGCGCGCCGCGTATTCGCGTGCACGGAAAATTGCGCCCGTTGGATATGCCTCCGCTCACCGCAGCGGACACCAAAGCGCTCGCCTACAGCGTGCTGACTGACGTGCAGAAGCACCGCCTGGAGGAAAATCTCGAGCTGGACTTTTCCTTCGGCTTGAAGAGCCTGGCGCGCTTCCGAGGCAACATCTTTCATCAGCGCGGAGCCGTCGCCGCCGTGTTCCGTACTATTCCATGGGAAATCAAGACTTTCGACGCTCTTGGCCTGCCCAACGTAGTGCGCGGCCTGTGCGACAAGCCACGCGGTCTGGTGCTCGTCACCGGCCCGACAGGCTCCGGCAAATCCACCACGCTCGCCGCCATGCTCGACAAAATTAATAACGAGCATGAAGAGCACATGATCACCATCGAAGACCCTATCGAATTCCTGCACAACCACAAAAAGTGCCTGGTCAATCAGCGCGAAGTGCACTCGGACACGCACTCCTTCTCGAATTCCTTGCGCGCTGCATTGCGCGAAGATCCAGACGTCGTCCTAATCGGCGAAATGCGCGACCTGGAGACCATCGAATCCGCTCTGCGCATCGCAGAAACCGGCCACTTGACCTTCGCCACGCTGCACACCAATTCCGCCGTCTCCACCATCAACCGTATCGTGGACGTTTTCCCCGCGCACCAGCAGCCGCAAGTTCGTGCGCAGCTCTCCATGGTGCTCGAAGGCATTCTTTGCCAATCACTGCTTCCCAAAATTGACGGCCGCGGCCGCGCCATGGTCATGGAAATCCTCATCCCCACCGCCGCCATTCGCAACCTGATCCGCG
>Ga0210390_10001731_pt1 | contig 20242 bp, 20 predicted proteins | sample IncBWH11OmetaG_FD_161050 | JGI IMG/M metagenome (GOLD analysis project Ga0210390, IMG submission 161050) | Forest soil microbial communities from Barre Woods Harvard Forest LTER site, Petersham, Massachusetts, United States - Inc-BW-H-11-O ... | reverse complement strand
TGCGTTTGAGCGATTGCGCCCGCGAAAGCTGGTTGCTGGCGAGCGCAACGCGGGCGGTCGCGGTCTGCAGTGCCGCTTTCGCCTGTTCCAGCCTGATCTCGTAGGGTCGGGGATCGATGACGAAGAGCAGGTCGCCCTTGTGGACGATCTGCCCGTCCTTGAAATGGATCTCGGTCAGCGTGCCGCCGACCTGCGCCCGCAACTCGACCCGGTCGACCGCCGAGAATTGGCCAAGGAAACCAGCCCTGACATCGACCTCGTGCCGCAACGGCTGGCTAACGGTCACGACCGGGGGCGTCGGTGCCGCCGCGGCCTGGTTTCCGCCGTGAGGCGCAAGGCCAAGCCAGGCGAGGAAGAGGCCCGCGGCAAAGGTGACGCCGAGCGCCGTTGCTTTCCATCGCCACCGGCGCGGCCGCGCCACCGGTTCGTCTAGCCGTTCTCGTTCAAGCTTGGAAAAGTCGCTGATCTGATCCATGATACTGTCCATAAGTCCTTGCCATACTGACCGGAATTCGGTTGAGCCGGCGCCCCCGAACCGCGGGCCGTGCGCGGCGGCCGTGTCATTGCGTCGAAGGGGTGCCAGGTCGTCGTCATTTGCCAGGTGGAAGAGCCGTGCGCGGGGTTGATATCTGGAGGAAGCACTCCAATTTAATGAGTGGGAGATAAACTCGGGGAGGCGCCGTTCAAGGATTTTTGGAGCGATGACATCAAAAATAATTACAGGGAAGAAAGGTGAGGGGGGCAAGCGTGGCCGGGGACGGCCGGCGGTGTTCGACCGCGCGGTTGCGCTGCAGGCGGCGATGAAGCTGTTCTGGGAGCGCGGCTACGAGGGAACTTCGTTCGACGACCTGATATCAGCGATGGGGATCAGCGCGTCCAGCTTCTACAACTCGTTCGGCAGCAAGGAAGCGCTCTATTGCGAGGCGACGCGCTCCTATCTGGAGTGGTCGGGTCAATGGTTCTTCGCGATCCTCAATGACCCTTCGATCGATACCAGGACGGCCTTCGCGCGCCTGTTCGAGGCGACAGCGGAAGAGTTCACCCGCGGCGATCACCCGCTCGGCTGCATGATCTCGCTGGCGGGCACTCATTGCCCGCCGGGCCTGAGCAATATCCGCGATATGATGGCCGAGCATCGCGCCTTCTCCGAAAGCGCGATGGCGGCACGCATCCGCAAAGGCGTGGCGGATGACGACGTGCCCGAAGGCACCGACTGCGACATGCTGGCTGCCTATTACAGCGCCGTTGCGCGCGGCCTTGCGGTACAGGCGCGCGACGGGGCCTCGCGCGAGAAGCTGGCCCAGATCGGTCGTCTCGCCATGAGCGCGTGGCCGGCGGGGAAGAGTGGATAATCGAAGCTCGGCGACAATGGTTTCTCGCATGGCGCTTGATGCGTTTGATGTCCGCTCCTCTGGCGGACGAAGCGCGCGCGTCATCAACGCCGTGAACCACGGCGAACTGAACCGCCTTCCTGCTCCAGATTTCTGCTACGCGTTGCGGCCCCGGGACGGGCCATTTCCGCGAAAGCTTCAAGTACGCTCTTTCGGTCGCCAGGGCTGGTGAATGGCTTCGCAGTTTGAGAGGCCGCCTCAGGACTCGCTTTCGCGTTAAGCGGCGGCATCGCCATCGCGGGGTCCAAGATCACCTTTTCAGGCCATTTATGATCCGAATGGATGCGAATGCTGACCTTGTCCCTCAAGGGCAGGTCGGATAACGACGCGCGGGCAGTCGGCTCGGGAAAGAACCAGTTCGCCACAAAGAGCAGCGCCAGCAAAAAACTTCCGATCCAACCAAAATAACGTAACAGGGGCATGCTCACCTCGCCACTCGATATCGCTTCACCGCTCGTCATCTTCCTGGGCGGCGCAAGACACCCTGGTTGTGCAGTCGTCGACCGATTTCGGCGATGTTGTTTTCGCCGATGCGCAGGGCTTCGGCATTGGTATGAACGGAGTAGCGGCCCGTCACGAGATCGTAGGGGTGCTTGACGGCGGAGCCGAGGACGAAGCCAGCATCTGAGAGCGCTTCGAATCGGATCGCCTGGTCGCCCTCCTCGAACACGACGACTTCGCCTGTCGATACACGCTCAGGGATCGCCACCATTCCCCGGTGGGAGGCGATCCAGGCGACGTCGTGGCCCTTGGGCGGTTGATAAATCCAGCGCTCGCCCGCCTTGAGGCGCACGTCGAGATACGTCATGCCCTGCGGCGATTCGACGATGCTTTTGACGCCGTCATATTCGCCAGCGATGACCCTTGCTGAGCCGGCAAAATGGAAATCGGAAGCGTTGAGATATTGACTGTTGGGTTCGGCTAGTTCGAGGGCGGGTGGCATCGCCACCCAGAGCTGAAAACCCTTGATCCGCTCCTTGCCGTACATTCCGCCGGTGTGCCAGACGCCGCTACTTGCGCGCATCCATTCCACGCCACCCGTTTCAATCACGCCTTGGCGATCCGTCGTTTCCTTATAAAAGGCCTGACCGCTCAAGATCAGCGTAAGAGTTGCTATGCCGGAGTGCGGATGAAATCCGAATGACGGCGCGTTCTCTGGATCGGCGTCAAAGTAGTCCAGGAATACGAACGGCTTTATCAGCTCACCGATATCGCCGGGGCTAACCAGGCGCGAAACGCCGCCATGCGAATGTCCACGCGTGCGAAGCGCAATAGATCGGGCGGACTCCTTGACGTACAACTGAGGTGTAGTCACCGCATGAGCAGACATTTTTTGATTCCTTCTGTGATCTTTTCTGAGCCTGGATCAGACCTGTGTGGAACTGATCCGCACCAGCCACGCGAGATCGTCGCGACGCAGGTAGGCAATCAGGATATTGAGAAGGCCCAGTACGATGGCCGGCGCCGGACTTGTGTGGAGCACGAACAGGTGGGTCAGCACGGCACAAAACATGGTAAAGGCGAGCCACAGACCACCGAACGAAGCCAGGCGCGGATGCACCAAGGCAGCGGCGCCGAAAATCTCGACAACCCCAGTGACGATACGGAACCACTGGCCGAGCCCGATCTGCTCAAACAGCTGAACCATGAAGGGAGCGGCGGCCAGCTTCGCGGCGCCAGCGGCAAGAAACGCAAGCGCCACGACTACCTGCAAGGTCCAGACGGCAAAGCGATGGCTGGGAACCTGTTCGCTTCCAATTGAAGCAACACTCATGACGTGTCTCCTTGTGTTTGGTTGACCACACACGAAAGCTAGGCCTTCAGCGCGTATCGCTAAAGCCGATTTCTTTAGATGGTATCCATCGGCAAGGTCGATGGTACGGACGGCGGCACGATGGAGGGATTTGACGGAGTCGCCAGTCGAAAGAGGCGCGGCGTCCAGCAGCCTTTTTGCTTGGACGCCGTGCAAACTTTTCTTGACTGGAAGTGAATGCCGTCAGTCCCAGGCGGGAGCCAGGTGCGGCGGATTAACGATGCGACTGCCCGATAATTTCAGAGCGGAAATTGCCGCCATGTCATCATCGGTCAGCGTGAAGTCGAAAATCTTCGTGTTGCCCGCGATCCGTTCGAAATTTTCAGTTCGCGTTAGCGCAACGACCCGTGGCTGCTGGATCAACCACCGCAGCACGATTTGCGCGACGCTTCGCTGGTGGCGCGCCGCGATGCCTTTGAGAAGTTGCGTCTCGAACACCCGGCCTAGCGCCATTCCGCAATAGGCCATCAAGCTTGACCCGCTCGATGCGACCTGCCGCAGAACCACATCCTGGTCGAGGAAGGGGTGATATTCGACCTGGTTGGTCACGAGCGGATATCTGGACGCGGCCGTTGCCCTCCGCAGCAGGTCGGCATTGTAGTTGCTAACGCCGATATGCCGGGCCTTACCGGACTCCACGGCCCTGTTGAGGCCATCAATCTGCTCATCCATTGGTGCTCCGCCGCGCGGCCAATGGACCAGAAGGAGATCGATATGATCGACCTGCAATTTTATGAGGCTTTCGTCCACCGAGGGCAAGAATTGCGGTCGGGCATAATTGCTGATCCACACTTTCGTGGTGACGAAGATCTCGTTGCGAGGAATGCCTGATGCACGGATGGCGAGCCCGACATCAACTTCATTCTGGTACATTTGAGCCGTATCGATGTGGCGAAAGCCTTGCCGGAGCGCAGCCACAAGAATGTTCTGAAGTCCCGGCCCGGACATCCCGTACGTTCCAAATCCAAGCGCCGGAATGTTTGCCCCGCCGACAGTCAAAATTGAGCTGACTGCATCGCTCCCGCTGAAGTTCGAGTTTGCCATTTCTGCGCCATCAACAACTTGCCAACTTTTGATGGCGATCAAAGTACTCCGGCCTTTCGGTTGCCCGGAAGCCGTCTTTTTTCGAATATACCCATCGGCGGCCTCGATGGGACGAGCAAGCTTGCGCTAGGACTTTTTGCGGCGGCTACGATTTCCCTTGGGCACGGCCGGTGCCTTAAGCGCTTCGCGTCCCGGTGCTTTTGGTGCCGGAGTATTCTTTAAACTCTCAATGAACCATCTGCCCGCGGGGCCTGGTGGCGATTTTGTCTGCCACACTGCCGACATCTCCAAGATCAAACCGCCCGGAGGAACATCCTCGATCGGCAGTACCGCCAGGCGTCCCGCATCCAAATCCTTCTGCACGGTATGCAAAGGCATTCCGCCCCAGCCAAGCCCATTGAGCAAAAAATGATGTTTCGCGAGGAGGTCGGCGAGACGCCACGTCGTCGGAGACATGACTCCAAACTCACGACCAGCCGAAAGCTCGGACCGATCGGTAAGTACGATTTGAGTGTACTTGGCCAGCAACTCTTTTGGGACTTTGCCCTTGTGCAACGTCAAAGGATGATCGTGGGCAGCGACCATCAAAAACGAAATCGAAGGAAGACGCTCATGGCTGAGCGTGTCGGGAATAGTGGGAAGCGAGCCAACAATGCCGACGCTGCAGCGTCCATCGAGAACCGGCTGGATGGTAGCCCCGAGCGCCTCCACATAAATACGGAGAGCAACGCCTGGAAATTGTTGGCGAAATGCCTTCGCGACTTGGGTAATCGCATCGATCGGATAAAAGACGTCTACGACGACGGACAACTCCGGCTCCAAGCCGGCAGTCATGCCCTTGGCACGGGCCTTGAGCAGATCGACCCCTTTTATGATCGCCCGCGCATCGGCCAACAGCACAACGCCGGCGCGTGTAAGAACTGGATAACGCCCGGAACGATCGAATAACTGTATGCCTATCTGGTCTTCCAGATTGCCGACCGTCTCACTGACGACAGATTGCGATCGAAGCAATTTTCGAGACGCAGCAGAGAAACTGCCTTCGTCGACAGCGGCAACGAATATTCGTAGTTGATCGAGCGAAACGCCGTCCAGCACAACCCGGCCCCCGGTCTATCGACGCGGCCGATATTAAACAGCGAAATATACCGGGTTTCCGCGGCTGGGCAAAGAACGGAATATGACGGCGATTGACGGGATTACGTCGTTTCAAACCCCCACAAACGAACGGCGTTTGAGATGCTGTCGCAGACGTCGCGGTTGCGCAGGCCGAGGGGCCAAGCCCGTTCCGGACTTCGACCTGCGTAAGACAACATTGCTGTCACAACATTGCTGTCACACTAAATCTCGTTTTTCCGATTACCTTTCCGGGAATGTTTGAAGCAAGCCGGAGTTAACAGGTTCGGCTGGATCGGGAGCTCGAAGGCATGGCATGCAGGAGGTTCGTATGACCAACTTGATGCTTAGGACTGTGACGTTGACAACGTGTTCGATTGTGCTGATCGCTGCGTTCTCGTTCGCGCCGGTTGTCGCGGCTGGAGGAGGTGGTGGAGGTGACGGTGGGGCAACCTATGGCGGGGCGGACCAACGCTCCGCTTATCCGCCATCGTATTACCCGAAGCGGTCGGGCACCAAGGCCACTCACGTCCCCAAGCCCAAAAAAGCCAACCAGTCCCTTTTCGACGACCCCGCTTTTGCCAAGGGATACCGCGAAGCCTATGCGACGATCTATGACCGCAATCAATATGCTGCGGCCATCGAGCAGTTGAGGGCGCTTGGCCACGACGATCATCCGAACGTGGCCAATCTGATCGGCTATTCCTACCGCAAGCTCGGCGACTACGCGCTCTCGCAAGTCTGGTACGAGCGGGCGTTGAAAGCCGATCCGAACCATGTGCTGACCTGGAACTATTACGGCCTGTGGCAGATCGAGCAGGGTAACCGCGAGCAGGCGGAATATCATTTGAGCCGGATCGCCGCGATCTGCGGAACCGACTGCGCGGAATATAGGTCTTTGGCGGAGGCGCTGGAAAAACCGGCCGGCACAGGTCTCGTCTATTGAGTATAGCCGCAACGCCATTCGGCGAGCGGGTCGGCCACGCCAAGGGCCATGCCTGAGTTTGGCACTTTCGGATATTCGGACCATTCTCGAAAGTGCGACTTCGGGTACGAAGCCTGTTGTTGACTGAAGTAAACATTGGACAGCACCTTCATCCGGTGCTGGCCCGGGCCAATACGATGCCCGTTTCGGACGAGAAGTTGGGAGCGACGAGCCATGCACGCCATGAAGGCCTACTTGCCGCCGCTTGCGCGTTTGTTGATGTCTAGCCTATTCATCTGGGACGGCATCCTCCAGATGCGCGATCCGAGCGGGACGGCAAAGTATTTTGCGAACGTTCACATACCAATTCCCGATGTGGCGGTTTGGATTTCCATCGTTTTCCATCTTCTCGCTGGATTGGGCATCCTAATAGGTTTCAAGATCCGATGGGTGGCCGCAGCACTCGTCGTTTTTTGTCTAGGCACCGGCTTTGGCGTCCACCTGATGGCAGGGGACTTCAACAACATGATCCATTTCTATAAGAACTTGGTGATGGCAGGCGGCTTCCTTTACGTGATGACCTACGGCGCGGGTGCCATGAGCATCGACGGTGTGGACGAAGGTAGTAGTTAGCCTTCAATTCAAACTAACATTCGGTGTGTCGGCTTGGCAGGTTTGAGACATGCCGTCGGAGGGCAACGATGTCGGTTCATCGGGGCAGAGGGGAGGTCGTGGGTAGACGTCCAAAATGATGGCGATTGACCCGGAACGGAGTTCGAGCCCCTGCGGCGGATCAGACTGGAAGGGGCGGCGGGGAAAACCAGAGTTTGAACTTGAGACCTGGTGCGTTGTCGAGCATCTCGATCCGGGCTCCGTGAAGATTGGCGACCGCAGCGACCAGGCTGAGCCCCAGACCGTTTCCCGGCGCGTAGCGACTTTGTTCCAGGCGATAGAAGCGCTTGAAGACACGCTGGTGCTGGTCGGCAGGAATTCCCGGCCCGTCATCTGTGATCGAGGTGACCGCGCCACCTTCCAGGTTTTCGACTTTCACCACCACATGGCCGCCAACGCGACCATGCTTGATCGCATTATCCACGAGATTGGCGACAGCATCAAACAGCAGGTCACGATCGCCGGTCACGACCACTTCGCAATCGCCAGCCAGTACGAGACTGGTACCATTCTGCTCGGCTGCGGCATCGTACAGTTCGACGACCTCACCTGCAATTTCTGCCAAGTTAACGGTTCGAAACGCACCCTTTCGTGCGTTGGTTTCGATGTGTGCGATCCGGGTGATCGACGTAAAGATACGCAGCACGGCGTCGAGATCGGTGATGGTGTCGCTGATCAGCGCCTGATCGTGATCGGCAATACGGCTGTTGTGAAGAGCCTTCTCCAGGCGTCCCCGCATGCGCGTCAGCGGCGTTCTGAGGTCGTGCGCGACGTTGTCGCTGACCTGCTTGACTTCACCCATCAATGCTTCGATGCGATCCAGCATCGAATTAAGGTTTTCGGCGACGCGGTCCCATTCGTCGTTGCTGCCGCGGAGCGGGATGCGCTTGTCCAGGCCGCTCTGCATGATAGCGCGACTGGTGGCATTGATCTGCTCGATTCGTCCGACCGTGCGGCGCGTCACCAGGATGCTCACGACTCCCGCAACCACGAATATCAAGGCGATGATCAAGATCATGGCCGTCTTGATTTGCGCGGTGAAACCGTCGATGTCGCTGATGTCTCTGCCAACCAAGAGGCGATCGCCATTTGGCAGGATGCCTGTCGTGGCGCGCACGAGCGGCACAGTTGCAGCCTCCGGCAACGAATCGATGGCACGAAATTCAGTCCATCCCGTCGTTGCGGCTGCGGCCGCGGCCGGCCAGTCTCGAAGATTGCCCGCGAGCATACTCAAGGAGGGATCGGTGAGGAGGTACAGATTATCTGCGAAGCTCTTGTCGGTCATCCTTTCCCGAATAGACGCGATTACGCCATCGCGCCCCGCTCGGTCATAGATGTTATGCAGACTCATATACTCCGTTGCGATGGCGCGATCCGTTCGATTGCGAACATAGGAATTAGTCGACACGTAGACGTAAATGAGAATGGCCGACGCGATTACGCCGAAGGTTCCTATCGCGATAAGCGCCTGCTTGAAAGTCGATGAACTGAGTGTCTTAGTCAGGAGCACGGAGACAGTATCCGACGCCGCGAACTGTATGGATCAACGGATAGGCCTGCAGGTCGTCCACTTTACGACGCAGGCGTCCGACATAAACGTCAATAATATTTGTCGAGGGATCGAAATGAAGATCCCAGACGTGTTGCAACAGCATCGCCCGGGACACAATGCGGTCTTCGTTCCGCACCAGGTATTCCAGAAGCTGGAATTCCCTGGGAAGAAGAAGAATCTCCTTGCCGCGGCGGCTGGCAGTCCGCGAGATCAGGTCGATTGCCAGATCGCCGACACGCAAGATCGTCTCCTTGGCAATCGTTTCGCTGCGCCGGCCAAGCGCCTCGAGCCGCGCCAGGAGTTCGAGGAAGGAAAAAGGCTTGACCAGATAGTCGTCGCCGCCGGCGCGCAGGCCGCGGACCTTGTCGTCGACTTCTCCGAGCGCGCTGATGATCAGGAACGGCGCGGCGATGCCGTCGTCGCGCAACTGGCGCATCACCGCAATCCCATCGAAATCGGGAAGCATGCGGTCTATCGTGATTACTGCATAGTCGTTTGCCGCGCCGTGTCGCAGTGCTTCGGCGCCACTCGACGCCAGATCAACCCAGTAACCGCTAGTCGTAAGCTGCTCTATAAGTTGACCGGCGGTTTCCGGGTCGTCCTCAACGACCAGAATGCGGCGGTGACCTCCCGTCATGGCCTTTCTCCCACGATCGCCGCCAGCCTACCCAAGTGCGTCGCCGGCGATCATCACAATGATGTGGTCCAGTACCGTTCAATGCGTCGGAGCCGACCGCCACTAGTAGCCGTAGTCTCCGCAAGCATTCACCCATTGCAGCCCGTACCGCGTCCACACTTGGCGCCAGCAATCGTCGTAGCTTGCGTAGAAGTAGGGTGCGCCAACGAACGCAAAGCGATTGAAGCGATGATGGAAGAAGCGGTGATTGAAGAAGTGGGCGTGGTGCGGCAACGCTGAGCGCGACCAGCCGGGTCCCCATGCCGCCCGCGACATTGGTGCGGCGGCGAAGCTCATCGCGCCGACGCGCGGGCCAACTCCCATCGCATGCATCCCCATTCCGCCACCCATGCCGTGCATCCCCATTCCGCCACCGCCGCCCCTGAACGCGAGGGCGGGTGATGCCAGGGCAAGGGCGGCGACGAGGGCGCACGCCATGACGCAACTTGCGAGCCTGTTGCTCATCGAAAAGTCCTCCGTTGTTGAACCGGGCATGACGTAGAAAGAACAACAAACAGGAGGCCGAAATTATTCTGTATTTTCAAATGACTAATAAGATAGATTCTGACATCCAAGTCAGTATCGGCTCAGCCCCACTGATCACAACCTGGTCACAGCTGGACAGCCATGGCGTCAATACGGCAAAACGACAACATCCATGCGAATGCAACTCCCTTTTCGCACACCCGACGTTCTCGGTTGAAGTGTACGCGCGCAATATGGGACCGATTAACCTGCCCATCATTCCAGACGCAAGCTGCTCGACGATAGCGCCGTTCGATCATTTGAAATTCGACAAGCGTTGCTATGGTCAACATCTATTTCGTTGATGAGGTTCTCGAAAAGAATGGCTCCCGTTTCTTTCATTAACGCTCTGGCGTTGACCAGTTCCTGCCGTCCTTCGGCTATCTGATCGCTAGTTGGAGATCGGAGAAGCAGGTCAGCACGAACAATGCGAGCGAGGCATTCGGGAATGCGGGCATGCCGCTCGGTCGCAACTTTGATTGCCTCATCAACCGTGGCGAGGGCGCTTAAATTATCGCCATTCAGTCGGTACGCATTCGCCAGATCGGCGAGAATCCGGGGTTCGGCCTCTAAACCTGCTTTTCGGGATCGAGCGAAGCTTAGTGCATCAGACAAATCCTGAATCGCCGATGTGAGTCTTCTTGCGACGATATGAGAAAGACCACGGCAGGCTTGACCATAGACTCGCAGATAGGGGTTGCCGCTTTTTATGGCCAGAGAATAGGCTCGCTCCGAATGCTCTTGCGCCAATCCGATGTTTCCCTCCACCCACGCAAGGTCGACGTAGGCCCAACTCGGTATAACATGGTGGAGAACATCTATTTGGCCACTCTCCAATTGAATGATGCGATCAAGGAATGGGCGGGCCTCATCCTTCCGACCGAGCATCATCAACGTTTGGCCGCGCATCACAGTTAGCCAGATCTCGACATCGAAACCCAGCGTCTGTCTGTCAAATTTTACGATCTTGTCCGCCTCTTCCGTTGCCTCAATATTCATGCGAAGCGCTTCAGCCATCAAGCCTGACATCCTCAGTGCGTGACAGAGCACAGCCTTGAGCGTGATTTGAACGCTGACATCGCTACCCTGGTCGGCAATCGCCTTGGCTTCGCGGATCTTTTCCACATACTCATCCGCCGATCCACCGTTTGCCAAAATTCTTCCATACGCTGCGTGAATCAGCGCATTGGCCCTCACATCCGCCAAGACCAAGGCTAGCTGCTTGGCTTCTTCGAAATAGACGAGAGCATCCTGTGCAGAGATTCCTTCCCGCCAACCAAAATTTACAATCTGACCAGAGGCCATCATCTTTAAGTAGTTTATCGGCTGTGATGGGGGCAAATTCGACAGCAGCTCACGAACCTTCTTCCAGCTTCTCATCGCCTGGCTTGGATCGTTCGCGCCAATCCAAACGGCGGCGCGCATGTTCTGTTGTGCCGCTTTGAGGTTTTCACCGGCTTGCTCCAGGTGATATGCCAGTAGAGACGCTCGTTCATCGGCATGATCCTTAAAGAGACTCTCGATCGCTTGCGCCACTTTTGAATGAAGCTCGCGGCGACGTTCGCTCAGCAGTGATCGATAGGCGACCTCTTGGATAAGCGGGTGACGAAATGCAAGCAGCCGCTGTTCGAAGGGTGGCACGTCGTAAAGTAGCTCAGCCTGTCTCAAATGCTGCGCAGCTTCGGATAGCTCGGCTGGGACCAAACCGGCGACCGCATCCAGGATTGGCGTTGAAATCTCGCGACCAACAACCGAAGCGATCTCGAGAACCTCTTTTGCGTTCTCCTCCAGACGGTCGATCCGAGCGGCTACTACGGCCTGCACTGTTGAGGGTAGAGGAATTGAATCGATGCCCCCTTTCAATCGGTATGCACCCTTGTCGCCTTCAAAGTCACCACGTTCTACCAGGGCATTGATCAGCTCTTCCAGGAAGAACGGATTCCCCTGGGCGCGTTCGATGATATTCCTGCTCAGCAGCGCGAGCGATGAGTCGTTACCAAAATGGTCCTGCAACAGGATAGCCGCCTGTTCCGGCGGAAGCGGCGGCATGTTGATTTGGCGATAGTGCGACCGTTGCATCAGCGGCGCAGTAAACCCTGGCCTGAAATTGACGACCAGAAGGGTCGTGGTACCGACAACCGCATCAGCCAGAGCCTCGATAAACTCTTCGCTTGCGGCGTCGATCCAATGCAGGTCTTCGATGATAACAACCGCAACAGGTACCCGAGGTGACTTTGGCAGGGTTCTCACAAAATCGAGCAAAAGCGTTTTTCGTGTTTTTGGGTCGAGCTTGACTGCTGCCTGCAATGGGTCGGCAAGGCCTAACAGCTCCAACAATACGGGCGATAACTGCTCAGAGACGGGGAGGGCTGCCAACTGGTCGAGGACACGACGACGAGAAATGTCGGCTGCTTCTTTGACGCGAAGGCCAAAGTAATCCCGCAACAACCCCAGCACCGGCTGAAGCGGCGTTGCCCTGCCATGAGCCAGGACGCGAGCCTCATAGACGCGGATATCCTTTTGACGGCAACTTTCGGCAAACTCGAAACAAAGACGGCTCTTGCCAATGCCCGCCTCACCGACGACACCCACAACGCGACCGTCTCCCTTGATCGTATCTTCGAGTTCAAGCGAAAGAGCGGAGAGTTGGTCGGTTCGGCCAGTGAGAGGACTCAACCGCCTTCCGCTTCGAAACACACCGCTCGAGGGAGCGTGCTGAAGTCCTCTGAGTTTGAATATCTCGACGGGTATCGCGATCCCACGAATGGTCTTTGGGCCTAAATGTTCGACTTCAACGAATTGCTTTGCGGTGACGTACGTCTCCTTCGAAACAAGGATGGACCCGGCGTCCGCCATTTGCTCGAGGCGATTGGCAAGATGCACATTCGCTCCAGCGGCATCATAAGTCTGGTATATTCCGTGTTCTATTGTTTGAACGACAACTTCGCCCGTATGAACGCCCACGCGGATATGCAAATCCGGATCGCTCAAGCGAGCTATCCCGTCCTGCATCGCAAGAGCGGCCAAGCAGCCGCGTACGGCATGATCTTCATGTGGTTGCGGAGCGCCAAAGATTGCCATCACCCCGTCGCCTTGTGACTTGTTGACGACGCCCTCGTATCGCGTGACGGCTTCTCTCATTAGATTCAGAACGGGCTGCAGGCGCCTCATTCCGGCTTCGGGATCGCCGAGGCTGTCAATAAGCTCGGTGGAATTGCGAACGTCCGCAAATAGAATCGTAAGCCGTTTACGCTCTCCACCTTTGGTGTTCAGCGATTTCAGTACGTGCTGCCAGGATTGATTGGGTATTTCTGCGGCTGTTGTCTTCAGAGCAGCACTGCAACGCCCACAAAAGCGAGCCGTCGGCCCGTTAAGATGACCACAGGCGCTGCACTCAATTCCGAGAGCGGCCCCACACCCTTCGCAATACTCGTTGGTCGCCTTATTTTGGTAACCGCAACGCAAACATTGCATGATGGCCCCTGCATCGGGAGCGGACCCTAGATTCTCGCGAACTATAAACTTATTTGCAGATCAATTCTATGCCGCTTTGCAACAACCGCTGCTCCGGGCGCGTGCGTCGCGGCGATCTTGGCGCGCAAGCCACCGCTCGATCATTAACATTCCAGACAAAGCACGAGCGCGCCGCGGAAACGCGGTTGTCCTTCCGATCTTAAATGCTTGCGTAAATCCGACTCGTAGCGAGTGAGTATGAGCTATGTTACACTTGAGAAATTTCTTGTGAAAGTGTGCAAAGTGAGGCCGCATGAGCTTTTTGAACTGGCCCACGGAAAAGGTGCCTTCGAGCCGGCGTTCTCGACAGCATCGCCGAAGCGTGGTGTCAGACCTGTTCGAGAAATTCCGCCGCGCATTTCCCGAAGTGACCTATGAATTGCTTTGGCAGTCTCCAACGGTCGATGCTCAGGCTTGGCGACTCGGGTCGGCGCCTTCGACTGCAATTTCGTGATGTCACGCAGATTCTCATGGAGACCAATACGTGAGTTTTCTCGGATGGCCGTTTGAGCATCATGCATTAAGTGAACGGGCGCGAAGGCGGCGAAAGGCGACCGCCCTTCGGATTATCCGCCGGTTCTCGGAGATCTTCGTTGGCATTAAGTACGATTTGCTGTGGGAGAATCCGACTATCAACGCTCAGGCGTGGGCGCTTGCTGACGAGCGCCATGTGACCGTTTGCGGAGGACTCGTCCGACATCCGGCCATAACCGGCTCTGGTATTGCGCTGATGCTTGCACATGAGACGGGACACCATTTGGGAGGACCACCTTTAGATCCAGACCTGCGCTATTTAACTTGGCAGGGACAGGCTGATTATTGGGCGGCAAAGGAAGGCATGCCCCTGGTATTCGGTCACGAAGCGCGGCGGCTCACCTTGCGGGGCGCCGCTGAGATTGCGGCACTTCACGCTGAATTCCTAGATGCCGAGAACCAGCCGGATATTTCGGCAAGCGATCGATCAGCGATTTTTCGAGCTGGAGCGCTTGGCGAAAGCCCACCGGCCTGCTTATACGAAGCGTTCGATCGTTTGATTGAACTGCGGCGTGCCTACGCGAACTTGAATGCAAGTAACACATTTGCCTGGTGGCGGCCCCAATAAAGCTGCGCATCGAATTTGAAAGAAGGAGATTTGCAATGGGTGGTCTGATCAACACAATTGGTACTGGGTATCTGAGTTGGTTCTATAATCATGAGTTTGAAGAGAACTATGCTTTCCATCAAGCAAATGCAGCGTCGTATGCTGGCAATGACGTCTGGGGCGTGATCAATTCGCTCTATGACAATAACAGGCAACGCTTTCCTCTTCTGCCGACACCTGACCCGAAAGTTTATCCAAACCTGGTAGCGAGATGGCAGTATTTCCATACACAAAAGCTACTTACGCAAACCAATCAGGCTTTATTGTTGAAGGCAATCCACGATACGCTTGGTAACAAAAAGATCACTGAAATTCTGTTCGGTGTCAGACTGGGTGCAAATCAAACGATTGACTCGACCACCACAGGCACCACTCAAATAATTAATATCGTTGTGACCGGCCCGATGCCTACAGGGCGAGACAATGCCGGTAACGCGTTGCCTGGCGGCCCGCCGCCAATAGACCGACGGTAAGCGCGGACAAACGGAATTGGCGATTGCACCTGCCCAGCCCACAAAGTCCGTGGGAATGGGCGTGATCAACAGACCTGTGCAAGGGGCGGTCCCTAACCCTATCTGCCGATGGGGATGATGATGCTGACGATGACGGCAAGAGGGTGAGGCACATTAGCTGTTACAACACCAGACCTGTGACGACAGTGACTCGGCAAATGCGCGATCTGATCATCCCTGGCGGCTTGAAGCGACGCGCATCCAATGGCTGTCCCACCCTGGCCACAGTGAGGCACCGAAACAGCGGGAATTGCGTAGCATGGTAGAAAATCGTACACTGCGTAAGCAGTTGGGATTGAACGAATATCGCTAAGTTACCGCAGGCAACGCCGGGAGAGCACTACGTGTTAGAGGTCGCAGGTTCGATGCCCGCCCTGCGCAAGATCGATATGTCCTAGCCCATCTTGTGCGTTCATTAGCCGTACGTCCGGCGCAGCCACCAAAGGTGGCAGGGGGCTACGCGTATCCTGCACCTTGCGCGGGCGAGCCGCGGGCGGCACATTCGACCGCAAACGGGGACCGACCTGCAAGAAGCGACCCTGGAAAAGCGAGCAAGGAAACGAGCAAGGAATGAAGATGGCGGCCACGCGGATCGACTGCGATATCCATCCCGCCGTGGGCGGGACGCGCACCACGCTGCTGCCTTATCTCGACGATCACTGGAAAGAGCAGGTGGTGAGCCGTGCCATCGACGGTCTCGATCTCACCAGCTATCCGCCCAACATGCCGCTGTCGGGTCGGGCCGATTGGCGGCCCAAAAATGGCAAGCCCGGCAGCGATCTATCGATGGTGCAGCGTGGCGCGTTCGACCAGCTCGGCGCAAGCCACGCGATATGCAATGTGCTGTACGGCGCGCAGGCGGTGTATGATCCCTACATGGCTGCCGCGTTCTGCAAGGCGATCAACGACTGGATCGCGACGGAATGGCTGGCGCGCGACAAGCGGTTGCGCGCTTCGATCGTGATCCCCTTGCAGGCCCCTGATCTGGCGATCGAGGAAATCGAACGTCGTGCCGCCGACCACAGGTTCGTGTCGGTACTGGTGATGGCGCAAGGCGAAAGCCTGCTTGGGCGGCGGCATTACTGGCCGGTCTGGCAGGCGGCCGAAAAACACCGGCTGCCGATCGCCGTTCACGCCGGCAGTCAATATCGTTCGGCGCCGAGCTCGGTCGGCTGGCCGTCCTATCGCTATGAATATTATCTCGCCGAGGCGCAGGCGTTTCAGGCCCAGCTACTCAGCCTGATCTACGAGGGCGTTTTCCTGAAATTCCCGCAGCTGAAAGTCGTGCTGATGGAATCCGGCGTCACCTGGCTGCCGGCCTTCATGTGGCGCGCCAACAAGACCTGGCGGGGGGTGCGCGTCGAAGTGCCCTGGGTCGACCGGGAGCCTGCCGCGATCATGCGCGACCACATTCGCCTGACCACGCAGCCGTTCGACGGCCCGCCCGATGCCGCAGGCGTCGCCGACATCATCGACATGATCGGCTCCGACAGGATGTTCTTGTTCTCATCGGATTATCCGCACTGGCAATTCGACGGCGACGACGCAATACCGGCGCACCTGCCGAGCGCTATCATATCGCGCATGTGCGCCGACAATCCGCTTGAGACCTTTCCGCGGCTTTCGCTGGCCGCTTGACTCGTTAGGAGGATCGCATGAGTGAGGTCATCGACCGCCCGATGCTCGAGCAGGAAGCTCCGGCAAAGAGCAGGCTCAAAATCATCGACTGCGACATCCATCCGAGCTTGCATGCGCGAAGCGACCTCAACCCGTTCCTGTCGAAACGCTGGCAGGAGCATCTGAAGACTTACGGCGATCATCTGCGCACGCCCTATATCGGCACCACGCCCTATCCGCGCTCTTCGCCGTTGATCGCGCGGCGCGATGCATGGCCGCCGACCGGCGGCCCGCCGGGTTCCGACCTCGACTTCATGCGCAAGCAGCACCTCGATCCGCTCGACATCGAGTTCGGCATGCTGCAGGTGCTGGATATGTTCATCTTCTCGCAGCAAAACCTCGAATTCGGCGCGGCGATCCAGCGCGCCGTCAATGAATGGCAGCTTGCGCACTGGACCAGCCGCGAGCCCCGGCTGAAGGCCGCGATCCTGGTCGGTCAGGACGACGCCGCAGCCGCAGTTGCCGAGATCGAGCGCTGCGCGAAAATCGGCCAGTATCTGCAGATCAATGTTTCGCCTCGCGCCAACGAGCCGCTCGGCCGACGCCGCTACTGGCCGATCTATGCCCGTGCCGAGGAGCTTGGCATGCCGCTCGGCATTCATGTGGGCGGCTATGGCGGCCACGCACCGACCGGCGGCGGGTGGCCGTCCTACTACGCCGAGGAGCACCAGTCGAACGCACATTCGATGGCGGCGACGCTGACCAGCCTCGTTCTGGAAGGCGTGCCCGAGCATTTCCCGCGTCTGAAAATCGTGTTCATCGAAGGCGGTTTCGGCTGGATCTCGTCGACGATGTGGCGAATGGACCAGCATTTCGAGCGCTTCCGCGCCGAGGTCCCGCATCTGAAGCGTCGTCCGTCCGAATACGTACGTGAGCATTTCTGGTTCACGACCCAACCGATCGATGAGCCCGACGAGGCGAGGCATCTGCGATCGCTGATCGAATGGGTCGGCGTGGATCGCCTGTTGTTCTCGTCGGATTATCCGCACTGGGATTTCGACGACCCGCGTTTTGCCTTCAAGACGCCGCTGAGCGAGGAGGAGCGCGCGAAGATCTTCAACAGCAACGCGCGCGCGCTTTACAAGCTCTGATCCGAACTGCCATGGCCCGTCACATTGTCGCCCGCACCACAGAGATTCCGCACGGCCGCAACAAGGTGGTCACCCTGGACGGCCGCGACATCGTCGTGTTTCATGTCAATGGCGAGTTCTTCGCGCTGCTCAACCGCTGTCCGCATGCTGGCGCGCCGCTCGACAAGGCCGCCTGCGTTGCGCGCCTGACCTCCCCGGAGCCCGGCGTCTATCAGCGCTCGCGGGTCGGCGAATTGCTCCGCTGCGCCTGGCACGGGTGGGAATTCGACATGCGCAACGGGCAATCCTGGTTCGATCCCAAGCGCGTCAAGGTCAGAACCTATCCTGTCGTCATCGAGGATGGCGAAACGCTCGCCAAGGGTCCTTATGTCGCCGAGACGTTTCCGGTTCACATCGAGGACAGCTACGTCATCGTCGAGACCTGAGTTCCCGATTACCGCTTCGGTCACTCGCCAGACGCATTCGACGTGCTATAAGGCGCGCGTCCCTTTATCAAGACGGGTGGCGAGCGAATGTCGAAGCAGTCGATGCGGGAAGAGGCCGAGCGGCTGATCCGCGAAACCATGGCGCGCAAGACCATTGTCGTGAAGCAGGGCAACACGCGCATTGAGGCCGTTTGCGGAAAATGCGGCGCGCCGAACCGTGTTCTGGCGGAACGAGGTGCGACGCGGGTGAAGTTCGCCTGCAAGCAATGCGGCCATAAGCAAGAGACGCTTTGATCCACGTGATTGCCGGATCCATGAAGTTTCTCGACCGATGAATTTTCCATCCCTGTTTTCGCCGCTCAAGGTCGGCCCTTACCAGCTGCAGCATCGCCTTGTGATGGCGCCGTTGACGCGGATGCGCGCCGATCGATCGAGCTTCGCCCCGCGGCCCCTGAATGCGCAATATTACGCCCAGCGCGCCACGCCTGGCGGGTTGATCATTGCCGAGGCCTCGCCGGTCATGGCGACGGGCCGCGGCAATCCGGGCACGCCCGGCATCTACTCCGAGGAACAGATCAAGGGATGGCGCAGCGTCGTCGATGCGGTCCACGCCAGGGGCGGCTTGATCTTCCTCCAGATCTGGCACGTCGGCCGCGTCTCGCATTCATCGTTTCAGCCCGGCGGCGCACTTCCCGTCGCGCCGTCGGCGGTTCCAATCGTCGGCAACGGCATGCTGGCGATGACGGCCGATGGCAAAATGGTGCACTACGAAACGCCGCGGGCGCTTGAGACGAGCGAGGTGGAGCAAATCATCGAGGCGTTCCAGCAGGCGGCAGAGAATGCGATGACGGCCGGATTCGACGGCGTCGAAATCTATGGCGCCAACGGCTATCTGATCGAGCAGTTCCTGCAATCGCACACCAATTTGCGGACCGATCGGTATGGCGGCGGGATCGAACATCGTGCGCTTTTCCTGCTGGAGATCACCAAAGCCGCGGTCGGGGTCTGGGGTGGGAATCGCGTTGGCGTGCGGCTGTCGCCTTACGGCGTCGCCAATGGGAGCGGTGAAGCCGATCCGATGCCGCTCTACACCCATATCATCAAGGCGCTCGACCAACTCGGCCTCGCCTACCTGCACTTCATCGAGCCGCGATCGAGCGGCGCGGGTCGCGCCGAAGTCAACCATCAGAACGTGCCATCGGCCATGGTGCTGTTTCGCCCCTTCTGGCGCAGCGTGTTGATCTCGGCCGGCGGGTTTTCAGGCGAGGCGGCGGAGGCGGCAATCGCCGGGCGTCATGCCGACGCCATCGCGTTCGGGCGCATCTTCATTTCCAATCCGGATCTGCCGCGTCGCCTGCAGCATGGCTTTCCGTTGACGCCTTACAACCGCTCGACCTTTTATGGCGGCGAGGAGGCGGGTTACACGGACTACCCGGTTTACGACGGGATGGCGACCGCGTAAGCGTTGGCTCGCAACGACCAGGTTTGCGAGGTCACACCAATGGCAAAAGCAGCGGCGTCAGGGGGCATCGCGAAGGGCGGATGCCTGTGCGGGGGTGTCCGTTTCGAGATCGATGTTCCGGCGCGCTGGGCCTGGCACGATCATTCGGCGGCAAGCCGGCGTGCGCATGGTGCGGCCTATGCGACCTATGTCGGAAGCTGGCGCAAGCGATTTCGCATCACGGAGGGCGAAGCGGAGATTTCACGTTACGAGGACGAGACCGCCAGGGCGACGCGCAGTTTCTGCAGGCGCTGCGGTACGCCGGTTTTCTACGAACGAGCGCGCTCGGCGCATATGGTGAATATTCCGCGCGCGCTGTTTTCCGGTCGCACCGGCCGGCAGCCGCTTTACCATGTCGCTATCGAAGAGTTGCAGGAATGGACCTATGCCGGCGAACCGCTGGTGCCGCTGAAGGGCTTTCCGGGCGTGGTCTGGCAGCGCTCGAAGAAAAGACCTCGCGCCGATCGCGAGGGCATGTTCTGAGCGGCGGTGCGCAAGCGCGCAAGCCTGCCATGATCACGCTTGCTTGCCTCCGTCCACCAGGTTTGTTCATGATGCATGAGGCGCGATGGTTTCAGGTCGAATCGCCATCGCAGGAGGAAACATGAAGAATCGCATTACCGGGCGCTCCGCATTCCTTACTCTGCTGAAGGACGAGGGCATCACGC
>Ga0210390_10001730_pt1 | contig 20242 bp, 14 predicted proteins | sample IncBWH11OmetaG_FD_161050 | JGI IMG/M metagenome (GOLD analysis project Ga0210390, IMG submission 161050) | Forest soil microbial communities from Barre Woods Harvard Forest LTER site, Petersham, Massachusetts, United States - Inc-BW-H-11-O ... | reverse complement strand
TCGTCTTCCGCTTCAACCGCCGTCGTACCCGGCATGCCGCCTTCCGTTCTCTGCTCGGCATCGCCGCAGCCCACACACCCCTCCCTTACAAGATGTTGATCTCACCGGAAGCAAAGGTATAAGCCTTCTACCCTATCCACCCTTTCCTATCCGTCGCCCCCGCGTTGGACGACAAACGGGCCATGCGTCTTTGGTTCGCCAATTTCATCATGTATTCAGCGGCCCTGAATGTTGCCGGCTGCTACGTTCCGTTCAACGATATCGGTTCGGCTGTGATGAAGATGCGGGCAGACACGCACGGCATCAAAATTGACGATGCGGATAAGGAAGAGCTTACGGAGAAGTTTTCAACGATGCCGCCGGACCGGGAGGTGCCGGAAGCGCTGGGCAAGCTGCGCAATGCAGGTTTCCGGTTGTTCACGCTCACGGACAATGTGTTGGAGGTGCAAACCCGTCAGCTCGAACACGGCGGCATTGTCGATTTTTTCCAACGGCGCTACTCCGCGGACGGCGTAAAGCACCATAAGTCGTCGCGCCAGGCTTGCGCCTAGGTCGAGAGGGAGCTCGGGGTTGAGCCCTCCCGGCTCTGCCTGATCGCGTGCCATACCTGGGACACGCTCGGCGCCGTGGCGGTCGGCTGGGGAGCGGCGCTGATCAAGCAGGTCGGCAACGATGTTTTGGGGGTCGGCCCGCAGCCGCAGATGGTCGGCGATAATGTGAATGACGTTGCCGATCAGCTCATCGCCCGACACAAGGGGACGGCGCTGATCAGCCGGAGGGGCGCCCTTACCGACCAACACGCTTAGAGAAGTGCCTGCGTGTATCAAATAGCGTGCCCGAACGATATGTAACCTTAGTGTACAATCATAAACGGTTACGAAACACAGGAGGCACCCCATGGTCAAGGTCCGCTTTCGCAAGGCCGATGTCGACGGCTTCAACATCTTCTACCGCGCGGCAGGATCGGAGGGCGCCCATAAGATGTTGTTATTACATGGATTTCCGAGCGCTGGCCATATGTTCCGCGACCTCATCCCGCTGCTCGCGGATCGGTTTCATGTCATCGCACCCGATCTTCCCGGGTTTGGCCAGTCCGACATGCCGGCGCGCGGCAAGCTTACCTACACATTCGACAATATCGCGCGGCTCATCGACCGCTTCACCGAGGTCGTCGGGTTCGATCGCTTTGCGATTTATGTATTCGATTACGGCGCGCCGACCGGTTTCCGACTGGCGACGTGGCACCCCGACCGGGTCGCCGCGATCATTTCGCAGAATGGCAATGCCTATGAGGAAGGTCTGAGCGAGGGTTGGAGTCCAATCCGGGCCTATTGGGAAAATCCATCGCCGGCAAACCGGCTAGCGCTCCGCCCCTTCCTCGCGCCTGAGACAACAGTTTGGCAATACACCCATGGCGTGCCCGATCCGACGGCGGTCTCCCCGGACGGCTATTCGCTCGACAACTTTTACCTGTCCCGGCCTGGTGCGGACGAGTTGCAGCTCGACCTCTTTGGCGACTACAAGAGCAACGTCGCGCTGTATCCGACCTTTCAGGAGTATTTCCGGACCTACAAGCCGCCGTTCCTGGCGGCGTGGGGCAAGAACGATCCGTTCTTCCTTCCGCAGGGTGCCGAGGCGTTCAAGCGCGACATCCCCGCGGCGGTCGTCCGTTTCTTCGACACCGGGCACTTTGCGCTGGAGACGCATGCCGCCGAAATTGCGGCGGCAATCCATGGCTTGCTTGGCCCCTGATCACGCAGCCCGGTGCCCGCCCGTCCGCATCATGCGGGTGCAGTCAGCAATCAAATGGCCAGCTGTCATCGCGCGAACCCGTAACCGGCAGTTTACGAAGTTACAGCGAATTAATGCCAGCGAAAGCGGGCTGTCACGTGCCTCGCCCAATTATCCGCCGATCCCGCTCGCGCCGGCGACGCATTCGCGTTTCGGGCAGGGGCAATGTTACGCAACACGAGGACAGGATGGTGCAATCTCCGACCGACAAGATCCGCTTCCCGAAGCTAACTCGGGGCCGCGCCGCCGCCGCCGCGTTCGGGCTCGGGGCCACGCTCGCCCTGTCGCCGATGGTGCTGGCCGAAAACCCCGCGCCCTTGACGCCGGCGGCGCCGCAGCCGATGACCGCCCCGGTTGCGCTGATCCAACAGCAGAGCTTTGCCCCGCTGGTCAAAAAGGTGTTGCCGGCTGTCGTCAACATTTCGGTTACGCAAAAGGCCGGGGCGGACCAGATGTCGGAAGAGCGGGAGCAGTTCCAAGGCTCGCCGTTCCAGGGCTTCCCCAGTTCCCCGTTTGACGAAATGCTGCGCCGCTTTTTTGAGCAGCAAAATCCGGGCGGCGGCGAGGAGCACGCCTTTCCGCAGATGCCGGGCGGCCAGCCGCAGCGCATAGCACTCGGCTCCGGCTTTATCGTCGATCCGTCGGGCTATGTCGTGACCAACAATCATGTTGTCGGCGACGCTGGCAAGGTCGAGGTGATCCTTCAGGACAAAACCAAGTACACGGCGAAGATCGTCGGCCGCGACCCCAAGACCGATCTTGCCGTCCTCAAGATCAAAGCCGACAAGCCGCTTCCTTACGTCAGTTTCGGCGACAGCAGCGCCGCCCAGGTCGGCGACTGGGTCATGGCGGTTGGCAATCCGTTCGGGCTTGGCGGGACGGTGACGACCGGCATTATTTCTGCACGAGGGCGGGACATCAACGAAGGCCCGTACGACGATTTCCTGCAAATCGACGCGCCGATCAACCGCGGCAATTCGGGCGGCCCGACCTTCAACCTCGAAGGCCAGGTCATCGGCATCAACACCGCGATCTATTCGCCCAACGGCGGCAGCGTCGGCATCGGGTTTGCGGTGCCCTCGAACGTCGCCAAAAACATCATCGCACAGCTCGAGGAGCACGGCAAAATCGTCCGCGGCTGGCTCGGGGTCCAGATCCAGGAGGTCACCCCGGCGATCGCCGCGAGCCTCGGGCTCCATGGCGACCACGGCGCGCTGGTGGCGGTCGTCAACCCCGACGGCCCGGCCGCCAAGGCCGGCCTCAAGCAGGGCGACGTCGTCCTGGCGTTTAACGGCAGTCAGGTCGACCAGCTGCACGATTTGCCGCGGCTGGTCGCGACTGCCTCGCCCGGCAGCGAAGCCACGGTGACGGTCTGGCGCGACGGGCGCAAAACCGACTTGCAGGCGAAACTCGGCGAGCTTCCCGACAACAGCAAGGTTGCCTCAGCCGCCGGCCCGCAAGACCAGGAGGAGGGCTCCGCCTCGCAGGCTTCGGCCTTGGGCATGCGCTTCGAGCCGCTGACAAACCGGTTGCGGCAGGAGCTGCACATCGCCAAGGGCATCGACGGGGTCGTCGTCGCCAAGGTCGACAACGGCAGCGCCGCCGAGAATGTCGGCTTGGCCGACGGCGACGTGATCGTGTCGGTCAACCAGCAGCCGGTGCACACCCCGCAAGAGGCGGCGGCCAGACTGACCGAGGTCGCGCACTCGTCGAATAAGACCGCTCTGCTGCTGCTGAACCGCCACGGCGTGACGCAGTACGTCGGGATGTCGCTGGGCGCCAATCAGGGCTAGCCGTCAGGACAGGCTTTGGCGGCGCTGCCCGTCCGCGGCAGCGCCGCCGGCCGCGCCGAGCAAATTAGCGCGCCCGATACAGCGACGGCGTCGGTGCATCCTTGTCGCGCGACGCGAGCGGAACCCGCGCTTCCAGCCGTTCGAGCTCGATTCGCGTCCGCGCCCCGGCGCGCAGCAGCCGATCCGTCGCCTCCCGCAGCTCGGTTCGGCTCTCCACTGTGTCATGGTCGAGCGCGGCGTCGAAGGCCGCGAGAAACGCCGCGATGTCGCCGTCGATTCGTTCGCGCAAAGCATGGTCGATAAAGGCGCCTGCTTCTCTCGCCTTCTGCGCGTCGGCCGCGCCTGGCGCCGGTCCGCGCATCATACCAAGCGGGCTCGGCGACGCTCCGAACGGCAGGGTATGCTCCGTCGTCTGCCGCGGCGGCTGTGGCGCCCCCGGTTGCCCACCACCCGGACGGGCCGGACGGCTGTCGGAGCCGTGCGCCGGATTGGCAGGCTGCGGCGCGTGGTGCGAATGCGAATCGGCGTGCGAATGCGCGTCGCCGCCCGACCCGGTGCCGTTTCCTTGCAGCGACAAATGCAGCGTCCGGCGCGCTTCGCCATTTTGCGGAGGTCCGCCGGGCGAACCCGGCGAGGCTGGTTGCGCACCAGCGGCCGGGTCGCGCGAGGTTTGGCCAAAATGCTGCGGCGCCGGACCGTTGAACCCTTGCGAGCGCGATGGTTCGGCCAGCCTGGGCAAGGGCGGCTCTCGTCCAAACAATCGGTTTTCCGCGAATAGCCCGGACGACTGCGGCTGCTCGGTCGCACCCGAATCGACAAGCCGCGCGGACGACGCGTCGCTCGGGGTCTCCTCGGCTGCCGCGCCGTTGATCGGCAGCGGCGCGGCGGGTGCTTTTATCAGCTGAGGCTCGCCCGACGCTGCTGCGGCCCGCGACGCGACCGCTTCGCCCGCGGCGCTGCGCGCTCGGGTCCGGCTCACAATGTAGCTGATCGCCGGCGGCGAGCAGTCGTAGGTCCGGGCGATGCTTGCGAGGGTTTCTCCAGCCTCGTACCGCGCAATAATCGATGGCCAATCCTGTTGGGGAATTTTCCCTCGTTTACTCGATTTTTCCATACGAAAGACCTTCGTTTGCAAGTCGTGGGTTTCGTTTTTTCGACGCCCGGCTCGTCGTATGTTTGCGGGCGCGGGGCCGTTCCCGGACTGCGGATTGACACAAATCAGAACATCCGGATCAGAAACGACGATCCCATAGAACGGTTTGCCCGAGCCTTAACGGGAACACCGTAACCCGCGCCGGTTTTTTTCGAACGCCTGACAATACCGACCATCAAGTATACAGCAAGCAGGTTTGTCAAGTTCCACCGTGACCAGTCGCCGGCGCAAATTTCATCACATGCTGACGATCTTGCCGGGGTTCATGATGTCGTCCGGGTCGAGCGCCCGCTTGATCGCGCGCATGACCTCGACCGCTTCGCCGTGCTCGTCCAACAGGAACTTGATCTTGCCGTAGCCAACGCCATGCTCACCGGTGCAGGTGCCTTCCATCGCCAGCGCGCGAGCGATCATCCGCTCGTTGATCCGGCTGGCTTCGGCGATTTCTTGCCGGCTGTCAGGGTCGATCATAAAGACCAGATGGAAATTGCCGTCGCCGGCATGCCCGACCATCGCTGACGGAATCGACGACTGAGCCAAGTCTTGCTTTGTTTCGCAAATACATTCAGCGAGCCGCGATATCGGCACGCATACGTCGGTCGCCCAACCTTTCGACCCGGGCCGCAACGCGAGCGCGGCGTAATAGGCGTCGTGCCGGGCCTGCCACAGCTTCGAGCGCTCTTCCGCGGTTGTCGCCCAGCGGAAATCCGCCGCGCCGTTATCGGCGGCGATCGACTTCACGATCTCGGCCTGTTCGGCCACCCCGCCGGGGGAGCCGTGGAACTCGAAGAAGAGTGTCGGCGCGACTTGATGGTCGAGCTTCGAATACTTGTTGATTGCGGCGATTTGACCTTCGTCGAGCAACTCGATCCGCGCCACCGGCACGCCGGCCTGGATCGTCAAGATTACGGTGTCGACCGCCGCCTCAAGTGTCGGAAACGCGCAAACCGCCGCCGAGATCGCCTCGGGAATGCCGTAGAGCCGCAGCGTCACCTCGGTGATCACGCCGAGCGTCCCTTCCGAGCCGACAAAAAGCCGGGTCAAATCATATCCCGCCGCCGATTTGCGCGCGCGCCGCGCGGTGCGGATGACGCGCCCGTCCGCCAGCACGACGCTCAGCGACAGGACGTTTTCGCGCATCGTCCCGTAGCGCACGGCGTTGGTGCCCGAGGCGCGCGTCGCGGCCATGCCGCCGAGCGACGCATCGGCGCCCGGGTCGATCGGAAAAAATAAACCGGTGTCGCGAAGGTATTCGTTGAGCTTCTTGCGCGTCACCCCGGCTTCGACAGTCGCGTCGAGATCCTCGGCACTGACGCGCAAAATCCGGTTCATCCGGGTCATGTCGATCGAAACGCCCCCCCTAAGGGCGGCAACGTGGCCCTCGAGCGAGGTGCCCGTGCCGAACGCGATCACCGGGGTGCGGTGCAGCGCACACAGCTTGACGATCTCGGCGACTTCCTCGGTGCTGTCGGGAAAGACCACGGCATCGGGCGCGTGCGCCTGGTGATAGGACTCGTCCCTGCCGTGCTGCGCGCAGATCGCCGCCGAGGTCGACAGCCGCTCGCCAAGCCTGTTCTGCAGCGCGGCGAGCAACGACTGGTCGGGAGGATCGCGTTTCAGAGCCATTGGGCGCATGTCGGGTGTCCGCGAATTGAGTGACGGCTTGATTTCGTTTCCATTACCTCCGCGCCGGCGTCGCCGCAATCGGCATTGGCGTCGTTATGACGTTGTTCGTGTCGGATTTGGGTCCGGCGGCGTCATTCCTGGGCATCGGCTCGGCCTGAAGCGGCCACATCGTTTCCTTTTCCCGATTGGGTTGCGTCGCGCATTGAGGAACCACTTGGAAAACACTACGTCTTATCAAAGGGCGGCGGGGTTGCGGGAGGTCGCGATGGCGTTGGCACCGGTCACACTCGACGACAAGTATGTGCTCGACAAGGGTCGCGTCTACTTGACCGGGACGCAAGCGCTGGTCCGCCTGCCGATTGTGCAACGCCAGCGCGATGCCGCCGCCGGGCTCAATACCGCCTGCTTTATTTCGGGCTACCGCGGCTCGCCTTTGGGTGGGCTCGACCAAGCGCTGTGGAGCGCCCGGCGCTTTATCGAAAAGAACCGCATCCACTTTCAGCCGGCGATCAACGAGGAGCTCGGCGCCACCGCGGTCTGGGGCAGTCAACAGGTTAACCTCTTCCCGGGGGCCAAATACGACGGCGTCTTCGCGATGTGGTATGCCAAGGGGCCCGGCATCGACCGCAGCGGCGACGCGCTTAAACACGGCAATGCCGCCGGCTCTTCCCGTCACGGGGGGGTGCTGTTGCTGGCGGGCGACGATCACACCGCCAAGTCTTCGACGCTGCCCCATCAATCGGAATACGCGTTTATGGATGCCGGCATCCCGGTGCTGAACCCGTCGGGCGTGCAGGAAATCCTCGAATTCGGCCTCTACGGCTGGGCGATGTCGCGGTATTCGGGCTGCTGGATCGCGTTGAAAACGATCGCCGAGACGATGGACAGCTCGGCTTCGGTCGAGCTTGACCCCGAGCGGGTCGGCATCGTGCTGCCGGAAGATTTTGAGATGCCGCCCGGCGGGCTGAACATCCGCTGGCCCGATCAGCCGCTCGAACAGGAATATCGTCTTCACAAATATAAGCTCTATGCGGCGCTCGCCTTCGCCGGTGCCAACCGCCTCGACCGCATCGTCATCGACAGCCCGCGCCCGCGTTTTGGCATCGTTGCCTCGGGCAAATCCTACCTCGACGTGCGCCAGGCATTGGACGACCTCGGCATCGACGACGCCCATGCCGCCGAGATCGGGTTTCGCCTCTACAAGGTCGGCATGTCGTGGCCGCTCGAACGCGAGGGCATCCGCCATTTCGCCGAGGGGCTCGAAGAAGTCCTTGTCGTCGAAGAAAAGCGCGCGGTGATCGAAAACCAGTTCAAGGAGCAACTTTACAATTGGCGCGAGGATGTCCGGCCCCGCGTCATCGGCAAGTTCGACGAGAACCGCAGCTGGATCCTGCCGTCGACCGGCGAGCTGACCCCAGCAATGATCGCGCGGGTGATCGCCGAGCGCATCGCCCGCTTTCACACCTCGCCGCGCATTGAGGAGCGGCTTGCCTTTCTCGAGGCCAAGGAGCGCCAGCTCGGCGGCAACGTCGTGCCGTTTGTGCGCACACCGTATTTCTGTTCGGGATGCCCGCATAACAGCTCGACCAAGGTGCCGGAGGGGAGCCGCGCGCTGGCCGGCATCGGGTGCCATTACCTCGCGCAATTCATGGACCGGTCGACCGCGACCTTCACCCAGATGGGTGGCGAGGGCGCGCCGTGGATCGGCCAGGCGCCGTTCACCGAGACCCCGCACGTCTTTGCCAATCTCGGCGACGGCACCTACTCCCATTCGGGGATTCTCGCGATCCGCGCTGCGATCGCCGCCAAGGTCAACATCACCTATAAGCTCTTGTTCAACGACGCCGTCGCGATGACCGGCGGGCAGCCGCTCGACGCCGGGCTCACCGTGCCGGTGATGACGCGCCAGCTCGCCGCCGAGGGTGTCGCGCGCATCGTCGTCGTCACCGACGAGCCCGACAAATACCCGGCCAATGTCGATTTCCCGCCGGGCACGACGGTTCACCACCGCGGCGATCTCGATGCCGTGCAGCGCGAGTTGCGCGAAACCCACGGCGTCACCGCGATGGTTTACGACCAGACCTGCGCCGCCGAAAAGCGCCGCCGCCGCAAGCGCGGCCGTTTCCCCGATCCGGCGAAGCGGGTCTTTATCAACGATCTGGTTTGCGAGGGCTGCGGCGATTGCTCGAAAACCTCGAATTGCGTCTCGGTCGTGCCCGTCGAAACCGAATTCGGGCGCAAGCGGGCGATCGACCAGTCGAGCTGCAACAAGGATTACTCCTGTGTCGAAGGGTTCTGCCCGAGCTTTGTGACGGTTCATGGCGGCGGCCTCAAAAAGCGCCCCGCCGGCGATGTCGGCGAGGACGGGTTGCCGCCCTTGCTCGAGCCGGCGCGCCCAGCGCTCGCCGAGCCCTACGGCATCCTCGTCACCGGGGTCGGCGGCACCGGCGTCGTCACGATCGGCGCCTTGCTCGGCATGGCGGCGCATCTCGAGAGCAAGGGCTGCACTGTCCTTGACATGACCGGCCTCGCCCAGAAAGGCGGCGCGGTCTACAGCCACGTCCGCATCGCCGAGCGGCCCGACCAGATCCACGCCGTGCGGATCGCGTCCGGCAACGCGCGCCTGCTGCTGGGCTGCGATCTTGTGGTGTCGGCGAGCGCCGACGCGCTCTCGAAGCTCGGGCCGGGCCACAGCCAGGCGATCGTCAACCGCCACGAGACGATCACCGGCGACTTTACCCGCAACCCCGACCTGGTGTTTCCGACAGGTGCTATGGAGCGCAGCATCGCCGAGGCGACCGGGCCCGACAGCGCCGAGTTTCTCGACGCGACCCGGCTTGCCACCGGGTTGCTCGGCGATTCGATCGCCAGCAACCTGTTCATGCTCGGCTACGCATATCAGCGCGGGCTGGTGCCGCTGTCGGCGGCGGCGATCGAGCGCGCGATCGAGCTCAACGCCGTCGCGGTCGACTTCAACCGCAATGCCTTCCGGTGGGGTCGGCGCGCGGCCGTGGACCCGGCCCTTGTCGAGACCCGGGCAACGCCGCCTTCCGCGGTTCCGGCCAGTCACCGCCTTTCGGAAACCGTCGACCAAGTTATCGAGCGCCGAACCGCGTTTCTGACCGACTACCAGGACCGTGCTTACGCGGCGCGCTATGCGGCGACGCTGCGCCGCGTCCGGGACGCCGAGGCGGCCTGTGTTCCCGGCAGCTCCGTGCTGACCGAGGCGGTCGCGCGCAGCCTGTTCAAACTGATGGCGTACAAGGACGAGTACGAGGTCGCCCGGCTCTACACCCAGAGCGATTTTCTAAAGCGCGTCGCCGATCATTTCGATGGACCTTACGAGCTGCGGTTTCACCTTGCGCCGCCGATCCTCGGCGACCGCGATCCGCAGACCGGGCATTTGAAAAAGCGCGAGTTCGGGTCGTGGATGTTGCGCGTGTTCCGTGTCCTTGCAAAGCTGCGCCGGCTGCGCGGGACCCGCTTCGACATCTTCGCTCGCAGCGAGGAGCGCCGCGCCGAGCGCCGCCTGATCGGTGAATACGAAGTGGTGATCGAGGAAATCCTGACCCGCCTGACCCCCGCCAATCATGGCCTCGCGGTTGAGCTCGCCGCACTGCCGCTCGAAATTCGCGGCTTCGGCCACGTCAAGGAGGCAAACCTCGCGCGCGCCAAGGCGAAGGAGGCCGGGCTTCTCGCCCGGCTGCGCGCGCCTGCGCCCGCTTCGGTATTGGCGGCGGCGGAATAGAGCCGCTCAGCCGCCTTCAACGGGGAGCGCCACAAACCGGGTCGTGCCGTCGCGCTCGACGCGGACGAGCAGGTTCTTGCGGGCAATCTTTTTCGCGGCGGCGGCCTTTTGCTGCACGTCTTCGGGTTTAGCAACAGCGATTTGCCCGACCGCCACCAGGAGGTCGCCCGGACGCAGCCCCTGGTTCGCCGCCGCGCTGTTCGCCGGCACATCGACGATGACGACCCCCTTTGCCGCTTCCGGGAGCGAGAACTGCTTGCGCAGGTCTTCTGTCAACCTGGCGAGCTTCAGCCCCAGCGCGTCGACCGTCGGCGGCGCCGCCGGCTTTTCGGGTTCGGGCGGCGGCGGCACCGGACGGTCGGGGTCGAGCGCCGCGACCTTGAGCTCCACATCAAGGGCTTTGCCGTCGCGCCAGATCGACAATCTGACCGCCTTGTCGGGCCGGGTGTCGGCGACCAGCCGCGGCAGCTGCCGGCTGCGGTCGACCGGCTTGCCGTCATAGGTCAGGATCACGTCGCCCGGCTGCAGCTTCGCCTGAGCCGCCGGGCTCGCCGGATCGATCGAGGCGATCATCGCGCCGCGGCTTTTGGCGAGTCCGATCGCCTCGGCGATGTCGTCGGTGACCGGTTGGATGTGGGCGCCGATCCAGCCGCGCTCGACTTTGCCGGTCGCCCGCAGCTGGTCGATAATCGGGCGGGCCGAAGCGGACGGAATGGCGAACCCGATGCCGATCGAGCCTCCCGATGGCGAATAGATCGCGGTGTTGATGCCGATCACGTCGCCATTCAAATCGAACATCGGCCCGCCCGAATTGCCGCGATTGATCGACGCATCGGTCTGCAGGAAGTCGTCATAGGGGCCGGCATGGATGTCGCGCGCCGTCGCCGAGATGATGCCCGAGGTCACGGTCCCGCCGAGGCCGAACGGGTTGCCGATCGCCAGGACCCAGTCGCCGACCCGGGCCTTCGTCGAATCGCCCCAGCGCGCCGCCGGCAGCGGCGTCTTCGCGTCGACCTTCAGCAAGGCGAGATCGCTTACCGGGTCGCGGCCGACGACATGCGCCTCGAGCGTCGTGTTGTCCGACAGTGTCACCGTGATCTGCTCGGCGTTGGCGATCACGTGGTTGTTGGTCACGATCAGCCCCGACGGGTCGATGATAAACCCCGATCCGAGCGATGCGACCGGGGGCGCGAGCCCATTCGCGCCGCCCGGCGCGCCGCGATCGCCAAAAAAATCGCGGAAAAATTCGTCGAGCTGAGTTCCCGGGTTTGCCGGCGGGGCGTCGGCGCCAGGTTTAGCCGCCGGCGCGGTGTTTGCCTGGGTGGTCGAGATGTTGACCACATCCTCGAGAAGCCGGGCTGCCAGCTGCGCAAAGATTTCGGAAAACGGCGTCGCCGAGCTCGGCGGATCGGCTCGGCTCGGCACAGCCACGACCAAAAGCACGGTCAGCAACGCTGCCCGCAATGCGCCGTTGCGGCCGAACAGCCTCACACACCCGCCTTTCTTGTCCAATCCGATGATGCCGCGTTGCGACCCGCGATCTAACGCTGGCCTTTCCCGGCCGCTCGATATGAAATGCCGCCTGGCTTGGCAAGACGGAAGAGCAACGTGGCGCGGTGCGATCAAACGCCGCCGGGCGAGTTTCTGCGAGCCTTGTTCGACGCGGCGCTCGCCGCCGCCGACCCGCGGCGCGCGCTGGCGGGTCATATCCCGCCCGCGGTGGCCGGACGCACGGTGCTCGCGGGCGCGGGAAAGGCCGCGGCAGCCATGGCGCACGCCTTTGAAGCATGCTGGCCGGGCCCGCTCGAAGGTCTCGTGCTGACCCGCTACGGGCATGCGCTGCCTCGTGACCGGGTCGAAATCCTCGAAGCGAGCCACCCGGTGCCGGATGACGCGGGCCTCTACGCCGCACGGCGCATCCTTGCACTCGCGGAAAGTCTCGGACCCGACGACCAGCTGGTGTTCCTTGCCTCGGGGGGCGGCTCGGCCCTGCTGGCGCTGCCCGCATCGGGCTTGACCCTCGCCGACAAGCAGGCGGTGACGCGCTCGCTGCTGCGGTCGGGTGCCACGATTGCCGAGATCAACACTGTGCGCAAGCACCTCTCGGCGATCAAGGGAGGGCGGCTTGCCGCCGCGGCGGCCCCGGCGAGCATTGTCACGCTGGCGATCTCCGACGTCCCGGGCGACGACCCGGCGGTGATCGCCTCCGGACCCACGGTGCCCGACCCGACGACTTACGCGGACGCCCGGGCCGTGCTCGCGAAATACGGCATCGATAAGCCGGCTGCGGTCGTGGAGCACCTCGCGGCCGGGCGGGGCGAGACTCCGAAACCGGGCGACCCGATCTTCCGGCGTGCGCGATTTGAGCTGGTCGCCAGCCCCCAGGACTCGTTGAACGCGTCGGCCGCCGAGGCGCTGCGGCGAAACGTCACGCCGATCGTGCTGAGCGACCGGGTCGAGGGCGAGGCGCGCGACGTCGCGCTGGTGCATGCGGCGATTGCCCGGCAACTGCGCGCCGGCGAGTTCCGCATCGGCGAACGCAGGATCCGGCCGCCGGCGGTGCTGCTGTCGGGGGGCGAGACGACCGTCACCATCAGGGGCAAGGGGCGCGGTGGGCGCAACGTCGAATTCCTGCTGGCGCTGGCCGTGGCGCTCGACGGCGCCGAGGGCATCTCGGCGCTCGCGTGCGACACCGACGGCATTGACGGGACCGAGGACAATGCCGGCGCGATCTCGTACCCCGACAGCATCGCGCGAGCCGCCGCCCGTGGGATACGGGCAACAGCGGCGCTCGCCGACAATGACGGGTACGGATTTTTCGCCACGCTCGGCGACCTGGTCGTGACCGGCCCGACCTTGACCAACGTCAACGATTTTCGGGCAATTCTGGTCGCCGCCTGAGACGATCCGGTGGGAGATGGACATGCGACGCCGGCGCAACGCAAAAATCGTCGCGACCCTAGGCCCGTCAAGCTCGACGCGCGAACGGATCAGCGCCTTGTTCGAGGCCGGCGTCGACGTATTTCGTCTGAATTTCAGCCACGGCACGCACGAGGACCATGAGGCGCGCTTCGCGGCGATCCGGGAGATCGAACATTCGAGCGGCCGGCCGATCGGCATCCTCGCCGATCTGCAAGGACCGAAATTGCGGCTGGGCACCTTTGCCGAAGGTCCGATCGAGCTCGCACCCGGCGCCCGCTTTCGTCTCGACCTCGACCGCCGTCCCGGCGACGAGAGGCGCGCTCCGCTGCCGCACCCCGAGATTTTCGAGGCGCTGGAGCCGGGGACCGAGCTGCTGCTCGACGACGGCAAGGTGCGCCTGCAGGCCGAAACCTGCGGCGCCGAATACGCCGAGACGTTGTGCCGGGTCGGTGGGACCTTGTCCGACCGCAAGGGGGTGAATGTCCCGAACGCGGTGCTTGCGTTGTCGGCGATCACCGAGAAGGACCGCGCCGATCTCGCCTTCGCCCTCGATCACGGGGCGGATTGGATCGCGCTGTCGTTTGTCCAGCGGCCAGATGACGTGGCCGAAGGCCGCAAGCTCGTCGCCGGGCGGGCGGGCGTCCTGGTCAAGCTCGAAAAGCCGGCGGCAATCCAGCGGCTTGCCGAGATTATCGAGCAGGCCGACGCGCTGATGGTCGCGCGCGGCGACCTCGGGGTCGAAATGCCTCCGGAGGACGTGCCGAGCGTGCAAAAGCAGGTGGTGCATGCCTGCCGCCTTGCCGGTAAGCCGGTCGTCGTCGCGACGCAGATGCTCGAGTCGATGATCACGTCGCCGACGCCGACCCGCGCCGAGGCGTCCGATGTCGCGACCGCGGTCTATGACGGCGCCGACGCCGTGATGCTGTCGGCCGAGACGGCCGCCGGCCGATACCCGGTCGAGTCGGTGGTGATGATGGACCGGATCGCCCGCCGGGTAGAGCAGGACCCGCTTTACCGCACGATGCTCGAAGGGACGCGGGTCGAGCATGAGCACACTGCGCCCGACGCGATCAGCGCCGCCGCCTGTCAGGTGGCCGGAGTGCTCGGCGCGGCGGCGATCGTCTCCTACACGACTTCCGGGGCGACCGCGTTGCGCGCGGCGCGCGAGCGGCCGGCGGCGCCGATCCTGGTGTTGACCGCAAAGCTCGCCACCGCCCGCCGGCTCGCGGTTTTGTGGGGGGCGCATTGCGTGCATACGAGCGACGTCCGAAACTTTGCCGACATGGTGCAAAAGGCGGCACGCATCGCCCATCGCGAAGGAATTGCAGAGCCCGGCCAGCGCATCGTCGTCACCGCCGGGGTCCCGTTCGGCACCCCCGGCTCCACCAACGTGCTGCGCGTCGCCTGGGTCGACCGCTGATCCGCCGGTGTCAGGCGCGAATTCTTCCGCGGGCGCGCAGCAGCCGCTTGGTCGCCGCCGCAATCGAGCTCCATAGACGGAACGCCTCGGAACTCGGGGCATGCGCGTGCTCGGACCGCCGTTCTTTGGCGCGGGCGAGCGCCCAGCGTCCATATTCGTTGACCAGAATCGCCGCCAATTCGTCTATTTTGCGCTTGTTCATCCTTAATTCTAAATGCCGCCGGACCCGCCGAAGTTCCAAGGCTGCGTGCATTGCGGAATGAGCCGTGGCAGGCGTTGGCGGTCAACGCGGGTAGACTTGAATGCTGCCCGCGACCGCGTCGGCGACATGCTCCTTGCTGATGACGCCGACAACGTCCGCCGGTCGCGGCAACCGATATTGGCCGTCATCGCTGCGCACGACGATCGCCATGACGGCGTGGCGGCGCCACATCCGTCGGATCACGTCGAAAGCAACGTCGTCCTCTCTCGCAAGGGTAAAGTCGCGCGTCGCGACGTCGCCAAAGGCAATGTCCGTCCCGGCTTCGGCAATGCCGTGCCGCAGCGCGGTGTTTATTCGCACGACGCCAAAGATGCGGTCGCCCTTGGCGATGACGACATGGCGCATGCCAACGCGATGGTCGGGCCGCAGCAGGAAAGCGTTGAGGCCGAGGTCGGCGGGCACTACCACAAAGTCCTGCTCCATGACTTCCCTCGCCTTGCGCACCAGAAACATGTTGGCCTGAAGGGCCTTTGGGATCGTGTGCCCGCGCCGCGTCAGCTTGAGGGTGTAGATGTTCTCGCGCGACAACAGCCGGCGCACGCCGAGCGCCACCGCGACCGCGAGGATCATCGGCAGCACGATCGCGTAGTCGCGGGTCATCTCGAAGATCATCGTCACCGCGGTCATCGCGGCACCCGTGGCGCCGCCGACCATGGCGCCCATGCCGATCATCGCGAAGGCCGGCAGGTTTACCGGGACCCCCGGGGCGATCAGCGCCACGAAACCGGCGAACGCGGCGCCCAACGTCGCGCCCATAAACAGCGACGGCGAGAAAATCCCGCCGGACGAGCCCGAGCCTAGGCTCAGCCCGGTTGCCGCGAGCTTGCAGACAAACAGCAGCGCAAGCAGCCCGGCAACATTGAGCTGGCCGGTCAGGATCGCCTGTATCGTCGCGTAGCCGACGCCCTCGACAAAGTAATGTCCGAAGCTTTGATGCAGCCAGTAGATCAGCACGCCGACCAACAGCATGCCAAAGCAATGGCGCAGATAGCTTCCGGGGATGCGGTCGAACAAGTCTTCGAGCGCGTATAGCCCGCGAATATAGCCGGCGGCAGCTACACCGACGAGGCCGCCGAGCACGATGTAAAGGACGATGATCAGCGCGGCCCATGCCGGGTCGGGAGGGAGTGCCAGGATCGCCGGCACCTGAAACGAGGGGTGGGTGCCAAAGAAGATGCGGCCGATAAAGGTCGCGGTGCCGGTCGCCACCGCAACCGGCAGGAAGGTGTTGACGCTGACCTCCGGAAGCATCAGCTCGATCGCGAACAGCACACCACCGATCGGCGTGTTGAACGTCGCCGCGATGCCGGCGCCGGCGCCGGCCGCAATCAGCACGATCCGCTGCGCCGGGTCCATTCGGATCAGCTGGCCCAAGGTCGAGCCGAAAGACGACCCGATCTGCACGATCGGCCCCTCGCGCCCGACGGAGGCGCCGCTGCCGATCGCGAATGCCGAGGCGAGCGACTTTACCAGTGCCACCACCGGGCGGATTCTGCCCTCGCCGTAATAAATCGCGTCCATCACTTCCGGGACGCCGTGGCCTTTTGCTTCGGGCGCGAAATTGACGACAAGAAAAGTGACGATGATCGCGCCGACGACCGGGACGAGGATGACCCCCGCCCCCCACGGGCTCGTCGGGGTGAACAGGTTCGCGTCGTACTCGAACGCAAAGCGACCGAGGAACAGGACGTTGTGGACGATGCCAATCAATTCGCGAAACACAAACGCGCCAAGCCCGGCGACGACGCCGACCGAGAAGGCCAGCCCCGACATGCGGATGAGGCCGAACCGCGTCGCCCCGACGCGCCAACCGGGCAGCGCGCGCCAGGCGGGGCGCATCCCGCGCCGCGGCCCCTGGGGCGCTCGCAACCCGACCTTACGCGCGGTGGCGTCAATATCGTCCGACAACGACGTTCTCCCGAGGGCGGTTTGTCCACTTTGGGGAAACATGCTACAGCGGCCGCCTATCACCAAAGGCGATACGGCAGTCGGTCGGCTTTGCCGCAGGCACCGGCGAGTCAACACATCAAATCGTGGGTCGATGGATCTTTCGATCGTCATTCCGGTCCGCAACGAAGCGGAAAACATCGCGCCGCTGGCCGGCGAGATCAGCGCCGCGCTCGACGGTCTTGCAACCTATGAGGTTATCTATGTCGACGACGGCAGCAGCGACGGGACCGCGGCCGAGATCATGCGCCTCGCCGTCGAGGCTCCCCATTTGCGGCTGCTCCGCCACCTCCGGAGCTGCGGTCAAAGCGCGGCGGTCCTGACCGGCGTTAAGGCGGCTCGCGGCTCCTGGATCGCGACCCTCGACGGCGACGGCCAGAACGACCCGGCCGACATCCCACTTCTGTGGCGGCAGGCATGCGCCGCACCCGCCGATCCCCCGCTGCTGCTCGCCGGCCATCGCGCAAATCGGCAGGATAGCCGGTCGAAGCGCATCGCCTCGCGGGTCGCCAACGCGTTGCGGTCGCGGCTTCTTGGTGACGCGACGCCGGACACCGGATGCGGGCTCAAGCTGTTCCCGCGCGCGCTCTTCTTGGATTTGCCGGCCTTTGACCATATGCACCGGTTCTTGCCCGCGTTGGTGCTGCGCGCCGGCGGGGCCGTGCGCTCGGTGCCGGTCAACCACCGGCCGCGCCGCCGCGGGATCTCGAATTACGGCGTGCTCGACCGCCTCGGTGTCGGCATCGTCGACCTGTTTGGAGTATGGTGGCTGCAGCGCCGCATCGCTCGCCCGCGCCTCACAGACGAGAATTTGCGCGCCGCGGCCGCCGATGCGCATTCGGCATCCGAGCTGTCCGGCGTGCAGTGAGCGCCAAGGACGGGAGCGCCGCGGCATCCGCCGCATCCCCCGCCGGCCGTCGCCGCGGCGCGCGGCTCGCCCTGCTGGTGCTGCTCGCGGCCGGCATCGTGCTCGTCTGGCGCTGGCGAGGCGCACTCGACCCGAGGGCGCTTGGCGCTGCGATCGCGGCATACCCCGCCGCACCGCTGGTGTTTCTCGGCGTGCACGTCGCGGCGAGCCTGGTCTTTGTCCCGCGCGCCGTGCTGGCGGTCGTCGCCGGGCTGCTGTTTGGCATGACTTGGGGCATCCTGTGGGCGGCGGCCGGCAGCGTCCTCGGCGCGGTCGCCGGGTTTTGCGTCGCGCGCTATCTCAATGCCGGGATGGTCGACCTTGAAGGCTATGCCCGCATCCGGCCGCTCCTCGAGCGCGTCCGGCGCGGCGGCTGGCGGGCCGTCGCTTTGCTGCGGCTGATCCCGATCGTGCCGCACAGCTTTGCCAATTACGGGCTCGCGCTGACGCCGCTGCCGCTCGGCTCCTACGCGTTCGGCTCGCTGGTCGGCCAGCTGCCGATGACGATCGCCTGCGTCGACCTCGGTGCCGCCGGCGAGCGGTTGGCGTTGGGCCGAGCGGGCTGGGTCGCGCCGACATTGATCGGCGCCGCGGCACTCGGGCTGTCGCTGCTGATCCCGGTGGTTGCCCGCAGGCGGCTGGGATAGCCAGGGCGAAGCGCGCGCGGCTCGGGGCCGCCGGTCGCCCAGTCGAGAAGCTCAACCGTATGGACGACCGGCACGCCGCATCCGGGCGCGAGCTGGGTGATGCAGCCGATGTTCCCGGTGGCGACGAGGTCGGGCCTCGTTTTGGCGATGTTGGCGAGCTTGCGGTCGCGCAATTTGCCGGCGAGCTCCGGCTGCAAGAGATTGTAGGTGCCGGCCGAGCCGCAGCAGATGTGACCTTCCGGCACGTCGACCGCGTCAAACCCGGCTTGGGTCAACAGCGCCTTTGGCAGGTCGTGAAGGCGCTGGCCGTGCTGCATCGAGCATGCCGAATGGTAGGCGACGTGCCGCCCGCGCGCCGTGCTGGGGGCGGCGGGCGCGCGCAGCCCCAGCCTCTCGACGATCTCGGTTATGTCACGCGCCAGGGCCGCGATCCGCGCCGCCTTCTCGGCGTAAGCCGGGTCCCCGCGCAGCATGAACCCGTAATCCTTGACCGTGGTCCCGCAGCCCGAGGCGTTGACCGCGATCGCGTCGAGCCCGCCGGCGACCCGCTGGCGCTCCCAGGCGTCGATATTGGCGCGGGCCAACGCGAGGGCCGCCCTCTCCTGCCCGAGATGGTGATTGAGCGCACCGCAGCAGCCGCTGCCCGCCGCGACGACCACCTCGCAGCCGTGGCGCGTCAGCACGCGGATCGTCGCTTCGTCGATTTCCGGCGCCAGCACCCGCTGCGCACAACCCGGCAGCAGGGCTACCCGCATCCGGCGATCGCCCTCTGCGGGGAACACCCGTCGACGACCGGTCGGCGCGGGTCGGGGGAGCGCCGCCGGCGCCAGCGCGATCATCGGCACGAGGCGGCTCGGTAAAAACCGTGTAAACGGGCGGCCGAACGCGGCGCCGCGCAATGCCAGGCGAAACAGCCGGGGCCGCGTCAGCACCGTGCCGAGCATCCGCCGCAGCAGCCGTTCGCCGCGGGGGCGCCGGTATTTCTCCTCGATCCAGCGGCGGGCGTGGTCGACGAGGTGCATGTAGTTGACGCCCGACGGGCACGTCGTCATGCAGGCGAGGCAGGAGAGGCAGCGGTCGATGTGCTTGACGGTCTCGGGGCTCGGCGCCTCGGCGCGGGCGAGCATATCCTTGATCAAATAGATGCGGCCGCGCGGGCTGTCGAGTTCGTCGCCGAGCAGCAGATAGGTCGGGCAGGTCGCGGTGCAGAACCCGCAATGGGTGCATGTGCGCAGGATTTTTTCCGACTGCGCGGTGTCGGGGTCGGCAAGCTGCTCGGCGGTAAACTCGGTGCGCACCGTTCACGACCCAACATCAGATGACGGGACTGTTTCCTTTGGCCATCCGTCGTCCGCCGCGCAAGCGGGGGTCCGGGGCGCAGTCGACCCGCTTGCGGAGAGTTGAGCTACCCGATCGAACGGCGCCGCGTTTGCGCGGCGCCTCGCCCGCGGCGCCGTGCTACTCGGCGGCGGCCCGCACCGGCTGGCGCAGACTCGGCATGTAGTCGACGCTGACCGGCTGGTTCGTCTCGAACGGGCTCTTGAGGTCAAATTCCTTGGCCATCTCGCGCAGCGCCGGGAACACTTCCTGCCCCAATAGGCGGATGCAGGTCCGGGCGTCCTCGTTCGTGACGTTGCCGTCGTTGCCCCAGATCCCGAGGATGCCCGGCCGCGTCTCCTCGAGCAGGATGCGCAGCTTGGCGATCACCTGCTTCGGCGTGCCGGCGATGATCATCAGGTCTTCGAGCTGTTTTTCGAGCTCCGGCCGGTAGCGCGGGTTCTTCGACCGCCCCGAGGCGAACTCGACGAAGGCGCGGCGGTTTTCCGGGCTGCCGTAGCCCGACGGCGTGCTCCACACCGGGTGCGCAAGACCGGTGAACTCGCCCTGCATCCACCTGAACTGGGCGGCGTTCGCGAGCGCCTTTTCCTCGGTCTCGGCGACGTGGATTTGCTTCAGCATCCCGTGGTAGTCGGGGCCCGGGGTAAAGCCGGCCTCGGCGGCGACGTTGTCGTAGATTTTCCAGATC
>Ga0210390_10001728_pt1 | contig 20247 bp, 15 predicted proteins | sample IncBWH11OmetaG_FD_161050 | JGI IMG/M metagenome (GOLD analysis project Ga0210390, IMG submission 161050) | Forest soil microbial communities from Barre Woods Harvard Forest LTER site, Petersham, Massachusetts, United States - Inc-BW-H-11-O ... | reverse complement strand
GTTGGGCCGATCAGCGAATCAGACGTCTTGCTGGCGACGGCGTCTAACGCGGTGATCGTGGGTTTTAATGTTAAGGTGGAAAACCAGGCCTCATCCGCCGCCAAACGGGAAGGCGTCCAGATCAAGCTCTACAGCATCATTTACGAGCTGATTGACCAAGTGAAAGAAGCGATGGTCGGCATGCTCGATCCGGAGGTTCGGGAAAGCGTTATCGGGCATGCAGAAGTCAGACAGGTTTTTGACCTCTCCAAGGGTACCGTCGCCGGCTGCTTCGTTACCGACGGACGGATTGTCCGCACAGGTCGCTCCCGGGTTCTGCGTCGCCGACAACCGATTTACGATGGAGGAATCGCGGCGCTGCGTCGATTCCAGGATGACGTGAAAGAAGTGCGAGTGGGTGTGGAGTGTGGCATCAAACTTGGCGACTTTACCGAATTTGAAGTGGGCGACATCATTGAGTGTTACAATCTCGAGAAAGTGGCTCAACAGTTGTGATTCGACTTGGTTCGCGGTCACTGAAAGCAGTGCCCGGTTGATGGCCGACATTATTCAGTGGCAGTGTCAGGGGGGGACGAAGACTGCGGCTCAGGGTGAACCGATAAAACATTTCGAGATTGTCATGAAACATCGGCTTGAACGGGTAAACGAGGTCATCAAAAGGGAGTTGAGCGAAATCATCTCGCGCGAAATTAACTTTAGCGCGCAAACCTTGGTGACGCTCCATGCGGTCGATGTCACGCCAGACCTTCGCCAATGCCATGTCTTCGTCAGTGTCATTGGCAAACCGGAGCAAAAATCTCGCGCCCTCGCGGAACTCGGGGAACATCGCGCCATGCTTCAGCGAGAACTGGCCAAACGCGTCGTCTTGAAGTACACTCCGCATCTCAATTTCAAGCTCGATGATTCCATCGAGCGGGGTAGTCGTGTCCTGGAGATCATGCAGGATCTGGAAATACCGCACGACGATCGATGAAGTCCTCTTTTCACGAAATCGCTGGCGCCATCAATCGAGCAAACCGGATCGTAATCCTCAGCCATGTGCGACCCGACTGCGATGCGATCGGTTCTCAACTCGCACTTCTTTTAAGCCTTCAACAATTGGGAAAAGAAGTGAAAGCCTGGAACGAGGATGGCCTGCCGGAAAGCTATCGATTCCTGGAAAAATCGAATCTAATCCAACAACCGCCGAGGGAACCGGAGGAGTTTGATCTGGCCATTGCTCTGGATACGGCCAGTCAGCAACGCCTGGGGACAACACTTCATGCGATTCGGCGCGCCAACCAGTGGATCAACATCGATCACCACGCCAGCAATCCCGGATATGGCGACCTGGTTTACATCGATACCGTTGCACCGGCGACCGGCCAGATCGTTTACGAGTTTATCCGTACCGAGAAATTGCCGTTTTCCCGAGCTGCAGCCGACGCGCTTTACGCTGCTATCTCGACAGATACCGGTTCTTTTCGCTACTCGGACACCACGGCTCGCACCTTCGAGATTGCCGGTGAACTGATCAGGAGCGGGGCCAACGCGGCTACGATTGCCAACAAATTGTACGAAAGCTATCCGAAAAGGAGAGTCCAGCTTCTCGGCCAACTTTTGCCCCAAGCTTCTTTCGACTTGGACGATCGGGTGGCAAGCATGTCTCTGACCAACGAATTAAAAGAGCGCCTGCAAATTCAACCTGACGATATCGATGGCCTGATTGACTACGTTCGAGCGGTCGACACCGTTGTTGTCGCTGTGTTTTTTGAGGAGCTGGCGGATGGCAAAATTCGACTCAGCATGAGATCGAAAGATGATCGGGTCGATGTGAACAAGATTTGCGGTGAATTCGGCGGAGGTGGCCATCCACGTGCTGCAGGTGCCAGAATTCGCGGAAATATGGAAGAGGTGCGCAGCAAAGTTCTGAAACGGGTGTCCCATGAAATCACCAAGTCCGTATGACGGTGTTCTGCTGATCGACAAAGGATCAGGCATGACGAGCCACGACGTGGTGGCAATCGTCCGGAACCGTCTCGAGACCCAGAAAGTTGGTCATTGCGGAACGCTTGACCCATTCGCGACCGGACTGCTCCTGGTCGTGGTCGGGCGCGGCACCAAGATTCAGGATCTCCTGATGAGCGAAGACAAAGAGTACGTAGGAACGATCAAGTTGGGCCAAGTGACGGATACGCAGGATCGTGACGGCGTCATCATTGAGACACATGAGGTGGGTACGCTCGACAAATCTGCGATCATCGCCGCCTTCGCTAAGTTTCACGGCGACTTTTACCAAACTCCGCCCATGGTTTCCGCCATCAAGAAAGAGGGCGTTCCCCTCTACAAACTGGCACGCGAAGGAAAGGTCGTGGAACGGGAACCTCGATTCGTGCACGTCTATGCACATGAAATCCGTGAGATTCGACCGGAGGAAATCGATTTTCGAGTGATCTGCAGCAAAGGATTCTATGTGCGAACCTACGCTCATGAAATCGGTGAGGAACTGGGATGTGGAGCTCACCTGGCGGCGCTGCGCCGAACGAAGTCCGGCCGATTCGCGGTTGAGGGCGCCCTGACGATTGCCGCGTTGAAGACCAGTCCAAAGGAGAGCATCGTGAATCAAATTATTTCTTTGCCGGATATTTCCAGGATGCGAGGTGCCTGACTGCGCTGGAAAGCGTTCCGGAAAGATGAATCAGAGTTCTCGAGTCATGAAAGTATTGCGGGCGATCGATGATTTAGCGACTCTTCCGGAACCTTCCCATCTTGCGATCGGCGTCTTCGATGGGCTGCACCTTGGTCATCAGGCCGTGATTGGACGCGCTCTGGAAAGTTCGCGCGGGACCGGTGGAAGCGCCGTGGTGGTGACCTTTGATCCCCATCCGGTCCGAGTGTTGCGGCCGGAAAAAGCGCCCAGGCTTCTGACCTCCACGCGACACAAAGTGAAACTGATCGAGAAGCTGGGGGTTGATGCAGTGTTGCTCTTGGAGTTCAATCTGGAATTTTCCAAAACTCCTCCCGAAAGCTTTATCGAAAAGCTCGTCCGGGCCGCCAACCGCCTCAGCCAGATCTGTGTGGGACAGGAATGGACCTTCGGGGCAAATCGTTCCGGATCAATTCGGTTACTCGAAGAGTTGGCCCCTAAGCTGGGGTTTCAAGTAGCAAGCGTGCCTCCAGTGCTGATCGGCGAACGTGTGGTCAGCAGCACGCTGATTCGCTCTGCCGTCGAATGCGGCGACCTGGAGTCCGCGGCGAAATACCTGGGGCGCGATTTCACCATCCTGGGGACCGTCACCGAAGGTCGCCAACTTGGGCGACGGCTGGGATTCCCAACCGCCAACCTCCGAGCGCACAATGAACTGTTTCCGCCAAACGGCGTTTACATTGCGAAAGCATTTTATCGCGGAATCCAATATGGTGGCGTCGTCAACATCGGTGTTCGTCCGACGATCGAGAACGAAACCGGCGAAAGAATCCTGGAACTTCATCTTTTCGATTTTGATGAGCAAATCTACGGCGAAGACATCGAGGTTGCTTTTCTTGAATACCTTCGGCCGGAACAGAAATTCTCCGGAGTCGAAGAGCTTCAGGCTCAAATTCAACGTGACGTCGAGAAGGCGCGCCTCGGCTACGAAATCAGTTTAAAAAATACCGAGAGAGGCGTTTAACGTTTGAGTCGGCTGGCCGGTGACCGGCTGTCTATTTCTAGCCTGGTAATCTGAGATCGCCCGCCGCGTGTCAGGGCCGAGAATTCCATCGACTTGTCCGGAATAAACTCCCAGTCGCCGCAGCGCCGCTTGCACTGAGCGGATCTGGTTGTCACTAAATTGGAAATTATACCGATGCGCCGAGTTCGGCTTCTCGACGAACCGGTCTGGATCCACCAGTTTCTGCGGGTGCGCCAAGCGATTCGGGTTCGGTGCGGTCGGTGCCCCATCAGGGTTAACATTTATCGTAAGGTGCTGACTTGCATCGTAAGCCGGCGGGGCATAACTCCGCCCCAACGGAACCTGGTTCGCACCAACGCTTAACCCGGTCGTTCCGATGCCGGAATGATAGGCAGGACCTACCTGGGCCATCAGACCGGTCGCCAAGAGAACTTCCGACGCTGTGACCAAGAGGAGACTTAAAAACTTCATCACGGATTCCTCCCAATTATCAAACGAACCGCCATGGGATCAAGCAGCCCGCTTGACCAAGGTAGTTCCAGCGGGCGGGTATTTCAAGGGCACGGGGCCTCCGGCGCAGGTAAGGCGCGACGCCTTACCTACCTCGCACACTTGCCCAAACATCGAATATTCACGAATTTAGAAATTTTAGAATTCCAACCTTGATCGGATTCTGCGAAAACCAGCTAACCGACTTTGGCGAAATCGCGTCGCGGGATTGAGGAAGCGGTGCACTCGCTTTTCGTAAACAGAATCGAGAACTCCATGCCGATGAACAACCCCTATCGAGCCTTTGTGGACGGCTTTGCCCGGTTGCTGACAGAAGGCGAAGCGTTGGGTCCAGTGCAGCTTATTCCGCCCCACCGTTCCTCTGACGCGCCCAAGGCGTTGATTTTCGCCCCTCACCCAGATGACGAGGTTATCATCGGCGGGTTGGCGCTGCGACTCCTGCGTGAACAAAATTTCAATGTCATTAACGTAGCGGTCACCTTGGGCAGCCGCGCAGAGCGACAGGTTGCACGATGGCAGGAGCTTAAGAACTGCTGCCAATACATTGGCTTCGGCTTGCAGGCGGTTGCAGAACGAGGGTTGGAGGGAATTAACCCGGCGGCACGTAAGCAGCAGCCCCAACGATGGTCTGCCGCGGTCGAGGCAATCGTGGGCATCCTGGCGACCCAGCAACCTTCGATCATCTTTCTACCGCACGCGGACGACTGGAATCAAACCCATCTTGGCACCCACTTCCTGGTGTTGGAAGCGTTAGACCGTTGTCCGGATTTGGCTTGCCGGGTGGTGGAAACGGAATTTTGGGGTGCGATGGATGCGCCCAACTTAATGGTTGAGTCGAGCACGGCGGACGTGGCCGATCTGATAGCCGCGCTTTCGCTGCACGTGGGCGAAGTAGCGCGGAACGCCTACCACTTGCGGCTGCCGGCCTGGATGATAGACAATGTCCGCCGAGGCGCCGAGTTGGTCGGCGGCCAAGGTGGCGCGGCTCCATCCTTCGCCTTTGCCACCCTTTACCGCCTGCGCCGTTGGGCTGGCGGAGAGTTGCACGAGGTTTTGAAACGAGGCCAAGTGCTCTCTGCTCAAGATGATCTGAGCAAACTATTTCCAACCTCAACGCAAAACTGATCATGGAAGTAATCATTCGACCCACTGTCGAGATGGCGGCGGAACTCGTCGCCCGGCTCATCTGCGGTCGTTTGCGTTCCAACCCGGATCTGGTGTTAGGCCTGGCCACCGGCCGCACGATGGAACGCGTCTACGATCGGCTCGTCGCCAGGCAACGGAGTGAAGGCCTGGATTTCTCGCGATGCCGAACCTTTAACCTGGACGAGTATATCGGAATTCCGGCTGAGGATGACCACTCTTACCGCTACTACATGAATCATCACCTGTTCAGCCGCATCAACATTGACATCTCGAATACGCACGTTCCGGATGGGATGGCGGCCGATTTACGCGTCGAAACCGCGCGCTACGAGCGAGCGATTCGGGAGGCCGGCGGCATTGACGTGCAGCTGCTGGGCATCGGCGAGGCAGGGCATATCGGTTTTAACGAGCCCCTATCGGCCCTGATGTCGCGTACCAGGGAGAAAGCGCTGACGCCGATCACACGTCAGCAGAATGCGGCAATGTTTGGGGGCGATCCCAACAAGGTTCCGAAACGGGCGCTAACGATGGGCGTCGGCACCATTCTCGATTCACGTGAGTTGCTGCTGCTGGCGACCGGAAGTGCGAAGGCGTCGATCCTGGCCAAGGCAGTGGAAGGGCCCATTACCGCAATGATCAGCGCCTCGGCTATGCAGCTGCACTCCAACTGCAAGGTGATCGTCGACGAGGAAGCCGCCCGCGAGCTCAAAGAACGGGATTACTATGACTGGATCTTCCAGAACGAGCCCGAGTGGGAGGAATTCCGGGATTAAACTCCGGGCTCCATTTCATATGTACTTTGGAGATAATCCCTGATCGAGCGTTGATTAGGGGCTCGCTTCATAAATTTGAATCTGACAAAAGAAAGTTATAAGCCTCATGGATCTCATCTTCTATTCCCCTTTGTCCGGTCCCGTGGTGCCGCTTGAGGATGTGCCTGATCCGGTTTTCGCCCAACGGATGGCCGGCGACGGCTTGGCCGTCGATCCGATCGATCATCGGGTTTTGTCCCCCTGCAGCGCGAAAGTCATCCAGGTTCACCGGAAGCGGCACGCCGTCACTCTGGCCACCGACGAAGGCGTCGAAATTTTGATTCATATCGGAATCGAAACGGTCAGTCTGGACGGAGAAGGGTTCCAGGTTCGGGTCTCGGACGGGCAACGGGTGAGCCAGGGTGATATCTTGATCGAGTTTGACGCTGACCTGATCGCTCGCAAAGCGAAGAGCCTGATGACCGTAATCCTGGTCGCGAATAACCAACGCTTTCACCCGACCAATCTATTCCAAGGGCTCGCCGAGGCGGGTAGAACGCCACTCTTTTTGGTCCACATCGAAGACCATCCTGCAGGAACGGTGGCGCCTCCGGTCGACCACGCTCTACCTCCGGTGGAATCCGAGCCGATCATTGTTGAAGCCGAACACGGGATTCACGCGCGCCCGGCAGCTGCTTTAGCGGATACGGCACGCCGCTACCAAAGTATCGTTGAGATTGTCAGGCCGTCCGGAAAAGCCGCCGACGCCAAGAGTGTAGTCGCCCTTCTCGGGCTGGAAATTGAATGCGGTGATTCGATTCGAATCGTCGCCAGAGGCGCTGACGCCAAGGAAGCCGTGCAGGCGCTCAATTCGGTGGCGCGCACCGCGTTCGGTCGGACGGACGAGAAGCCGTCCGTGTCACCTGTCGAGAAAATAGTAACTCCAATTTTCGGCGCCCCGGCTGTCGAAGAGGAACCAGGGGTCCTGCGCGGCGTTTCGGCCTCTCCCGGTTTGGCCGTCGGCCAGGTCGCAAAACTGGTACGTCCGGTGGTCCAGGTTGACGAGTACGGCCAGGACAGTGAGTTGGAAAGACAACACCTCCACGAAGCCGTTGCCCTGGTGCGGAGAGATATCGAAGTGGAAGGCGCACAGGCCGGCGAAAGCCAAAGTGAAATCCTTCTCGCCCATCGAATTATTCTCGACGACCCGTTGCTGGTCACAGAAACGGAAAAGTGGATCGGACAGGGCAAAAGCGCTGGTTGGGCATGGCAAGCGGCCGCCCGGTCCTGCGAAGAACAGATTCGATCGCTGAAGAGCGGTCTTCTGGCTGGTCGCGCTGCTGATATCGAGGATGTGGCTCTACGGGTTCTCTGGCGCTTGACGGGCGTCGAGCCGCAACTTCCAGATTTAACTGACCAATCAATCCTGGTGGCCGAGGATCTGCCACCCTCGATTCTGATTTCGCTGGATCGCAACAAGCTCGCTGGCCTGGCCACGGTCCGCGGAGGACCGACTTCGCATGTTGCGATTCTCGCTCGTTCGATGGGAATGCCGGCGGTTGCCGGTCTACCAGCCTCCGTCCTGGCGCTATCAGAACAGGAGGAAATTGTCTTAAACGGCGATGACGGCGTACTCGAAACGAAGCCGACGCGGGCACGCTTGGAGAAAATAAGCGCTGTCCGGAATGAACGGGAAGCTCTTCGAGTCGAAAACCAGAAGACGGCGCAAGAGCCGGCGGTGACCCGTGATGGCACTCGGATCGAGATCGCCGCGAACATCGGAGGGGCAGCCGAGGCGCATGAAGCAGTCAAAATGGGCGCTGACGGGATTGGCCTGCTCCGGACCGAGTTCTTATTCCTGGATCGCGCTGAGCCTCCCACCGAGGAAGAGCACTTAGCCGAGTACCTTGCGATCACCGCGGCGCTCGGTGACCGGCCGCTGATCATTCGGACCCTCGATCTGGGAGGCGACAAATTGCCTTCTTATTTTCCTCAAATCCACGAAGACAACCCGAGTCTTGGCATCCGTGGAGTCAGGCTGGCTCAGGAACGTGCGGATCTCTATCGGGACCAGCTGCGGGCGATTCTGCGGATCGGCTCGAGGGGGCGATACCGCATCATGTTGCCCCTGGTCAGCGGAGTCGAAGAAGTCCTGGAGCTTCGCGCGGTTTTCGCTTCCCTGGCTCAAGAACTTGGCGTTTTGGCGCTCCCGGAAATGGGGATTATGGTGGAAACACCGGCGGCCGCGATGCTGGCAGATCGCTTCGGAGCTGTCTCAGATTTCTTTTCGATCGGCAGCAACGATCTCACCCAATATATTTTAGCGATCGATCGTGGGCATCCTACACTAGGCCGCAAACTCGATAGTCTGCATCCAGCGGTTCTGCGGGCCATCTCGGTCACCGTCGAGGGAGCCTCTTACCACGGGCGTTGGGTGGGAGTATGCGGCGCTATGGCCTCCGAACCAGCCGCCGTCCCATTGCTGGTGGGCCTCGGTGTGTCGGAGCTCTCGGTCAGCATTCCAATGGTGCCGGAAATCAAAGCTCTGGTCCGATCCCTGGATCTGGCAAACTGCCGAAAGTTGGCCGAAAAGGCAGTCGGGTTAGACACTGCGGCGCAGGTACGGACGCTGGTTAAGGAAGCCTTTCCGGTTGCCAATGCCATTGCGGAGACGGGCCACTAAGCAGGCGGAAAACAAGTCGAGCGAAACAAAGATTCTTCAGAACATGAATACAACTTCATTTGCCAAATTTCAGAAGCTCGGTCGAGCTTTGATGTTGCCGATTGCGGTACTTCCTGTGGCGGGGCTTCTGCTCCGTCTGGGACAACCCGATCTACTCAATATCAAATGGATTGCGCAGGCCGGAGACGCGATCTTTGCGAACCTGGCGCTGGTTTTTGCGATCGGCGTCGCCGTGGGCTTTGCGAAGGAGAATCATGGCGCAGCGGGTCTCGCTGGAGCTATCGGCTATCTGATCCTGACTGCGGTTTTGAAGTCAATCAACGACAAGCTCGATATGGGTGTCCTCGCCGGCATCCTCTGCGGCATCGTGGCCGGCAATCTGTACAATCGCTTTAAGGATATCAAGCTTCCCGAGTACCTCGCTTTCTTCGGAGGAAAACGGTTTGTCCCGATCATTACTGGGCTGGTCTGCCTGGTCCTCGGATTAATATGCGGCTATGTCTGGCCGCCGGTGCAGACAGGCATCAACTGGGTCGGTCATGCGCTCATCGGCGCGGGCGGCTTGGGTCTATTCATTTATGGCGTGCTTAACCGTCTCCTCCTAGTCACCGGTTTGCACCACATCCTGAACAGTCTGGTTTGGTTTGTCTTCGGCAGTTTTACTGGCTCCGACGGAAAAGTGGTCACCGGAGATCTCCATCGTTTTTTCGCGGGCGATCCGACGGCTGGCTCCTTCATGACCGGCTTCTTCCCGATTATGATGTTTGGTCTCCCCGCGGCCTGCCTGGCAATGTATCGCGCCGCCCGACCGGAAAACCGAAAGCTGGTCGGCGGAATGCTATTATCCATGGCGCTCACCGCCTTTCTGACTGGGGTAACCGAACCCGTTGAATTCACCTTCATGTTCCTGGCGCCGATCCTCTACGTAATTCATGCACTCCTGACCGGCATTTCGATGGCCTTGATGAATTTTTTGCACGTCAGGCTAGGATTCACATTCTCCGCTGGAGCCTTCGATTATATCATCAGTTACAGACTCGGAACCAACGGTTGGGTGTTGATACCCGTCGGCTTCGTCTATTTCATCCTTTATTACTTCATTTTCAGCTTCGCGATTCGAAAGTTCAATCTGGCTACGCCCGGGCGCGGTGAGGCTTCCATGGAGCCTTCGGCTGAGGAGGTCCCGGCAGGTGCGAGTGTTACCGCCGCTCAGGGCGGAGCTTTGGTGGGGGCCGTGGGCTATATCAGAGCCTTGGGCGGAAACCAAAACATCAAACTCGTGGATGCTTGCACAACTCGCCTGCGTCTTGAGGTGGCGGACGATTCGCTGGTCAACGAGCCCGCCCTTCGCTCGCTCGGTGCGCGCGGCGTTGTTCGCCCCAGCCGCAACGCTTTACAGGTGGTCATCGGCCCCCAAGCCGAAATCGTTGCCGGCGAGATTCGGGATGCAATGGCCAGTGGAGAATACGCTGCCGTTGGCCCAGCGGTTCAGCAACCGGTGGTCAGCGGAGAAAACGTCGCTCCACCGATCGTCGACCAACCGGATCAGCCGAACGCCGAAGACACAGCGATCGCTCAGCGTTTAGTGGAAGCGCTCGGCGGTCGTTCGAATCTTCAGTTGGCCGAACAGGTGGCGGTGACCCGTTTACGGTTTGTCCTTCGTGACGCAGGTAAAGCGGATTCAGAAGCATTGAAGGGTGCAGGCGCTGCCGGAGTGATGAAAGCATCCGAAAACGTCTGGCACGTCATTGCCGGCCAACGCGCTGCGGCAATCGCGGCTGTGCTCAACCGCAACGAGAATCGATAGGCGAAACCCCGGGTCAGGTAGGGCGAAGCTCCGCCTGAGCCGGGGCTTTCCGCGCGGCCCTACCCTCCAACGTTACCCCTATATTCGGCGAGCGTCGATGCGGCCGAACATGCCACCAACCGGCTCCGCCGGAAGCCCCGGCGCAGGTAGGGCGAAGCTCCGTCTGAGCCGGGGCTTTGCGCTTCGCCCTGCCCTCCAACGTCATCCCTCACATTCGGCGAGCATCACTCGGCCGAACAAGAACCGTGCGCGCCCGTGTCGCCCTTCTTTTTTCTGCTATGGTCGCGCGTGACACGACCAGACTCCTTGGGGCGATGTCTTCGGCGAGGAAACCAATCCCATAGGGGATGACACCATAGGCGAGGCGACAAGGGAAGCCCCGGTTCGGACGGAGCCTCACCCTACCCGGGGCTTCGCCCTCCCTGCGCCGGAGCTTCCCACGTTGCCTGCCCTACGTCGCCCCGTATATTCAGCGAGCATTGACGGACAGAAGCCGCCAAAACTCGCACTCGAAAAGAGCTGCTTCTCAACGTACCATCGATACCTCCAGATAATGAAACCGACTTCCATTCGCCTCCTCATGGCCGCAATTTTTGCCCTCGCGATTCCGCTCCGTGCGGAGACAGAGCAGCCAACACCAACCGCCACGGCATCACCAGTGGCCATCGCATCACCGTCTGTCACTGCGTCACCGGCTGCCACCGAAGCACCCGGCGCCTACGAGCCGATACCGACGCTTAAAGCCAGCGAGATTCTGCAGCCGCAGTACTTCCAAGGCCCGAATTTTAAGGTGCGGGATTCCGTGCCGACTTACTCCGGCTCGAACCACTACACGATCGACTCCGACTTTGGAGTTTTTGAAGCCGACGGCAACCAGATGCTGATGCGTCGCGTCGCCGAAATCAACGCGATCGCCCAATTGGAATCCATTTCTCAGACAAAGGAGTTCACCCAGGCCGCGGAAAAGGCGGCGAAAGTCCCGCTCCAGGTGGCCCAGGATTTAATCAATAATCCGGTCTCCACTCTCTCCAGTGTTCCGAGAGGCATCTGGGGCTTTCTTAACCAAGCTGGACAAGCCGTGAAGGAAGCGACGGAAGGCCGCGAATCCACCCCGGCAGAAGGCAACGCCGTGGCGAATTTGACAGGATTCTCCAAAACAAAACGCGATCTCGCGATCAAGCTCGGAGTCGATCCCTACAGTACGAACGAAGTTTTCCAGAAAGAGTTGAACAAGGTCGCCTGGCCGGCGTTTTTAGGGAAATTCACCGTGAGCCTCGGGATGGACGCCGTAACCGGTGGGGCAGGCGCAGCTCTTACCGCTGCCAACTGGACCAATACGTTGACCGAGGCGCTTCGTGACAAGAACCCGACGGAGCTGCGGCTGATGAATTTGGAGTTACTCACCAATAATATGGGCATAGACCGTGCAGTTGCCGTTGCCTTCCTGAACAACAACGCCATTTCGCCCAGCACTCAGACCCTCCTCGTGTCCGCCCTCGCGCAACTTGGCAACATTCCCGGTCAAGCGGATTTCATCATTCAGGCTACCACCAGCGAGGACGAACACGACGCCATAGCGTTCCAGCAAAGCGTGCAAATCATGGCCAATCTGAACAAGAGTACGCCGGTCGTCCGCATTACCCGTCTAAATGGTCTCACGGTCTGCCAGACCAAGGACGGCACCGTGGTCGTTCCAATTCAGTGGGATTACGCAGTTTGGACGCCGATGACAGAGCAATTTATTACCGCGCTGAAGGATCGGAAATTCACGCCTCCGGCCACAGGCTACTCAGTTGTCCTGACCGGCGTCGTCTCGCCGATGACCGCCCAAGCCCTGACCGCGCGCGGCGTCAACGTGACCACCAAAGCGCTTCCCGGCCCACTGCAATAGGACCGGCAGACCAACGATTGGTTGATGTCGCTCTAAACTGTAGGAGGTTTCACACGGCCCGAAGGGCCAAGAAAGTATGGCCCAGGGTTTACCTTGGGTAAGCCAAAAGCCGAACGCGCAATGCCTCAAACCCTGATCAACGTCTCCAATCGTTTACCAGTGACCGTGGAAGACGATCGAATCACCAAGTCGTCCGGAGGACTCGTCGCAGCGCTAGAAGGGCTTCCCGAGGGGCAATACCAGACGAAATGGATCGGTTGGCCGGGAGCTGCATTTCCCGAAGAGAGCCGGCGGCTGGAAATCGCGCGGAAGCTGACCGAAGAGCAGGGGTGCATCCCGGTGTTTCTTGGCCAGGAAGAAGCGACCGCATTTTACGAAGGTTTTTCTAATTCCAGCATCTGGCCCTTGCTGCATTACCTGCCCAATTATTTGCGTTACGAACCTGCCTGGTGGGATCACTACCAGAGCGTCAACCGGATATTCACTGATAAGGTGATCGAGACTGCACAGGATGGCGATTTGGTCTGGGTGCATGATTACCAGCTGATGCTGCTCCCTGCGATGCTGAAAGCCGCAGCCCCCTCTCTCAGGATTGGGTTTTTTTTGCACACACCCTTCCCTGCCTATGAGATTTTTCGCTGCCATCCGCGCCGGCGCGAACTGGTGGCGGGAATGCTCGGTGCGGACAGAATTGGGTTTCACGCCTTCGGGTATTTGCGGCATTTCTGCAGTACGGTCCAGCGCCTGCTGGGCATCGAAACGGAGCTCACGCACATCCCGACCGACGGACATACGACTGCCTTAGGCATTTATCCGATCGGCATTAACGCACCCAAGTTTGAGCGAACGCTCGACTCCAAAGAGTTCCGCCAGCGCCGGAAAGAGTTTCGCTCAGCACATGAAGGCAAGCGGCTTGTCGTTTCCGTCGAGCGCATGGATTACACCAAAGGCATCCTGCACCGACTGGAGGCCATTGACGATTTTCTGGCCGGAGCGGAACAAGTCGATGCGATCCGTTTCATCTTCGTGAGCGTCCCTTCGCGCGAGGGGATCGAAGAATACCAGCAATTAGTGGAGGAAGTCGAATCGCGAATCGGCCAACTCAACGGCAAATACGCCACCTTGCTGAATAGCCCGATTCATTTCATTCACGGCTCGATCCCTTTTGTCGATTTGTGTGCATTGTACGCTTTGGCCGACATCGCGCTGGTGACACCACTAATTGATGGCATGAACCTGGTGGCCAAAGAGTTCATTGCCTGCCAGCGAGAAAACCCCGGGCTCCTGATCCTTAGCGAATTTGCCGGCGCTGCCGAGGAACTCTTCAACGCCTTCCTGGTTAATCCATACGACTCCGCGGCGGTGGCGACAATCCTGACGGACGCCCTGGCTCTGCCGATCGAGGAAAGACGAAATCGTATTCTGCCGATGCGGGAACGCGTCATGCGCTACGATGCTCAACACTGGGCACGTTCTTTTATTGACGATCTGAAGTCAGGTCCCGTCAACGATGCCCGCATGGCGGAGGCCGACATTCAAGAGGTGCGCGAGCAAATCGGAGAGGCCGTCGCAGCCGGCCGAAGGATCGCTCTCTTCCTCGATTACGACGGCACCCTGCGCGAAATTGAACTCGAACCCCGGAAGGCGACTCCAAACCCTGCGATTAAAGCTTTGCTGTCCAAGCTCGGCCAACAGCCCAACCTGGATGTGACCGTCATTAGCGGCCGTTCCGAGGAAGACCTGGAAGCGTTTCTGGGCGTCTATCCTTTTCGCCTTATCGCCGAGCATGGAGCGACCGTTCGGGAACCAGGCCAGAAGGAATGGGAACGTTTGGATCGCGACATCAGTTACGCTTGGAAAGAAGAGCTATTGCCGATCCTGCGCCATTACGAACAGGTGACTCCGGGTAGCAAAATCGAGGAAAAACGTTCTTCGATCGTTTGGCACTACCGCAGAGCAGACCAGGAATTCGGTGCCTGGAAGGCGAACCAGCTCACGGAAGAATTATCCGCCTTGACCGCCAACTATCCGATCAAGGTGCGTCACGGAAAAAAGATGGTGGAGGTGACGGCGGCTGGAAATAACAAAGGGGCGGCCGTCGCCCGGGTGCTCGAGCAACACGATCATTACGAAGTCGCCCTGTGTGCCGGCGATGATCTCACCGACGAGAGCATGTTTGAACTCAGCCGACTGCGCTTGCTGACCATCAAGGTCGGAATCGAACCGACCAAAGCCCGCTTCAGGGTTAAGGATCCCGCCTCGTTTCGGCAGCTTCTCACCGGGCTGTTCACCGGATAGCGGATCGGACCAGCTTTCCCACAGCACCGAGGCTCATCTCGTGGATATCATTAAAATCGCCACCTTCAATATCAACGGCGTCCGCTCCCGACTCGCAGCCCTGCTCGAATGGTTAAAGCGTGAGAGGCCGGATGTGGCTTGTTTGCAAGAACTAAAGACGCCCGACGCGGCATTTCCAATCGATGACATCCGCGCGGCGGGTTATGGAGCCATCTGGCACGGGCAAGCCTCCTGGAACGGCGTGGCCATTCTCGCCAAAGGGTTAGACCCGCTCGAAATCCGGCGGGGCCTTCCAGGCGGAGAAGGTGACACCCACAGCCGTTATCTCGAAGCTGCAGCGCACGGTGTGGTCATCGGCTGCCTCTATCTACCCAACGGCAATCCGCAACCCGGCCCAAAATTCGCCTACAAACTGGCTTGGTTTGAACGGTTGATCGAGCACGCGGCCGGCCTATACCAGAGCGGTCATCCGGTTGTGCTGGCGGGCGACTACAACGTTGTACCGACGGATGAAGATATTTATAACCCGCGCTCCTGGCTAAAGAATGCACTCCTCCAACCCGAAAGCCGCGAGCTCTATCAGCGATTGCTGGCTCAGGGATGGACCGATGCGCTACGGGCGCGCTACCCAGACCGACGCATCTACACCTTCTGGGATTATTTCCGTCAGCATTGGCAGAAGGATTCGGGATTGCGAATCGATCATCTGCTCCTGAGCGCCGACCTGGCGCCGCGCCTCCGCAATGCCGGCGTCGATCGATGGGTCCGCGACCAGCCACATGCCAGCGACCACGCCCCGGCCTGGATCGAGCTGGAGATGAGTACGAACAAGCAGCCAGGGCCAAGGAAGCGCAGTGCGGTCAAGCGGTCCAACACTCCGCTCGCACAGACTTGAGATCGATTCTAATCGAGGGAGCCAACATCTCTCAACGTGCGAACAGAACACAGGCTGGAAGCCTATGCTATGCTACTTTAACGCCGTCACGGCGGGTTTACGGCGATAGCTTTTGGGATGGACCTGAGAAATCGCTCAATAGTCCGAATAATCAATGTAGCATAGATAGGCTTCCAGCCTGTGTTCTTCGGACCACCGAGCGATGTTTTACAAGTATCCGTCGTTCCTCCGAGTCACCGCCACCATACGCTCAGCCATTAGCTTAAGACAGAAATGGCAGACGCTAGCATTCGGATCTCGTTCGAACAGCGTGAAATGATCAAATAACCCGAGCGAGAACTTGGAGGGTGACATTGTTAGGTGAGGTCAAGCAGGAAGCCAAGGTTCGGACGGAGCCTCACCCTACCCGAGCTTCGCCCTACCTGCGCGTCGAAGTCTTCCCGCGTCAACCCTTCATGATCTGCTAACCATCGCGTCTCACCCAAACGGGTAAGCCTTCCTGTCCGACTTTTTCTTTCGGAAGCTGCTTCTCCCTGTTAAGAAATAATTATGGATGACAAGATTTGCAATGTTCTACCCGATCTTCCAGATCTTCGAGACCGCACTTACAATCCCACGTTGCGCTTGCTATGGCGGACGTGGAACGAGAAGCCATATGCGGACAGGCTTTGGAAGAGCCGGGTGAAAGATCAAGGTACCACAGCTGCCTGCACCGGGTTCGCTCTGGCGGCTATGACCGAGGTTCTTCTCTGGAAGCAATGGCTGGAGTATGGAATGAAAGGACCGCTTCCCGAGCGTATCTCGCCTTTCATGCTTTACTATTTTGCGCGACGCTATGACGATATTCCAGAAGGTGATCCGAACGGAGGGTCGAGTGCCCGTGGCGCGATGAAGGCCTGGTTTGCACAAGGGGCGTGTCATCTCTCTTTTTGGGATTCCAGCAAGGAAGATGATAAGCCGGAAGGAACCCAATGGATAGTAGACGCTTTCAAGACACCTCTTGGAGCCTATTTCCGAGTTGATCATAGGTCTATTCCTGATATCCACGCTGCGATTAACGAAACCACAGTCGTGTACGCGACTGCACAACTGCACGAAGGATGGGGGAACCCTGAAGATGGGAAGATCGCTTTTGACCAAACTTTCCAACCGATGGGCGGTCACGCCTTCATTCTTATAGGCTATGATGAAAACGGTTTCTGGATCCAAAATTCGTGGGGAGCCAATTGGGGAATCGACGGTTTTGCTCATCTCTCCTACACGGACTGGAGTGCCCACGCCATGGACACCTGGGTCGGGCAGCTAGGTGTCTATCGGAGTACCCATTTGGAGAGTCTTGCCTCGGGCCTCGATTTGAAACGGTTATCAACGGGTCGGGTTGCCAGTCCGCAAACCGCCCAAAGCGTCCTCTTGTCGGGAAATGACAGCATCAGTGCTCAGCAGATTAATCCCTATATAATCAATGTTGGCGACAATGGAGTTCTTTCTGACGTAGGTCCCTTTGCGACAACGGTCGATGACCTCCGTGCATTGTTGAAAACTTATATACCAAACGCAGCCGCTCAATTCGGAATCGGCGCAGATGGTCCTATTGATATCGCTATTTACGCCCATGGGGGACTGACAGACGAGAGCGGGGCGGCTCAAACAGCGCGCAGTTGGATTCCGGCGATCTACTCTAAAAAGATATTTCCTGTCTTCATCATGTGGGAAACCGGATTCTTGGAAACTTTGCAGGACATCCTCCAAGATGCGGGGGCGATTTTTAATCGCGCCGCCGGTGGACCCCTGGATGTTTTGACTGACTGGTGGGACGAAAGATTAGAAACGCTGGCTTCTGTCCCAGGTACCTTGGCGTGGAATGAAATGAAGAAAAATGCCAACGCGATTAGCACCAATTCACTGGGTGCTCTGCAGTTGTTATACAATGAGCTCTTACAATCTCAGTACCAATCGCTCCGTTCGCGATTGCGATTACATCTTATTGGCCACAGTGCCGGCGCAATTCTTCATGCCTCTCTCCTCCCGGCCTTGATCGGAGCAGGCTTAAAGGTCGATGGCATCTATTTTATGGCGCCGGCTTGTCGCAATGAACTATTCAATGAGAAGATCCTTCCCTATTACAGATCTGGTAAGGTCAATGCCTATGCTGAGTTTCATTTGACAGACTCCGCTGAACGTCAGGACAACTGTGCGACGATCTACCGAAGATCACTTCTCTACCTCGTTTCTAATGCATTCGAGCAACAACGTGGCATGCCCATTTTAGGGATGGAGAAGTTTTTCACCGTACTGCCACAGAAGACGGACACACCTCCTCTACCAGGCCAACTATGGGATTGGATCGCCTCTCCAACCGGCGCTATTGTCCCGGTTCAGAGCAGAAGTAACTCCGTGTCTCATGGAGGATTCAGTAGCGATGCCGACACTCAGCGGGCGATTCTTGCGCGGATTTCGGCAAGACTCTAAGAAGCAGTGGTAAATCAGTATCGCCTGCACGGTCTAAATGCACCTGTTGTAAAAGAGAACCAATGGTCAAGGAAAACCGCGGAGCGCCTCCGTTTTTGACTTAGGAGTCCTCTTACTATGACAAATACTACAAGTTTCTGTTCTCGACTGACTCAGCGGCTGTTTTTACCTGCGGCACTGCTTACATGCCTCACCGTTGGAACGGGATCTTCACCAAAAGCACCCGCCTTTACCGTTTTCGCGCAGCGCTATTGGAATCACACGGGATATTCCGTTGAAGCTGGAGCAACCTATGAACTTGCAGCCACCGGTATTTGGTACGATGCCTCGACACCGTCAGGTCCCGATGGGTACCCACGAGGAAATTACTTCCAAAACCTGGTTTCGGGATTTCGTCGCTCGCCTTGCCATCAATGGTTCGCGCTCATTGGAACCCTGGACGGCTCCCACGGTACGCAGTTTCTTATCGGCTCACATGTCATTTACACCGCGCTACGAAGCGGAGATCCAAATGACTTACCCGACCGGAAACATGGTCTTTGTCTAACACGGCTCCAATTCTGTTGCGAACTATGATCGCTGGAGCACTCGTCAGTGACACTAACAGGAGTATTGCGACTGCGATGAGACTAAGACCAGTGAAGGGACACTGCATTGAACGATACGGCGTGCGCATGGCTAATGAAAAGCTGAATGGCAGCCTCACCCTACCTGTCTTCAGTTGCTCGAATGCATGGGTACGGCTTAGTGTCTCCTTGCTGGAAAAAAGATGAACTCGCAAATTAGCTCGCTGGAACCCAACAAATTCGACTGGCCATTGGCTTACGAAGCCGAAGGATTGCTGCGACGTTTCATTCACTCTTTCCTTGACCACAACCAGTTTGCGAACCGGTTGGCAGGAGAAATGCAACAGCTAACTGGAACGGACTTTTACGAATGGGTCGATCACTTCACCGTGGGCGCGGAGCACGCTGAAGAACTTCTAGCTGCTGGACTGATCCGGGAAACGGTGGAGGCCCCAGTCCAAACTGAAGTTTACGGCCATCCGAGAGCGATGATGCCGCGAGTTCTTTTGCAGAGCGGAGGCAGTGCGCGCGCGGTCCCGGCGAGTCTAACGATCCGCACCGAGTCCCTGGTGGATTTTCTTGCCAGACAGAATCTTGCGACAGAGATTCATGGCGAGTTTGGCGCCGGATTACGGCAGGCGCTTTTCTCCAACGAAGCGAACCGGCGATTGCTCGGAGTGGAACGTCTCGGCTACCGGGGATTTATGATTGATTCCCCAGCCATCAAACGTGTTGGCGCAGTGATCAAGGTGCGAGAATTATGGCGGGCGCGGAAACGAGATTTTGGCCATGACGCTGAGGGGGTAGCCCATGTACTGGATCTCCAGAAACAAGCGATTGATCTTGTCGGTCCCGACATCGCCTGCGACCTTTTCTTTGCGGAGGAGCGCTCCTATTGGGAAATGCGCAACAGGGCAGCCCAGATTCAGAAGCGCCGGCAGGATTCGCTGGGTCTGGGATGGAGCAACCATGATCACCACACCTTCCGATGCTCCCGTCCTTTTTTTGCGGATCTGGTCGAGTTCCTCCTCCGCTTTGGATTTCAAAAGCGGGAGCGCTACTACGCCGGCGCGGAAGCGGGTTGGGGCGCTCAAATTCTCGAACACTTCATCACTGGGATCACGGTTTTCGCCGATGTCGATCTGATGCCGGAGGAAACGGGGATCGATTTTTCGATCGAAAGGCTGGCGGAAGCGGCCCGACTAGGGACCGTAGGGCTCTGGTGCGCATTGCACGGAGACAGTCTCCTCCAGGCGGGTATGCATCACCTGGAAGCCCGATTTGATTTCGCCCTGCTCCGCGAACAGTTAGCGGCGGAAGGAGTTCACACCATGAAACCGTTCTCAGATTTTGTCTTTCTGAAGCAGGCCTTTACCGAAGGAGAACGATGGCAGGTTAACCCTGCGCGGGTGAAGGCCCTGTTAGCAAAGAAGCTGATCACGGAGCAACAAGCGGACGGTTTTATCAAAACAGGCGCGATCGGAAGTCATCTGGAAAACCTTCAGCGCAAAGGCGGATTTAAAGGATTCAATCAAAGGTCCGTCAGCGCGATTATTGCAGCTACGGACCCCAGGACGCAG
>Ga0210390_10001727_pt1 | contig 20259 bp, 14 predicted proteins | sample IncBWH11OmetaG_FD_161050 | JGI IMG/M metagenome (GOLD analysis project Ga0210390, IMG submission 161050) | Forest soil microbial communities from Barre Woods Harvard Forest LTER site, Petersham, Massachusetts, United States - Inc-BW-H-11-O ... | reverse complement strand
GGGGATCGCCATCGCGGAAGGAGCAGCCGGCCTCGGCGAAGACACGGACGACGGAGCCGTGGGTGCGCTGGCGCGCGCAGAAACTGCGGGAACGCCGGCAGAGGATTCCTGCTTTTCCAGAAACGCCATGATGTCTTGCTTGGTAATGCGGCCACCCATACCGCTGCCTGGGATCTGCGACAGATTTACGTTGTGCTCGCGAGCAATCTTGCGAACCAGCGGCGAGGAACGAGCGTGATCTTCTTCTTCTTCTTCGCCTGCGGGTTCGGCTGTCGCGTGGAGTTCGACGGGGGCGCTCGGTGCGGGTGCAGCCGCTTGTGTCTTGGCCGACGGCGACGGCGCGGGCGAGGAGGCCTTAGTCGGAGCGGCCCCTGGTGCCGCAGCTTCGCCGTCCCCGGCAATTGTTCCCACTACCGTGTTTACCTGCACGGTATTGCCCTCGACAACCTTGATGTCCTGCAGGATGCCCGAGGCCGGCGCCGGAATTTCCGCATCCACTTTGTCAGTGGAGATCTCAAATAGCGGCTCATCGCGCTGCACCTTGTCGCCAGGCTTTTTCAGCCACTTGGTAATGGTTCCCTCGAAAATCGACTCTCCCATCTGGGGCATCACAATATCGGTCGGCATAGATCCTCTTTCACATGGCCCGGTGGCAAATCCCGGGGCTGACGCAATCTTTAATTATATCCAAGGTTGCGGCGACGGGCTTTGATCGCTCCTAGTCCTCGCCCTTACTCGCCCCCGGCGATGGCGGACCGGACCCAAAAGATTTTTTCCAGTAATCCTGCACACCCGGCGACAACTTTTCAATGCGTGAAATAAATGCGGTGACTTTCCAAATATCCTGGTCGCTGAGAGCCTTGTTCCAAGCCGGCATCCCGGTGTAGCGAATTCCGGTGCGGACCGCATAGTAGATGTGCCACTCCGGGTCATCGAGCGGATCGAGGATTAGTTGTGGAACCGGCGGGTAGAAGGACTTTTCCAGCGGGCTCGGCTTATTGTCGAGCGTGCCGTGGCACATGGAACAATTCATGGTATAAACCCTCATACCGTCGATCAAGTTCTCATCGGTTGGTGGAATCGGACTGCTCACCCGCGGTGCATGGCGCTCCATGGAAGCATCTAGCGCGCTCATGGCAATGCGACGTTCGAGCCGAGGCGGAGTCGCGTCAGCGGCAGTCGGCATCAAGCCCAAGGTCGCCACGGCCAGCCCACCCAAGCCGAGCACCAGCAATGTAACGATTATTCCGAGAATGAAATTGCGCATTTTCCCTCCTCGCTTCTTCAAGACCTGCAATGCGCGCCGGTTATCTCATAAGCGCCATACAGGGTGCAGACTAAACGCGGGGCCATCCTCAGGTGTCAGCAGATGGTAAATGAATTGTAACTAATACGCTCTTAACCGGCGCGCTTCTCGCACGATGTCGCTCACCTTGGGCAGGAAATATTCCTCCTGAGGAGGAGAGAACGGTACCGGAGAGTCCTGCGCCGTGATGCGGACGATGGGACCATCCAGATCGTCGAAAGCTTCTTCGTTGATGACCGCCGCGATCTCACCAGCAATGCCTCCCGTGCGAACATCTTCATGCAACAAGATCACCTTATTTGTTTTGCGTACGGTTTGCGCGATGGCTTCGCGGTCGAGCGGCGAGAGCGTGCGCAGGTCGAGCACTTCCAGTTCGATCCCTTCTTTTGCGAGAATCTCCGCGGCTTCAACCGCAACATGCACCATCGCGGCATAAGTAACGATACTTAGGTCGCGACCCTCCCGGGCAATTCGAGCCTTCCCAATAGGCACAATGTAGTCTTCGGCGGGCACTTCTTCCTTGATCCGCCGATAAAGATACTTGTGCTCGAAAAAGATCACCGGATTGTTATCGCGAATGGCAGCTTTGATCAAACCTTTGGCATCGTGAGCACTGGCGGGACAGACCACCTTCAACCCCGGCGCATGCACAAACCACATCTCCGGGTTCTGCGAGTGAAATGGACCGCCGTGAACATTTCCGCCGCTCGGCCCCCGAATCACCAGCGGCGCCGGCGCGCCCCAGCGATAATGGGCTTTGGCCACCATGTTTACGATTTGATTGAAAGCGCAGCCGATGAAGTCCATGAACTGAAACTCGGCCACCGGACGCATGCCGGTGAGCGAAGCGCCAAAGGCCGCCCCAACAATAGCCGATTCAGCGATGGGAGTATCGATCACGCGCTCCGGACCGAAGCGGTCGATGAATCCATCCGTAACTTTAAACGCTCCGCCATATATGCCAATGTCTTCGCCAATGCAGAAGACAGCGGGATCGCGTTCCATCTCCTCCCAGATTCCCTGGCGAATGGCTTCGAGATATGTGAGTTGAGGCATAGGGTTGGTCTTCGCCGGCGAGCCAACGAAGACGAATGTTTATGTCAGGTGCACCGCTGTCTCTCTCGGAATGGCGATGCCCGATTTGGTTGCACGAACTTTCGGCACACCATATTTTGGCTTGATCGCGTGGCAGCCCGGTTCGCAATAGACTCCGCCCGCTGCCGATTCCGGCTCGGGCATGGGTGACGCCACGGCGAAATCGCGATCCTCTTCAAGTTCCCGCTCCACATCGGCGACCAGGTTTTCGTTTTCCTGCGAAGTCAACCACTTTTTTACCTTCACCAAATAGTTTTCAAAACGCGCAATCGGGTCGCGCTTGCGCCAGTATTCGAACAAGGGCTTCGGAACGTACTCAGCTGCGTCGTGGATGGCATGTCCTTTCATGCGCATCATCTTGGCTTCGATAAGGGTGGGGCCCTTGCCTCGTCGCGCTCGATCGCAGGCCTCATGAGCCGCGTCATAGATCTGGCAAGCGTCGGTGCCGTCGACAATCACCCCGGGAATTCCATACGCAATGGCGCGCTCGGCAAGATCCTTCACGCGGAATTGCATGTCGGCTGGGGTCGAGTACCCCCAAAGATTGTTTTCGACGAAGAGCAGCAAGCCGAGATCCTGCACCGCGGCGAAGTTCAAGCCTTCATACGTCACACCTGTCGATTGGCCGCCATCCCCGATGTAAGTCATGACCGCGATGTTGCGGCCCTGCAGTCGCGCACCCAGAGCAACTCCGGCGAGCACGGGAATCAGATCGCCAAGGGTTGAGATGGGCGCGACCACGTTACGCTTTTCGATGTCGCCGAAGTGGGACGACGCATCGCGCCCCTTGGTCGGCGAACCGGCTTTGGCCATGTACTGCATCATGATGTCACGGGCGGAGAAGCCGCGAACCAGCAGCGATCCCTGATTGCGAATCATGGGGCCGAGCCAGTCGTCTTTCTGAAGAGCGTAAGCGGAAGCGCAGGAACAAGCCTCCTGACCCAGGCCGAAGTAAACTCCGCCCACGACTTTGCCCTGTTTGTACAGATTCTCCAGGGCAGTTTCCATCTTGCGATTCAGAAGCATCCATCGGTAAATCTGAATACATTGTTTCTTGTCGAGGTACTTTGATTCTCGGATGGGAGGAACGGCCGCGCTGAGATCCCCGCTCACTTCATACCGAATTTCGTCGCCTTCGCGGATCTGGCGAATCCCGAAGTTCGGCTTTTCCAGCCGGTAGTCGTGGATCGTGTAGGTGCGCTGAGAGCTGTTGGCGGATTGCGATGCGCGCTGGCCGCGACCGTTTGAACTAACTCGGACGGGAGCTTTCGATGCGACCTTTTTCTTCTTGACCATGAGTTCGATGCTTCCTGGCGATCGGGTCTCAGAAGAATCCTAACCCGGGTCGCCGCAATTGACCAAGCCGCGTGTCAGGCCCGAAAAGTATCTTCCTCGCCGCGCAATTTCCGCAATTCGGCAGGAGGTTTCATGGGCACTCCGACCGAATGACCGAGGAGCGAATCCAAACTTTCCAGCCACAGCATTTGGCTCTGAAACACCACGCCGAAATTGCGCGATACCGAGTGCGCGACCTCCGGCAGCGAAATATCTTTCCCCAATTCTTTCGTCATCGAAGTCACCGGTTTCGCTGTAATCCCGCAAGGAACGATCAAGTCGAAGTAATCGAGATCGACATTCACATTCAAAGCGAAGCCATGCGAGGTTACGCCACGAGAAATGTGCACGCCAATAGCAGCAATTTTGCCTTCGCCATCGCTGGTGTGGAACCGGGTCTCGGACCCGGTTGGATGGTCGACGGTGCGTGCGATTGTCCACACACCCGTCAATCCCGAGAGACGCTGCGTGGAGATGCGAAAGTCAGCGCAAGTGCGAATCAAAACCTCTTCCAAACGACGCACATAGTCGACCGCACCCAGCGTCTTCCGCTTGCCATCAGCAGAGTCGAAACCACGCAGATCAAAGATGGGATAACCGACCAACTGTCCCGGACCGTGGAAGGTTACATCGCCGCCCCGATCGCACTCGGAAACTTCCACGCCGCGTTCGGCAAGTTGTTTGGCGGAGGCAATTACATTGCCGGTTTTCGCGTTTCGACCCAGAGTGATGACCGGAGTATGTTCGAGTAACAAAAACACATCGCCGACGCGGCCGTCCTTGCGAAGTTGGACTAGCTTCTGCTGCAGGCGGATCCCGGTAGCGTAATCGAGCGTTCCGAGTTGGAGCACAGAAATCAAAACAAGTTCGCCACGGATTCACGCGGATGAGCACGGATGGGATCCAGATCTTCCTATCCGGGGCAACCTACGCCGACCTTACGCGTTGATCGCCATTCCGTACACGCTGTTCGATGCATCCAGCATGGCTTCAGCGAGCGTCGGATGCGCGTGGATGGTCCACATAAGATCTTCCACCGTGGCCTCGAGTTCCATCGCGGCTACCGCTTCGGCGATCAGTTCGGTTGCCTGAGGCCCGACGATGTGTACGCCCAGAATCTCACCGTAGTCCGCATCCGAGACGATCTTGATGAAGCCCTCGTGCTGTCCGACGATCGAGGCGCGCGAGTTTGCAGTGAATGGAAATTTTCCAATCTTCACGTTGTAGCCTGCCTCGTGAGCTTTCTCTTCAGTCAGGCCAACACTGCCGATCTCCGGATGGCAGTAAGTTGCGTTCGGAATGTGTTCCGGGTTGATTGGTTTGCCGGGCTTGCCAGCGATTTTCGCCACGGCGACGAGGCCTTCCATGGCGCCAACGTGCGCCAGTTGCGGCGTTCCCAGCACAATGTCTCCAATCGCATAGACGCCGGGCTCGCTGGTTTGCATCCAGCTGTCGGTTTTGATAAAACCTCGATCAGGTTTGATGTGTGTCTTTTCCAGTCCGACGTTTTCGGTACGCGGCTTGCGGCCAACCGCGATCAGAATCTTCTCGGCTTCGATTTTCTCCTGCTTGCCACCAACCGAGAAAGTCACGGCGATGCCAGACTTTATCTTTTCAACTTTCTCGACCTTGGCTCCCGTATGAAAGTTGATGGCGCGCTTCCGGTATACGCGCGCAAGTTCCTTCGAGACGTCTTCGTCCTCCACCGGAACGAGACGCGGCAGCATTTCGAGAATTGTGACTTCCGAATCGAAAGAGCGGAAAATCGATGCGAACTCTACGCCTACGGCTCCCGCGCCAACGATCACCAATGACTTAGGAATCTCTTTCAAACCCAGAATCTCGATGTTGGTGAGCACGCGCGTGTCCGGCTCCAGGCCCGGAATCATGCGGGCTTCAGAGCCGGTAGCCAGGATGACATTTTTCGTCTTGATGAGATTGCTCTTGCCGCCGTCGCTGACTTCAACGGTTAGCACTCCGTTCTGCGCAGGCCCAGCGAGCGTGCCATAGCCTTTTATCGTCTCTACCTTATTCTTACGCATCAGGAATTCCAGGCCCTTTGCGTGTTTGCTGACGATCTTCGACTTGCGCTCCTGGATGGCCGCCCAATTCAGTTTGCGTGAATCGACGCCTTCGATTCCAAACTCCCTTGCATCTTTCAAGTGGTCCCAAATCTCAGCGTTAAATAAAAGAGCCTTGGTCGGAATGCAACCCACATGCAGGCAAGTACCACCGAGAAAGCCGTCTTTCTCAATCAAGGCCGTCTTCAGCCCGTACTGACCAGCGCGGATGGCCGCGGTATATCCGGCCGGACCGCTGCCGACGATTGCAATGTCATAAATGGTTTCAGGCAAAGTAGTGCTCCCCAAGAACAATAATAATGAGTGTCCAAATAGGTGATTCTACGACAGTGCGTAACGATTCGTGAAACCAGCGTGTTCAAACAGTTGCGAGACCGCTGAATCGTCGCTGGTCAAAGAGAAGTAGTGGACATCGTGAAGTTCGCCGAATCCGCACCTGAATTCGTTTCTATGGAACCCTTCATGTTTGAAACCTAGTTTATTCGCGAGCGAAATGCTTTCATGATTCGATGTAACTATCCGAACAAACACTCTCCTAAAATCTAGCTGTTTGAACGCCGTGCGCAGTATTGCCGAGATGGCCTCTGCAGCAAAGCCATGTCTCGCGGATGAACTGCCAATAAAGTATGAAAGTTCAGCAGAAGGCACATCCCACGCAATATGCTTGACTTGAAGCTGCCCTACTTGTTGCTTTGACGTTTTGAGCCAGATACCGTAACAAAACGCCTTCCCGGTAGCCCATTGCTCGGTCTTGTCTTCCACGAAGGACTTCACATCCTCATCTTTAAACAAGCCTTTGGCCATCTGTGAAAAATTTTGCATGAGACGAGCTCTGTTTTTATCGATCAACTCCAGGATGGCTGCGCCGTCGGCGCTGGCATACCGACGCAATACGAGCCGTTCAGTATCAAGAATTTCTGGAAAAGTACCTTCACAAGGCATATTGGCTCTTTACAGGTCAGTGGACATCGCGTGGAGAAACGCGATGCGGAACGGAACCGCACCTATGCAAGCAAACGTGCCGCGTCTTTGGCGTAGTAAGTAAGAATGATGCGAGCCCCGGCGCGCCGGATCGAAAGCAGCGACTCCATCATGACTCGTTCGCGGTCGATCCAGTTGTTACGGGCGGCGGCTTCGATCATGGCGTATTCGCCCGAAACCTGATACGCCGCCAGAGGCAAGTCGAAACGATCGTGGGCCGCGGCGATTACGTCCAGGTAGGGCATGGCCGGCTTCACCATAATCATGTCCGCGCCTTCTTCGATATCGAGTTCGATCTCGCGCATGGCCTCGCGCAGGTTGGCGCCGTCCATCTGATACGACCGGCGATCCCCGAATTGCGGGGTCGAGTCAGCCGCTTCGCGAAACGGCCCGTAAAACGCCGAGGCAAACTTCGCCGCATAGGAAAGGATCGGCGTACTTGCCAAGCCCGCATGGTCGAGCGCGTTGCGGATAGCGCCCACGCGGCCGTCCATCATGTCCGAAGGAGCAATCACGTCCACGCCGGCGCGGGCCAGCGAAATGCTGGTGCGAGCCAGCAGTTCGAGTGAAGCATCGTTAACGATTTCGTAGTCGGTAGTGACCGGCGGGGGCGCAGCGACGGCAGCCCCGAGCGACTGCGGATGAGCAGCACGAACAATTCCGCAATGGCCGTGCGACATGTATTCACACAGGCACACATCGCCCATGATGATAAGCTTCGGGACCTCATGCTTAATAGCGCGGGCTGCCTGCTGCACGATCCCGTCTTCCGCCCAGGCGCCCGTGGCCAGTTCATCTTTCTTTTCCGGCAGTCCAAACAAAATGATTGCGGGCACTCCCAGCGAATGCGCCTGCTTTGCCTCTTTCGCCGCCTCATCCACCGAAAGATTGAACACGCCGGGCATGGAGCGCACTTCCTTGCGCACGCCTTCTCCCGGGCAAACGAACATCGGATAGACAAACGACGTCGGCGAAAGACGGGTTTCGCGCACCATGGAACGCAGCTGTTCGCTCTGGCGAAGACGACGAAGGCGCGTGATGGGAAAGGCCATTGGCAACCTCGGACAGATAAAATGTCCGTCCTTACAAGCAACGATTCTAGCAGAGCAAGCCCGCTCCTTCTTGTAACATTGAATCCGATGCCTCCCCAGCCGCTAACCCACACCAGCGCCCGAGTGCTGGAATTCGACTCTCTTCGCGACTTGCTGAGTGGCTACGCCTCTTCGCCCTTGGGGCAACGGCTGATCGCTCACATCGCTCCTTCCACCGACCGCGAGTGGATCGAGAATCAGCAGCAGCTCGCGACTGAGATCCGCGAATTCCGCCGCGTAGGGGGACGATTCGAGTTTTCCGGCCTGATCGACGTCACCAAACTGGTGGAGAAATCCCACATCTTGGGCGCGGCGCTGGAAACCACGGATATTCGCGACGTGATACTGGTGGTTGATCGCGCCGCCGAGTGGCGCGAAATTGCATCGAGCCCGCCTGCGGCAATGCAGTTGGAGTGGAAAGCGGTGGTACAGCTTTCGTTGGCAATCACCGACTTCACTGAATTCCTGCGAGCATTCCGTAACAAAATCCTCCCCGACGGCACTCTCGACGACAAAGCGTCGCCAGAACTCGCCCGCATTCGCCGCGAAATAGAAAAGCAACGTCGCTCGATTCAGGAGTCGCTGCGAGGATATCTGCGCCGCTTATCCGAAGGCGGCGCTGTACAGGACGAACTGGTCACGATTCGCGGCGAACGCTTCGTTATCCCGGTAAAGGTCGAACAGAAACGGCGAGTGCAGGGCGTGGTTCACGGCGCCAGTTCCAGCGGACAAACCGTCTTCGTCGAACCTCTGGAAACCATCGATCAGAACAACGAACTGGTGCGATTGCTGGATGATGAGCAAGCGGAGATCCGCCGCATCCTGGTCGAGATGACGCGGCGTATCGGCGAAAGCGCTGGCCCGATCCTCGCGGCGATCGAGACGCTGGCAGAACTAGAACTGCAGTTCGCCAAAGCGCATTTTGGAGAGGAATACAACTGCGTCCAAGTGGTTTTGTCCCTTCCGGGCTCACGTGGGGACGGCCGCCCCCGGCCGCCCATACCGGGCAAGTCCCGACTCGTCCTCATTAAAGCCCGCCATCCGCTTCTCGAGCGCAACCTCAAGGCAAAGGGGGGCCATGTTATTCCCACCAGCGTTGAGCTCGAAGGCGAAGGACAGGAACTCGTCATTACCGGTCCGAACACAGGGGGCAAGACCGTCGTTCTGAAAACCGTTGGATTGCTTGCCCTGATGGCGCAATCCGGAATTCCGGTTCCGGCCGACCGCGCCGAGCTTCCAGTATTCGACGCAGTGCTCGCCGACGTTGGCGACTATCAATCCATCGAGCAGAATCTTTCCACCTTCTCCGCTCACGTCACCAACATCGATTTCGTCTCCCGTACCGCGACCGCTCAATCGCTGGTGTTACTCGATGAACTCGGTTCCGCCACCGATCCCGAGGAAGGTGCGGCTTTAGCCGTCGCCATCGCGGAACACTTCCGTCGCACCGGATGCAGCACGATTATCTCGACCCATCACACTTCGCTGAAAGTCTTTGGGGCAAACACACCCGGAGTGATCAACGCTTCCGTGGGCTTCGACGAAGCCACACTGAAACCTACCTATGAGTTGAAAATCGGCGTCCCAGGAGCCTCCGCGGGCATCAACATCGCGCAGCGCCTCGGCCTCAATCCCACAATCATCGCTGCAGCCCGTGCCCGGTTGGGTTCGCAGGCGCGCGATGTGGGCCAATTCCTCGATCGCCTGCACGAGCAGTTGCGCGAGGTCGAAGCCGAACGATTTCGCTTACGCGCTCGTGAACAAGAACTTCAGCGCGAGAAAGCCCAACTGGCTGCGGAAGGCAAGAAAGAACAGCAGGCCAAAATAAAGGAAATGGAAAAGAAACTCGACAGCCTATTGCGCGATTTCGAGTATCACACGCGCGAGATGGTCAACGCCATTCAGGATCGGGCGGCGGCGCAAAAACTGTCCAAAGATGCCGAACGCCGCATTTCCAGGCTGCGTCGCGAATTTCGTGAACAGTTTGATTCGGCGGTCGTAGCCCATACCACCGGCGCCGACCAAGGAGACCCAGATGCGCAGCCGCAAGTTGTAAAGCATGTCTCCGAAGGCGATACGGTGAAGCTGAAGTCCGTCGGCAGACCAGCTGTGGTATCACGCCGAATCGATGACAATCATTTCGAAGTCGAGATCGGCGCCATGAAGATGAAGATCGCGCGCGACGATATCGCAGAAGTGCTGGTGCACGCATCAGACTCTCCAGTCAAAGCCGCTCGCGCTCGTGGCATCTCGGTCTCGCTGCAAAGTGAAAACCAGAGTACGCCCTCCGAGATCAATGTGATCGGCCGGACCGTGGACGATGCCACCCGGGAAGTTGAGAAGTTCGTCGACCGCGCTTTCCTTGCTGGACTGCCGCGAGTCCGTGTCGTTCACGGCAGCGGCATGGGCATTTTGCGTAAAGCCCTGCGTCAGTACTTGCAGAAGCACCCGCACGTGGAATCCGTTACCGAACCACCCCACAATGAAGGCGGTGGAGGCGCGACGATTGTCGAGTTGCGAGTCTGATCCGCGAGGCCGGTCTATTTACAACCAGTTTGTCATTGCGACCACCAGTTTGTCATTGCGACCACCAGTTTGTCATTGCGACCACCAGTTTGTCATTCCCAGCAAAGCGAGGAATCTGCTGTCGCTCGCAGCCGCGAAAATGCAGATTCCTCGCGTCGCTTCGGAATGACAGTCTGGTTGAGAAATCCACACTGCTTCCATGTTCAAACATCACATCCAGCCCTCGAAAGTAGGCATAGCATGAACTCCTTTGGGCACTTTCGAGGACTTGCCGTTTGGCAGTGCAAGCTGTGCAACACGTGCGAAGAATGCGAGGCGGTGCTCAGGGGCACATGATGCGCTGCTCCGATGGGAACTTTTACGTGGTGAAGTTCCGCAACAATCCCCAGCATTTGCGCGTACTGGCGAATGAGTTGCTGGCCACGCGGCTCGCTGAGGCTGCCGGATTGCCCGTTCCACCAACCGAACTCGTCGAAGTTGGTGATTGGCTGGTGGAGAACTCGTCTGATCTCAACATTCAGCTCTCCGGCAACGTGATTCGCTGCCAGCCCGGCCTTCAATTCGGGTCCCGTTACGTAGTCGATCCGCTGCAAGGTCAAATATTCGACTATTTCCCCGTGACCATGTTGGAACGGGTGCGAAACCTTGGAACGTTCGCTGGGATGCTGGTTCTCGATAAGTGGACCGCGAATTCAAACGGCAGGCAGGCGACATTTTGGCGAAAAACGCGAGAAAAAAAATACACGGTGACCTTCATCGATCAGGGATATTGCTTCAACGCCGGCGACTGGACATTTCCCGATTATCCGCTGCGAGGCGTATATGCCCATAATGAAGTGTATTTGAGTGTGCACGGTTGGGAGTCATTTCAGCCCTGGCTGGCGACGATAGAGGGGATGAACGAAAAGCTTATCTGGAACTGTGCCGCGGAGATTCCGCCTGAGTGGTATTCCAGTGACTGGGGCGCGCTTGAGGAACTGATCCGCTGCCTGCTTGATCGGCGCTCAAAAGTACGCGAGCTGATCATCGCGTTTCGGACGTCCGCGAGACAGCCATTTCCAAATTGGACGGAGGATGCGTGAGTTACTGCGGCGATGAACTACGATGGACCACCTATTCAAAAATCAAGATACCGAGTTTCAGGATCGAATCCCGATGGCTGATCTGAAGCAGCTTGAGTTCTATGTGTTGCGATACGTCCCTCACGTGGTGAGAGGAGACTACTTGAGCGTTGGAGTGTTGTTGGTCGAACCACGCCCTAACGGCTTCGGCTTTGCCGATGTGGGCATGACTAGCGATTGGCACCGCGTGCAATGCCTGGACAAACGAGTCGATGTTGAGGTTTTGCAAAGTCTTGAGCTCGATATTCGGACGCAATTGCAGCATTCGCAGGACGTGGGCCGGCTGCTCCTCAAGTTGGAAGACTCATTTACGAACTTAGTTCAGATGTCCCCTGGGAAAGTGTGTCTGGCAGAAGACCCGGTCCGAGAGCTGAAGACGCTATTGTCAATCTATGTGGATGAGCCGCAACTGGAGTCATTTCCCGCTGCATCCCGCCCAAAAAGTGAGCACGCAACGATTCTTGCTGGAATAGAAGACGCCTTAACCCGAGCCGGAATATGGGCTTTGCGCCTGGAGAAAATCAAGGCAGTGGAATATACACAAAAAAAAGGCGACCGGCTAGTTTTTGATTTTGGATACGTGATCGGCACCGAGGTCCGATTCTTTCAGGCTGTTCCGCTAAGAACAAACTTCAACCAGTCGATAGCGGTCAATATTGCTCATCACTTCCCTAAGGTTGCGGACTGCATCCATGCAAAGAACGGTTCACGCGCTCTGCTTACAGCGGTTGTCGCCGACAACCTTAATCGCGCAAATCCGGAAATTGAGTTTGCGCTGGAAGCATTCAAAGACAACAATGTTCGGGTGGCCACGGTAGCTGATATGCCATCGATTGCGGATGGGTTAAGGCAGAACTTGAACGCCTCGGGACAATAGCAAAAAAAGCCGAATAAATCAGGGTTTTCCTCCGACGTCAACCAGTAACCTTCGAAATTCACAGGTTTTCCGCCATGCGAGGCCGCTTGCTATATTCCTTATAGTCTCTCTTCGCCTGAGAATTCCTAAGGAGAGTTGTCGCCACTCATGACCGACGCCACCGACTTCAAAGAAATCGTCAAGCAGCAGGCGGACATCGTCCGAGTCGTCGGCGATTACGTCAAGCTCAAAAAGGCCGGAGCACAGAACTATTCGGGACTTTGCCCGTTCCACAACGAGAAGACGCCGTCGTTTTCAGTTCATTCAACCCGGCAGTTTTTTTATTGTTTCGGTTGTGGCGTGAAGGGAGATGTCTTCACCTTCGTCCAAAAAATCGAAAACGTCACGTTCGTGGAAGCGGTGAGGGCGGTCGCCCAAAAGCTGGGAATCGCTTTGCCGAAGCTTACCTTCAGCAGTCCAGCGGAAGCTCAGGAAGCCAAGCTGCGCACGGTGTTGCTTGAGGTTCACGAGCGGGCCGTCGCATTCTTTCAGGAATGCCTCAGGCGTCCGGAGGGAGCCCGTGCCCGTGAATACCTTGCCGGGCGCGGACTGAACGAGGAGATGATTAAAGGCTTCCGCATTGGCTATGCCCCGGATTCAGGATTTGTGCTGAAAGACCGGCTGAAAGGAGAGTTCGACGAGGACGTGTTGCGGGATAGCGGACTGTTTTCGTGGAAAGAAAGCCCTCAGCCTTCAGCAGCCAGCTCTCAGCAAAACAAGCCCGTTGACCTCGCCGGACAGCCCGACCTCGCCGGAGATGAAAAGCCCGCGACCTACGACCAACGACCTACGACAATTTATTCCAAGTTTCGCAATCGGGTCATGTTCCCTATTGCGAATGAGACGGGGCGAGTGATCGCATTCACCGGGCGCACCCTTGCTTCCGACGAGAAAGCCGGGCCAAAATATCTCAACTCGCCCGAGACCGCCGTTTACTTCAAGTCGCGTGTTTTGTTCAATCTCGACCAAGCCAAAGAAGCCATCCGCAAACTGGACTACGCCATCCTGGTCGAGGGCCAGATGGATTGTATTTCCGTTTTCGCGGCCGGATTTCACAACGTGATCGCCAGCTCCGGCACTGCATTTACCGAACTCCAGGCCAGGTTGCTGGGCCGGTTCAGCAAGAACGTAGTCGTGAATTTCGATCCCGATACCGCAGGTGCGAAGGCCACGGAGCGCACTCTAAGCCTTCTGGTCGAAGAAGAATTCCAAATCAAAGTGCTGACTCTGGAAGCCGGTTTCGACCCCGATCTATTCATCCGTCGGAAGGGTAAAGACGCATACGGAGAGGTCTTGAAGCACTCGCAGCGTTATTTTGACTACCTGATCGAGCGCGCCCAGAACCAATTTCCCATTCGTAGCGCCGAAGGTAAAGTAAAGGCGTTGAACTACCTGCTGCCGCATATCCAGCGAGTGCCCAGCCGGATCGTGCGCGACGAACTGGCGCGCGAGATCTCGCAAAAACTCGGCATCGATTCCACCGTCTTGCGCCAGGAACTCAAGCACGCAGCCGCTAACCGGTCAACCGCCAGCCTCAAAGCCACGGTCGATACCCAAGTCACCGATGCCGAAAAACTCCTGATCCGCGCCTTAACCTCCGCCACCGAAATCCAAACTGCCGAAGAGCACCTGTCCGCGCGCGACGGCGCCCAAGAAGAGTTCGATCCCGCTCGCCAAGCGCATTTCGTGCTCAAGAGCGAACGCCTGTACACAGGATTAGCCACGGAATCACTGATCGAAACCTTGCTAGGCTCGCAGTCGGCGGATGTCATGGAATTACCGCTGCCTGACTCGGATCGGAATCTGCTCGCGGCGATCCTGATGAAAGAAGACGAGGAACTTACCGCCGAACGCTTGGAAGGCGCCGTGCGAGCCCTGCGGCGCATCCAGTTCAAACGCCAAATGGAACAAGTTCAACGCGAGTTGCAAGCCGCGAAAAAGCACGAACCGGAAAGGTTGCGATTCTTGCTACGGGAAAAAGACCGGCTGAAGAGAGCCCTCATGGACCCATGCCTGTCCGATCAAGATGCGATCCAAAGGCCTGAGACTGAGAACCGAGAACCAGGGACTGTCAACCGGGTTTTATGATCCGGTTTGTGCTCGGGAAACCCGACCAGGACCTTGAAACTAAATGGGCTGTTTGACCATCTAAGTTATTAACGGTGGAGCAGATAGGCGGCGGACTGTTCAGGATTGGAAAATTCATACCCGGCCAAGCCTGCTTCTTATGCTATACTTTGTAGGTTTGTGTCGGCGCTAATCCCGCCACTTCACGTTCCCACCGCTATAAACGACGTTTCGACGTCCTCCCATGGGACGATTTAAGGATAATCCGTCTTGGCTCTTGACGACAAGTACGACGACATTAAAAAGCTGATCGATACAGGCAAGGAAAAGGGATATCTTACGTACGACCAGGTAAACGATCTCATCCCGCACGATGTGCATTCTCCTGAAGACCTGGACGATCTGCTCACGACGATTGGTACGCAAGGAATCGATGTGCTGGAGGGACCAAAACTTCCCTCCTCCGCGCTCGATAAGAAGTTCGACGAAGACGAAGCTGGCGAGGACGTCGAACTCGATCTCACTCCAGGCGCTCTCGAAAAGACTAACGACCCCGTCCGCATGTATTTGCGCGAGATGGGAACTGTTCCACTGCTTACCCGCGAAGGCGAAGTTGAAATCGCCAAGCGTATTGAGCGTGGACAACTCCGCGTTCTGAAGGCGCTTTCGCGCTCTCCGATCGTCATCAATGAACTGTTGGCGATGGGCGAAGACCTCAAGAAGGGCGTCCGCTCCATCAAGGAAGTGGTGACCTTCGACGAAGAAGAAATCACCGATGAGATTCTGCAGAATCGGCTGAAAGAGTTTACCGGCAAGATCGACGATCTCGCGAAGGCCTACAAGAAGGCCAATGTGCTTTTGGAGAAATTCGCGGCGGTCTCGCAGAAGAAGCGTCCTAAGGACTATCGCCGCTATCGCATCGCGCTGGCTCGCGCCATCGTTGATGTCTCTCTGTGTGTCCGCAAGTTGGGTTTCACCAACAATGAGCGCAAGCGTCTCATCGACCGGGCTAACAAGACTGTCGACATGATGCGGTCGCTCGATCGCCAGTCCACGAATCTGGAAAAAAAAGCCGACGCGACGCGAAGTGAAGAGCAACGTAAAGAATACCGGCGGCAGTCGCGTGCTATCCGCACTGAACTGGAGAAGCTCGAAGTCGAAGCCGGAGTGTCGTTCCAGGAGCTCAAACGCACTCAGCGCGAGATCATCCAGGGCGACATGGATGCGGAGCAGGCCAAGCGCGAGCTGATCGAGGCCAACCTCCGCCTGGTAGTTTCGATTGCGAAAAAGTACACAAACCGAGGCTTGCAGTTTCTGGACCTGATTCAGGAAGGCAACATCGGCCTGATGAAGGCCGTGGACAAATTCGAATACCGGCGCGGTTATAAGTTCTCCACCTACGCCACGTGGTGGATTCGGCAGGCGATTACTCGTGCAATTGCTGATCAAGCGCGTACGATTCGCATCCCGGTCCACATGATCGAAACCATCAACAAGCTCATCCGCACCTCGCGGCAGCTGGTGCAGGAGCTGGGACGCGAGCCTACGTCGGAAGAAATTGCCAAGCGCATGGACATTCCGGTAGCTAAAGTGCGCAAGGTGCTAAAAATCGCACAGGAACCGATCTCCCTCGAAACGCCGATTGGCGAAGAGGAAGATTCGCATCTGGGCGACTTTATCGAGGATCGCGCCGTGGTTTCGCCAGCCGAGGCCGTGATCAACGTCAACTTGAAAGACCAAACCTCGCAGGTGCTGCGTACGCTAACGCCTCGCGAGGAAAAAGTCATCAAGATGCGCTTTGGTCTCGAAGACGGCAGCGAGCACACGCTGGAGGAAGTAGGCCAGTCGTTCGCAGTAACTCGCGAACGCATCCGCCAGATCGAAGCCAAGGCGCTACGCAAACTGCGCCATCCATCGCGCTCGCGGAAACTGCGGGCGTTTATGGATGGGGTAAGGGACTAGCGGACTCGTTAAGGGGGGACACTCCTGCCCACCTTTAGTGACTTGACGGCTTGCCGGGGGAGCTTGAGATCGGATGTGACTGGCCTCGTTCAGTAAGATACGAGGCCCTGTGCCCAAAGTTACAACCGCCGCGCAACCAGGAGGGTGAAGAACCCTCCTCGGGTGGAAATTTCAGATCCGTGATCGCCCGTCTCCTCGCTAGTCCGCTGGCCGTTCCACCGCGACCGGCGCTGTTTTCTTCAGTTCGCCATTCGGGATCGCGGTGGCTGTAGTCACCACGGCTGGTCGCGGCTCGGTACGGGCGGCGCGTTCATCCCACTTGCCGAAGATCATTTTCCCGGCCGTCGTCTGCAGCACCGATGTGACGGAGATGTCGATCGTCTTGCCAATCATTTTTCGGGCGTTGTCCACGACTACCATGGTGCCGTCGTCCAGATAGGCAACGCCCTGGTTGTATTCCTTGCCTTCTTTCAGGATGAAGACTTTCATGATCTCGCCGGGCAGCACGATCGGCTTCAGGGAGTTTGCCAGTTCATTGATGTTCAGGACGGCGACGCCCTGCAGTTGCGCCACTTTATTGAGATTGAAATCGTTGGTGATGATTTTTCCTTCGTAGAGCTTGGCCAATTCAATCAGCTTTAGGTCCACTTCGCGAACGGCGGGGAAATCATCTTCAACGATTTGGATTTGCACCAAAGCCATCTTCTGCAGACGTTGCAGGATGTCGAGGCCGCGGCGTCCGCGATTGCGCTTGAGCGAATCCGCGGAATCGGCAACCAGTTGCAACTCGCGCAGCACGAACTGTGGAGTCACGATGATGCCATCGAGGAAGCCGGTTTCGGCGATGTCGGCGATGCGGCCATCGATGATGACGCTGGTATCGAGAATCTTGTAACTCTTCCTGCTTTGCTTCTCTCCGCCGAAGACCCCCCCCAGCGCTGCCAGATTGAGCAGATCACCCTTGTTGGCGCCGACGATCAGTCCGACGTACGCCATCAGCAGCATCACCATGATCTGCAGGAAGCTCTGGGTAGGTCCCGAAGGAATGCTATTGCGGATGACCAGGGCGAAGAGGTAAGCGCCGAAAATGCCCAGGACGCTGCCGATCGCAGCTCCGATCAGACGCTTTAGGCTGACCAGACGCAGCCGCCACTCGAAGGTCACGATCGCAAGGCCAAGGAGCGCGCCGACTCCCGCGTCCAGCTTGGGATCGAGCCCGAAGGGCGGAATGAGGTAACAAGTAAGAGCAACGAAAACAATAAATAATAACCGAACCAATATTAAGTCCACCGATGGACCTCCTCGGAACCCACGTGCTTAAATTTCAAGTAGAGTTCCGCACCGGCCGCCCAACCGCTGAATCTATTCCGGCCAGTGATCTTAAATGCGGAGCCTATGAATGAAACAGCTATGAAATAAGGCTCCGCTCCGTCCCAGAATCAGACAGAGATATCGAAAAAATATTCCAGTGAAAGTATATACCTGCGGCGCAGCGTGCGGGATTACGCAAGTCACAATACGAGGTGATGATGCGTAGGGCCGCGACCGACGGGGCATGGCCTGCTGATAAACTCTTCGATATGAAGGCTATTGTCATCAGTCGTTTCGGCGGTCCGGAAGTAATCGAGGTCCGAACGATGCCAGAGCCGGTGGGTGGTGCCGCACAAGAGTTGGTCAGGGTTCAGGCCGGCGGGCTGAATTTCGCCGACGTCATGAGTGCGCAAGGTGGGTATCCAGGAACGCCGAAACCTCCACTTATTGCCGGGCGGGAGTTTTGCGGAGTCATGGAAAGCGAAGGGCAGCGGGTGATGGGGTACGCGCAATGGGCAGCATTCGCGGAACATATTGCTGCCCGGCCTGAATTGTTGTGGCCAGTGCCGGATCAGTGGACGGTGGAGGAGGGAGCCGCGTTCCCGGTAAATTATTTCACCGCATACTTCGCCTACTGGAAGGCGGGACTCATTGGCATGGCGCAGCCAGGGACTGGCGCGGTTCCGCGAGTTTTGATTCACGCTGTGGCGGGAGGCGTGGGAACGGCTGCCGTGCAAATCGGAAAGTTGATTGGTGTCGAAATGTACGGGACCTCTTCTTCGGACGAGAAGCTCGCGCGTGTGAAAGAACTCGGCCTGCAGCACGGCATCAATTACAGGCAGCGCGATTACGAAGAGGCAGTCAAGGATTTCACCAACGGCGAAGGCGTGGATGCGGTGTTTGAAATGCTCGGTGGCGAGCACACAGCCAAGAGTGTACGCTGCCTGCGGGATTTTGGCCGTGTGATCGTGTACGGAAGTGCGACCGGCCAAAAATCGGAGTTGGACACGCGACTGCTTTACGCCAAAAGTGCCAGCGTGCACGGATTGTGGCTAACCTATCTCTCCAGCAATCGCGAGTTGATGAACCGGGCATGGAAACAGCTTTCCGCGTGGACCTCAAAAGGCAACTTGCATCCTGTGATCGGGCACGTTTTACCGATGGAGCGTGCCGTCGAGGCGTACCGATTACTCTCGGACGGGAAGAACTTTGGAAAAGTCGTTCTGAAGATCGCGTAGGCCACAGGAATTGGATCTGCGGTACGGACCCCGATATCCTCACTGGTAAGGAACTTTTGAACAACTCAAAGCGTACTTTCTGCCCATAGGGTGAAATCGTGAGCGACCGCCCGACTTGGATGGGTTTGAATGCCAGTTCCGCGACGATTTCGAGAAGGAAGAATTTTTATGAAATTCGCGAGCATTTCCAGAGGCGCGGGGTTGCTGCTTCTCTCCGCCGCGGCTATTGCCGGTTTCGGCTCGAACGGTTCTGGCTCGAACCAACCGTCGAATCGAACCTGGATCACTAACGTCACCATCATCTCGCCGGAGAACCTCGATCACATCGAGAAGGGTAGCGTGCTGATCGAAAGCGGCCGCATCGTCAGCGTGGCGCGAAAAACAGGGACGAAGAAGCCGGCTGGCGCAACGGTGGTTGACGGAAAAGGGCAGTTTCTTATTCCGGGCTTGATCGACTCGCACGTCCACCTCGCTTCGGTTCCCGGGATGAGTTTTGACCAAACTGAAAGCAAACCGGAGGTGATCAAGGAATATTTCAAGCAACTGCCGCGTTCCTACCTGTCTTACGGATACACGACCCTTGTGGATTTGGCCGTGGTCGATCCGAAAGCATTGGAAGACTTCAGACATGCCCCGCTGCATCCGGATTTGTATGACTGTGGTGAATCTTTGCCTTTTGCGAATGGCTATCCAATGTCGTTTTTGCCGCCCGCAAACCGTTTCAAGATCTTTCCGAATTTTATATACGATGCTAAGCAAGCCTCCAGTATTCCGTCCGAATACAAGCCGGAAGATCACACGCCCACCGCGGCAGTAGCTCGAGTCAAAACGTCCGGCGGCATTTGTGTCAAGACTTACTTCGAGCGCGGCTTTGCACGCGACAGGAACTTGCCGGTGATGAGCCCTGATGTCTTAGTGGACATTCGCAAGGCTGCGACTCAAGACGGTCTGGTGCTCATGATGCATGCCAACTCTTTCGAAGCTCAAAAATTCGCAGCCCAAGGGAACGTTGACGTTATCGCGCATGGAATGTGGAACTGGGGAGATCTCGACACCGAGACGGAACTGCCTGCCGAGATCAAGAATCTACTCGATCAAATCGTGAATAAGAAAATTGGCTACCAGCCCACGATCCAGGTCATGCAGGGCCTGCGTGCATATTTTGATCCCGAATATCTAAAGATGGATTCCATCCCCAAGATCATTCCGAAGGAAATGCTGGAATGGTT
>Ga0210390_10001726_pt1 | contig 20261 bp, 14 predicted proteins | sample IncBWH11OmetaG_FD_161050 | JGI IMG/M metagenome (GOLD analysis project Ga0210390, IMG submission 161050) | Forest soil microbial communities from Barre Woods Harvard Forest LTER site, Petersham, Massachusetts, United States - Inc-BW-H-11-O ... | reverse complement strand
CTACGCCGATGCGGCCCTAGCGACCATCGAGAGCGGCCGTTTCGATCGCATGCTTTTTGACATCGAACCGACGGCGCTGGGCGGCACGTACATCACCAAGGGGTTGTCCGATCGGTGGTTGGAGCTGTGCCGCAATCGGTTTGCCCGCGGTCGAGGCATCAATACCTTCAACCGAGCGTCCATGGTCGTGGCCTTGGTGACTGCCGGGTATACGGACGAGGCGCAGGCGGCTTGCGACGACCTGCTGGCGGCCGCGGACGCCACCGACAATCCTGGCGCACGCTCTTTCGCGTCGTTCGCGTACGGATACGCGTGGCGCTCCGACCGTCCGCATGCCGCTTACGAAGCGCTGCGCCGGGGCCTGGAAATCGCTGAAGGCAGCGACAACACAATGGTCGAGTTGTACATCGCAGTGACCTTGTCAGGACTCGCCGCCACCCAGGGCGCTCCCGCGGACATCCTCGATTCCTTGACCCTGGCCATCCGCACCTTTTACGCCTCCGGCAGCTTCTCCCAGATGGTTACCCCACTAGTCGTCCTCGCCGCACACTTCGACCGGATTGGACAGTACGAGGCCGCCGCGACGATCGTCGGTTTCGCCGCTACCTCGTTCGCACTGGCCGTCGTTCCGGAGATCACCACCACGATCGCGCATCTTCGAGAAGTGCTCGGCGACAACATCTATGAGTCACTGGCCCACAACGGCGAAAAGATGACGAACGCGAATGTCGCCCAATATGCACTTGAGCAGATCGAGCAAGCACGGGCGAAACTTCTGCCCGGCCGAAAAGACGCATAAGCCCCCGACACGCCGCGCGTGCGGGGGCCTTTGCGTCTTTCGCGCTAGTCGGCTTCGGCCAGCCGCTGCTTGAGCGCCTCGAACTCGTCCTTGACGCCGGTCGGCAGTTTCTCGCCGACGAATTCGAACCACTCCTCGATCAGTGGCAGTTCCTTGCGCCATTCGCCCGCGTCGACCACGAGCGCTTTCTCCACATCGGCGGCGTCGACGTCCAGCCCGTCCAAATCGAGATCGCCGGCGGAAGGGACGATGCCAATCGGGGTTTCGTGGCCGCTGCCCTGGTGCTCGATGCGGTCGACGATCCACTTCAGCACCCGGCTGTTCTCGCCGAAGCCCGGCCACAGGAACTTGCCACCTTCACCGCGGCGGAACCAGTTGACGAAGAACACCTTCGGCAGCTTGGACTCGTCGGAGTTCTTGCCCAGATCGAGCCAGTGCTGGAAGTAGTCGGCGACGTGGTAGCCCAGGAACGGCAGCATGGCCATCGGGTCGCGGCGCACGGTGCCGACCTTGCCCTCGGCGGCGGCGGTCTGCTCGCTGCCCATGGTGGCGCCCATGAACACGCCGTGCTGCCAGTCGCGGGCCTCGGTCACCAGCGGCACCGTGGTCTTGCGGCGGGCACCGAACAGGATGCCGGAGATGGGAACGCCCTGCGGGTCGTCCCACTCGGGAGCCAGGGTTGGGCACTGCGACATCGGCGTGCAGTACCGCGAATTCGGATGTGCGGCTTTGGTTTCCGTTTCGCGAAGGTCCCAGTCGTTGCCCTTCCAGTCGATCAGGTGATCGGGCTCGCCTTCCAGACCCTCCCACCACACGTCGTCGTCGTCAGTCAGCGCGACGTTGGTGAAGACGGTGTTGCCCTTGGCGATGGTGCGCATCGCGTTCGGGTTGGACTTCCAGTTGGTGCCCGGCGCAACCCCGAAGAAACCGAACTCGGGATTAACGGCGTAGAGCCGGCCGTCCTTTCCGAACCGCATCCAGGCGATGTCGTCGCCGAGCGTTTCGGCGCGCCAGCCCGGAATGGTCGGCTGCAGCATTGCCAGGTTCGTTTTGCCGCATGCCGACGGGAATGCCGCGGCGAAGTAGTAAGCCTTGTTCTCGGGGGAAATCAGCTTGAGGATCAGCATGTGCTCGGCCAGCCAGCCCTCGTCGTGAGCCATGGCCGAAGCGATTCGCAGCGAATAGCACTTCTTGCCCAATAGCGCGTTGCCGCCGTAACCCGAACCGTAGCTCCAGATTTCGCGGGTTTCCGGGAAGTGGGTGATGTACTTGGTGTCGTTGCACGGCCATGGGACGTCTTTTTGCCCGTCCTCCAGCGGAGCGCCGACGGAGTGCAATGCCTTGACGAAGAACCCGTCGTCGCCGATCTTCTCCAATGCCGCCTTGCCCATGCGGGTCATGGTGCGCATCGACACGACCACGTATTCGGAGTCGGTGATCTCCACGCCCAGCTTGGGGTCGTCGGCACCGAGCGGGCCCATGCAGAACGGCACCACCCACATGGTGCGACCCCGCATGCAACCGCGGTACAGGTCGGTCATGGTCGAGCGCATCTCGGCCGGGTCCATCCAGTTGTTGGTCGGACCGGCGTCAATCTCGCGCTCGGAACAGATGTAGGTCCGCGATTCGACGCGCGCGACGTCAGAGGGGTCCGACAACGCCAGGTAGGAGTTGGGTTGCTTCTCCGGGTTCAGCGGCTTGAAGGTGCCCGCCTCCACCAGCTGGTCGCAGACCCGCCGCCACTCTTCCTCGGAACCGTCAGCGAAGACCACCCGATCCGGCTGGGTGAGCTCGGCGACCTCCTCCACCCAGGACAGCAGGCCCTGGTGATTCGTCGGCGCGGTATCCAGACCGGGAATGGTCGCTGAAGTCATCGAAATCTCCTGCACTCATCTGCGTAGGCGGCTGCTCTAAGGCTCAGAGCGGACCATTTCGCCCGTGCGGCTTTGCGGTGGCCCTTTGTACAGGTTATCGCGGGAAATATCGGCAGGGCAGGTCGGGACAGTATCGGATCACTCACAAGAACGATTCAGAAGACGTTATCGGCGGTATTCGGCGACGCGGTTTCGTCAATTTCATCGTTGCCGGCAGCTGCCGGGGTGTCATCGGCCTCGATCGGGGATTCGGAGTCGCCGGTCGGCGCATCCGAGCCCGCGGTCTGGCTGACGGCGTCGTCGGGCACCGCGGGTTCGCCGAGTTCGGCCCGCACCGCTTCCAGCGCAGCCTGCAGCGTCGGCATCTCCCGGCCGCGCAGCGCGGCGGCGCGCGCCCCGACGACGGCGTGCTCGCGCAGTTCGGTGTCGATGACCCCGACCTGCTCGGTGACCCGCGCGCTTTCGACCTCGTCTTGCTCGCCCAAGGCCGCGGCCAGCGACGACTCGACGCCCAGCACCCGGGTCGCGACCAGCTGCTCGAGTGCCGAGCGCAGCTGTGCGGTCGCTTCGCCGGCCCAACGGTCCAGCAATGCGCGATCGCGCAGCAGGCCGCGGGTGCCGACGACCCAGACGGTCAGCGCAAGCCCGATCGCGGCGCACGCGACGGCTCCAGCGACGGTGAGTCCCGGCGTCAGGTCGGCCAGCAGTCGGCTCAGCGTCAACGCCACACCCAACCCGAAACCGGCGCCCACCAGCATCATCAGCCGGGTCTCCAGCCGTCGCGACTTCAGCTGCGGGGCCGGCATCTCGATCTTGGGCAGGGCAGCGGGTGCCGGCGGGTCGGCCGCCAGCCCCAGGCTTTTCGCGACGTCGGCCAAATGTGTGGTGGTCCCCTCGTCCACCTCGGCGACCACCTCGTCGATGCGGCCCCGCGTGTAGGACTCGAACACCGGCAGTTGGCGCCGGGTCAGACCCGCCGCGTCCTCCTGCAGCTCGGAGCGCACCGAGGCGCAGCGGTTGCGGGCGAAGTACGACAGCTGCACCCGGGCCTGCTGGGCCTGGCTGCGCAGCGCGATCGTGCGCTCGGACTTCGACAGCCGTCGCTCCCGCAGGATTCCGCTGCGCTGCTCACGTAATGCCTCGACCCGCGCTCGCCGGCCCGCGCCGTCGGCGTCCCTGTCGTAGCGGTCGGCGACGTTCTGCAACCGGGATTCCCACGCCCGCAACCTGTTTCGTCGCGCAAGATCGGTGTCGGCGAGCTGTTCGCGTACCGCGGCGACGAGGTCGTCGACTTGTGGATCGCCGCGGTCGGGCAGGGCAGCCACGCCTGTCCAGGGCACGTCGCGGTAGCGCGGCGCGTGCGCCGACAGCGCTTCGCGGTCGGCGGCCAGGACATCGGCCCAGGCGCGATGCACGTCGATTTTCGACACCGCACCGATCACCGCGTCGGTATCTGCGGCCGCCGCGTCGAGAAGCGCACAGTCCGATTCGGTCAGCACGGCCGCCGCCGAGACGACGAACACCACCGCCGTCGGCGCCTCGCCGGCCGCCAGATCGGTCGACTCGATGAACGTGTGCTCGGGCAACCGTTCGCTCAGTGCCGCGACGACACCGCTGACCCCGGCCAGCCAAGGACCGGTCACCAGGACCACGTCGCGGCGCAGAGTGGTCGGCGCACCCAGGCGCGGCCCGATAGCCGCCACCATTGCATCTACCGGGTCGTCTGCGTCTTCTGCGGCGAATGCGCCGCTGCCTGCCTGGTCGGTCACGTTGAATCCCCGACCTTCGACCATAGCCGCAGCGAACCCCTGACGATGTCGGCGCCACACGCCCGGTGCAAGCCCGACACCGGTCCATGTTTGTAGCGCTGCCAGCCCACGGCGCGGCGCAAGTAGGCCGCGGCGCTGTCGCAACGATCAACGTTCAGGCCGGCCGCCTCGACGACGTCGACGGCGGCTGCCATCCGGGCGACAACCGTGTCGTCGCAAGACAGGAACTCGGCGATGCGCCGGTCGCTGACGGCCAGCGTCTCCAATTCGGCGACGGCGTCCAGCACGCGGCGATAGTGCACCTGCGCGCCGACCGAGCCGATCGCGTTGACCACGTCGTCGATGCAGCTCAGGCCCCGCAACGTGGCGCGGGTCTGGTCCCGGGTCGCGCCGCGACGGATCGCGGCCACGGCCTGCTCAACGCCGAACACGTCGAGGGCGTCGAGCAACTCTGGCGCCACCGGGCGCCCGGCGGGCCGGGTGGCCAGCACCTGCAGCGCCGCCCACAACGTGTCGTCCAGCAGATCGTCGAGGGCGGCAACCGCAAGCAACCCCACCACCGGCTGGATCGGCAGACCGGTGTGCGCGGCCAGCCGTGCGCAGCGGGTTCTCGCCGCGCCGGTCGGCCCGTGCGGGTGCACCCCCGATTCGGTGGTGGCGATCAGATCCGCCTTGTTCAGCACCGCCACGACCGGCCGGGCGGCCGCCCTGATCGCGTCGCGATCCTCGGGTTTGACCACCTCAGCGATGACGTAGACGTCGACGTCGGCTTCCGCTGACTCGGTGCAGGTCACCGCGATCGTTCCCCGCACGTCCGCAATGCGCGCCAGTGCCTGCGCGAGAGTGCTGCGGCCTACACCCCGACGTCCGGATACGGCCACCCGCAGCGGCGCGGCCAGCCGATCGGCGATCGCAGCGCAACGCGAGTCAGCCACCTCGGTGGCAAATCGCTTCAGCTCATCGACGAAAATCTGATGCCCCTGTTCGATCACGTGTTTCGCCAGCGTCGTATCTCCAGCACCGCCCCATTGTCACCGAGGGGTGCGTGGTGGCGGCCCGGGTCTGTCGCTCGAATGGTGACATCTGCGCCGCTCGGATGCGAGCCACTCGCTACCAGCCGAAGGCAACTGTTGGGTATCAATCTGTGCCGCGGGAGGCAACATCATCGGTTCATGGGTAACGATGAACGGATGCGTGCGCAGCCCCCGGTGCAAGCGGCCACACCGCCGACACCGCCAGAAACCCTGCCCGCGGCGCGCACTGCCGGCGGGTATCGCCGGACCACCAGCTTCCGGACCCGGCGTTCGGCGTTGTCGGCGGCCCAGCAGCGGACCTGGGAGCGGTTGTGGCCCGAACTCGGGATGATGGCGGCGCCGCAGCAGAGCCCCGATGCGCCCGACGAGCCGCTGGACACTCGCGCCTGGTTCGGCCGTGATGCACCGCTCGTCCTCGAAATTGGCTGCGGCACAGGGACTTCTACGCTTGCAATGGCGCAACTAGAGCCAGAAGTCGACGTCATCGCCGTCGAGGTCTACCGGCGCGGGCTGGCACAGCTGCTCAGCGCCATGGATCGGGAAAACGTCACCAATATCCGGTTGATCCGCGGGGATGCCGTCGACGTGCTGGAAAACCTGATCACTCCGGGCTCGCTGAGCGGAGTCCGGGTGTTCTTTCCCGATCCATGGCCCAAGGCGCGGCACCACAAACGCCGGCTGCTCCAGCCCGCGACGGTTGCCCTGATCGCCGACCGGCTGCGTTTCGGAGGTGTGCTGCACGCCGCCACCGACCATCCGGGCTACGCCGAGCAGATCGCCGAGGTCGGTGACGCCGAACCCCGCCTGGCGCGGGTCGCGCCGGGCAGAAGCGAACTGGCGATCTCGGTCGTCCGCCCGTCTACTAAATACGAGGACAAGGCGCAGCATGCCGGCAGCGCCGTCACCGAATTGGTCTGGGAAAGACGCTAACCATGAGCCTGACCGAAGAAACAACAACCGAACCGGCGCCGCCGCCGGGCGAAGCTATCGCCGGTGTCGGACCAGCCGTTCACCGCGTGCTGCTGGTGTGGGACGCGCCGAACCTGGACATGGGCCTGGGCTCCATCCTGGGCCGCAGGCCCACCGCACTGGAACGCCCCCGCTTCGACGCGCTCGGCCGCTGGTTACTCGCCCGCACCGCCGAGGTCGCGGCCAAGAGGCAGAACGACCAGGAAATCGCGGCCGAGCCCGAAGCCACCGTGTTCACCAACATCGCGCCGGGCAGCGCCGACGTGGTCAGGCCGTGGGTGGATGCGCTGCGTAATGTGGGGTTCGCTGTCTTCGCCAAGCCGAAACTCGACGAAGACAGCGATGTCGACAGCGACATGCTGGACCACATCGCTCAGCGTCGAGCCGAGGGTCTGGCGGCGCTGGTGGTGGCATCGGCCGATGGCCAGGCTTTCCGCCAACCACTTGAGGAAATCTCGCGCGACGGGGTACCCGTCCAGGTGCTTGGATTTCGCGAACATGCCAGTTGGGCGCTAGCGTCGGATACCTTGGAGTTTGTCGACCTGGAGGACATCGCGGGTGTTTTCCGGGAGCCGCTGCCGAGAATCGGCCTCGATTCGCTGCCTGAGAAGGGGGCGTGGCTGCAACCGTTCCGGCCGTTGTCTTCGTTGCTGACCTCGCGCGTCTGACAACTCAAAACCAATGCGCGGGTCGCCGCAGATCCAGTAAGGAGCTTACGTGTTCGCCTGGTGGGGTCGAACTGTGTACCGCTACCGGTTCATCGTAATCGGCGTCATGGTGGCGCTGTGCCTCGGCGCAGGCATCTTCGGGATCAGCCTCGGCAAGCACGTCACGCAGAGTGGTTTCTTCGACGACAGCAGCCAATCGGTCAAAGCGTCGGTGCTCGGCGACGACACCTATGGCCGCGACCGGACCAGCCACATCGTGGCTACGTTCACCGCACCGCAGGGCAAGACCGTCGACGACCCGGCCTGGCAGAAGCAGATCAAGGGCCAACTCGACAAATTCAAAGCCGACCACCCCGACCAGGTACTCGGCTGGGTGGGCTACCTCGCGGCCCCGAATTCCACCGACCCGGTGGTCAAGGGAATGGCGACCGAGGACAAGAAGCACACCTTCGTGTCCATCCCGCTCAAGGGCGACAGCGACGACTCAATTCTCAATAACTACAAGGCCGTCGCACCCGACCTGCAGAAACTCGAGGGCGGCAACGTCGAAGTCGCCGGCCTCGAACCCGTGGCCAACGGCTTGACCGGGACTATCGAAACCGACCAACGACGCATGGAAGTTCTGGCGCTGCCGCTGGTGGCGGTGGTGTTGTTCCTCGTCTTCGGTGGGGTGATCGCCGCCTGCCTGCCGGTGATGGTCGGCGGCCTGGCCATTGCCGGCGCGCTGGGCATCATGCGATTCATCGCGATGTTCAGTCCGGTGAACTTCTTCGCCCAACCTGTGGTGACCATGATCGGCCTCGGTATCGCGGTCGACTACGGGCTGTTCGTGGTGAGCCGGTTTCGGGAGGAGATCGCCGAGGGCTACGACAGCGAGGTCGCGGTTCGCCGCACGATGATGACGGCCGGACGCACCGTGACCTTCTCGGCGGTGCTGATCGCGGTGTCCGGGGCAAGCATGCTGGTGTTCCCGCAAGGCTTCCTGAAGTCGCTGACCTACGCCGTCATCGCGGCGGTCATGCTGTCGGCGATCTTGTCGATCACCATCCTGCCGGCGGTGCTGGGAATTCTCGGCCACCACGTCGACGCGCTGGGCGTGCGGACCCTGTTGCGGGTGCCGTTCTTGGCCAATTGGAAGCCGTCGCGGGTCTACCTGAACTGGCTCGCCGGGCTGCTGCAGAAGACCAAGACCCGCGAAGAGGTCGAGCAGGAATTCTGGGGCAAGCTCGTCAACCGGGTGATGAAGCGCCCGCTGCTGTTCGCCATCCCGATCGTGGTGGCGATGATCCTGCTGATCATTCCGCTGGGCAACCTGAAACTCGGCGGCTTCAGCGAGAAGTACCTGCCACCGAGCAACCCCGTGCGACAGGCACAGGAGCATTTCGACAAGCTGTTCCCCAGTTACCGCACCCAGCAGCTCACGGTGGTGATCGAAAGCGATAACCATAAGAAGGTCACCGACCAGCAGGTCGCCGAAATCCGCAACGATCTCGGCTCTGTCACCGGGTTCACCGACAAAAGCTGGCAGGAACGACCCTGCCCGGCAATCGCGGGCAACCCCTGCGTGGCCGGACCGAACGGCACCACCCACCCCAAGGACGACTCGGTCCGGGTGATCCAAAACGGGTTGGTGAATGCGAATGACTCGGCCAAGAAGATCAACGAATTGCGGGCCATCACCGCACCCAAGGGTCTGACCGTTCTGGTCGGCGGCACCCCCGCGCTCGAGCAGGACGCCATCCACGGCATTTTCAGCAAGCTGCCGCTGATGTTGGTCATCCTGTTGACCACCACAACGTTGTTGATGTTCCTGGCGTTCGGATCCCTGGTGCTGCCGATCAAAGCGACGGTGATGAGCGCACTGACGCTGGGATCGACGATGGGCATCTTGACGTGGATCTTCGTCGACGGTCACTTCGCCAAGCTGCTCAATTTCACGCCGACGCCGCTGACCGCGCCGGTGATCGGTCTGATCATCGCCGTCGTCTTCGGTCTGTCGACCGACTACGAGGTGTTCCTGGTGTCCCGGATGGTCGAGGCGCGGGCCCGCGGGATGTCGACCGCCGAGGCCATCCGGATCGGCACCGCGGCCACCGGTCGCATCATCACCGCGGCGGCGACCGTCCTTGCCGTCGTCGCCGGCTCGTTCATCTTCTCCGACCTGGTGATGATGAAGTATCTGGCGTTCGGGTTGATGGCGGCATTGCTGTTGGACGCCACGGTCATCCGGATGTTCTTGGTGCCGTCGGTGATGAAGCTGCTCGGCGACGACTGCTGGTGGGCACCGATGTGGATGAAACGCCTACAGAACCGCATCGGGCTGGGCGAGATCCACCTACCCGATGAGCGCAAGAAGCCGGTCCCGCGGGCCCGCGCCGAGCGGCCGGCGGTCGCCGCACGGCCCGCCGTCGCCGCGAACCCGTGGCCACCGCACGACCCCACCCACCCCGGCGCGGAGGTTCCGCCCGTTCCCCAAAGGGCAGCCAAACCAGCGGGGCCCGCCCCTCGGCCGGAATTCCGGACGCCGGCTCAGGACACGCCCTCGGCCGCAGGCACCACGAAGATGCGCGCCGCTGGCCGCCCGGAGCCCAAAGAGCCGCCGACGACGCGCTTCTCGGCCCAGCCGAACCCTGCGCCGTCGCCCGCCCCCGGGCGCCCGCCGACTCCCGGCACCCCACCGCCCCGCGGCGAAGAACGCGAAATAGAGTCCTGGCTCAGCGAATTGCGGGGGCCGCAGCCGAACGACCGCCCCGCCGATCCACGCGGACCGCATCCGACTCCGCCGCCGTCGAAACCGTCTGCCGACCAAACCCGCGCGATGCCGATTCCGACGGAACACCCTGCGGGACAACGGCCTGACGCTGAGGACGATGCGACCACCGCCATCCCGACGCCCCCGCGGGACGAGAAAGACCCGGACGTCGCCACGCAGAAACTGAACGCCCACGGAAAAGACGCCGAGGGCCGCGATCGGACGCGTCAGCGCCGCGGCGGCGGGCTCAGCGCGCAGGATTTGCTGCGCCGAGAAGGCCGCATCTAGTCGTAGGATTTGCTTTCCGGCTCAGGCACATCCGGTTCGGCGTGGAGGATGGGCGCTTCTGGATCTTCGGCTTCCTTGGCCGCGGCGGACGGATCCTTGGCTAGCAGCACCTGAAACGCGTTGTTGAAGAAGGCGACGGTCGGGACGGCCAGCAGCGCGCCGACGATTCCGAAGAGCACACCGCCCGTCGAGATCGCCACCACCACTGCTAACGGATGTATCGACACCGCGCGGCCCATCACCAACGGCTGCAGGATGTGCGCCTCGAGCTGGTTCACGCCGATGATGACCCCGAGCGTGATCAGCGCGTAGACAAAACCCTTCGCCAGCAGCGCGACCACCACCGCGAGAAAACCGCTGATGACGGCACCGACCAGCGGGATGGCGGCACCGAGAAACACCAGCGAGGCCAGCGGCAGAGCCAGTGGCACGCTCATGATCGCCAAACCGGTGCCGACTCCGGCCGCGTCGACCAACGCCACCAGGAAGGTGGCCCGTACATAGCCGATCAGCGACCCGTATCCGGCATTGCCCGCCGCGCGTACCCGGTCTCGGACGTGGGCAGGGAAGATCTTGGTGACGTAGGCCCAGATATTGCGCCCGCCGTAGAGGAAGAAGATCAGCGTGAAGAACATCAGCAGTGCCGCAGTGAGGATTTCGGTGACGGTGGCCGCTGTCGACAAGGCGCCGCTGGTCAACTTCGCCTGATTGTTCTGCAGCGCCTGGATCGCCGCGTTGCCGGCGTTGTCGATCTGCTGACGGCTCAGGTGCAGCGGCCCTTCGATCAGCCATTTCTTGGCGGAGTCAATGCTGCGGGTGACCTGATTGACCAAGTCCGGCAAACCGACGACGAACTGGCTGATGACGAATGTCAAGATGCCGCCCAGGACCGCGAAGCCGGCCAGTATGACCAGGGCGACGGCGCCGCCGCGGGGCGCGCCGCGGCGGTCCAGCCAATCCACCGCCGGAACCAGCAGTGCGCTCACCATCAACGCCAGCAACAGCGGGACAACGATGATTTCCAAGCGTGCAATAACCCACAGCAACGCGACCAGCGCCGCCAGGATGACCAACAACCGCCAGGACCAGGCGGCCGCCTTCCGAACGATGGGTTCTACCGAGTCCTCGTGGTTGGCGTCGGTCTTCGACGGCATATGGTCAAGCCTAACGGCCGAGGCCAAGGTCACCGTTCGCAAACACAGTGCGGACACCCGTGCCGCGCACCGGTTACAGTGCGACCTGCGCGGCTACGCTGATGAATGTGTCTCGCGACGCGCCGGCCACAACCGTGGACGGCCAACACGAAGAACGTGCCCGCGGCAAGTACTGGTGGGTGCGCTGGGCCCTTCTGGGCGTCGTTGCGATCGTGCTCGCGGTCGAAGTGGCCCTGGTGTGGGACCAGCTGGCCAAGGCCGCCAAGAGCCTGTACTCAGCGAAGTGGTACTGGCTGCTGGCCTCGGCCCTGGCCGCCGTCGTCTTGATGCACAGCTTCGCTGAGGTGCAACGGACCCTGCTGGCATCGGCCGGGGTACGCGTCAAAGAGCTGCGCTCGGAAGCCGCCTATTACGCGGCCAACGCGTTGAGTACCACGCTGCCCGGCGGTCCGGTGCTCGCAGCGACGTTTTTGCTTCGGCAGCAACGGGTTTGGGGTGCATCGACGTTGGTGGCGTCGTGGCAGCTGGTGATGTCGGGTGTGCTGCAAGCGGCTGGGCTGGCACTGCTCGGTCTGGGCGGCGCGTTCTTTCTGGGCGCGAAGAACAACCCGTTCTCGCTGTTGTTTACCCTGGGCGGCTTCGTCGTGTTGTTGCTGCTGGCCCAGGCGGTGGCGTCGCGCCCGGAACTGATCGACGGGATCGGGTGCCGGATGTTGTCGTGGGTCAACTCGGTTCGTAGCAGGCCGGCCGACACCGGCCTGGCGAAGTGGCGCGAGATGCTCGCCCAGCTGGAATCGGTCAGCCTGCGCCGCCGCGATTTGGCGGCCGCGTTCAGCTGGTCGCTGGTGAACCGCTTCGCCGACGTCGCCTGCCTCGGCTTCGCCGCTTACGCGGCCGGTTATCACGCATCGATAGGCGGGTTGACGGTCGCCTGCGCGGCTGCGCGCGCGGTCGGCACGATACCGCTGATGCCCGGCGGTCTACTGGTCGTTGAGGCGGTGCTGGTGCCAGGTTTGGTGTCCAGTGGCATGCCGTTGTCCGGCGCCATCTCGACGATGTTGATCTACCGGTTGATCAGCTGGTTGTTGCTCGCCGCGGTCGGCTGGGTGGTGTTTTTCTTCATGTTCCGCACCGAGAACCAGATCGACCCGGACGACGCCGATATCGAAACCGTCGACCCCAGGAGCGACATCGCATCGGCCGCCGAGCCCGCCGCGGTGGAGCTGCCCGCAGATGCGCTACAAGGCCCGGTACCGCCGCCGGATCCGGCCGCCGAGCCCCTGCCCAAAACCAGGCCGGCGACTACCTGACGGCGCTCAGCCCCGGCATCGTCGCGGCACCAGGTACAGACGGCGCCACAGCCGGAACACCGGCCGGAGGCATCGCGCCCTGGGCGCCGTTGAGGGCCTGCGCCGCGGCACCCGGAAGGCCCCCGGGCAGCCCGCCCGGCAGTCCGCCCTGCGCGTTCTGCATTAGGCCGAGCACCTGGGGAAGGCTGATCGGCAACTTGCACCTGGTGGACAGTCCCGCGAGCGGCATCGCGATCGTCTGCAGATCACTGGCCGCCTTGGGGTTGGCGTCGAAGTAGCTCTTCATCGAGTTGACCGAGTCCGGTCCGGCCGGTTGCTGCAAGACGGTGGTCATCGCCTGGTTGGTCTCCGGATGCCCGTCCAGATAGTCGCCGGCCGACCTGGCGACGTTGCCGATCGCTCTGGCCATCTCACTGGCAGCACAGGGATCGGACGCACCGACCGCCGACGGCGCAGACAACAGCACCACCGCGGTGGCACCGCCGACGGCGGTCGCGGTCAGCACGCCGAACAGGCGTCGGCGCAATGTCGCAGTACTCCCAGTCAGGGAAGTCATAGCTGGCTCCTCATGGCTTGCCGGTAGGGGCTTGCGAATCTGGGTCGGCCTCGCACACAGCTCTGGTCGTCGAGTTGTGATACCGAACCGCGAACGTCCACCGGCCATCCTGCCATCCGCTCCGTCGGTGCGGCCAATTCAGCCGACCAGAAATTGCTCACACCCGACATCGTTGTGGAGTCGTTGCAGCTCAGCGGCGTTAGCACATAGCTTGCTGGGGTAGGCTTTCCTGCACGCAACGCTAATGCGGGGAGACCGAAATCCAGCACTTCATGATGCGCCTAAGCAGCAACCTGCGCAGATTTCGCTGGCTGGTCTTCACAGGTTGGTTCCTCGCGCTGATACCGGCGGTCTACCTGACGGTGACTCAGTCTGGTCACCTGACCGGCGGCGGTTTCGAGGTACCCGGATCCCAGTCACTGCGCGTGCACGACGAACTCGAAGCGCATTACCCCGACCAGGGCACGTCACCGTTGGCGCTAGTGGCGGCGCCGCGGGCGGATGCCAGCTACGAAGACATGAACGCCGCCGCGACCTTTCTGCAGCAAGTCGCCGGCCAAGTCTCCGAGGTGGCGGTGGTGAAGAATTCGGCCCAACCCGCGCCGGAGCCCGACCGGCCGTACGTGGTGTCGTTGCGGCTGGATTCCTCCAACAACAGCAGCGCCAGCGACGCCGCCAAGAAGTTGCGGGCAAAGATCGGTGTCCAGGGGGATCGGCCGGGCCAGATGGAAAACGGCCGGGTCCGGCTGTACGTCATCGGCCAGGGCGCACTCAGCACAGCCGCGGCGGCCAACACCAAACACGACATCGCCGCGGCGGAACGCTGGAACCTTCCGATCATCCTGATTGTGTTGCTGGCGGTGTTCGGTTCGCTTGCGGCAGCCGCGATCCCGCTGGCACTGGGCATCTGCACCGTCGCCATCACCATGGGACTGGTCTATCTGCTGTCGGCCTACACCACGATGTCGGTTTTCGTCACCTCGACGGTGTCGATGTTCGGCATCGCGCTGGCGGTCGACTATTCGCTGTTCATCCTGATGCGTTTCCGCGAGGAACTGCGTGCCGGACGCCAACCCCAGGAGGCCGTCGACGCGGCGATGGCGACATCCGGTCTGGCCGTGGTGCTGTCCGGGATGACGGTGGTGGCCTCGCTCACCGGCATCTACTTGATCGACACCCCGGCGCTGGCGTCGATGGCCACCGGCGCGATCCTCGCTGTCGCGGTCGCGATGCTGACGTCGACGACCATGACACCGGCGGTGCTGGCAACCTTCGGCCGGTCAGCCGCCAAGCGATCCGCGGCGCTGCACTGGTCGCGGCGACCCGAAACGACCCAGTCGCGGTTCTGGAGTCGTTGGATCGGCGGGGTGATGCGCCGGCCGTGGCTGTCGGCGGTGGCGGCATCGGCCGTCCTTCTTCTCATGGCGGTGCCGGCACTGTCGATGGTGCTGGGCAACAGCCTGCTTCGGCAGTTCGACTCGTCACACGAGATTCGCGCCGGGGTGTCCGCGGCGGCCGAGGCGCTGGGGCCCGGCGCGCTGGGTCCGGTGCAGGTGCTGGTGACCTTCCCCAACGGCGACGCCTCCTCGCCCGCGCACACTCAGACCCTGGCGGCGATCCAGCAGAAAATGGCGCAGGCGCCCGACATGACCACGGTGGCCTCGCCGGTGTTCGCCGACAACAACACCAGCGCCATCTTGTCCGGGGTGCTGTCGGTGGATCCCGAGGACCTCGGCGCGCGCAGCAGTATCGCCTGGATGCGGGCCCACCTACCCGAGGCGGCGGCGGACGGCTCGGCGCAGGTGAACGTCGGCGGGCCGACCGCGCTGATCAAGGACTTCGACGACCAGGTGTCCCGGACCCAGCCGCTGGTCTTGGTTTTCGTCGCCCTGATCGCCTTCGTGATGTTGCTGATCTCGATTCAGTCGGTTTTCCTGGCATTCAAGGGCGTGCTGATGACGGTGCTGTCGGTGGCCGCGGCATACGGCAGTTTGGTGATGGTCTTCCAGTGGGGCTGGCTGGAAAAGCTCGGATTCGCCCCGATCACCTCCATCGACAGCACCGTGCCGCCGCTGGTGCTGGCGATGACGTTCGGCCTGTCGATGGACTACGAGATCTTCTTGCTGACCCGAATCCGGGAACGGTTCCTGCAGACCGGTCACACCCACGACGCCGTGGCCTACGGCGTCAGCACCAGCGCGCGCACTATCACCAGCGCCGCGCTGATCATGATCGCGGTGTTCATCGGTTTCGCGTTCGCCGGTATGCCGCTGGTGGCCGAAATTGGGGTCGCTTGCGCCGTCGCGATCGCGGTGGACGCCACCGTGGTGCGGTTGGTGATGGTGCCCGCCCTGATGGCGATGTTCGCCCATTGGAACTGGTGGCTGCCGGGATGGCTGGAACGCATCCTGCCGTCGGTTGACTTCGAAAAGCCGCTGCCCACAGTCGATCTCGGCAACATCCTGATGATCCCCGAGGACATCTCGGTGCCGGTCGTGCCCAGTGCAGACCTGCGGATCGTGCTGAAATCCGCGGCCAGGCTCAAGCACTTGGTGCCGGACGCGATTACCGTGGCCGACCCGCTGGCCTTCACCGGCTGCGGGCGTATCGGCGAACTGCGCGAACACGTCCGGGGCGGAGATGACCCCGCCACGCACCAGTTGGCTATGGCCGGAGCGGCTCCCGGCAGCAACGGTCATTCGAAGACCAAGAAGCTCGCCGGCGGCCTGTCGCACCGCAACGGCGTGGGCCGCGCGGCACCGCGTGCGATCCGGCCCGTGCATCCGGTCACACTGTGGCGCGGCCGACTTTCGGTCGCTCTCGATGCACTGGAAACCCAGGCCGAGACCAACGACCCGACGTTCGAGCGGCGCAGCCCGGTGGAAACCACCCACGTCCAGCTGCCCACCGGTGACCGGCTGCAGATCCCCACCGGCGCGGAGACGCTGCGGCTCAAGGGCTACCTGATCATGTCCCGTAACAGCAGCCGGGATTACGCCGAATTTGCCGAACTGGTCGACACGATGGAAGCCGAGACCGCCGCATTAGTGCTGGCCGGGATGGACAGGTACTACTCTAGTCAATCACCCAGGCGGCAATGGATCGCTACCCAGTTGGTCCGGCGGCTCGCGGATCCGCATCCGTCGGATCTTGATGACGAGAGTCCGGACGAGAAGGCACACTGGGAAGAGGTCAGGCAACGCTGCCTCTCGGTAGCGGTAGCGATGTTGGAGGAGGCGAGGTGACGTTGGCTGCCGATCGACGCCACGGACCGGCGCCGCATCGCCCCCCCGTCCGCCCGCGCAATGCCGAGCGGCCCGTGGAGTTCTGGCCTACCTCGGCCATCCGCTCGGCGCTGGAAGGTGGCGACATCGCCACCTGGAAGCAGATCGCGGTCGCGATCAAACGCGACCCGTACGGGCGCACCGCCCGTCAAGTCGAAGAAGTTCTGGAGAACTCACGGCCGTACGGCATCTCCAAGGCCTTGGCGGAGGTGCTGGACCGCGCCCGCGCGCACCTGGAGGCCAACGAGCGCACCGAAGTGGCCCGCCACGTACGGTTGCTGATCGAACGATCGGGGCTGAAGATGCCCGAATTCGCGTCCCGGATCGGGGTGCCGGTCGACGAGCTGGGCGCCTACCTCGCGGCGACGACCAGCCCGTCGGCGGCGTTGATGATCCGGATGCGCCGCCTGTCTGACCGGTTCGCAAAGGCCGGAGCTCAACAGCCGCCGCGTCAGCCGTCTCAGCAGCCGCCACGCCAACCGCGCCAGCAGCCGCCTCGCAACCACTGATGCTCGGCCACCCCGACGATGTGACGCTGCGGCGCATCCTGGCGGAGACCCGCACCATCGCGGTGCTCGGCGCATCTGACAAGCCGGCCCGGCCGAGTCACGAGATCTACTCGTATCTGGTCTCGACGGGCGACTACCAGGTGTATCCGGTCAACCCGACGATCACCGAGATCGACGGCGTCCCAACGTATCCGCGTTTGGCCGACTTACCCGTGGTGCCCGATATGGTCGACGTGTTCCGCCGTTTCGATGAGTTGCCGTCGGTACTGGCCGACACGCTAGCCCTTGAGCAACGGCCGAAAACCTTATGGCTGCAGCAAGGGTTGTGGCACGAGCAAGTGGGCCGCGACGCCGAGGCCGCCGGTATGCACGTGGTGATGGACCTTTGCCTGATGGTCGAGCACGCCCGGTTGCGCTGACTGTCGTTAGCGGGCGTTGATCGGCGACACGTCCAGCACCAGCCAATGGTCACTGTGCTTGGTCAGGGTGATGTGCAGCGCCAGCACCGCATTGTCGGGCGGCTGACCCGGCGTGTTCTGGGTAGCGCGTAGGACCACCGCCACCGCGGCCGCAGACGGCCCGATCGCTTCGACGCCGGCTTCCAGCGTCGACGCTGTCGCGGTGACGTGGCGTTGCGCCAAATCCGCTATGGCCTTGCCGAAATTCTGTGTGAACGCGGTCGCCTGTTCCGGAACCATCATGGCCGCCGCCCGGTCGATGGAGGCCGTCGGTTCTTGCGGCGAGAAGGTCGCCGTCGCCTCTGCCATCCCGGTCGCGATCCGCACCACCTCTACCGAGTCGGCCTTGAGGCGGCGGTCCGGCAACGTCCAGTGCGTGTATCCGGTCAACACCGCCGACACCACCGCCACCGCGCACAGACCGACTACCGCAAACCGGAGGGCGGGCGCGTCGTCGTCGGTGCCGACGGTCACCGAATCCCGGCGCCACAGCCAGACATTCACCGCCACGCCTTGGACGATCAGCAGCACCAGCACCGAACATGTCGCCACCCACCACCGCGGCCAGCTCAGGACGACCCCGATCCCCAGCAGCGCGCAGATCGCGGCCAACGGCGCGGCGATGTCGAAGGCCGCGACTCGCCAGGCGTTCTTCATCGAATCGACTCGAGGCGCGAGATCATCAGCTTGCCGTCCACGTCGGAGACTCCGAGCCGCAGGTTCCAGTGCACCGTCTGCGGCTTGCCGCCGACGTTTTCGCTGATCGACGTGGCAACCACCATGACCGAGTCCGTGCGACTGGCGACCGAGGCCGGCAGTTGCTCAGCCTGCGGTGGCCGGGGGCCGCCTGGCTGGGCGTCCAGGTCGTGGCGCACCGCTTCCACCGCCACCGCCTCGACTTGGCCGTGGCTGGTCGACTGCAGCCGCTGCACCACTTGTTGATAGGGATGCATGGTGGAGTCAAAATCGGCGTTGAGTTCCCCGACGGTCCCGTCGTGCAGCCGCTGCAGGCTGGCCGTGACGTTGCCGGTGTTCATGTTGATCAGCACGCTGGTCCAGTCGACGGCGACCTGCATGATTCGGCTCTGGTAGCCGCGGTCGTCAACGTCGCTGCGGTGCACTACCCAGATGACCGCAGCCAGCGCAATTGCCGCTACCGAAAGCGCTCCCAGCGCCGCCGACGCGACGCCGTAGCCGGAGATGGCCGGGCCGTCGAATTCGTCGGGCTCAGCCGCCTCGTCACCGTCGTCGGGCATGGCCGTAAAGCTACCTGGCGCCCGGCCAGCTAGATGGTAAGGATGGTGGCGTGACGGTAGAAGCTATCCGCTCGGGCATCGACCTGAGCAATGTCGACGCTGGTGCCCGCCCCCAAGACGACCTGTTCGGCCATGTCAACGGTCGCTGGCTGGCTGATTACTCCATCCCGGCGGACCGCGCCACCGACGGCGCCTTCCGCTCGTTGTTCGACCGGGCAGAGGTTCAGGTGCGCGACCTGATCACCGAAGTCAGTCAGGACGCAGGGGCCCCTGGCACCGACGAACAACGCATCGGCGACCTGTACGCCAGCTTCCTCGACGAAGACACCGTCGAACGGCTCGGCGTGCAACCTCTGCTCGACGAATTGGCGGCGATCGACGACGCCGCCGACCCCGATGCGTTGGCGGCCGTTGTTGGCGGCCTGCAACGGACCGGCGTGGGCGGTGGAGTCGGCGTCTACGTCGACACCGACTCCAAGAACTCCACCCGCTACCTGGTGCACGTCAACCAGTCGGGGCTGGGACTGCCCGACGAGTCCTACTATCGCGACGAGCAGCATGCCGAGCTGCTGGCCGCCTACCCCGATCACATCGCGCGGATGTTCGCCCTCGTCTACGGCGGTGCCGCCGACGACCATCGTCAAACGGCGTCACGGATCGTGGCGTTGGAGACCAAACTGGCTGCCGCGCACTGGGATGTGGTCAAACGCCGCGATGCCGACCTCACCTACAACCTGCGCACTTTCGCCGATCTGCAGGCCGACGCAGCGGGTTTCAATTGGCTCGGCTGGGTGAGCTCACTAGGCAGCACACCCGATGCTGTCGCTGAACTTGTTGTGCGCCAACCGGATTATCTGACCACATTTGCCGCACTGTGGCGCAGCGAGGATTTCGACGACTGGAAGAGCTGGGCAAGCTGGCGGTTGATCCACGCCCGCGCCGGGTTGCTCACCGATGCGCTGGTCGCTGAGGACTTCGCGTTCTACGGCAGCAAGCTCACCGGCACCGAGCAGATCCGCGAGCGCTGGAAGCGCGGGGTCGGGCTGGTAGAGGGCATGCTGGGCGATGCCGTCGGAAAGCTGTACGTAGAGCGGCATTTCCCGCCGGACGCCAAGGCCCGCATCGATGCACTGGTCGCCAACCTGCGTGAGGCATACCGGGTCAGCATCACCAACCTGGGCTGGATGACGCCGGAGACCCGGCAACGTGCGCTGGCCAAGCTGGACAAGTTCACCGCCAAAGTCGCCTACCCGAAGAAGTGGCGGGATTACTCGAAGCTGGTGATCGACCGTGGCGACCTCTACGGCAACTACCGGCGTGGTTACGAGGTCAACTCCGACCGGGAGATGGCCAAGCTGGGCGGCCCGGTCGACCGCGACGAGTGGTTCATGACCCCGCAGACCGTCAACGCCTACTACAACCCGGGGATGAACGAAATCGTCTTCCCCGCAGGCATTTTGCAGCCACCGTTCTTCGACCCCGACGTCGACGACGCCGCTAACTACGGCGGTATCGGCGCGGTGATCGGCCACGAAATCGGGCACGGGTTCGACGACCAGGGCGCCAAGTACGACGGCGACG
>Ga0210390_10001725_pt1 | contig 20265 bp, 19 predicted proteins | sample IncBWH11OmetaG_FD_161050 | JGI IMG/M metagenome (GOLD analysis project Ga0210390, IMG submission 161050) | Forest soil microbial communities from Barre Woods Harvard Forest LTER site, Petersham, Massachusetts, United States - Inc-BW-H-11-O ... | reverse complement strand
GATCACGCCGCTCGTCACGTGCAGCAGGTGCAGGCCGGTGATGCTGAAAAACAGTGAACTGAACAGTGGCGTGCCCCACGGGTTATGGAACAGCGTCGCGCCCTCGCCGATCATTCCCATCCATTCGCGAATGTGCAGGACGGCGAACAGGATTCCGAGCACGGCCGTGATCATGGTCCAGCGGAAGGCTCCGGCTTTGTCGCCTTTCTCCGCCGACTGCACTCCGATCAGCATGGTTAAGCTGCTGGTGAGCAGGATGAAGGTCATGAGCGCGACGTTGGTGATGCTGTGGAATGGCCGTGGCCAGTCGGGCGTGGCGTTGCGGATGAATCCGTAGGCGACCAGGCAACCGGCGAAGGTCGCCGAGTCGGCGATGATGAACAGCCACATCGCCATCTTCTTCGCCGGAACCGAAAATGCCGGTCGTTCCATCACGGCTGAGTGTGATCCTATCGTCACGTCCGCTTGGCTCACGGGGCCTCCTATCAAATCGAGTTCAAGTGCGAGTGCTAGAGCTTCATCCACAGCAGCAACAGCAGATACACCCAAAGCGCGTCCATAAAGTGCCAGTAATACGCGGTGGCGTCGAGCGTGCTTTTCCGAAGAATGGAACGGTTCAGCCGGGAAATCACGCGGACCAGGCCGCCCAGACCGCCGAGCACGTGAATCGCGTGGATCGCGGTCAGCACGTAAAAAAACGAACTGTTGGGATTCGTTTTTAAAAAGAGTCCCTGCGTGCGCAGTTGCAGCCAGGCCACGTATTGTCCGGCGACGAAGAGCAAGCCGAGGGACAGAGAAATGTAGAGCCAGAGAGTCGGCTTTTCGGCCTGAGCTTTCGAACCCTGGGCTTTCTGCGCGACCATAAAGGCGCCCAGCTGGCGGCGCGCCATCTCGAGGGCGAAGCTGCTGGCAAAGAGCATCAGCGTGTTGAGATAAAGAATTCGCGGCAGCGTGAGATGATGCCAATCCGTCGCGCCGCCCTGGCGCACGATGATGGCGCTGGTAAACGCCGCGAAGGTCATGGCGATGGACGCAATCACGACCCAGATTCCGGTCGAAGCCGGCGGCGGCGAATAATCCTTGACGCCGCGCATCTTCCCCTTCGCCGGAGCGAGGTTCCGATGGCCGCCGTTGCCGGAACTGTCCGCCAGCCGCGGCGGTTGGTTGCGTTCTTCGCTTCTTACCGGGATTGCTACCGGTTCGTTTGCTGTCGTCGCCATAACTACAGACCCCAATTCCAGAATCGTGTTACGCCTCGTCGTTCTCCGACTTCACCTTTTCGGGAGAAGCCTGCATCACGTAGTCGCCGACAGAGCTTTCCACGCCATACTGGAACGGGTCGTGGAAGACTTCAGGAAGCTTGTCGCCGAAGTTGTTGTGCGGCGGCGGCGTGGTCGGCGTGCTCCATTCCAGCGACGTCGCCTGCCATGGATTGTCGGGGGCGGGCTCGCCTTTGAATCGACTGTGGATCAGGTTGTACAGAAAGACGAGTTGCGCAGCGCCGGTCGTCAACGCGGCCACCGTTATAAACTTGTGCAGCGGAATGAGCGGCTGCATATAGTCGGGCGCGAACGCCTGATAGCGGCGAACGTTGCCGGCCAACCCAAGATAGTGGAACGGCATGAAGATGGCGTAGGCGCCGACGAAGCTGAACCAGAAGTGAACCTTGCCCAGAGTTTCGTTCATCATGCGGCCATACATTTTGGGGAACCAGAAGTAGGTTCCGGCGAAAATCCCGAACATGGCTGCGACGCCCATCACCAGGTGGAAGTGTCCGACTACGAAGTACGTTGCATGCAGCATGATGTCGATCGAGGGCTGCGCCAGGAAGAAGCCGCTCACGCCGCCGGCGATGAACATCGAAATAAATCCCAGCGCGAAAAGCGATGCGGCATTGATGCGCAACTTCGCCCCGTAAAGACTGCCCAGCCAGATCAGCACCACAATCGTCGAGGGGATCGTGATCACGAGCGTGGGGAACGAAAACGCCAGTGACGAAACCGGATTCATGCCGCTGACGAACATGTGGTGGCCGTACACCATGTAGCTCAGCACGGCCAATGCGCCCATGGAGTACACCAAGACGCGGTGGCTGAGCATCGGCTTGCGCATGTTGGTGATCAGAACATGGGAGACGATTCCCATGCCGGGCACGATCGCGATATAGACCTCGGGATGTCCGAAGAACCAGAAAAGGTGCTGCCAGAGCAGAGTCGATCCGCCGGAGTGCGGCAGCATCTGATCGTTGAGGACGATATTGCTGGAGACGAAAAAGCTGGTGCCGGCAACGTGATCGAGGATCAGAAGAATGCAGGCCGGCATCAGCACGGCGAAAGCGGTCAGGCCCATGCAGGAAGTAATGAACCATGCCCAGGCGCTCAGCGGCAGCCGCCACAGGCTCATGCCCTTGGTCCGCATGTCGAGCGTAGTCGTGATGAAGTTCAACGAGCCCAGCAACTGGCCGACGCAGAAGATGGCGATGGCCAGCGCCCAGAGAACTACTCCAGTGCCTTCGCCCGGGCCGCCGACTTCTCCTATAGCACTCAAGGGAGCGTACTGGGTCCAACCGCCAAGAGTCGGCCCGGTGCCCACGAAGAAGGAAGACATCAGCACCAGGAAGCCGACGAACGTGACCCAGAACGACATCATGTTGAAATGGGGGAAGGGCATGTCCTCGGCGCCGCACTGGATGGGCAGGAAATAGTTGCCGAAGGCCGCGAAGGGCGCCGTGGTGAGTACGAAGAAGACCATGATCGTGGCGTGCATGGTCATCAGCTGCAGGTAGAACTCGGGCGTCATTACGTCGCCGGGAGCTCCGTTTTTGGTAAGCAGGTGCAGGCCGGGGATGGCGGCGTTGGTCCAGCCCAGGTGAAGGCGCATCAGCCAGGAGAGGCCCATGCCTACGAAGGCGGCCAGCAGAGCCATGCCGTAGTACTGCTTTCCGATGACTTTGTGGTCGAGACTGAAAACGTGTTTGCTGATGAAGCTCGTCGGCGCGTGATGTACAACGGCATCGTGCTTCGTCATATCGTGCATGGATCACCTCAGGAGATCTTGTGCCCTACCGAGTGCGCAGCATGCTTCTTTATTACGAAGCCGCATTGCAAAGCCGGCTGCCGCAACGACGTCTACTGCAAGGCCGCCTGCTTCTTTAGCCAATCATCAAAGTCTGCTTGCGAAAGCACGGAAATGTAGGCCTTCATGTTGTAGTGGCCGAGGCCGCAGAGCTGCGTGCAAACGATCTCGTACCTGCCGATTTTCGTCGCGGTGAAGTGCAAAGTAACGTCCAGTCCGGGAACGAAATCCTGCTGTACCCGCAACTCGGGAACGAAGAAGGAATGGCCGACATCTTTGGTGTGCATGAGCAGGTGAACTTCTTTGTTCACCGGGACGGCCATCTGCGCGGTCACGATGTCGTCTTTTGAATCCTGATCGTGATCCTGATCGAGGCCGTAGAAGTTCTGCGTGGCCTCGCTGATCTTGTCAGGGTGAATGGGGCCAAACTTGCCATCGGGGCCGGGATAGCGGAAATAGAAAGCAAACTGCCCCGACTGCACCTGAATCGGCATGGCGTCCGCTGACGGCGGCGTTAGGTAAACGTTGGCCCAGGCTTTCACGCCGAACACGCCTAGCGCCAGCACTTCGGTTCCCACGAGCAGCACGGCGGCCCACACCATGGCCTTAGCGCCGCCGGGAAAATTCTTGATCTTGTCGCCGGGTTTGGGATTGGAAAATTTCCAGATGAAGAACGCCAGAACGAATTGCGAAGCCAGGAATGAGATTCCCGCCTCGGCCATGGTTTCCGACATCTGTTCGTCGATCGGCGCGCCGTGAGTCGAGATATCTTCTGCCATCCACCAGGTGTGCCGCAGGATCGGAATCGCGGAAACAATCGCGATGACCAGGATGGTGACCGCAAAGAATTTTGCCATGGTGTTTCGCCCTCAGCCTTTGCCCGCTGCGTTTCAAAGCCGCAGGATTTCCCTGCGGCTTTCAGATCGAAAAAGAAGACTCTCTTACTTTGCTGTGAACTTAAAATCAGCTTTACCTGGCGCGCCGGCGGCCACCGTCACTTTCGCGGTTTGCGTGCCATACTTTTCCTGCCAGGCGGTGACGGTGTAGTTGCCCGGAGGTACGCCGTTGATGGTGTAGTTGCCGCTGTCATCGGTAGTTGCGTACGGCCCTTTCACTACCACATACCAGCCGTTCATCCAGGGATGGATGTTGCACTTGACCGGAATCACTTCCGGCGCCTTCCAGCTCTTCTCAACGGGAGCGGCTCCCGGCGGCTGCGACTGGTTCCAGGGAATGTTGCCGGTCATTGGATTGGGCAGCGGGTGAATGTTGTGGGTGGTCTGATCGCTGGTCACGACTTTGAAGGTCTCGCCCACATCCATGGCCAGCACGTGCGGGGTGTACATGCAGTTCTTCTGATCGAACACCGGGACAGCCGTCTCGGTCGTGGCGGCGCCGGTCCAGTCGGAGATGTAGAGCACCACATTCTGCAAGCCGCCATTCGCGCCGACGACAACTTCCTCCAGGTGGGCAGGAGAGCTCTCGTGGGCTTTGGAGCAGTAGGGATCTTTCGACATGTCGATGCCCTTCATGTGCGGAGCAGCGCCGTCGAGTTTCACCGTCCCGGTGATCTTGCCTTCGCCGGCGGCGCTGACCACGCTTTGATTCAAGATCAGCGCGCCGCAGCAGACCAGCACTATCGACGATAGTACTGCCAGATACCTGTATCCACTCTTCATAGAATCCTCCTATTGCCCACGAATGTACGCTTTGAAGCGTTAAGAATCCACACCCTGCGTGCCCGCCCTCACTGTTGTCCGGCCGGGGCGTTCGGATCCACCGGCTTGAGGCCAAGTTGTTTCGCCATTTCTTTTTCTTTGCTGTTCGGGCGCATCAGCGTGCGCAGATAGAACACCAGGTCCCAAGCCTCGTCGGGCTTGATGTTGTCGGCAAAGGACGGCATGGGCGTGCCGTCCAGGCCGGTCATGAAGATCCGGTAGATATCACGATCGGTGTCGCCGCACTTCGGCCGGGAACCTTCGGTAAAGTTGAAGGCTGCGATCGGGCGTCCAAGATCATCCTGCAGTGTTGCCGCCGACGGTCCGTTGGCTTGCCCCAGAACGCCGTGGCACTTCCAGCACTGTACCCGGGCGAAAACATCGCGCCCGGCCTTAATGCGGTCGGCTGTGATTTCGGGTTCCGGCGGAATCGTGATCGGCGCCCCAGGCTTTTCGCTGACCCACCGGGGAGAGAAGTGCTTCACCCAGGCTACCAAGTCAGCGCGCTGCTGCTTGGTAAACGTGTTCCACTGAGGCATGTTGGAGCGATCAAAGCCGCGAGTGATGGCGTCAAAAAGATCCTCGTCGGTAGGCAGGGTTCCGGTCGGTGTGGAGCGGCATTTGAAGATGCCCAATTGGAAGTCGCGGGGTTGTTGGAACACGGGCGGCTGCATGTAGAAGGCGTTTTCGCCATTGCCGTCGCCGTTGTCGCCATGACAACCGACGCAATAGCGACGGTAGTCCGCCTTGCCGTCCTTGGCATGACCGGTAATATTTCCGATGTGGCTCTCCGTGCCAATGCGTTTCTCAAAGTCCGCCGGCGTGAGTTGCGCCCAGCCCGCCATGGGGAGCGCCAAAACCGCAGTCGCGCCCACAAGAAGCGACCATTTCTGCAATCTTGTCCGCATGTCTATCCCTCTCTAGAAGTCGAAATCAAAACCGATCAAGAGTTCGCTGGTGTTGAGGTTGCCGCCGGTTGGGGAGACTCCATCCTGGTGCATCCAGTTGTACTCGTTGTGCCAGGCAAAGCCCGCTCGGCTGGTCATGAACGGGTTATAGCGGTAGCCGATGGTGTAGGTGGTGATGTTGCCCAGGTTCGACGGCGACGCCACGGCGTCAAACGCTCCGGTCGCGGAATCAAAGCACTGTCCCGTCGGGGTCGGAGAGGCAATGGTGCAGCCCGCACCGTTGGCCTGCTGCGACATCCGGATGGTCTCAAATCGCCCGATGAAGATCAGCTGCGGGCTGTAGACGTAGTGAGGTTCGAACAGAACGCCGTTCCAGCTCGGCGCTTGCGCGCCCGTTGGCAGGGTGGTTCCGGTCACGTTGTTGTTGGGGACCGTACCTCCGATCAGGTCTCCGAAGCCTTGACCGAACCAGGCATTGTCGGAACCGTGCTGCGTAACGACCTGCAGGTCGAAGTGCTGGCCAAAATAGAACTGACCAAAGAAGCCTTCGCGGCTAAAAGACTGATTGCTTAGGCCCGAGCCTCCGAGCGGAGTACCACCTTGGGTTAGGTAATAAGTCGGCGCTTCGCCCACCATGGCATAGCCGCCGATGCGGTCGACCCCAAGTCTGCCGGTGTCGAACGCCTGGCTGAAGGTGAAGAAGCCGGTGTAACCGTTGCCGTACTGCAGGCCCACGTTTCCATCGTTGGAACTCAGGATGGCTGCGGAATAGCGGGTACGGTCGTCTGCGGAGTGGCCCATGACTTCAGCGCCAAGCTGGTTATCGCCCATTTGGCCGAAGATGTTGCCGTCGCCGACCGGGATGAAGTGATAGAGCTGGTAGATACCACCGTTGCCGGTGAGGGTGAGGATGCGCTTCTCAGACAGCAGGTTATCGAGTTCGAACTTGCCCAGTTTGATGTTGAGCCAAGGGCTGCCGAATAGATTGTCCAGGCGAGCCATTACGGTCTCGAAGTGGAAGGAGGCCGTGGCATCGGACGATGGCAACACGTAGAACGAGAAGTTCTTCTCCAGCGTGCCACCGGTGTGGAAGTCGAGTCCGCTCAGGTCAAAACCCGAACTGGTGACTCGCTGGACCGCGGTTCCCGTGGCGACCCCGCCCGCGTAGGTGTCAACCGCGACCTCGCCGGTGCTCACCCGATGCCAAATCGGCGTAATACGGAACGTGACCGGCCAATAGCCGGGGTTCTGCCAGATCGGGGCATCCCGGTCGTTCATGAGCTGGTAGCCGTTGTCCTTGAATTTCTGGCCAAAATAGTTGAGCATTGGCCAGGATTCATGGCAGGCGGAACAGCGCAGGCCATATTTCCTGGCAAAAGCGGGGAGGGCATTCGCAGACGGGCTGGCGCTGAGGACCAGGGCGACCAGAACGAGCGCAGCTGCCGTTAGAGACGTTGAAAAACGAAACCGCACATGACGAGACCGCGTCAACGTGGACATGACGGACTCCCTCAAACTGATTGTTATCTCTTCAACAATGCAATAAGGCTGACTGTCGGCGACGAAAAGCGCAAATGTGAATCAGACAAAGGAATCGAAAAGCAAGGAACTGTTTCCTGCTCCGATTTGAACCTTGGCCTAACTTCGTTCTCTTTGGTCATACCACCGTACCGTGCCCAAGACCCTACAACGATACGTCGTAGTAGTGCAAGAGAAAAATTGTATTTTTTTGCAAACGTTTTACATTGTCTCTCGCTGTAACGGGACCCATGGCTATGCGTTTGCCGAATCCTGGCTCAAATCGGCCCCGTGGTTGACAGCTCTCCGCGACCTCAATTAAGAGTTAAGATCATCGTTGTCGGGTTCGGCGCTGAAACCGCGGCCCTAATTATGGAGAAACTGGTCCTTCATACGCTGCTCGCGGGGAGATTTAGACCGAGGACCAGTTCCCGGCCGATCGGCTCTCGGTCGGTTAAGATATCCTGCCGATCGCTGGCATTGGCACTGTTCTTGTTGACGGCTGCCCTGCCCTCGCTCCAGGCCCGCGAGAAAGACAAGCTCCCCTACGGCGAGGGACTCATTGTGAATGTCCCTTATCCGGAGCCGGTGGTCGAGCAGGTCGTACGAGACGTCGTGCAGAACGGCCTGATTCGTGGAACCAAGGAGTACAACAAGGACGAGTACGTCAGCGGCGCCCAGGCAGCCGACTCCACGCGTGTGTTTCCGGCGTGGACTCAGGGAGGGAAGGTTTTCTACAAGGTGCGCTTGCAGGCGCTCGATCCCCGCAACTTTAAAGACAGCGGCGATGTGGGCACGTTGGCCGTTCGCTACGTGCTTCAACCCCAGGGTGACAAGAATACGGTCCTGCGCATCGACGCGGTCTTCGTCGAGGAGTTCCGCCGCATCGCCCACGCTTCGAACGGCTCGGTGGAAGGCAGCGAGTACAAGGATATCCATGACCGCCTGGACGCCCTGGACGTCATGAAGCAGCAGGCCGCCGAGGCGGAACAAGAGAATCAGCAAGAGCGGCTGAGGAAAAAAGGCCAGGCGGTGAGCGGCAGCCAAGGAATGAGCAGTAGCCAGACACTGGCTGCCGCGGCCGCACCCGAAACCACCGTTGCGGCCACTGACGCCGCGGGCGCACGCGACGCAGTTCCCGCTGCCCAAAGCCCCGCAGAAATGTCTTCGGGGCCGACTTCTCCGGGCCAGGCTTCTCTGGGCCAGACTTCCCCAGAACAGACCTTGGAGCAGCACGTTCAGGAGTTGCGGCACCAGGTGGAACGCCTGGTGAAGGCGCCGGGCGCGCCGCTCAAGTCGGCACCGTTCCACACGGCGAGTGTTCTTAGCCCGCTGCCGACGGGCACGGAAGTCCTGATCTTGATTTCAACTCCTTACTGGTATGGCGTGGAAACCCGCGCGGGTCAGCATGGATGGATCTACCGCGACGATCTGGAGCCATTGCCATGAACCAGAGGCGCCATCAGAGGCGGCAGCATGCGGCGCCCCCCGGAGCGGCTCACGCGCGGTTCAGAATGATGCTCATGGGGATGATGTTGCTGGCGGTGCTCGCCGGACGCGGCCGTGCCCAGGGCTCCGGCTACGAACGCACCTTCGCCGATTCGAAGGCGACTGTGGAAAAAACTCTGAAAGATATGCAGTCCACGATTTCCGGCCGGCTTCCTGTGCTGGACGGCTTCGCGGTCGCCGGCGACCGCTCCCTGGATCGCTACCAGCGAGGTTATTTCCAGTCGACGGTGCTGGTGACAGCTACGGCTTCTGGAGGATCGATCGTCCACGTGAGCACCAAGGTGACGGCGTGGTATTCCGACCCGATTGCTTCCCGCTCGGGATATCAGCTGCTGAATTCGAACGGGCGTCTTGAAGTGGATCTACTCGATGAACTGGCTGCAGAACTGGCAAAACGACCGGCGGCAACGCCCGTGCCGGTGGAAAGCAATTCGAATCAGCAGCCGCCGCAGCCTACCGCCGCAACGTCGCCTGCAACGTCGACTGCATCTTCGTCCCCTGCAGCTTCGCCGGTTTCATCTTCTTCCCCGGCGCTGCCGCCTCCGGCAACCGCGGCATCTACTCGGCCCGTTCCGCCAACCGCCACAATCGCATCAGCCCGACCTGCTGACTCTGCGCCGTCCGCACCGGCTCCCCGGTTGCCGGAGACGGGAACATTTTCTTCGTCGCTGGAACACGGTCTGGCAGCCGAGCGCTCGGGCGCGACCGAAGCCGCGCACGCTCCCGCGGCGGACCCGAACCAGCGGGAACTGAGGGCAGAGGCAGATAGTCTGGAAGAGGTTCTTAAGAGTCAAACCCGTCCCAGGGACCTGGTGGCCGTGAAGAAGTCCGGTACGCCGGTGGTCGCAACGCCGAGCCTGACAGCGAAAGCGCTGTTCCTGGCCAGCGCTCACGATGAGTTCAAGATGCTCGACTACAACGCCGACTGGGTGCACGTGCAGATTTCCGGCCTGTCCCGGGGATGGATCTGGCGCACCGGTCTGGAAATGCCCGAAGGAGTTCCTGAAGTCAGCGCCCAAGGAACCGCTCGCGTACCCACGGTCGATGAGCTATTCCGCGTCAGCCGCGAGGAAACCGCCGCGTTCCCCGGCGACTGGGAACCCCTGCGCAACAAAACCGTAAAAATTATTTCAGTGCAGAAGACCGATGAATCGGCGGCTGGCGGGGACGGAAAACTCAAATTGGAATTCGCGAAATCTGTGCTCGACAAAAACTACGCTGACCTCGAAAAGAACGCGAAGGCTCTGGCCGGCATCGTGCTGATTTTCGATTCCGCAGATGGCGGCATGATCGCCACTACGCTGGGCACGCTGGAGCAATGGAAAGCGGGCAAGTTGTCGGACTCCGCGCTCTGGCATCAATCCTATTTTGATCCGCCAGAGATGCTAGGTTCGCCCGGTTCGTCCGCGAGTCAGTAGCCACTATCGGTAACGACGTCCCGTCAGCTTTTCATTACTTTCTGAAACGCCGCCTGGAACTTTTCCATCTCGTCCTGGGTGCCTACGGTAACGCGGACCCAGGTTGGCATGATGGGCCAGACCCGGCCGATCATCACATTTTCCTTCGCCATGACATCTCTGACTTGCTGGCCTGGGCGCTTGGTGTCGAGCATGAAGTGGTTGGCCTCGGAAGGGATGTAAGAGTAGCCGTTGCGATTGAGCCACTCGAATGTTTGCTGGCGAATCGTGGCATTGATGCGTCGCCGCTCCGCAACCACGGCGGGATCTTTCAGACTGGCGGTCGCGGCTACCACCGCGGTGACGGGCATGAAATTCTGGCCGCGAGCAATGACCTTTTCGAGCAGGTCGGGGCGCGCAATCACAAATCCGCAGCGCAAGCCGGCTAATCCATAAACTTTTGAGAATGTGCGGAGCACGATCACGTCTTTGCCGTCTTTGACCAGGTCGAGCGCGGAGTGCGTGGCTTCGGTTAAATGAATGTAGGCTTCATCCACTAACACGATCGAATCTTTCGGTTTGTTGGCGACGAGGAATTCGATATCGGTGTGCGGCGTGACCGTGCCGGTGGGATTGTTCGGATTGCAGATATAGAAAATCCCGCCGTCGGAGCCGGCGGCCAGCATCGCCTTGACATCATGCGCGTAGGTTTTGGTGAGCGGAACCTTGACCACGCGTGCTCCGGCGAGCGCCGCCATCATCATGCCCGTTTCAAAACAAGGATCGGCCGTCACGTAACTCTTCTGCGGCGAAGTGAACGCGAGCACGGTTAACATCAGCGGCGGCGTGGAGCCGGCAGTGCAGGAAATCCAGTCGGGCTTCAAGCCCTCCTGCTGGGCACACATGGCGACCAGGTCGTCGGTCAGATTGTCGGAGTAGCGGCCGCCCTGCGGAATGATCGCGGCGAGGGCGTCGCGGGCAGCCTGACAGGGGCCCAGAGGATTCTCGTTGGCATCGATCAGAACCGCGTCCTTCGCATGTGGCAGGCGGCGACGGGCAGCGGCGGCCAGCATAGGTTCGGTCATCCCTCGGAAGGCAGCCGCCGCGGACGCAGCAGCCGACAGGTGCAGAAATGAACGGCGGGAGAAACGGGGCATGGGACCCTCCGCAAGGCAGTGTATCAGCGTTCGTGAGGAGCGTGTGCATGTGGAGTGGGCACTCTTGCCCGCTGCTTTTGATTTTGTTGTTGAAGTTGTTCTTGATGTGATCTTGAGATTCTGGAGCTTTCTGAAAAACGCAAGATCAAAAATCTAGATCAAAGTCAAAGGCAGCGGGCAGGAGTGCCCGCTCCACATGAAAGCCACACTGACTACTCTTCTTTGCGTCCGGCGTAATAGCCGGCTCGGGCTTGAATCTTATAACCCTGTTTGTTCTTGATCTCGATCTTACGGAAGGTTCCGTCGAGCTTTGTGTTGGTTGAGGTAAAGCCAATGTTGTACTGGCTGCGCAGTTCGGCATCGATCTGGTCGAAGGCGTCGCGGAGTTTGTCGAACTTGTTTCCCACGTTGATGACGCGGCCTCCGGTCGATTCGGTGAGTTTGTGCATGTCCGAATCGCCGGAATAGAACATTCCCCCGTAGGACCCGCGATCGGCGCAGAGCAGCACGTAGACGATGGCGTCCGCTTTCTGAGCCGCCTCGATCGCATCCTTGATTTTCAGTCTGCTGCCTTCATCCTGCCCGTCGGTCAGCAGAATCATCGCCTTACGCCCCACCTCTTTGGCAAGCATGTCGTGGGCAGAGAGATACACTGCGTCATACAGCACCGTGCCGGCCTGCTGTGCCGTGGGCACCGGCCCACCACCGGCGCCGGGCAGTGTCGGCATCGAGACTCCGGCATTGATCTTCACGGAATTGAGGGCCTTCTGCAGACGATGAACGTCGCGGGTGTAGTCCTGCAATAGACTGGCATCGACGTTGAAGTCGATGACGAACGCCTCGTCTTTGTCGGTCAATATCTGCTTCAGAAATGCGCCACCAACTTCCTTTTCCATGTCGAGAACTCGGAACTGACTTCCGCTGGAGTCGATCAGGATTCCGAGCGTGAGCGGCAGGTTGGTCTCGGGAGTAAAATACTTCACCGTCTGCTGCTTGCCATCCTCGGAAAGTTCAAAATCATCTTTCGTGAGGTTGGGCATGAGTGCGCCGTGCTTGTCTTTGACGTTAAAGAAAAGCTGCACGATGCTGACGTTGATCTTCAAAGTTTCGGTGGGTTGCTGAGAGTCGTCGGAGGTCTGGTCCTGCGGTTTCTGATCTCCAGGTTTCTGATCCCCGGGTTTCTGATCTCCGGGTTTCTGGCCGGAGGCAGCGGGTTGCTGACCTGTCGCCGGAGGACTGGCCTGCGCAGGCTGGGTCGGCTGCTGGCCGGCCGGTTGTTGCGCCATGGCGAAGGGTGCCGCCATGCAAGCCGCAGCCAGGGCTATGGCCGCCAGGATGCGGCGCTGAGAAAAGGGAAACTTGGGCATTCGGGACACTCTCACGATTCCTTGGTAGTGTTAGTCTAATCCTGTGGCATTAGATGCACCAAATGGGGCGACTTGGGCATCTTACAAAGCGGAAAGTCGATTTTTCGCGAACGAGGAAAGCGATGACGCCGGTCAAGAGAAATAGCACATGGCAGAGGCTTTTAGGGAACTGGCGGATAACTCTGTCGGTAGTCGTGGTTTTGATGCCCTTGGCACTGCAGGCGCAGTCCGGCAGCGGTCAGACGCAGCCCCAGACGCAGCCCGCGACTTCGCAACCGGCGCAGGACATCCCAGACGCTCCGTCGACCGTCCAGCCCCCGGCTCCGAAGCCAGCCCTGCCCACTCCGGAGCCCGGCGCGCGCAAGAATGATCCGATGCCCTTTCCCGGCGATGCGCCGCAGCAAGCGGGTCAAAATCCGCAAGATCAGGACAAGACTGCTCCGCCGCCGATGCCTCCGGTGGAGACGATTCCCTCGGGCAGGCCACCCAGAAATCAGATTGCCGATGAAGGTCTCTATACATTGAAGAGTACGGTAAACGCCGTCCAGATTCCGGTGATGGTGAAGACTCCTGACGGGCGCCGCGTCGATGGCCTGCTTCCCAAGGATTTCACCGTGATGGAAAATGGCAAGAAGCAGACCCTGACTTACTTCACCAGCGATCCCTTTCAGCTCTCGGTGGCGATTGTGCTCGACACCGGGATGGCCGATGTGGCCTTGCAGAAAGTAAACCAAACTTATTCGGCTCTGGCAGGGGCCTTCAGTCCCTACGATGAGGTTGCGCTTTATACCTACAGCAGCACGGTGAGCCAGGCTACTGATTTCGTAACCCGGCCCGAGAGATTGACAGCAGCACTGCAGGAGATGAAAGAGGTTCGCGGGCGCGAGAATGGTCCGCCGGTGCTGGGTGGTCCGTTAGGGCCGGGAGGCCCTACGGTGAATGGAGCGCCACCCGGGGGGCCGATTATTGCGCCGGTCTACACGCCGGCTCGCGAATATCACGTTTTGAACGACGCCATTCTGCAGGCGGCGGTGGACTTGAGCAGGCGCCCGCCCGACCGCAGGAAAGTGATCTTTGTCATCAGCGATGGCCGGGAAATGGGCAGCAAAGCCAGTTACAAGGGCGTGCTGCACCTGCTTCAGAGCCGCAATATTCAGGTGAGAGCAGTGCTGATCGACAGCGGCGCGTTGCCGGTTTTCAAGCAGCTGGAAAGGTTCCACCTGCCAGACCAGGGCCGTGACAATCTGCTGACGAGGTACGTGAAGGCGACCTGCGGCGCCGAGCCTCTGGCTGAACTCTCTCGCAACGCCATCGAGAACGCTTATGCGGAAATCACGTCGGAGGCGCGGAACCAATACACGCTGGGATATAACGCCCAGGCCACAACCGGCAATTCGGCCTACCGGAGCATCGAAGTGCTGGTGGACAAAAGAGGGCTGAAAGTCGCCGCCAAAGACGGTTATTTCGCAGTTCCGACGGCTCGTTAGGCGCTTTGCCGCCCCTCTCACTCGCGGAGTGGCACCTCCCGGTAGGCGGGGGGTCACGTGAGTAACCTGCGTCCGGCGCCTTCCGTATGATATAAAGACCGCGAGCCTCCATAAGGACAAAAGTGTGTGCGGCCGCCCGCGAGGGTTTGCCGCATTTGAGGAAAGCCTTGAGTTTCATTAACTTCGCAGCGCGTGAGATCAATTGCAAGATCGTGTACTACGGCGCCGGACTCGGCGGCAAGACCACGAACTTGCAGGTGATCTACCAGAAAACTGCGGACCAGCAAAAAGGCAAGATGATCTCGCTCGCTACCGAAACCGAGCGTACGTTGTTCTTCGATTTCCTGCCGCTCGACCTCGGCTCGGTGCGCGGCTTCAAGACTCGCATCCACCTTTACACTGTGCCTGGGCAGGTCTTTTATGATGCCAGCCGCAAGCTGATTCTGCGGGGCGTTGACGGCATTGTCTTCGTCGCCGACTCGCAGGAACAGCGCATGGACGCCAACGTCGAGGCGCTCGACAACCTGATGTCGAACCTGAAGGAACACGGCTACGACTTCAACAAGATCCCCTACGTGCTGCAGTTGAACAAGCGCGACCTACCCAACATTCTTCCCGTCGATCTGCTGGCCACCGAACTGCGCAAGAAAAATGAAGCCATCGTGGAAGCGGTTGCCTTCCAGGGCGTGGGCGTTTTTGAAACGCTGAAGGAAATTGCCAAGCAGGTGTTGACGGAGTTGAAAGCGGGCGGGTAGGGCAGTTCTCAGTTTCACGTCCTCAGTTCCGCACGCATTTCCGCAATTACCAACGTAAGCTGCGTCTGCCATTGCGTTTCGCTAGCCTGAACGCTGGGAGGTGTGTGCCAGCCTGCCCGCGGACTCCACAGGTGATCTTTTCTGCATTCTTATTGATACTTTCTTCGATCCGTCGCTCGCCGAACCCAAACGCATTTCTGCTCTGGTGCGTGGTCGGCTTCTGCGCCGGAATTGGGCTTTTCATTTACGGATTCCGGCTGCTGCAGCGCCGCCGCCTGATTCTGGACACTCCGTTCTCGAAGATTCGCAGCGCGGCCATGGGAATGGTTGAAGTCAGCGGACAAGCTGTGGGCCCTTACACGATGGTCGCGCCCATCACAGCGCGGCCTTGCTATTACTACCGCACGCAGGTCTGGGAATGGAAACAGAGTGGCAAGAATAAACAGTGGGTCAAAGTCGCCGGCGAATCCATGCACGTGCCTTTCTTCGTCGACGACAATACTGGACGCCTGCTGATCGATCCGCGCGGCGCCGATCTCGATCTGCATCACGATTTCGAACAGGAATTCTGCGATTCGTTTTTCACCACGAAAGAGCCGGCTCCCGCGAATGTGCACAGTTTCCTGGCGCGCCACGGGGTTGCTACCAGCAACAAAATCAAAGTCGAGGAATGCTGCATCAAGCCCAAGAATTCGTTGTTTATTCTGGGCACGCTGGGCGAAAATCCGGGCATCGATGTCGGACCGCAGCCGATTCAGGACGATGACGCGAATTCGATCTCGGCCCGAGGATTTTCCCTGTCGTTTAATTCGCGCTCGTTTTCGCTGCGAAGTGGCGCGGAAGATTTCCACACCGAGCCCTTGCGCAATTCTCGCGTTGAAGTGATTCGCCTTACTCCTGAAGACGGGCCGGGGAAGATTTCGGACATGAATCAGCAACAAAAGATCGCTGCCGCCCTGCTGAGGGCCGGCGTCGCGAGTCCACAAGCCTGGACGGCGGCGGGAGTTTCTGCCACCGGCGCAGCACCACCTGGCGGTGTGCAGGTTCTCGCGGACCCGACTACGGCGTCTCCCGGTGTAGGTGGTAACGGCTCTCCGTCGAATGTCGGTTCGTCGGCAGTATTGAACGGCTTCGACCCACATCCTCCGGTGGTGCTGATGAAGGGCATCAACAACAAGACTTTCCTGATTTCCTGGCGCAGCCAGCAGGAAGTCGCCCGCTCTCTGGGATGGAAATGCACGCTGATGATCTGGGGCGGCCCGGCACTCGCACTGCTCAGCCTGTATTTCTTTCTCGGCATTAAGAATTTGTTCTGACCCGCGCACCACGCTGCTAAACCCCGCAGCTAACCACTCATGGCAGCGCGCCGCGTGCCCTCTAGTACAATCAAGCCGTGAGCGACGACGCCGTCCGCATCGGAATCCTGGGCGACTTCAACGCCGATTTCCGCTCACACCACGCCACCAATGACGCCCTGCAGCATGCCGCCCACAAGCTCAAACTGAAGGTCGTACCCGAGTGGATCCCTACGCCTTCGCTCATGGGGGACGGTGCGGAGAAGAAGCTGGAGAGTTTCGACGGCCTGTGGGCCTCGCCCGGCAGCCCGTATAAGAGCTTCGATGGCATGCTCAAGGGTATTGAGTTCGCGCGCCAGCGCGATTGGCCGTTCCTCGGCACTTGCGGCGGATTCCAATATGCTTTCATCGAATTCCTGCGCAACGTGCTGAACGTCAAAGACGCTGACAGCGCCGAAAACAATTCCGGCTCCAAGAACATCGTGATTTATCCCGTGGCCTGCGCCGTCCCTGATCGCAAAGGCGACGCTCCCAAATTGTCTGGCCGCGTCCCCGAGATCCGCCTGCGTCCCGGCTCTTACCTGCAGTCGTTCTATGGCAAGGATCAGGAGACGGCGACCGAGGAATTCTTCTGCAATTTTGAAATCAATCCTGAGTTCGAGTGGGCCGCCATGGAAGCGGGTTTTCCCGTGGTCGCGCGCGGCGCTGAGGGTGAGATTCGCGCCATCGAGTCGCCCACGCATCGCTTTTTTCTGGCCACTTTGTTCCAGCCTCAGCTTTCGTCCACTGAGAAGAAACCGCACCCTATCGTTCTGGCTTTCGTGCAAGCCGCCGCCGACTGGGGCAAGAAAAAACTGGACGATAGCGTGCTGGAGTAGCGGCTATGGACTCGCGAGAGTTCACCTTGAGAGCGCCGGCCTCGATTACCGCGATCGTCACGGCTCTCATCATCGCCTCCGTCTTGATCCCGGCGGCGGGCATTTACGCCATGGTTGTGATGGCTGATCTGCGCATCTTCCTGCTGCCGGTCATCGTAATTCAGACTGCTTTCGGTTTGTTCGGCATCATCGTAGCCATCGGTCTCTTGCGCTTATTCGAGGCAGCGAGAAAGGCCACGATTCTTCTTTCGAAGGTCACGATCATCGTCTTTTCTGGAGTGCTGCTTCTTTTTTGGGCAGCTGCTTTTAGCACTCACAACACTGTCTTTCTGATGCCGTTTCTGGTCTGCGGGGGTTCGCTCGTCATCCTGCTGCCTCTGGTCGTTTGGTGGCGCATGGTGCTGCGCCGCGAGAGTGTGCGGTCGCAATTTCGGTAGTTCGGCTGCTTTCCGCGCGGTTACCAAAGTCGCTGCCCTAAGCCGATTATTGCACCCGCACTATGCGCATCTGGAGCCTCTGCACATCGCCCGCTAGACTCATGCGAATCCCCGGCTTGTACCGAGACCAAGTCCGCAGGAGCAATGCGCGCCTATGCACATGCAGCTGGCCAATCCGTTTGCCATCTCATTCTCCACGCTGATCAGCTACATCCCGGTTATTGCCACCGTCGTCACTACGCTCTTTAGCGTGATTCTGGCCCGCGCCACGCTGCGCTATGTTGAGGCCACTGACAAAGGTCTGGCCCTGGCGCGCGAAGAATTCGAGCGCGAGTGGTCGCCCGATCTGCACATCAAAATGGAGCGAATCTCCGGCACCGAGGCCAAAGTTATCGTCACGAATCTGGCGAAAACGTCGGTCCTGCTGCAGCTTATGCAATTGCGCAAGATTTCCCACGCCATGCCTTTCGAGCGCTGCCGCTTGAACGATCCTCTGGTCGGCGGGATGACGTGGACGCAGGAAATGGGCCGCCGCATTCTGGCCTGTACTGGACACGAATTCGAAGGCCCGATCGCGGCCTCGATGACGTTCTATGCGGCGGGCCGTATGTTCCGCACCGACTGGTTCCGCTCGCAGATTCAGGTGCGCGACGGCCGCATCGTGAGTCTTGAGCCCAGCACCATGCCCACGCGCCGCGTGCGTGCGGTCGAGCGCAAGGGCTCGTCTGAACGCCGCCGCGAGTTTGTGCAGGACGTAACCGCAGGGGTCGCCCCGGAAAAAGATAAAATCAAGCCCGACGAGAGTTACTTCGTGACTGGAGCGGGAGCCTCATAACGCCCGTTCCTTAATCAGTGAGGGCTCCGCCTGCGACATCTGTTGGCGGGGGAGATCCCTCGTTCCGCCTGAAGAACGGCTCCACTCGGGATGACCCGTCCGTGGACAAAAGATGCAAACTGCGGCGCACGCGATGAACTTTCGCGGTGCTCGAAGCTGCCGCCGGCTGTTATTCTTCTGCTAATCTCATCGTAATCACCTCGGAAAAGCGGGCTCTGCAAATGGCGAAGACAGCGATCGTAGTGGCGAAAAGAGTGGATTCGAAAATCTTTGTTCTGCGTGGGCAGAGAGTTATTCTCGACGCCGACCTCGCCGAGCTCTATGGCGTACAAGTCCGGCACCTGAATCAGCAGGTCAAGCGGAACGCGAAACGATTTCCGCTGGCCTTTCGCTTTCAGCTCTCCCCGGAAGAATTGAAAATCTTGAGATCACAGAATGTGATCTCAAGTGAAGGCCACGGCGGCGCGCGTTATCGCCCGTACGCCTTTACCGAACACGGCGCCATCATGGCCGCCACGGTGCTGAACTCCGAACGTGCGATCGAAATGAGCGTGTTCGTTGTGCTGGCTTTTGTGAGGATGCGCCGGGCCATCGCCGGAAACCGCCATATCCTGACCAAGCTGGCGGAACTGGAGCGCCGGTTGGAGACGCATGACACCGACATCCAGGACTTGATGGAAGCCATTCGCGAGCTCATGAACCCAGCCGAGCCCAGTCGCACGCGCATCGGTTTCGAAGCGCCCTCCGACTCCGGTGGCAAGGCGCTCAAGGGTCGCGCGGTTCAGATGCGAAAGAAGAGTAGCGGGTCAGTTTGAAAGTTGTCATTCCGAAGCGCAGCCTTATCGCGCGAGGAACCTGCTGTTTGACCGGCGAGCAGCAGGTTCCTCACCGGGCTTTCAGCCCGATTCGGAATGACAAAATGAGTTTGCTCAAACTCCCACCACCTAGAAAACGTAAATTGACTCTCAGAAGGCTTCCAGTAACCGTTACCGAAGATCCCGAATGCCGCTTGAAGCACTAAAGGTCCCTCGCCTCCTGCCGATCCGATCTCTCAGGAGACCAATATGATCAATCCCATCAGTAGCGTTCAGCGAAGCGATGTGCACCAAGTCTCACAGCCGGCCGCGCAACCCAAGCCCGATCCGCGCGCGCAGACTCCGCCAGTGGCAAAATCTGGGGCGCTGTCGCACGACCAGGTCACTTTGAAGAGCGCCGGCCAGGTCGACGCGGACGGCAAATAACGGCCCGAGCTTATAACGGAAGGGTCACAGTGGCAGAAGTTCGAACGCCGGATAGCTCGATGCCAGTTCTTGAAAACTCTCGAGCGGCGAGCCCGCAGGCACAGGAAAGTAGACTTGCACTTCGCGCTTGAAGCTGTCGAGGTAGGCTTTCAGCACCGGAGGCTTCTCGGCATCGGAAATTGCGCTCAGGCGAAATCTGCGGCGCGTGCTTCCCTTCTTCAGCGCGATCTCTCCCGCAGACTCGGCATTGCGCACCCACTGGGTTCTTCCGCGCGGAGCTACGAGATAGTGCTTGCCGTTCCATTCCAGCAGATCGACTGGCGTGGAATAGAGCTTGCCAGTTTTCCTGCCGCGGACTTCAAGCAGGTAAGCGTGGGAGAAACCGAGACCAACGCCGACGAGAAATCCGTAGACGCGGTTGAATATCTTTTCGACAACAGTCGGTTCGCGGAAAACAGGCGGGCTCGAATTCATGGCTCGATTCTACCGCGCTGCTTGCTTAGTTAACTCGCTTGACTACGCCTGCTTCACGAACCGGAGCGACGCGGAATTCATGCAGTAGCGAAGATGTGTGGGCTCGGGCCCGTCGTCGAAGACATGGCCGAGGTGGGCGTCGCACTCGGTGCAGGCGACGGCGGTGCGGGTCATTCCAAAAGTTGCGTCGCGGATCTCGGTCACATTCTCGGCA
>Ga0210390_10001724_pt1 | contig 20266 bp, 19 predicted proteins | sample IncBWH11OmetaG_FD_161050 | JGI IMG/M metagenome (GOLD analysis project Ga0210390, IMG submission 161050) | Forest soil microbial communities from Barre Woods Harvard Forest LTER site, Petersham, Massachusetts, United States - Inc-BW-H-11-O ... | reverse complement strand
CCGAAGGGCAGAAAATAGTTGCTTCCACCTGCGCCGGTTGTCACGGACTGGATGGGCGGGGCGGAGAACGCGCTCCAGACATCGCACGGAAGCGCGAAGTACAGCGGCTCTCGGACCCTGAACTCATGCGTATAGTGCGCGAGGGTGTCCCGGGAACAGGAATGCCAGCCTTCCATTCGCTTGCAAGTTCACAGGTGAAGGCAGTCGTCTCCTATCTGCGGAATCTCCAAGGGATAAACCAAACAGTCGAACTGCCCGGGGATCCGGTGCGCGGAAAGGCAGTTTTCTACGGCGAGGGTGGGTGTTCGGCATGCCACATGGTCGCGGGAAGCGGTGGATTTATTGCGTCGGATTTGTCCGGCTATGCACACACCCATTCGGTCCAGGAGATTCGCAGTGTGATCACACAGCCAAGTCAAGCGGCGGACCGGCAAGGTCGAAGCGCGGTCGTCGTCAATCGTGCCGGTCAACAATATAGTGGCAGGGTACGCAACGAAGATAATTTTTCTCTGCAGCTACAATCGCTCGACGGGACATTCCTTTTTTTTCTTAAGTCCGACATCGAGCGCTTGGAATACAACTCGCAACCGCTCATGCCCTCTAACTATAGTTCGACCCTCAGCCCTAAAGATTTGGATGACCTCGTGAGTTTTCTGATCAGTTCCGCGAAGATGAGCGAACCGGAACTCGCGGGGGAGGCTGATGAGTAGCGGTCAAAGTCTTCAGCAATAGGAGCTCAGTCGTGTTTAGAAAAAGAGACGCCTTGGTCAATCCAAGTGTGATCGTAGCGTATGGCTGTGTCCTGGCGGCTCTAGTTCTGATTGCTTTCAAGACGGGAGCTTTTGTAGATGCTGCTGCTCGCCCGCTTCAAGAATTTCAACTACAGGCCGAATCGCCGCACTTCTGGAATCTGGTGGATCACGACGCTCGACTCGGTGTTGTGGCCGCGGGCTTCGGATTTACCGAAGGGCCAGTTTGGGACCCACAAGGATTCTTATATGTGAGCGACGAAACGCTGAACAAAATCTTCCGAGTCTATCCCAATGGCAAGAAGGAAGTAGTGATCGCGCTTGGCGATCCCGATGGAAACACCTTCGATCGTCAGCATCACCTGATCGACTGTGCCAGCGTGTTGCGCGCTATCATCGAAGTCACTCCAGACGGAAAATACAAAGTTCTTGCAGATCACTACGAAGGCAAGAGATTGAACAGTCCCAACGACGTAATCGTCGGGCCCGATGGAGCTCTCTATTTCACCGATCCAACTTTGGATTTGGTGGCTGGAGAAAAGCAGGAAATCCCGTTCCAGGGCGTTTACCGCCTGGATGCAAAAGGCCATGTACAGTTAGTCACCAACGACCTGACGCAGCCGAACGGGCTCGCCTTTTCGCCCGATGGCAAGCACTTCTACGTTGACGACAGCGAAAAAAGAAACATCCGCGTGTACGACGTTGCCGCTGACGGGACTATCACGAACGGCCGCATGTTTGGCGTGGAGCCCGGCGCGAAGGACGATGGCGTGCCCGACGGAATAAAAGTAGATAAGGAGGGCAACCTCTTTGTCACCGGGCCGAAAGGCATCTGGGTCTGGGACGCCAGAGGCAACCATCTCGGCACCATCGTCATGCCAGAGCAACCGGCAAACCTGAACTGGGGTGACAAAGACTATCGAACGCTTTACATCACGGCCACCACATCGGTGTACCGCCTTGAGATGAAAACGCAAGGCTTCGTGCCGTATCTATGAGTCTGCAAAAAAGCCGTGTTCTGTCGTCAAGATCGCGGTAACGCACCGATAACTTCTGCAACAGGTTGGCGAACTATTTCGACGTCATCACCGGAAGCACGAGCGCAGAAGGATGTTGCGCGTCGTGGAGAATGGTGTTGGTGGCCGCGACGGATGTGCGCGCGAACTTGATTTCTTCGCCGGTATTGAGATTGCGATCAAATCGTGGGAAGTTGCTGCTGGAAATCTCCAGGCGCAGCGAGTGGCCGCGGAGAAAGACATTGCTGGTGGCCCAGAGATCGACGGAGATTTCGTAGGTCTGTCCCGGGTTCATCAGGGCGGCACGCTCCATGGAAGCACGGTAGCGCATGCGAAGAATACCTTCGGTGAGATTTTGCGCGAAGCCGTCAGGCGCTACGTCGACGAGTTTAGCGGTAAAGTCGGTATCCACCGCCGAGGACTTGACGAAGAGAGTAGCCGTAACCGGTCCAGTGACTTCTAAGTCGCGAGCTAGCGGACCGGTTGAATAGATCAGCACATCATCGCGACTTTCTACGGAGCGCTGGTCACGGGGGCCCGGCTGCATGTGTTCAGCGTCGCAGCAGAGCGGACCGCCAACGGTGGGAGCGGGATTGACAGGATTGTAAACATAGGCATCAGCAGCTTCGGACTTGGGCACGAGTACAGAGAGGGATCCATCACCGCGAAGGGAATTCGCCTTGCCGGCGGAATGCAGAAAATATTTCGTCAGCTGAGCTTGCGGCGGAGGCCAATCGTCTTCCTGGCGGTACTCGTTGGCGCCCATGACGAAAAGCTTGACCGGTTTGTCAGTGGCGAATTCGTTCTGGATGCCCTTGAAAAGAAAATCGTACCAGTCGAGAATGACGTCGGTGTAACCATTTTCGGTAGCGTGAGGACCAAAGTCGACTTCGCCGATGCGGCGACCGAAACCCGCGTGTCCACCGATTTCGATAAGCAGATGTTGCTGGGTGCGTGCTGCGTTGTTGGCTCCGTGGGTTTTGGCACCCACGTAATTGCGCAAGGTACCGCCGTTGAAAATGTCATACCAACCGCCGACCTGGAGCATAGGGACGGCAATGTCTGGAAAATGTTCCTCGATGGACCACTGCTTCCAGTAATCGTCATAATTGGGATGCGCCAGCCAGTCGAGGTAGTAGGGCGCAAGCGCAGCAGTCAATTGTGCATCAGCGGGTAACTGCCCGAAATTGAAGACGGGGTAATTGACGAGCGGAAGCGTGGGCGCGCCGACCACTGCGTTAGTGTTATCTCTGATCAGTCGCTGGAGCGTGTTCTGCGCGAGCTGCGATGTCCAGTTCTGATCGAACCACTGCTCGAAAGCGCCGCCCTGGTAGGTCCAACCATCGTGGTAATTGCTGGCTGTCATGTTGGGTGCGATCGCCGCCAGATGCGGGGGCTGGGCAATGGCGGCAAGCATTTGCGTCGCGCCTACATAAGAGGCGCCCATCATGCCGACTTTGCCATTGGAGTACGGCAGCGCGGCAGCCCATTCAACGGTATCGAAACCGTCGGCTTGCTCGTGCCTGAACGGATACCATTCCCCTTCCGAAGTGTATCGACCACGCACGTCCTGAATGATGACGACGAAGCCGCGCAGGACCATCCTGAGAACGGGTGAAACAGCCCAACTGACGCTCTTGTCGTAGGGCGTACGCATAAGGATGACCGGAAACCTGTCTGAGGACCTGGGCCGATAAATGTCGGCGTAGAGAGTAACGCCATCGCGCGTTTTCATGGGCACGCCGTACTGAGCGACGATGTCGCTGGCCGTCAGTGATGGCCCGATTTGCCCACGAAGGGGCTGCGGTGCACCGAGCCCAATTGTCGCGAGAACGAATCCGAACGCCCATACTGGGAGCAAAACCGTGCGATTGCGTCTCATGCATTAACCCTCCTGATACAGGCGGCAGAGAAAAAGCTTCGCATGCGGCCACTGCAATTAGTGTTGATTGTGCGCGCGCGCACGCAATGAGCAAAATCAAAGAGTAATGACATCGGATTCTACTACGAGAGGTTAACGCAGTCCTCGGCCTAGAATTTTCTGCCTCCTGTCAGCTCTTAAAATTGACGTCGCGAGAGGGCACGGCGTTTCTTATGGATCGCCCCGTCACCACTCGATGGCCAGGACGTAACGCCCGGGCTTCGTGGGATGTTCGGCAACCATCTATCCGAAAGCGGGACGCGGCCATTTGTGGAATCAGCCTCAACCCTTTAGCCGACAGACAATCGAAAACTTCCGATTCGAATACGTTGAGCGGTTCTCCCGTGACGTCAGCGTCGCCGAGTCGCTTGCCGTTGGTGGAGGCGTATTGCAGATCGTTTCGGAGCAGTTCTACGCCGCTCCCCCGGCGGTACACGCGTCAAGTCCAGGTCCAAGTGGCTAAACGAAGACACGACAGTTAATCGTTGGCGCGCCCGTGTCACAGCCACGTTTAGGCGTCTTCGGCTTCCCTCAGGAAGCAACGGGCCAAAACGCAACGGCAAGTCTCCAGTATGGAGCTGGCGCGAGGACGCGCCGCCCTAGTCGACAAGTTATTGAGCGTGGAAAACGACTTGCGAAGATTCTCGGCCACAATTCGATCCGCATCGTGGAACCGTATGTTCATCCGACGGATGAGCACAAGAAGAGGGCCATGGTTCGCTACAAAGCAGCTCAAATGATAAGAGCCGCTGCTGGGGAGTCAGGGCGGCCTAACTGAAGCGAAGAAAGTCTTGTCGTAATTTTGTCGTAGTCCGGGGGTCGAAATTGCGTCATTTTGTTATCTTCCATCATCGAGACCAAGGTAGGAAAGCGAACGGAGCACAGTCAATACAAGTAATTACAGGAGAAGAGTGGAGGCGCGGGTCGGAATCGAACCGACGCATAAAGGTTTTGCAGACCTCTCCCTTACCACTTGGGTACCGCGCCCTCTATTGAGCATCTTATTGTACTGGCAACTGGTTGGGCGCTTCAACTTCCGACAATCTCATCGGCCTCCGAAATCAACCACAAAGGACACAAGTACACAAACGCGGGAATCTTGATTCCCAGGGCCAGCAGATTGTTTCAGGCGGCGTCGAGTGCTAGACTTTGTTGGGTTAACCTTTACGCAGCTTAGGGCTAGCGGGATTCGCAGGAAATCCGCAAGATGTGTGAGCGGGAGTAGTTCAGCGGTAGAACGCCAGCTTCCCAAGCTGGATGTCGCCGGTTCGATCCCGGTCTCCCGCTCCATCAATTCATAATGACCATCGAGTTTCTGGACCTTGACTCGGTTGACGATGCACGCCGCTCGACATCGCGTCGCTTGCGGACGAATATTTCATCACCCGCAAAACTGTATCCCCAACGTAAACCTTTACTCTGGAATCATTCAGATCTATACCGGGCAAGCAGTACGCGAGTTTGTGCCGGCTGAAAAGCGTGGGGCGCTCTTGGCAACGGCGAATCGAGCATCCGAGGAATTGCCGGAGACACCATCCGCGCGAATAAGAGGAGGAATGTGCAGTGTGGGTTGACGCAAGGCCCAATCCCTCCTAAGATTGCTCGACTTGGATAAACAGGCCGACGCCACTCGGATCATGATAGGCAGGACCGTTTCCCACTACCGAATTGTTGAGATGCTCGGCGGTGGAGGGATGGGCGTTGTCTACAAAGCGGAAGACACGCGACTGCACCGCTTCGTGGCGCTGAAATTCCTTCCAGAAGATGTAGCTAAAGATGCCCAGGCCCTCAGCCGCTTCCAGCGCGAGGCGCAGGCGGCCTCTGCCCTCAACCATCCCAATATCTGCACTATCTACGACATTGGCGAGCAGGATGGGCAGGCCTTCATCGCCATGGAATATCTGGACGGCGTAACCCTCAAACACAAGATCGAGGGCCGTCCGCTGAAGATTGAACAGTTGCTGGAGTTGGGAATCCAGATTGCCGACGCGCTCGATGCCGCCCACTCCGGCGGAATTGTTCACCGCGATATCAAGCCGGCGAATATCTTTATCAGCCAGCGCGGGCAAGCCAAGATCCTTGATTTCGGATTGGCAAAACTCACCCCGCAGGGAAGCCGAGTGGTCGATGCGTCGGCCGGGGCCACGCGGACCGCGATCAGCGTAGATCAACTCACCACGCCGGGCACGGCGATGGGAACGATCGCGTATATGAGCCCGGAGCAGGCGCGCGGAGAGACGCTCGACCATCGCACGGATCTGTTCTCATTCGGCGTGGTGCTGTACGAAATGGCAACTGGCAGGCAGCCGTTCTTTGGAACGACATCCGCAGTTGTCTTTGAAGCGATCTTAAATAAAGTTCCCACGTCACCGGTCCAGCTGAATCCGGGATTGCCTCCGCAACTGGAAACCATTCTGAACAAGACGTTGGAAAAAGACCGCGAACTGCGCTGCCAGAGCGCGGCCGAGCTTCGCGCAGATTTAAAGCGCTTGAAGCGTGACACGGATTCTTCACGCGCAGGAATCAGCGGAGTCGTGGCGACATCGACGGCGAGCACAGAAAAAGCGAGCGCTGAAAAAGCACCTCCGACTCACTTAAGTCGCAGGCGTCTTATGCCTGCATTGATCTTTCTTGGCTTTCTTGTTGCCCTTGCAGTGGGATTAATGGCGGGCAAACGCCTGGGGGGATCCGCGGCAGCCAGCGCCCCGCTCTATCACGAGATTACTTTCCGGCGCGGCGAGATTCGCTCCGCCCGATTCGCCCCCGACGGGCAAACGATCTTATACAGCGCCGCTTGGCAAGGCAATCCAGTGGAAACATTTTCCGCCCGCCAGGGCATGGTCGAGTCGCGTTCTCTAGGACTGGGCCGCGCGGAGCTTCTGGCCATTTCATCGCGAGGTGAGATGGCGCTTTCATTAGGCAGCCATCCCGTCGGCACCTGGATCAACGTGGGCACCTTGGCCAGAGCGCCACTGGCGGGAGGCGCACCTCGTCCGGTTGTCGAGGATGTCGAATGGGCGGATTGGTCCCCTGACGGAAATAGCCTGGCCGTTGTGCGCAACGTGGGTGGCCGCGACCGGCTCGAATATCCCATCGGCAAGGTCCTGTACGAGACCAGCGGTGGCTGGATCAGCTATCCCCGAGTTTCGCCAAAGGGCGATTTCGTGGCCTTCATGGACCATCCTAATCAGGGAGACGATGGCGGCTTGGTCGCCGTCGTCGATGTTTCCGGTCACAAGCGCGAACTCACCCGGGAATGGTACGGCACGCAGGGTCTTGCCTGGTCGCCGGACGGCAACGAAGTCTGGTTTACCGCCAGCGAATTGGGATTGTTTCACTACATCACCGCCGTCGACCTCGCAGGAAAGCATCGCTTGGTGACCCGCGTACCCGGTTCACTGGTTATCTTCGATATCTGGCGAGACGGACGAGTGCTGCTGGCGCGCGCCGATCGTCGCCGGGAGGTTATGGGTTTGAGTGGAGGCGCTCCTAAAGAGCGTGATCTTTCCTGGCTTGACTACTCCTATCCTGCCGACCTTTCCGCCGACGGCAAGACGCTTCTTTTTGACGAAGAAGGAATTGGCGGCGGCGTGCAGTATGGAGATACGCAGGATCTGACTTACGCGGTTTATGTTCGCAACACCGACGGCACACCGGCCATACGGCTGGGCGAAGGCGGCGCCTCTGCACTTTCGCCGGATCAAAAGTGGGTTCTCGTGGTAACGCCGATTTCGCCCGGGCAAATGCGGCTATTGCCGACCGGGGCGGGTGAAACTCAGTCGCTCACTAACGATTCGATCAACCATCAATGGGCACGTTGGTTTCCCGACGGCAAGCGCTTCGTCTTCTCGGGTAACGAACCCGGCCGGGGCGTGCGCTTCTACATACAGGATACCTCCGGAGGGAAACCGCAGGCGATTTCTGCCGAAGGTGTCGAAGCCCAGGACTTTGCGATCTCACCCGACGGCCAGATGGTCGTGGGCATTGGCCCCGACCAAAAAGGCTACATATTCCCGGTGGCGGGAGGCGATCCTCGAATTGTGAAAGGTATGGAAGCGGGAGACCTTCCCATCAATTGGAGTCAGGACGCCCGTTCCATTTTTCTCTACCGGACGGGCGAAGTGCCCGCCAAGGTTTATCGACTGGAATTAGCGACGGGAAAGAAAACCGTTTGGAAAGAAATCGCACCGCTCGATCCCACCGGCGTCTCCACTATCGGACCGATCCTTATGACGCCGGATGGTAAGACCTACGTGTACGGCTTCCATCGCACTCTCGGGGATCTTTATCTGGTGGAAGGCCTCAAGTAAATTTTCTGGGCTTGACACGGCAACCCCACAAGAACAAAATTTCAGAACCTGTCGAGTCGCAGCTTGCTGCGTCTCGGCTGCGCGATGAAGCCGTTGGAGTAGCACCCCTTAAGTGACAGGAGTTGTGCTGTGCCGGACAAGAAGGTTCGCTTCGACGATTTCCAGCTAGACTACGGTCGTTTTCAGCTCTACCACCGTGACATCCCGGTTCGGCTGGAGGGCCTGCCGCTGCAATTGCTCATGTTTCTGGTCGAAAAAAGAGGGCAACTGGTGACGCGCGAGCAGATCTCCAGCGAGCTCTGGAGCAGCAAAGATGTGTTCGTCGACGTCGAACAGGGAATCAATACCGCCATCCGCAAAATCCGCCGAGCCTTGGCAGACGACGCCGACGAGCCGCAGTATCTGCAGACCGTGGTCGGGCGGGGCTATCGCTTTGTCGCTCCCACAGCCGAAGAGGATGACGGCAGCCAAGCCCCAACCGAGAAATTTGTCGTTTCCCCTGAAGAACTGGGACGCGCCATCATGACCGCGGCGGGCTTGGATCCAGAGAATCCCCGAGGAACTCCCGAGGCTCGCACTAAAGATCCAGCGAAGTCTGGAAACTAATCACGGCACTCGCGGAGACGCGGCGAGCCGCGTCTCTACAGCCAGCTTACTCATTTTGTGAGGCGTGCCATCGTGACTTCGCTCGTCGTGGTTTGCTTTCCGTGCGGCTTCCGGATCGCCCGGGTGGTCGACACACGCTTGAGCGCCGCTTGATGCCGGTGGCTGGCCGCTTGTGGCTGGGCGGAATGAGCGACCACCGGATTCTGCGCGGCCCACGGGTTATACCAGGTCGGATCGACTTCCTGTTGGCCGTACGCCGGAAGCAGAAATGTCACAGCCATCACACCAAACAGCATTGCACTCGATGCCCATCGCCTCATTGCGCTTGATCGGTTCATTTGAATCACCTCTGTAAGGAATTGATTTCGACTCGCGTGAGAAGAAATCATGGATGCGATCTTGCACTGGCTTGGAAGAAGTGTCCATGGAGGCAGTATGAAGCTGTATGAAGCGGTCTGAAGATTTAAGATCGGGCCGGCCGGGCACTTTCGCCGTGAAAGCAAGCGCGAACTGCTGTGGCCGTCCATTGCGATTTCGTTTGCCTTGGGGGCTGATTTCTGCTAATGTGCGCCCGTTCTCTGGATGTGATCAAAACCAATGCTTCAGGGGTGATGCGATGGCATTTTGCTCGGTGTGTGGCGCTCAAACGGCAGATGGTTCAACAATTTGTCCGGCATGCAGCCGCTCGGCAGCTCCGGCAGGGGGAGGCGCGGCTGTCGGAACTGCCCCAGCCTCGGTAGGCGGAATGACCGACAACGTAGCGGGCATGTTAGCCTACGTAACCATCATTCCCGCGATACTGTTTCTGGTCATCGAGCCTTATAACAAAAACCGATTCGTACGTTTCCACAGCTTTCAGAATCTCTTCCTGCATGTGGCTGCGTTCGTGTGCTGGATCGCTTTGTTCATCATCTCCGCGGTGCTTGCGTTCATCCCGATTTTGGGGCACCTGGTTGCTTTCCTGCTATGGATGGTTCTCTCCGTGGGCCTGCTCGTGGTCTGGATTATGCTCCTCATCAAAGCCAATCAAGGGCAAATGTGGAAGCTGCCAATAATCGGGGACATGGCGGAGAAACAGGCCAACGCCTAGCCTCCAGATTTAGTGAGACTTTGCACCCGTCCGTCCAAGGCGGTCGTGGCCCGCCCGTCCGCAATCGAACCCCGGTTTTTGCCGCTATCTCCGACGCTACCTCCGAGGATCGCGTATCCTATTTACTTTTGATTCGGCTCGGTTTCGGGTAGTCTGTCTGATTCTGGCCGGGAGGGGAACCAGGTTTGCGAGTTCGGGTCTTCTATCACGACAAATGTTTTGACGGCGCGTCATCAGCGGCGCTTTTCTCCCGTTTCTACCGCGAGCGCATTCGCAGCGACGTTCAATTCGTTTTCTCCGGCCTGCTGCACCGCGCCGGTTCTTTGTTCGATGAAAAGAACTTTGATGGCGAAGAAAATGCCATCGTAGATTTCAAATATTCCAGTTCGCCCAAAATTACCTGGTGGTTCGACCATCACGAAAGCGCGTTTCTGTCGCCCGCCGACGCTGCCCACTTCGAGCAGGACCAGAGCAACCAGAAGTTCTACGATCCAGATTTCAAGTCGTGCACCAGTTTTATCGCCATCATTGCCCAGCAGCGCTTCGGCTTCGATCCTAAACCCGTCGCCGATCTGGTTCATTGGACCGACATCATTGATGGCGCCATGTATCCCGACGCCCGCACTGCGGTCGAAATGAAGGCTCCGGCCATGAAGCTGACCATGGTGATCGAATCGAATCAGACCCACGATTTTGTCCCCAAGCTCATCCCACTGCTCGCAACCAAGACTCTGGCCGAGATCATCGAAGAGCCCTTCGTGGCCTCGCTCCTGCCGCCGCTACTCGAACGGCACCAGCGGTCGATGACCATCCTCGGCGAGCGCATCGAATCGAAGGACGGCACGATTTTTTTCGACGTCACCGACCACGAACTCGAAGGCTATAACAAATTCGTTCCCTACTATCTGCATCCCGAATCCATCTATAGCGTGGGCCTGAGCAAGAGCAGTTTCCGGGTGAAAGTTTCGGTGGGATCAAATCCCTGGGCGCCCTCGGAGCCGATAGTGAACCTGGCCAAGATCTGTGAGCGCTACGGCGGCGGCGGACATGCCCGGGTCGGCGCCATTTCTTTTGAAGTCAACCAGCAGGACGCCGCCCGCAAGGCCGCCCGCGAAATCGTGGAAGAGTTACGCGCCGCCGTCCGCACTCGGGCACAGTGACCACGGAAACCAATGTCGTTCTGAGCGAAGTGAGCCGCAAAGCGGCTCTCGCAGTCGAAGAACCCCAAACGGTCAGTAATGAAACGAGGGTCGAAAGGCATTCTCACGATGTCGTCCTCAGCGGACAGAGTGAATTCAATACAGGAACTCGTTGACATCCCCGTGAACGTGTCGGTTACCTCCGATCCCATTCTGCGAACCGAGCACCTAAGCCGCGTCGTAAAGGAGAAGGTTCTGGTCGAAGATGCCACCTTCGAAGTGCGAACCGGCGAAGTCCTTGCCATCGTCGGCCCCAGCGGCTCGGGCAAGAGTTCTTTGCTGAGACTCCTGAACCGACTCGATGAGCCCACTAGCGGAACAGTCTACGTGGAAGGAATCGATTACCGTCAAATCGCGCCCCGTGAGTTGCGCCGCAAGCTGGGCCTGGTGAACCAGAGACCCTATCTTTTTCCGGGCACCGTCGAGCAGAACCTGCGATTTGGTCCCCTGCAGCGCGGAGAAACCTTGTCCCAGGACGCCATCGAACGACTCTTAAGCCGCGTCGGCCTGAAGGGTTATGCTGGCCGCAACGTTGCCAATCTTTCCGGTGGCGAGGCTCAGCGCGTCTCTGTCGCCCGCACTTTGGCCAATTCGCCGCTGGTCCTGCTGCTGGATGAGCCTACGTCGGCGCTCGATGAAACATCTAAGCGGGAGGTCGAATCGGCGATCCAGCGCATCGTCCGCGAGCAGGGACTGACCTGCATACTCGTGACGCATGACACCGCGCAGGCCGCTCGATTGGCCGAGCGCGCGTTGGTTCTTGAAGCTGGACGGGTGCTGCGGCATGGTCCGATCAGCGAGGTATTGCATGCTTAAGTTATTCTTTAGTAATCAACTGTATCTGGTGCTGACGCAGGCTTTGGTGGCAGCGCTTGCCGCCATGGTCGTAGTCATGCTCGCCCGCAAGCGCGGCATTCATTTGGAGAGCGAAACTTTGGTCGCGATGCTTCGCGGCATCATCCAAATAACTGCCGTGGGTTCGATCCTCCTACTCTTGCTGCGGGCGCCGCGTTGGACCAGCGCGCTCCTTCTGGCGGGGATGATCGTCGCCGCCGGCGCCACCTCGGCGCGTCGAGCCAAGGGGATGCCCGGCGCGTTTCGCGTTTCTGCGTGGTCGATCGCCTTCGGTTCCGGCTCCGTGATCGCGCTTATGACTTGGCTTGGTGTCATCGACACGGCGATTACTTCGCTGGTTCCGGTGGGAAGCATGCTGATCACGAATGCCATGAATACGAATGGATTGGCCCTCAACCGCTTCCGCTCGGATGTCCTGGCCCACGTTGGCGAAATTGAAACCGCGCTGGCGTTGGGAGCGGAGGCGAAAAACAGCGTCTCGCCTTACGTGCAGGCTTCTTTCGAAGCCAGCCTGATTCCCGCTATCGACTCCATCCGTTCGCTCGGCATCGTATGGATTCCCGGCTTGATGGCGGGAATGCTGCTTTCCGGGGCTCGACCCGTGTATGCTGCCATTTACCAATTCGTGGTGCTGGCCATGATTTTTGCCGCCTCCGGGCTCACTTCGCTGGTCAGTACATTGCTGATTCGGGACGGGATTTTTACCACGGCGCAACAATTAAGTTTGCAGCCAGGGAGATAATGTTGTAATGAGTTCTATCGTGCACAGCAAAGTCGCACCGGCGGAGCCGAATCCAGGAGCCAGCCTCCAGGTCCTGCGCGCGGTGGCCACGCTGGAGGTGACGAAAGGAATGATCGTGCTGCTGGCGGCCTGCGGCGTTCTTCTGTTGATGCAACGCGAAGATCCCTGGGATATTGCCGACGGTTTGCTCCGACTCCTTCACATCAGCCCCGATCACCATTTCGCGCAGGGCTTCCTCGATTGGGCGGACTCGCTGACCAGCGCAAAAATATGGACCGTCGCCATCGCCGCCCTCTCTTATTCTGTTCTGCGATTCGTCGAGGCTTACGGACTCTGGTATGCGCGCGCCTGGGCGGAGTGGATTGCTCTGATCTCCGGTACCATCTATCTGCCCTTTGAAATCTACAAGCTGGTTCACAGACAGAATCTTTTCCACATCTCCGTTTTCTTGGTTAACGTTGCGATCGTGCTGTACATGGTTTACGCGTTGAAGACAGGCGACAGCATTCACCATATCCGCCAACCAACTTGAGGCCAGCCGCCGCCCCAAATAGTAATACGCATCCCCACCACAAAACCTTGGCGTGGATGCCACGTCTAACCGCAGGGAGGAATTTTCGAATGATGAAGCGGATGCCGATTTTTTTGCTGTTGCTGTTGGCTGTTCCGGTTCACGCGCAAGACAAGAAGCCCACGACTCTGCGAGAGGTATTGCTGGCGGAACTGCGATCGACGCATACCACCGCGGAATGGTTCGTGCCCGCGAATACCGCGGTCAAGGGGTTGACGGCCGAGCAGGCAAACTGGAGCGATGGCAAAGGGAATCACTCGGTGGGCCAACTCACTTATCACCTGGTGTTCTGGAATCGGCGGAACCTCGCCAGGCTCAAAGGGGAGAGTCTGGAAAAATTCAGCGGCAACAACGACGAGACCTTCGACAAATTTGACAGCAAGACCTGGAACGACACCGTGAAACAGCTCGACGACGTCATGAACGATCTGGAAAAGTGGGTGGAAACCACTGACGAAGACAAGCTGAAAGAATCGGCCCAGATGTTTACTCACATCAGCACCCACAATGCGTACCACATCGGGCAGATCATCTACGTCCGCAAGGAGCAGGGCTCCTGGGACCCGAAGAACGGCGTGAACTAGAAAAGGTGCTCGTCGCAGAGTTTCATCATTGACCGGCGGGTGCCAAAATCCCCACCCTAACGTCGAAAAGCGGCGGACGAGGGCGTACGCCCCACGCGTGTACAGTCAAAGGGGGCGAACAGGAGTGTCCGCCCCACATGTTGGCCATCCTGGCCACAAGAAACTTTACTTGGCTTTACTAACTCTTTACTTCCCGCACGTCTCCTGTGTGTTTGCATAGAAGAAATCAGTTTCGGAGGCTAATTTGATCAAACGACTGTACCCAATTATTTTTCTCTGTCTTCTGGCCGCGCCACTTCTGCTGGCACAGGATGCGGAATCGAATCAATCTCAATCCACGAATATCGGCGGGCCTTGGCAGCTTTCGTGGCAGGGCCGGGAGGGCACCCAGCAAGCCACAATTCAGATCCAGCAAGATGGTTCCAAGCTGAGCGGCACCTTTCAGGGTCCGCGCGGTTCGTCTCCGCTGACCGGCAGCGTGGATGGAAACAACATATCTTTCAATGTGCAGATGCAAGGACGTCGCGGCAGCATGACGCTGGCTTTTACGGGCACCCTCGATGGCAACAAAATGAGCGGCACCTTTCAGCCTCAGGGCGGAGGTGGCGGGCATGAGGGACACGGAGGCGGACAGGGAAGTCATTCCTGGAGCGCGGTTCGCCAGCAAGGCAATTCTGGCCGGAGTGAGCCGGCACAAAGCCAGAATGAAGACGACGAATACGGACTTTAATTAGCGCCTGTTCGCGGCGCCATTCGCGACGTGCAGTCCAAATTCCCATCCTAACGTCAGAAAGCACGATGTTAGGATGGGCCACCCTGGCTTTGTCGCTACTTGAGTTTCACGAAGAGCAAGACGAAGATTGCCCAAACTCCGACCGTCATGGGAAACTGTGCCGCTTGTGCTTCGCGCAATGAGCCTCCTCGCGGGAGCGCAAACGAGAGGAAGAACATTGCCAAAGCGGTGAGTATTCCGAGGATCAATTTGGTTTTCCAGGTCATCGTCGTTTTCCCTCTGGTTTCGGTTCGCCCACCCAGGCGGTCGAGTTGCGAATCTTCTCCGGGGCGATAGCGGACATTCTACGCTGCAATGGGATGCGACCGAGAATAAGTCGAAGCAATCCAGTTACCGAGGTGCTGTGTCCCACACAGGCAAAGCAACGGCGGATTTCGATCGCTATTGGATCGTAACTGTCACCTTCTTGCTTGAGCGGTTGTACTGATTGGTGGCGTACAGAGTGTACGTGGTTGTGACTGTGGGATAAACGGTTACAGTATTGCCGCGTATTGCGCCGACTTGCGGGGAGACGATGAAATACGACGCTCCGGTCGCAGTCCAGTTCAGGACCACGGGTTGTCCCGCTGTGCTGGTGGAAGGAGTCGCGGTGAAGCTTGTAATCTTCGGCGCTTTGCCTTGCGGAATATTGCTTGGAGTGTAGATGGGATCCATCAGCAGTACTTCAAAGGCCGAGGCTGGAACCTGCTTTAGAGTTCCGAGATCGTCATTGCTCCAGCGATTGTCGGGATCGCCAGTGATGAACATGGAGCTGCCATTGTCGGCCATGATCATTCCATACTGTTTGAGCGCAGTGAGGATTACTTGGGCCTGCGGCGGGAAAGAAGAGATGTCGTAGCTCGCCTTGAGACGCAGGCGCATTCCCATCGGAGCTGCGAGAGAATTGGTGGAGTTGGGTGCCCAATGCGACGCCGGGGGCGTAAAAGCTTGCTGACTGTATTGCAGCGTGAAGCGCAGGGCATGCTGGATTTGGCCGCTGGCGACCTCGTCGTAGCGGGCTAATCCGGGAAAGACGGGCAATCCGGCGGCGTCGGCGGAGGTCCAGGTATAAGGACGCTGTTCGTCGTTGAGCAGGTCCCAGACTGCGGCGGAATCCGCGTTCCAGCTTCCATCTTTTCGTGGGTAGGAATGATACAACTCGTAGAGCCAACAGTTGTCGCGGTCTAGCACCAGGACGTGCCGGTCACCATTGCCCGGGTGCGGGTAACCTTCAATGGGCGCATTGTGCGGAACGGGCATGGGGCCGCGATCGCTCTCACCGCCATAGGCGGTGAAGTGGATGTTCACGAATGGAGAGCCGCTGACGATCACGTAGGGAATACCCATGGTCGAGTCCTGATATAAGCCCGCACCAAAATCGGGATGCAGCGGAGTGCTCGCGCCGATGAAATTGATGATTGCGTCTGAATTGGGATCGACCGACGCGTTGGCGATGTTTTGGTTCCACAGATTGTCCGGGGGAAAGGGAATGAAACCGTTCAGGCTCGCGCCCCGGCCCAGGCTCATGCCGCTGCAAGAGCCTTGGCCATACAGCGGGGAACATAGGAGCATTGCGGAAAAGGCTAGCGTAAACAGAATGCGTCGCATAAAAACCTCCGGCAGGACCAGTGGCGACCTTAGCAAGGTATCACGGGTCTCGCGGGCGGGTTAACTCGGTAGTGCAGGGCTCGGGGCGGGACTGAACATTCTCATCAAGAAGCAATACCGTCGGGCCCGCGCTGCCTCGTTCCGCGTCGCGATGACAATGGTTCTGCTTGCGGCCTGCCTGCGGCGTCTGGCAAAAAGACGGAAAACACGGTGCCGCTGGAGCCTGCGGTGGTGCGGCTGCGGACGCGGATCGAGCCTTGATGTTTTTGCACGATGCCATGCGAGAGCCAGAGGCCCAGGCCCGTCCCGGCGTCGCCCTTGGTGGAATAAAAGGGTTCGAAGATGCGAGTCAGGTCGTTCGGCAGAATGCCGCTGCCGTTGTCCGCTACAGTGACGCGGGCGCCGGTTCTATAGGTCACGTTTCCCGCGCCATTCGACCACTCGCGGCCTCGAGCCACGTGAAGGGTCAGATGACCGCCATCGTCCAGGGCATCGAGGGCATTGAGGATCAGGTTGGAGAAAAGCTGGCGGAGTTCCCCGGCAAAGCCCTGGATCTCTACATTCGGGTCATACATTTTGTCGATGTGAATATGCTTGTCGTGAAGTTGCCGCATATAGAGCAGCAGAACGTCGTTGAGAGTGGCGGCAACATTCAGCGGCGAGGGCGATGAGCTCTCGCGCACGAAGCCCAGCATCTGCTGCGCGATGGCGCCGACCCGAAGCACTTCTTTCTCCGCCATCCCAAGGTAATGGTTCTGCTTGTCGGGATGCTGACGGGCGAGGTAGATCAGATTGGTAACCGCCTCGAGAGGATTGTTGATCTCATGGGCGACGGCGGCGGCGAGACGTCCGGCGGTGGCCAGCTTTTCGTTGCGTCGCAGAGCTTCTTCGGAACGCCGTTGCCCAGTAATGTCATGCGCAATGCTGGATGCGCCGATCACGACGCCGCGCTCGTTGCGAATCGGGGAAAGCGAGATGTCCACGGTGATGCGCGCGCCGTTCTTGCGTATGCGCTCGGAGCTGTGATGGATGGGCTCACCCCGCATCACTCTTTTGGTGATTCCGGGAATCTCCTCGGGATGCTCGGGAGGCCCGAGAATGTCGACGGCCATACCGATGGCCTCGGCGGCGGTGTATCCGTAGAGCCGCTCCGCGCCTCCATTCCAGCTGGTGATGATTCCGTGGACGTCTCCGGTGAAAATTGCGTCGTCGGAGGATTCGACCATGGCGGCCATCTGCCGCTGGATCTGGCCGGCGCGGGTCTGGGCGCGGGAACGCTGGCGGGCGAGACTGGCGGTAAGAACCGACACTGCAACAAATACCAACAGCCGGCCGTAGTCATTGGCGGAAAGAGAAAAACTAGAGCGCGGCTCAAAGGCGAAGTAATCAATGGCCAGCCCGGAAGCCGCAGTGCAAACCAGCGCCGGCCCGAATCCGAAGTAACGGGCGCTCACAACCACGGCGGTAATGAAAATGGCGAATGGATCCTGGCGCATCACCGGCCACAGGAACCAGATGCCCAAGGCAACGGCCGTCGCGACCAGCGCAGCCGTGTAGCGCACGGTCCAGTGGAGCGACTTCAGACGATATTTTGAGCGCGCACCGTTGGGCGGAGGCATAGTGAAGAGAACGAACCAGTACGGAAAGACGGTGTGGGGTGCGCGAGCCTCGACCGTCTAATCAACAACCGAACTGCAGCAAATCAATTTAACAGGACAGAACGCATTCGCGCAATTTGGCGCGAAGCGAATCAACTTCGACCCTAACCCTGTCATCCTCAATCGCAGTAGCTGATTCGCAAAGCGAATCAGTTGCGAAGTCGAGGGACCCCGCGTCCGCTCGCGCCACGATAACGCCGCAAGGCATTTCCACCACGCACACGGACCAGCAAGGAACTTTGATTCAGTCGGAGTTTAAAGTGGGCCACGTCATCTCCCGCGCCACGGGAGTTGCAGGGAAAACAAAGGGCGCGGAGATCGTCCGCGCCCGCTTTCACAAATGTCACAACCTGAGTTACTGCTGCGAGTTCAAGTTGGGACGTCCGGCGTCAGGCCCTTGTGTAATTGGAACCACGGTCACCGGAGCTTGCAAAGTGAAATTCAACACGGTTTCGGAAGCGAGTTTGATCTGCTGACTGTGGGTAACGGCTTGGGCTCCGGCGCCTAAGCCGCCGCCGGCGACTGCTCCGATTGCAGCTCCTTTGCCGCCGCCGGCGAGAGCGCCGATGATGGCGCCGATGCCAGCGCCGCCTCCGACCTTCTCAGCCGTATTCTTGCCGCGGGAGCTGCCCTGCTTTTTGTACTGATCGGTTTGGATGTTGTAGGTACTTCCAGCCGCCGAAATGCGATCCAGTTGCAGTACCAGCAAGGATTGCCCGGCGAATTTGCCGGCACTCTGCACGGCGACGACGTGACCTTCGACGTTATAGCCAGTGGGAATAGCGGTAGCGCCATCGACGGCGAGGGGCGAATTCAACGTAGCGTGAAATGTCTGGCCCTGGGTTGCGGTTTCGGAGTCAACCGCGTCCACTAATCTGATGGCCAAAGTGGTGCCCGAGGGAATCGTAACTTTTTGCGGCGGCGGTGGTGGTGGAGGCGGCGGCGCTGGGGCTGCCGGAGCAAGCGGTGGCGCTGGCGAAGGCGGTGGCGTCGCTTGCGCTACTTCGGCCGGCGACTCATCCCGCTCTTTTGATGCCTTGTGACGATGCTTTGCGGTCGGGGTAGGTTTGGACGGCGGTGGCGGCGGGGCTTGAGTCTCGAGCGGCGAGGGCGGTGCGACCTGCAAATTGTTTACGATCTGCTTCACACCCGGTTCACTGGAGGCATAGCGAGCAGCGGCATCGCGCTGCGCATTGTTGTCGACTTCGCCGGAAAGCGTGACACTTCCTTTGTCGGCCTGCACGATAAGCTGCTTGCCCTGAAGACCAGAGTCGGTGTTCAGTTTGTTCTGAATGTCGCTGGCAATCTGGGCGTCCGTCGGAGCTTTGGAGCAGCCGACAGCCGCAGTCAAAAAGGTCAGCAACACGAACCCACGGAGGTAGAGAAACCGCCTCGCCTTCATAAAATCAACTCCTGATGATGTGAGTCTAGTTTAAATAGTTTAGATGCATAAATCGGCGCGGCTTCGGAGAAAAAATTTTGCTGGAAGCCAACCAGTCAATTGCTGGAACCGGTTAACTCTGGTGCAGGAATTTGTAATCGAGGATGCTTGCCGCGAGTCTGGGCTCGTCTGGCTTGTCTTTCACGGCCTTTTCTCGCCCATCTTTGGTCCGAGTAATGCGTCCCTGGCAAAGCACGGTGCTGTTTTTTTGACCGGAGATTTCTTCCGGCATCTCGAACACCATCTCCACCAGCGTGTTGTCGGGAAAGCGCTGTGGACCTTCGAGAAGCACGCCGGACTGGCTGAGATTGGCAATAGTGCCTTCATACCAGCTGCCGAGATTTTTCACGCGATAACGTACAGGAGTGTCAACCCTGAGGCGCCGGGCGCGAGGCACCCAAGTCGGCTTGCGGGCGCGGGTGCGGCTGCGGCGGGCGGCGGTGCCGTCCGTCTCGCTCGCGCTCTGGCTGCGATCGACACGCTCGGTTCGCCGCATGGTCGTCCAGTCATAGCTGTATTCGACGGCGCAAAGCAGGCACACCTGATAATACTGGCCATCCGCGGCACGGCGGGGCCAGGAAAACTCATGGGAGCAGCGGCCTAGCATAAAAACTTCCATCAACTTCTGTGGCATTTCGTTTTTTCGGGCCGAGATTGCCCGCAGGAACATCATCTAACGGCGGCGTAATTTTGTGTAGGTTACTTTCGTGTGACGCCAAAACAGCGCTGCTAAGTTACTGCGTTCCGTGCGTTTGCATTTTGACCAGATCGAACTTGGGCACATCTGGGCGCAAAATTTCGCCGAGCTGTGCAGCCACTTTTTGATCGTCGTCCCCGATCAATTGGGTGTACACGGCCATTGTGATCCCGAGTTTCAGCATTGGTGCGGTGGATCGTGATAGCGGAGAGTTTCGGGAAAAACGATTAGCCCATCGCGAAGAGGCGGAGAATTTCTATCGAGCACCGGCGGGCCAGAAGGTGCGTATGGGAATGGAAGCCAGCGGCATGCACGCTGGTTCGAACGCCTGCTCTCGGAGTTGCAGTTTGAGGTGTGGATCGGACACGGCGGACATCCGGACTAAACGAGTGCGCAAGCAGAAGACCGATCGTCAGGATGCGCAACTGATCCTGCACTTGTTGCTGG
>Ga0210390_10001722_pt1 | contig 20280 bp, 19 predicted proteins | sample IncBWH11OmetaG_FD_161050 | JGI IMG/M metagenome (GOLD analysis project Ga0210390, IMG submission 161050) | Forest soil microbial communities from Barre Woods Harvard Forest LTER site, Petersham, Massachusetts, United States - Inc-BW-H-11-O ... | reverse complement strand
CGCCGTAACCTCGATGCTGATCCCCTTGCGCATGCCGCATCATCGCACCGCAGACCCCACCGGACAACCGGTTTCCGGACTCTTCCGTCAGGTGCTATCCACTAGCTTCGACTTCATTAATCTCCTCACAATCCGCCGGAAGTCGTTCCGATTTCTTTTTTCGAAATCGGAAGCATTCCATGCCGTAACCCGACTTTCTACGTTGCGATTGTTGAGGAAGGATTATCCTTGTGGTAAAACTTCTTCCAGTGTCGATTTTATACCGGCAAAAATAAAACCAAGCTATGAGCTTAAATTTCCCAAATTAAAATTGGCACCTTTACGCAAGGGAATGTCGGCACGAGGCCGTGTCCAACGATCGGGAGCCGGAGGCAGCAACAAGGGCCGGGCGGCGGACCTTGCAAGTCGGGCTGCCCAACCGGCACGACCGGCGACCGCGACCATCCCGTCCGACCGTCGCCGACCAGCCGGGCTCTGGCCGCGACCCGCCCTCAGCCGCGGCGGCGTCGAAGCGCCGCGAAGACAACGAGCGCGGAGCCCAGCACCGCCAGCGAGCCCGGCTCCGGCATCGACAAAACGCAGAGATCGTCGCTGCAGTCGAACGGAAAATAATGTATCTCGGCCCCTATCGGGGCCGTGGATCCCACGCTGTCCACCACGACGTTGCCTTCGATGAATGCGCTGCTTTGCAAATTCGCATCGGGGGCGAGCAGCGACGCCTCAAAGGCATTGTTTATCGTCACGCTGGTCGCGTTTTCGAAGTTGAAGATCAGGCCCTGAAGAGCGAAAGGGGTGTTGAAGCCTACGGTGCTGCCAAAGCTCATGCCGGTGACATTGACGACGCCGTCACAGGTCGGGGTAGGGCCTTGAAGGCAGGTTGGGAAAACCAAAGCTGACCCGGCGGCCATGAGTTGAGCCGTCGTGACGTCCCAGACCTCGGGACCGGTACAACCCGTGCAAGTGAACATATTCCCCGTCAAGGAGCCGTTGGCGGTCAGCAGGGACAGCGAGTGCGACAACCCGGTCGTCCCGTTCAATTGCGCCCAGATGTCGTTGGCGAACGTAAGCGCGTTGGTCGCCCTACCCGGTTGATTGAACCCAGGGAAGGTGTAATTTGACGTTAGCGAGGCGGCGTTGAGGAAGCTGCCGCCGCTGACGTTTGTGCCGCCGAGGAAGACATGTTGGGTGCCGGTCTCGGCCCAAGTTCCCGCGTTGTTGCCGAAATCGTTGATCTCGCCGTAACCCGTGAACGACGTGCCCGGCACCGGGACCACGGTACCGGATGTGTCAAGAATGCCGCTGCCGCTGAGGTTGCCCCCGATCAGCACGGGGCCGATAACCTCGCTGGTGGTCGCGAAATTCCCGTCGACGATCGTGTTAAAGTTCGCGAGCAGCACGTTGACGGGGAATGGACCCGCATCGGCGGTCGCCGCTGCCGCCAGGGCCGCGGTCAAGGCCAGTAGACCTGCGATCGACTTGCGCATCGATGCCCCCTTTGCTTTGACGATAAATTGACGACGCAATTTTCGTGCCAGCATTTGGAGCATTGCTTAACCAATAAAGCAGATAGCATTCAATGTGCTGCTGCGTCGGGGTTTTTGGCTGCGTCTTAATGAGACGCTCGATGCGTTTAAACCGAGACAGATGTTTTGTCGCGAAAGACCAAGTCCTTCGGAGTATCGCTGTCGGGAGATGCGCGCCTGGCAGCGCTGTAATCCGCTACGTTCGCAGATGCGCCGCGGCCGCCATGTCAGAGCTTGCGGCTAGCCGGCCCAGGGTGCCGCTCACGCGGCGGCGTGGGCGGCGATAAAATCGAGGGTTGCCGCGGCGCAGCGCTCGGCGTGGGTTGCCGCGACGTGATACGAGTTGCCGGGCAGCACGACCAGTTGCGAATGCGGGATTTGCTGCTGCCAGGCGCGGGTTTCGTCGACCGAGGCGAGGCCGCTGCCGTCGGTCGTGATCACCAGGGTCGGGCAGCGGATCTTTGGCACGTCGGCGCGGATGTCGGCGCAAGCGATCGTTTTCATAAAGCCGATCTGGGTCGAGACCGCGGTGCGGCCCATAAACCGGATCCACCATTCCACCCCTTCGGCCGGGAACTCGCTGCCGAGGCGGCCGCCCATCGTCTGGCGGGCCCAGGGCTCGACGCCGTCGCGCTCGAACGCCGCGTTCAATTCGGGCACGCGTTCGGCAGCACCGGCGCGCAACGGTGGCGGCGTGCCGACGACCGTCAAGGTCGTGACCCGCTCGGGGCGGCGCGCGGCCAAGGCGCGCGCGACCGTGCCGCCGATTTTGGCGCCGACCAGATGAAACCGGTCGACGCCGAGATGGTCGATCAGCCGCGCGTAATCGCCGATGATGACATCCAAGGTCCACGGAAAATCGCGCGGCATCGGGGTCGAACGGCCAAAGCCGCGCATGTCGGGGCGCACCACCCGGTATTTTCGGGCGAGCGTCGGGACCCAGCCGTGCCAAGCAAGACCGCTTTCGGCGTTGCCGTGCAGCATTAAGACGGTTTCGGCGGTTCGCCACGGATCGGTGAAGTCGTCGACCTCGTAATGCATGTCGAGGTCGGGGGTCGGCTGGAATGACGGCATTTATGATCCTCCCCGATTTTGTTTTCTACGTCCCCTCACCCGCCGCGCCGCGCGCGGCACCCTCTCCCGCATCGCGGGAGAGGGACAGGCGAGGGTCTCGTCGGACCTAGGCGTGCAGGCCGCGGTAGTAGGTGTTGCGCATGACGCGGCCGGGCAACGCGCCGCTGTGCTTGCCGTCCTCCATCAAGACCTGGCCGTTGACGATGGTCATCATAATGCCCTGGGCCGGCTCCTTGATGCGTTTGGCACCGGTCGGGAAGTCGTGGACGACTTCGAGCGGCAACGGCTTTACCGTGTCGGGATCGAAGATCACGATGTCGGCCGCCATTCCCGGGCGCAGCAGGCCGCGGTCGTAGAGCCCAAAGGTCGAGGCGCTGTCGAAGGTCAGCCGGCGCACCGCCTGCTCCAAGGTCATCACCCCCTTGTCGCGCACCCATTCGGCGAGCAGCCGGGTGGAAAAGCCAAAGCCGCTCTGGAACTGCACGTGCGCGCCGCCGTCCGACAAGCCAATGATCGCGTTCGGGTAGGTCAGGATCTTGGCGACCGCCTCGTCGTCGACGTTGTTCTCGCCATGCAGCCATTCGCTGTCGAGGTGCTCCTCGATCGCGAGGTCGAGGAAGGCGTCGATAATGCCCTTGCCCTGCATCTTGGCGATCTCGCCGAGGGTCTTGCCCTCGTACTGCTTGTTCTTTGGCAGGACGGCGGTCTGCAGCACCATGTAGTCCCACCAGGTCGTGCAGATGCCGGGCGGCGGGGTCGCGACCTTGAACTCGACCGCCTCGGCATGCAGCTTTTTGCGCACCTCCGGATCGGCGTAGGCCTTCAGCATCTCGTCCGGCGACGACAGGCAGATCGGGTGCCACACCGGCAGGCCGCGGAAGGTCTGGGTGTTGCGCATCGTAAAGTTGTCGACGATGCGGTTCGGCGTGCACATCGGGTAGGCGCGGATCCCCTTCGCGGTCGTCGCGTCGACTTGCGCCATCTGCTTTCGCCACTCGTCGGGCCGGCGCATCGACTGGTTCAGGTTGTTGTAGACGACGGTGCGGCCGGTGGCCTCGCTGAGCCGCGACATCAACGCATCCTTCATCTCGGCGCCGTTGCCGCCGCCCGACTGGATGATCCCGGTGCCGAGTTCGCGCAACACGTCGCCGATCGCGAAGATTTCCTTCTCGTCGGCCCACAATGCCGGGATATGGACCCCTTGCGGGTCGTAGTGCCCCTGGTTGCGCGACACCGACACGCCTAGCGCGCCGGCCTTCATGCCGTCGCGCACGAGCGCCTGCATCTGTTTGATCTCGTCGTCGGTCGCGGTGCGCTTTTGACAGTCGTCGCCCATCACGTAATAGCGCACGGCGGTGTGGCCGATCAGGTTGCCGACATTGACACCCAGATGATGATCGAGCTGGTCGAGATAATCAGGCACCGTCTCCCAGCCGAATTCGAGGGTCCGCAGAACCTCCATCGGGATCGCTTCGACATAGGAGAGGAACTCGGCGAGCCGTTCCTCCTTGCCCTTCTTGACGGGCGCCAGCGACAGCGAGCAGTTGCCGAAAATGACGGTGGTGGCGCCATGGTCGCACGAGTAGGAGCACAGCGGGTCCCAGGTGACCTGCGCGTCGTAGTGGCAGTGGTTGTCGATAAAGCCCGGCGCTACGACGCGGCCGTCGGCGTCGACGGTACGCGCCGCGGGGCCATTCAACTTGCCGATCTCGACGATCTTGCCGTCCTTGACCCCGACGTCGCCCTTAAACGCCGGCATTCCCGAACCGTCGACGATGCGCCCGTTTTTGATCAGGAGGTCGTACGCCATCGCTGCCCCTTCCCTTGCTGCAAACTCTAAGTCAACCCGGTTTTCTCGCGAAAAGTGTAGCACAGCCTGCGGCAGCGCCGCGCATCGCGAATTCGACGGTATCACTTGCCGGCCCCGCATGGCTGAAATGCGCCGCAACCGCGCCGGCGATTGCCTCGCCGAATGGGGACGCTCACAATCGCCGCCACGAAACATTGGGGAGGAAATGATGATAGAACGACCGATAGGGCGACCTTGGTCGCGGCGCACGATGCTCGCCGCCGGCGCCGGGCTCGCCGGTGCGGCGGCATTTGGCCCGCAACGTGCCCTCGCCCAACAAAAAGCTCAGCTTGGGGTTCCGGCGAGCGTGATCACGAACCCGCCGCGCGACTGGAGGCCGGGCCGTCCGTCGATCTACCCCGATCCCGACGTCATCGTCGTTGATCCCTCGTTTATCCCGTTGAGGCGAACACAAGGTGCCATCTATCGGGTGTGGACCGGAGCCTTGTGGGCGGAGGGGCCGACCTGGTCGAACCAGGGCCAATACCTCGTCTTCAGCGACGTCTCGGGCAACACCCTCTATCGCTACATCTGGGATGACGGTCGGGTGACAGTGTTCCGCCGGCCGTCCAGCAATGCCAATGGCAACGCCTTCGATTTTCAGGGCAGGCTGTTGTCGTGCGAGGACTTCACCCGCCGCCTCGTGCGCTGGGAGCACGACGGGACGATCACGGTGATCGCCGATTCATACCAAGACAAGCCATTGAATTCGCCTAATGGGGTGGCGCCGCATCCCGACGGCAGCATCTGGTTCACCGATCCCGGTTATGGCGATCAGATCGCCGAAGGTCACCCGGACGAGGCCGGCGGCGCCACCAACCCGCAAGGGATCTTAAACCCGCGCATCGGCGCCCCCGACGCCGGCGTCATGGGCGGTAAAAAGCGCGAATTGCCGACCAACACCTACCGCTGGGACCCGAGCGGCAAGCTCGAAATCGTGGTCCCCGAGGAAGTGGTGCCCGACCCGAATGGCCTGTGTTTTTCGCCCGATCACAAGAAATTCTACTTGATCAGCACGGGCAAGGGCCCGGGCGACACCGGAACCGGCGGCACGGGGGTCATCTATGCTTTCGATCTCGACGGCGCCAAACTGACCAACAAGCGCCTCTTCACCGACATGATGGTGGACGGGGTCAAATGCGGGCCCGACGATATGTGCGCCGATGTCTTTGGCAATCTGTGGTGCGCCTCGAATGCGCCGCTCGGCTATGCCGGCGTGCTGGTGTTCAATCCCTCGGGCAAGCTGATCGGCCGCATTCGCTTACCCGAAGTGTGCGCCAATCTCACTTTTGGCGGCCCCAAGCGCGATCGGCTGTTCATGGCGGCGAGCCAATCGCTTTACATGCTGGAGGTGGCGACCCAAGGTGCGGCTCCCGGTTGACGCGGCGGACCGGGCTTGGTGGCGCGGCGGCGCAGGACTCTCCGCTGGAAGGAGCAAGGGGCTGATCGATGATGAGGTGCATGAGCTGGACTAGAGGCCGGCCAACCGCCGGCGTCGCGGTTATGGCCGGGCTGGCGCTGATCGCGGGGGCGCCGGCATGGGCGACGCTGACCGAGGGTCGCGTGGCGCCGCCGCTCGGGTCGCGGCCGCTGCTGCTGGCGCAGGCGCCGGCGGCGCCGGCACCCAATGTCGACGCCAACATCGCCGAGCTGCACCAGCGGTTGCAGATCACCCCGGCGCAGGAGCCGCAATTCAACGCCCTCGCGAACGTGATGCGCCAGAATGCGCGGACGATGGCGGGTGCGCCGCCGGCGAACGCCAACGCGGTGGCGGCGCTGCGCCTGGCGATCCAGTACGGCCAGCAGGAGATCGACGGCATGAGGCGCATGTTGCCGGCGTTGCAGGCGCTCTATGCGAGCTTGTCGCCCGAGCAGCGGCAAACCGCCGACATGGTGTTCCACCAGGGCCCGGGCGAGTAATCGCATTCGCGGCCGCGCTCCCGCCCCTCTCATCCCCCGACCCCAAAGGACCCGCCGATGCCGAACCCGCTCCCGCTCGACGACTTTTTTGTCGTCGACCTGACCGCCCATCGCGCCGGCCCGACCGCGGTGCGCCAGCTCGCCGACTGGGGCGCCGACGTGATCAAGATCGAGGCTCCCGGCGAGGCGATCGACGCCACCGGCAGCCGCCGCGACGGACCCGACTTTCAGAACCTGCACCGCAACAAGCGCTCGATGACCTTGAACCTGAAAAGCAAGGAGGGGCTGGAGATTTTCTTCAAGCTGGCGCGGCGCGCCGACGTCATCGTCGAGAACTACAAATCCGACGTGAAGCATCGGCTCGGCGTCGATTACGAGAGCGTCAAAAAGGTCAACCCGCGCATCGTCTACGGCAGCATCTCGGGCTTTGGCCAGGACGGGCCTTATGCCGGGCGGCCGGGCGTCGACCAGATCGCCCAAGGGATGGGCGGGCTGATGTCGGTCACCGGCCATCCCGGCCAAGGGCCGGTGCGGGTCGGGATCGCGATCAACGACACCTCGGCCGGCCTGTTGCTGTCCTATGGGATCGTGCTGGCGTTGCTCGCCCGCGAGCGCACCGGCGAGGGCCAGTGGGTGCAGACCTCATTGCTCGAGGCGCAGATCTACATGCTCGACTTTCAGGCCGCGCGTTACCTGATGAAAGGCGAGGTCGCGGGCCAGGAGGGCAATTTCCACCCGACCTCGCCCGGCACCGGGATGTTCGAGACCGCCGACGGCTACGTCAACATCGCCGCCTCGGGCGACAATCTGTGGCGGCGCTTTTGCGAGGCGGCGGGGGCGCGGGACTTGTTGGAAAACCCCGATTTCGCCACCGTCGTCGCGCGCGCCAAGAACCGCTCGGCATTGATCGCGCATCTGAACGAGATCGTGCGCCGCCACCCGAGCGCCTATTGGGTCGAGCTGATGAACAAGGCCGGCGTGCCGTGCGGCCCGATCAACACGATCGACCGGACCTTTGCCGACCCGCAGGTGCAGCATCTCGGCATCGCCCGGCCGGTCAGCCACCCAAAGCTCGGCGCACAAAAGGTGGTCGGCCAGCCGATCCATATGAGCACCTATCCGCAACCCGACGAGCTCTCGCCCACCCCCGACCAGGGCCAGCACACCGCGGCGGTGCTCGCCGACCTCGGCTACGACGCCGCCGCCATCGCCGGCCTGCGAGCGCGAGGGGTCGTGTAAAAGAGTCGGTCGGGCGGTGTCATTCGCCGGCGGCGGGGGTGCCTTTGCCGGCGAGCTCGGCCTCCTCCTCGGCCTCGCGCTTAGCGCGCGCCCGCTCGACCAGGCGGCACGAGATGATCGAAGCCTCGAACAGAATGATCAACGGGATCGCGAGGCTCGTCTGGCTGATCACGTCGGGCGGGGTCAGCACCGCGGCGATCACGAACATGATCACGACCGCGTAGCGCCGCTTGGAGGCGAGCCCGGCCGAGGTCACGAGCCCGACCCGCGCCATCAGGGTCAGCAGCACCGGCAGCTGGAACGCGACGCCAAAGGCGAACAGCAGGGTCATGACGAGCGACAGGTACTCGTTGACCTTGGCTTCGAGCACGATCGGCAACGTGCCGGGGCCGCCGTGGGTCTCGAAACTGACAAAAAACCGCCAAGCATATGGAATGACGACAAAATAGGCGAGCGACGCGCCCATCAGAAACAGCACCGGGGTCGCGAACAGGTAAGGGAAAAAGGCGCGCTTTTCGTTTTTGTAGAGGCCCGGGGCGACAAACTTCCAGATCTGCATCGCCACGATCGGAAAGGCGATGCACAAAGCCGCCCAGAACGACACCTTGACATAGGTGAAAAACGCTTCGGTCAGCCCGGTGTAGATCAGGTGACGCCCGGTCTGGCCCTTGAAGATCACCGCCAGCGGGTGGACCAGGAACCCAAAGATCCGCACCTTGAACTGGTAGCAGACGAGAAACGCGACCATGATCGCGCCGATCGACCACATCAGCCGGTTGCGCAGCTCGATCAAGTGTTCGAGGAGCGGCATCCGGCCGGCTTCGAGCTCAGCCTCGCGGTCGTCGGTCATCGCCGGGGCTCAGGGCTTGGGCGGCGTAAAGCCGTGGGCGTCGGCGCCGCGCGGCGGCGTGGGCTTCGCGGCGTTCTCCACGATGTCGGGCTCGGATTCGGGGCCGGCGACCATCGGCACCGTATCCCCGGGCACCGCCTGGGGTTCAACCGGCCCGGTCGGCAGGTGCGCCGCGGCCTCGCCGTTGCCGGTCGCCGGCACGCCTGGCTCGGTGTGCGAAAAGTCGGGCAATTGAGGCGGCCTGAGCGTTTCGGCGAGGCTTCCGGTCGGGTCGACGGTGTTGCGGAACTCCTTGTCGAGGTCGAACTCCGCGGCCTTTTTCAGGTCCTGCCGCATCTCGTCGAGCTCGGCCTCGCGGATCATCTGGTCGATGCTGCTCTGGAATTCGCGCGACAAGGTGCGAGCCTTGCGCACCCAATAGCCGGCGACGCGCATCGCCTTTGGCAGGTCCTTTGGCCCGATGAAGACGAGCGCCACCGTCCCGATCAGCAGGATCTCCGACCAGCCGAGGTCAAACAGCATGCGATCGCGTTCCGTTTCGCAACTCAGTCGCCATCAAGGCTCCGCCGCCATCATATAGGTCGGTGATCTCGGGTGGTGAGCGGCGGCGATGATGTCAGAAAGGCCGCACCCCGGCAACGCCGCCCTCCGGCGGCGCGAGGCGGCTCGGAAAACCGGCGCCGGGAACCCGCCGCGCGGCTAGAGCCGCGCCTGGTCGCCGGCGGTGATATGGCTGCGGAAGGTCAGCGGGTCGGCGACGTTGCGGATCGGCTCGAGGCTGCCGCCGGTGCCGCGCACGATGACCGTGCCGTAGCCGAGGAGCCGGCCCGGGATCGACTGGTTCACGTCGACGCTCTCGACCTTGGAGCGGTTCATTTCGAGGGTGTGGCGGGCCAACAGCCCGGTCTTGTAGATCACGCGGTGGTCGGTCACCGCGAACTCGGTGGTGGCGCGGCGCACAAAGCTGCGCAGCCCGGCGGCCAGCGCCAGCACGAAAAAGATTGCCGCCGCGATCCAGAATGCGAGGCTCAGATACTGCGTCTGGCTGCCCGCGGTCGCCATTGCACCAACGGCGAGCGCGATGCACACGATCGCCGCGAGGATCGCGCGCGTGAAGATCACCCAATGCAGCCGCGCGTCGTGGACGACCTGCTCGCCCGGCTGCAGCACCCTCGTCACATAGCTCATCGCGGCAGGCACCCCGTCGGCCGGCGGGCGGACCACCGGTGCCGGCGATCCGCCCCAGGTCTGTCCCCTCGGCTTTATACTATAACGCGATTGCAGCGCGATTGCCGGTCTGGCCATTCGCCGAGCAGCGGCCGGGCGCGGTCAGCCCGCGGCACCGCCGTTCAGCGCCGCGCGATAGGCGCGCACCGCCGCGGCAAAGCCCATGACCAACGCGTCGGCGGTCAGCTCGTGGCCGATCGAGGCTTCGGCAAACCCGGGCAGCGCGGCGACGAGCGGCGGCAGGTTGTCGAGGTTGAGGTCGTGCCCGATGTTGACGACAAGGCCAAGCTCGCCGGCGCGCGCCGCCGTCGCGGCGCAGGCATGCACGAGGGCGGCGGGCGCGCCGGCGCGAACGGCGGCGGCATAGGCGCCGGTGTAGATCTCGATGCCGTCGGCGCCGGTGTTGTGGACGGGCGCCACCGCGGCCGGGGCGGGATCGACAAACAGGATTACCCGGCAGCCGAGCGGTTTAAGCTCGCTGAGCGCGGCGTCCACGAGGCGATGCTGCGCCGGGTCGAGCTTCCACCCCTCCTCGGAGGTGAAAGCGTCGGGGCTGTCCGGAACGAGTGTGCACTGCTCCGGCCTGATTTCGGCGACGAGATCGAGAAAGCGGCGGTCGGGGTAGCCTTCGAGGTTCAGTTCAAAAGCCGGCCGCCACGGCAGCATCATCTGGGCGACCTCGAACACGTCACTGCGCCGAATGTGACGCTCGTCCGGGCGGGGATGCATCGTCAGCCCGTCGGCGCCGGCATCGTGCGCGATCCGGCCGAATTGGCGCACATCCGGGACCCCGGTGCGGCGCGAGTTGCGCAACAGCGCGATCTTGTTGAGGTTGACGCTGAGCCTCGCCATGGGTGCGATATTACACCCGGCGCAGCGGCCGGGTCAGCCTGCTATCGCGCGCCGAGGATGAATCCGTAGGGCGGCGCATACCGCCAATAACGGCTCCGGAATTCCGGGGAGATCGGATGAGAAGCGGTCATCGGCCATCACCTCCGTGCGGCGGGCATCGGCGCCGCGCGGCCGCCACGGCGCTGGCGCTGCTGGCGGCGCTGGCGGCGCCGGCCGCCGCGCAGACCCCCGCGGGCACAGCGGGCGTCGCCGGCACTGCCTCGAGCACGCAATATGGCGGGGTGAGCCTGCCGACGGTTGGCGCCGCCACGACCGCGACCGCCACTACCACCGGGACCATTGCGACCGCGACCACGGCGACCGCCACTGCCGCGACGACCAACACGGCGACCGCGGGAGGCTCCGGCGGAGGCGGGGCTTCTGCCGCCAGAGCCGCCACCTCGCCGTCGAGCGGCAGCTCCACCGCGAGCGGCGGCTCGGCCGGAACGTCGCCGTCGTCGTCATCGACGGCGGCGGGCAGCGCCGCGCCGAGCTGGTTGCTGTGCCCGCCGCCGGGAGCGAGCGGGTCGGCGCCGTTTGTCGCTGGGACCGATTTGTCCTGCGCGCCCTAGCCGCCGGCCTTCGCCGCGTTCGCGGGGCAGGCGCCGGCACTTTCTTGGGGTGGTGCGATCCGGACCAAAAGCCGGCCGTGCAGCCCGCACCAGCCGCTCGCCGGACCGCAGAGGCAGCCCTCGAAGGCCTGCAGGGTCGTGTCGCGAAAGATCGCGCTGACCGCCGCGTCGCCGCGCCGCCAGCGCTGTTCGACCGCGGCCTGAAAGCCGGAGGCCGGGATCGGCGGCGTGACGCAAACCTGGTCCGGTCTGCCGAACTCGCCATCGAGCGCCGCGCCAATGGCGCGGTAGGCCGGCGGGCTGAGGCGATGACCTAACGGCTCGAGCTGGACCCGCTTCAGGCCATGCGTCGCCTTGTCCATCTGAAAGAACACCGCCATCGGCACGCCGCCGAGCGTCGCGCCCCGCAGCACCACGTCGGCATAGCTGTCGCCAAAATCGAACGGCCGAGGCGGCCGCTCCGCCGCGGCGCCAAAGCGGCGCTGACCGCATCTAGCACATCCAAACCCAGCCTCTTGCCGGAGCTGCCGTTCAACCGCAGCCGGGGGGGGCGACGATATCCTTTTGTTATTATCGACATTTTCTCAGCTTCCCGACAAAAGGGGAGGTCGTTGACCAGGCGGCGGGCGTCGCGGCGTTGGCAGGCGACCTCGTCGGCGCAGCCGCCGCTATAGTCTTCCTCGAAGTGACGCTCTGACGCCAGGTAGCTATTCTACATCCGGGAGGTTCGCTCTTGGGACGTCACGGTACTGGGTGAGCGTCAATTCCACGTCCCTTTTCGCTTGGCGACCTCGATCAGAGCGCCCTTTGTGCTTGTTACAACATCAAAACGGGATGTCGTCGTCGAGGTCCTCGCGCAGGCCGCGGCGCGGGGCACCGGCGCGCGCCGGGGTGACGGGTGTCGCGCGCGGGGCGGGCTCGTCGGCGTAGCCGCCGGAATAGCCGTCGTCGAAATCGCCCTCCGTCGCCGGGCCGCTCGCGGCCCCGCCGCGGCCGGGCGCGCCGTCGAGCATCGTCAACTCGCCGCGAAACTTGGGCAGCACGATTTCGGTCGTGGTGCGCTCCTGGCCGCTGTTGTCGGTCCACTTGCGGGTCTGCAAGGCCCCTTCGAGATAGACCTTCGAGCCCTTGCGCAGGTATTTCTCGGCGATCTCGGCGAGCCGCTCGTTGAAGATCACGATGCGGTGCCACTCGGTGCGCTCCTTGCGCTCGCCCGAGGTCCGGTCGCGCCAGGTGTCGGAGGTCGCGACGGTAAAGGTGGCGATGCGGTTGCCGTCCTGCATCGAGCGCATTTCCGGGTCGCGGCCGAGATTGCCGATCAACGTCACCTTGTTGAGACTGCCTGCCATGGGCTCACCCACTTCCAATGGTCCGCCGGGGGCACCATCTTACCAAACCCAGCCAATGTTCCCACTTTATTCTTATCCACAGGGAACCCAGCACATGTCGCTATTGTCCCCGATCAACTATCAACCTGGCGACGACCCGGCCGCCGCGAGCGATGCGGGCGAGATCCGGCCGAGCGCCGTCGCCGCCACGGCCGAACCCGCTCTCTTCGACGCCTATTCGCGCGCCGTGATCGGCGCCGTCGACAAGGTCGGCCCGGCCGTCCTGCACCTGCAGGTCACCGGCGCCAAGGGCGGCGGCGGCGCCGGCTCGGGCGTCGTCTTCACCCCCGACGCGTATGTCCTGACCAACAGCCACGTGGTCAGCGAAGCCCGCAAGATCGAGGCCGCGTTCCCCGACGGCCGCAGCCTTGGCGCCACCCTCGTCGGCGACGACCCCGACACCGACCTCGCGGTACTGCGCCTTGACGGCGAGGCCTCGGCGTTTGCCCGGCTCGGCGACTCGCGGCAATTGCGCGTCGGCCAGCTGGTCGTCGCGATCGGCAACCCGTTCGGCTTCCAGTGCACGGTCACCGCCGGTGTCGTCAGCGCGCTCGGCCGCTCGTTGCGCACCCGCTCGGGCCGGCTGATCGACAGCGTAATCCAGACCGACGCGGCGTTGAACCCGGGGAATTCCGGCGGCCCCTTGGTGACAGCCGCCGGCGAGGTCGTCGGGATCAACACCGCGATCATCGGCATGGCCCAGGGCATCTGCTTTTCGATCTCGGCGGCTACGGTCGAGTTTGTCGCGGCACGGCTGATCCGCGAGGGCCGGGTGCGGCGCTGCTATATCGGGGTCGCCGGGCAGAACGTGCCGTTGCCGCGCCGCGTCGTGCGCTTTCACGAATTGCCGCGCGAGACCGCGGTTCGCGTCCAGTCGACCGCCCCCGACGGGGCGGCGCGCGCCGCCGGCCTCGTCAGCGGCGACATCATCGTCGCCGCTGACGGCGTGCCGGTCGCCGACATCGACGAACTCCATCGGCTGATGACCGAGGAGCGCGTCGGCATGCCGGTGCCGTTCACGGTACTGCGCCTGTCGCAAAAGCTCGAGGTAGTGGTGACCCCACGCGAGACCCCGCCCCGCCCGGCCGGGTAGAAACACTGCTGACGGAGCGCTGTCAGCAGCCGTCGGCTAGGATAAGCAGCGTAGCGCTTGGTCATCGCCGCCGGGCTCAAATTGGCGGGCGATGCGGGTCATCGATCGGTCTCGTCGACGGCGTAAGCGGGAATGGAGAACGTCGCCCTAAAGCTCGTAGCGAGCCCATTGTTGATCTGGGCCGCGAGTCTTGTCGGCCGGCGTTGGGGCCAGTCGGTCGCCGGTTGGCTCGTCGGATTGCCGCTGACCACGGGTCCGGTCATATTCTTCCTGGCGCTCGATTACGGCACCGACTTCGCTGCGCGGGCGGCGGTCGGCTCATTGGCGGGAACCGCCGTGCAAGCGGGGTTCTGCCTCGCTTATGCCCGCGTCGCCCGAGGATGCGGCTGGCCGATTGCGCTGATTGCGGCGACGATCGCCTTTGTCCTCGGCGCCATCCTTTACGACCTCGCCGCCCCACCGCCGCCGGTCCTGCTGCCGATCGTGCTGACCGCTCTTGCCTCGGCACTTTTTCTGCTGCCGCGCTCCGCGGCGGAAGCGCGGGTCGCGACCGTGCCGCCGCCATGGGATATTCCCGCGCGCATGATCATCGCCGCCGGTCTCGTGCTCGGCCTCAGCAGCGCGGCGCCGGTGATCGGGCCGCGCCTGGCCGGGTTGATCGCGGCCTATCCGGTGTTCGCAACCGGTCCTGGCGGTTTTCGCCCATCGGCTCGAAGGCGAAGCCGCGGCTTGCCGCGTATTGCGTGGATTGTTGATCGGCTTGTTCGGGTTCGCCGGGTTCTGCACGGTGCTGGCGTCTGCGCTCCCGGCAATCGGTATAGCCGGGGGATTCACCTGCGCCGGGCTCGTTACGATTGCCGTTCAAGGGTGCTCGCTGCGGCTGATCCGGCGGCAGCGTGACGCTGCGCGCACCATAGCGCCGGCGGGCGGGCCGCGTTAAGGTCACAGCATGCAGTCGATCCGGATCCGTGGCGCACGCGAGCACAATCTAAAGAATATCGACGTCGATTTGCCGCGCGACAGCCTGGTGGTGATTACCGGGCTTTCGGGCTCGGGCAAGTCGTCGCTCGCCTTCGACACCATCTATGCCGAAGGCCAGCGCCGCTATGTCGAAAGCCTGTCGGCCTATGCCCGCCAGTTTCTCGAACTGATGCAAAAGCCTGATGTCGAGCTGATCGAGGGGCTATCGCCGGCGATTTCGATCGAGCAGAAGACGACTTCGCGCAACCCACGCTCGACGGTTGCGACCGTGACCGAGATTTACGACTACATGCGCCTTTTGTGGGCGCGGGTCGGCATCCCCTATTCGCCGGCGACCGGGTTGCCGATCGTCAGCCAGACCGTGTCGCAAATGGTCGACCGGGTCATGGCGATGCCCGAGGGCACGCGGCTCTACCTGCTGGCGCCGATCGCGCGCGGCCGCAAGGGCGAGTATCGGAAGGAGCTGATCGACCTCAGAAAACGCGGGTTTCAGCGGGTCAAGATCGATCGCCAGATGGTCGAGCTCGACGAGGCCCGGCCGCTCAACAAGAATTTGAAGCACGACATTTCGGTCGTCGTCGACCGCATCGTCGTCGCCGCCGACCTCGGCAACCGGCTCGCCGATTCGTTCGAGACCGCACTCGACCTCGCCGACGGCATCGCGATCGCCGAGAACGCCGATTCGGGCGAGGAGACGATCTTTTCGGCGAAATTCGCCTGCCCGGTGTCGGGCTTTACGATTCCCGAGATCGAGCCCCGGCTGTTCTCGTTCAACAACCCGTTTGGCGCTTGCCCCGCCTGCGACGGGCTCGGCACCAAGCTCTATTTCGACCCCGGCCTGGTCGTCCACGACGAGCGCCGCAGCCTCGCCGAGGGTGCCGTCAGCCCGTGGTCACATTCCTCCTCGCAATACTACACGCAGACCCTGGAGAGCATCGCCCGCCGTTTTCGGCAGAGCATGCACACGCCTTGGGCCGAATTGCCGGAAAAGATGCGGCAAACCATCCTGTCGGGCTCGGCCGGCGAGCCGATCGCGATGACCTATGACGACGGGCTGCGAAAATACACGACCGAGCGCCCGTTCGAGGGTGTGCTGCCGAACATGGAGCGGCGGTTTCGCGAGACCGACAGCGCCTGGGTCAAGGAGGAGCTCGGCCGCTACCAGAGTGCGCGGACCTGTGAGGTGTGCGACGGCGACCGGCTAAAGCCCGAGGCGTTGGCGGTGAAAATCGCCCGCCGCAACATCAGCGAGGTGGCGCGGCTGTCGATCGCCGACGCGCGGCTCTGGTTCTCCGGGATCGAGGCCGAGCTCAGCCCGAGCCAGCGCGAGATCGCCCAGCGCATCCTGCGCGAGATCAACGAGCGGCTCGGCTTTTTGCAGAATGTCGGGCTCGAATACCTGACCCTGTCGCGCGCGTCGGGTACGTTGTCGGGCGGCGAGAGCCAGCGCATCCGGCTCGCCTCGCAGATCGGCTCGGGGCTGACCGGCGTGCTCTATGTCCTCGACGAGCCGTCGATCGGGTTGCACCAGCGCGACAACGGCCGCCTCCTCGCGACCCTGAAGCGGCTGCGCGACCTCGGCAACACGGTCATTGTCGTCGAGCATGACGAGGAGGCGATCCGCGCCGCCGACTGGGTTGTCGACATGGGGCCGGGCGCCGGCATCCATGGCGGCCATGTCGTCGCCGAGGGCACGCCGGACGCGGTCATGGCCCCCCCCGACAGCATCACCGGCCAATACCTGACCGGGGTTCGCCAGGTCCCGGTGCCGGTCGTCCGCCGCACCGGCCACCCCGGGCAGATCCTGCGCATCGTCGGTGCTGTCGGCAACAATCTGAAGGGCATCACCGCCGAGATCCCGCTCGGCGCGTTCTGCGTCGTGACCGGGGTCTCCGGCGGCGGAAAGTCGACGCTGATCATCGAGACCCTGTACAAGGCGCTCGCCAAACGCCTCAACAACGCGCGCGCGCAGCCGGCCCCGCACGACCGGCTCGAAGGCGTCGAATTTCTCGACAAGATCGTCGACATCGACCAGTCGCCGATCGGCCGCACGCCGCGCTCGAACCCGGCGACCTATACCGGCTGCTTCACCCCGATCCGCGACTGGTTCGCCGGATTGCCCGAGGCGAAGTCGCGCGGCTACGCGCCGGGCCGGTTCTCGTTCAATGTCAAGGGCGGGCGCTGCGAGGCGTGCCAGGGCGACGGCGTCATCAAGATCGAGATGCACTTTCTGCCGGACGTCTACGTCCAGTGCGACATCTGCAAGGGCAGGCGCTACAACCGCGAGACCCTCGAAGTCTTGTTCCGCGCCAAGAGCATCGCCGACGTGCTCGACATGACCGTCGACGAGGGCGTCGAGTTCTTCCGTGCGGTGCCGTCGATCCGCGACAAATTGCTGACCTTGCAGCAGGTCGGGCTCGGCTACATCCATATCGGCCAGCCGGCGACGACCTTGTCGGGCGGCGAAGCGCAGCGGGTCAAGCTCGCCAAGGAACTGTCGCGGCGCGCCACCGGGCGCACCCTCTACATCCTCGACGAGCCGACGACCGGCCTGCATTTCGAGGACGTGCGCAAACTGCTCGAGGTCCTTCACGCATTGGTCGAGACCGGCAACACGGTCTTGGTCATCGAGCACAATCTCGAAGTCATCAAGACCGCCGACTGGGTCGTCGACCTCGGCCCCGAGGGCGGCGACGCGGGCGGCCACATCGTCGCGTCGGGCACCCCCGAGGACATCGCCGCCAGCAGCGCCAGCTACACCGGCGACTATCTGCGCCCCTACCTCGCCCGCCGCCCCTCGCCGCGCCGCCGCAAGGCGGGGTGAAGCGCCGGCGGCGCGGCATGGATGGTTCCTCCCCCGCCGAAGCGGGGGAGGGGGACCATGCGCAGCATGGTGGAGGGGGGCATGCGCGCGCGCGACGAAACATTCAGCCGCGCCCGCCGGCTGCGTCGCGAAATGAGCTTGCCGGAGGTCGTCCTGTGGCAAGCCCTTCGCAAAGGTCGGCTGGAGGGCCTACGCTTTCGCCGGCAGCACCCGATTGGGCCGTACATTCTCGATTTCTATTCTCCTTCGGCCCGTCTGGCGGTTGAGGTGGATGGGTTGGCACACGACACCGCTGCTCGGGTGCGCCACGATGCGCACCGTCAAGCATGGCTTGCGCGACAAGGGATAGCTGTGTTGCGCATCCGCGCCGCAGACGTGCTGCGGGACGAGCAGTTGGAAGGGGTCCTGCTTGGCATCGAACGAGCGGCTGCCGCCGCCCCCTCCGGCTCGCTTCGCGCGCCACCTCCCCCGCGCAGCGGGGGAGGAACCGATCGCTCGTAACTCTTCCGAGGACGTCTCACGACCGTCGAGCAAGCGGCCTATTTGAACGGCGTACAAACAGCTTCAACCGCCGAATTTGAGGATTTGTTGGTGTTGGACCAGCGTCAGCTTTTTCGAAAGTTGTGGTCCCAATTCCGTCGACTGGAAACCGCTCCCATGAACTCAACCCGCGCCAGGGCGATCGAGGAGTTGCGTCGCATGGTGCTGGCGGCGCTCGGCGAGCGTGATGCGGCGGTGTGGAAGGCGTGCCAGCAGCTGCTTGGCGAGCGTGAGGGTGTCGAGGTTGCCTCGCCAAACGGCGCCATTCGCGCGGCGCGGCGGCTCGGCTGGCTATCGGACGCGGATGCCCAGGCGGGCAATCCAAGTAGCCGCGACGGCAATCTCGGCAGCCGCCGCGCCCGCTCGGCGCGCGAGCACCCTCCCCCCGGGGTGGGGAGAGGGCAACGCGACGGTAGCGGCGCCGCCGGCGGCTGAGGGTTACGCGTTGCTGCGCCGGTTCTGCTCGTAGTAGCTGTTGCGCAAAACGCGGCCGGGCAATGCCCCGGTGTGCTTGCCTTCGTCGTACAGCACCTGGCCGTTGACGATCGTGGCAAAGATGCCCTCGGCCGGCTCCTTGATGCGCCACGCACCCTTCGGGAAGTCGCGCACGACCATCTCGTGGCCGCATTTGACGGTCGCCGGGTCAAAGATCACGACATCGGCGGCCATGCCAGGGCGCAGGAGGCCGCGGTCGTAGAGCCCGAACGTCGAGGCGCTGTCGAAGGTCAGCCGCCGCACCGCCTGCTCCAGCGTCATGACCTGCTTCTCGCGCACCCATTCGCCGAGGAGCTTGGTCAGGTAGCCGTAGCCGCCGTGGAACTGCACGTGCGCGCCGCCGTCGCCCAATCCGATCACCGCATTCGGGTGGGTCAGGATCCGGGTCAATGCTTCGTCGTCGACATTGTTCTCGGCCTGCAGAAAGCGGGTCTCGAGCTTTTCCTCGACGACGAGGTCGAGGAAAGCGTCGATCACCCGCTTCCCCTGCTGTTCGGCGATCTGGCCGATCGACTTGAACTGCATCCACTTGTTCTTTTCGAGCGCGGGCTCGTTGACCCACATGTAGTTCCACCAGGTCTTCGAAAAGCCGACCGCCGTGTCGGGCTTGTTGACGACCGCTTCCTCGTGCAATTTGGCGCGGATTTCGGGGTCGGCATACGCCTTCATCTTCTCCTCGTCCGAGGACAACAGGATCGGATGCCAAGTCGGCAGGCCGCGGAACACCTGACAGTTCTTCATCGTGAAGTCCTGCGTGACCCGGTTCGGGCTGCACATCGGGTAGGCGCGGATGCCGAGTGCGGCGGTCTCCTCGACGCGCTTCATGTGGGTCTTCCACTCGTCGGGCTTGCGCATCGTCTGCGACAGGCTGTTGTAGACGACGGTGCGCCCCGTGGCCTCGGCAAGCCGCCGGATCATGCCGTCCTTCAGCTCGACATACTGGCCGCCGCCGGCCTGGATCGTGCCGGTGCCCAACTCGCGCAGGACGTCGCCGAGCGCGAAGATTTCGGTTTCGTCGGCCCACAAGGCCGGGATGTGGACGCCCTGCGGGTCGTAATGGCCCTGCTCGCGCGACACCGAGAGACCGAGCGCGCCAGCCTTCATGCCGTCGCGGACGACCTCCTGCATCTCCTTGATCTGCGCGTCGGTGGCGCCCGGCTTCTGGCAGTCCTCGCCCATCACGTAATGGCGCACCGCGGTGTGGCCGATCAGGTTGCCGACATTGACGCCGAGCCGCTTGTCGAGACGGTCCATGTATTGCGGGATCGTCTCCCAGTCGAAATCGACGGTGCGGAGCACCTCCATCGGGATCGCTTCGACGTAGGAGAGGAACTCGGCGAGCCGCTCCTCGGTACCCTTCCTCACCGGCGCCAGCGACAGCGAGCAGTTGCCGAAGATGACGGTGGTGGCGCCATGCTCGGGCGAGAAGGTGCACAGCGGGTCCCAGGTGACCTGCGCATCGTAATGGCAGTGGTTGTCGATAAACCCGGGGGCGACGGCGCGGCCTGCGGCGTCGATCGTCTTCGCTGCCGCACCGCTCAACTTCCCGATTTCGACGATTTTGCCGTTCTTGATGCCGACATCGCCGCGAAACGCCGGCATGCCCGAACCGTCGACAACGAGCCCGTTTTTGATCAGCAGATCATAGGCCATTGTTTTTTCCTTCCTGCAGGGAGTGGGCCGCGACTGCGACCGGAGAACCCGGAGCAAAGTGTACGCCGTTGCTCGGCCAATACAACGCCGGCTCGGCGGTTTGCCGCGCGGTAGCCATGCCGCGAACGCGCAGGTGGCCGGCGCAAATTGGCAAGCTGACG
>Ga0210390_10001717_pt1 | contig 20305 bp, 18 predicted proteins | sample IncBWH11OmetaG_FD_161050 | JGI IMG/M metagenome (GOLD analysis project Ga0210390, IMG submission 161050) | Forest soil microbial communities from Barre Woods Harvard Forest LTER site, Petersham, Massachusetts, United States - Inc-BW-H-11-O ... | reverse complement strand
GACTTGGGCGACCCCAAAGCGCTGGCGATGCTGCTCAAATACGACAGCGTGCAGGGACGTTTCCCCGGCACGATCGAGGTCGAAGGGAACAACCTGATCGTCGACGGCAAAACGGTGCGCGTCTGTGCCGAGAAAGATCCCTCGAAGCTTCCCTGGAAAGAGCTGTCGGTCGACGTGGCGCTGGAGTCGACGGGGTTCTTCACGGGCCGCAAGAAGGACGGCAAACCGGGCTACGACAGCCATCTCGACGCCGGCGCCCGCAAGGTGGTCCTGTCGGCTCCCGCCAAGGACACGCCCGACCTGACCGTGGTGTTAGGGGTCAACGACCGCGAGCTGACCGCCGCACATAAATGCGTGTCGAACGCCAGCTGCACGACCAACTGCCTGGCCCCGATGGCGAAGGTCCTGCACGAGGCTTTTGGCATCGAGCAAGGACTGATGACGACCGTCCACGCTTACACGAACGATCAGCGGGTCTCCGACCAGCTCCACTCCGATCCGCACCGGGCCCGCGCGGCCGGCCTCAACATCATTCCCACCTCAACTGGGGCGGCCAAAGCGGTCGGCCTGGTCCTCCCCGACCTGAAGGGGAAGCTGACCGGCATTTCGCTCCGCGTTCCGGTCCCGGCCGGAAGCATTACCGACCTCGTGGCTACCCTGAAGAAGGACGTCACGGTGCAGGACGTCAATGCGGCCATGAAGGCGGCCGCTGCCGGGCCGCTCAAGGGCATCCTGGAATACACGGAAGACCCGATCGTCTCCAGCGACGTCATCGGCAGCCCGTCCAGCTGCATTTTCGACTCGAGTTGGACGACGGTCATCGGCACCCGAATGATCAAAGTCCTCGGCTGGTACGACAACGAATACGGCTATTCGAATCGAACGGCAGACATCATCGCCCGGGTGGCCGCGCTCGAAGCGTATTGACCGGCGGAGAGTTTTTCGCCGCAAGAGATTACGTCCGATGACTTTATGGATGTCGTGCCCGCGGCCCTCTGCTGGGGCCGGCCGGCAGTTCCACTGGACTGCTCGGCACGTCTCGACCACAATAGGGTTTCCGCGGCTTTGACGGCCGCGCCTCGCCGCTTGGCTCTAACGGGGTAGCGCCCCGTCGCGAGCGAAACCGTCCGGCCGGATTGAACGCCGAGTTGAGGACGACTCCCATTCCGATGAGCCGACAAGGCCTGCTCGAACACGTCGCGGGCTCGATCCCGCTGATCGCCCCGTCGATGCTCAAGTGCGACTTCGGCAACCTCCATCGCGAGGTGGACCTGCTGGAAGCGGGCGGAGCCAGAATCCTGCACATGGACGTCATGGACGGGCATTTCGTCCCCAACCTGAGCTACGGAGCGATGGTCATCGAACGGGTGCGAGAGCTGACCGAGCTGCCGTTCGAGGCTCACTTGATGATTTCGGATCCGGCCCGCTACCTCGACGACTTCCTCAAGGCGGGCTGCAACCTGCTGACAATTCACTTGGAGGCCGTGCCCGAGCCGCGTCCGTTACTTGCCCGCATTCGGGAGCACGGCGCTCTGGCCGGTTTGGCGATCAATCCGAAAACGCCCGTCGAATCGCTCGAGTCGTTCCTGGATGCCTTCGATGTGGCCCTGGTGATGAGCGTCGAGCCCGGTTTCGGCGGCCAGAAGTTCATGCCCAGCGCACTCGACAAGCTCCGCTGGCTCAAGTCGCGGCTGAAGCCGGGGACCTTTGCCTCGGTGGACGGCGGCATCGACCTGGAGACCATCGGCGACGTCGCGGCCGCGGGAGCGAACATTTTTGTCACAGGCAGCGCGATCTTCGAGGCCGGCGATTACGGCCACGCCATGACCGAATTGGCCGACCGGGCGAAAGCCGCCGCGGCCAAGCCTCGCTGAGGAATCCCCCGTCCATGCCAGACGTTGTTTTAATCCGTCCCGGATGCACCGATTTCGACGAGCAAAATCGCATCCAGGGCGTGCTCGATCTGCCGCTGAACCACCGCGGCCATGCGCAAGTGCTGGGCTTGGTGGCGCAGCTGCAGGAGGTCGAGTTCGACGTCGTTTTCACGGCTCCCGGCGAGCCGGCCCGCTCCACCGCGCTAGCCATCTGCGAGCAAAACGGGGCCTCGCTCAAAGAAGTGGACGATTTCCGCAACCTCGACCACGGTCTGTGGCAGGGGCTGCCGGTCGACGACGTGCGGCGGAAATACCCCAAAGTCTTCAAGCAGTGGCAGGAATCGCCCGAAACCGTCCGCCTGCCCGAGGGGGAAACGGTGGCCGAGGCGGTCGAGCGGATTCGCCGCGGCCTCCGCAAGTGTCTCAAGCGCAAACGCACGATCGGCATCGTGGCGTCCGAGCCACTGGCGACGATGATCAGCTGCGTGCTACGCGGCCAGCGCCCGTCGTTCCCGGAATCGTGCGACCGCAAGTCGCTGCGGCCGACAATCGAGCGGATCTCGCTAGCCACGGCCGCGCTGCCCGAAGCCGACTCGGTTCCGTCGAACGGAAAGACCGCGACAGGTCGAGCCGCCGCCGCCTCGCCGACCAACGGCAAGCCGACCAATGGCAAGTCACTCGCCAACGGCGCGCAGTCTCCGAACGGCACCGCGTCAGCGAACGGGGCGCCGCCCACGAACGCGGCGCCGTCCGCAAACGGGCGCTCCGTCACGCTTCCCAAGTCACGGAAAGACAACGGAAACGGGAAAGACGCCGGAAATGGGAACGGCACGAGTTCGGCCGCGGGAACCGGGCCGGCCTCGACCTCCAAACGGGGGACTCACGAATGAGTACCGTCGACAATCCGAATCTTGAAGGGACCGAGGCGATGCCGCGGCAGCGTCCGAAGCGCGGCGTGCCGGAAGGCCTGTGGATTGGGTGCGACGGCTGCGGAGCGAGCGTCTTTCGCAAAACGGTCGACGAGAAGCTGGGCCTGTGCCCCGAGTGCGGCCATCACTTTTATATTTCGGCGCGAACCCGCATTAAGCAGCTGTTGGACGAGGACAGCTTTGAAGAGTGGTTCGCCAATATGGCGCCGCTGGACCCGCTGGGCTTCGTCGATAAAAAGCCTTACAGCGAACGGCTTGCCCAGGAGCAGGCGCGAACTGGACTCTTGGACGCCTGCGTGGCCGGAAGAGGCTATCTCCGCGGTCGGTCGCTGGTCTTTGCCGCCACCGATTCGGCGTTCATCATGGGAAGCATGGGGTCGGTCGTCGGCGAAAAGCTGACCCGCGCCATCGAGGCCGCCACCGAGCTGCATTTGCCGCTGGTAATCGTCAGCGGCTCGGGCGGCGGGGCCCGGATGCACGAGGGAATTCTGTCGCTGATGCAGATGGCCAAGGTCTCCGCGGCCATCGCCCGCTACCAGCGCGACAGTGGACTCTTTATTTCTGTGCTCACGAACCCGACAATGGGAGGAGTGGCCGCCAGCTTCGCGGCGCTCGGCGATGTGATCCTGGCCGAGCCCAAGGCGCTGATCGGTTTTGCCGGTCCGCGCGTGGTCGAGGCCACGGTCAAAATCTCGCTCCCGAAAGGCTTTCAAACGAGTGAGTTTTTGCTGGAGCACGGGTTTATCGATCGGATCGTGCCGCGACCACAGTTGGGCGTGGAGATCGCCCGCCTGATCGACTACTGCTCGATGTGAGCGGACATGGGTTTTCTGCGGTCCTTTTTTGGCGGCAAACGACGCGCGGCCAATCCGCGTGTCGACGTGTCGCAGCGGTTCGACCGGGTTAGCCGCTTGGGCACCGGCAGCATGTCCAAGGTTTGGCGGGCCGTTGACCGCAAGTCGGGGCAGGTCGTCGCGCTCAAGATCCTCGATCGCGACAAGACGGCCCGTTACGAGGCCCGCTTCACCGACCGGGTGAAGCCGACCGAAGGACAAGTCGCGTCGCAGCTGTCGCACCGGCACATTGTGAAGACGTTCGAGCACGGCGTCACGACCGACGGTGAGCAGTTCCTAGTGATGGAGCTGGTCGAGGGGATCGGCCTCGCATATCTGGTCGACGTGCAGAACGAGACGATGCGCGAGCATCGGCTGCGGGTGATGGTCGAGCTGGGCGAAGCCATCGAGTATCTCCACAAGGAAAAGTGGATCCACCGCGATCTGTGTCCCCGCAATGTCCTGCTCGACAAGCAACACTGCACCAAGCTGATCGACTTCGGCCTGGTTGTCCCCAACACGCGGGCCTTCCAGGAGCCGGGCAATCGCACGGGCACCGCCAACTACATGGCGCCCGAGCTGATCAAGCGGCAGCGGACGGACCAGCGGATCGACATCTTTTCATTTGCAGTCACTTGCTACGAGATGTACTGCAAGACGCTGCCGTGGCCGTCGGATAACGGCGCCTCGCTCGAAATGATGCTCAAGCGGATCAACACGAAGCCGCGGGACATCCGCGAGCTGGTCCCGAACCTCGACGAGCAGATCGCGAGCGCCATCATGCGGGGGCTGGAGGCCGAGCCGCAGAATCGCTGGCAAAACGCGAGCGAAATGGTCTCGGAGCTGCGCGTCGCTTTGCACCGGCTCCAGCCGCCGCCCAAACCCGAAGAGACCAAGAAGCGTACCAAGAAACGCAAAGACGCGTTTTCCGACAAATGGCAGTTTAAAACGCAGTGAGCGTGGCACGGACTGCCGCGACCGGACGGCTGCGCGACCTCAACGAACGGCAGCGAGAGGCCGTCCTCACCTTGTCCGGGCCAGTCCTGGTCCTGGCCGGCGCCGGCACGGGAAAGACGCGGGTCATCACCTACCGCACGGCCGAGCTGATTCGCCGCGGCACGCAGCCCGATCGGATTCTCTCGGTCACCTTCACGAACAAGGCGGCCCGCGAGATGCAACAGCGGACGGCCGCCCTGCTCGGCCGGGCCCCGCGCGGAGTCGCGCGGCCGCTCGTCACCACGTTTCACTCGCTCTGCGTGCGAATCCTGCGACAGGACGCCACGCATCTCGGCTATCCGGCCAACTTCTCAATATTCGATCGCAGCGACCAGGAATCGGCCGCGCGGGCCGCGCTCCGCGAAATTCGCGTCAGCGACAAAACACTGCGCCCGGGCGACCTGGTCAGCCGCATCAGCCGCTGGAAATCGGCCGGCATCGCCCCGCAGCGGGCGATTGACTTCGTCGAAAACGATCTCGACATGCTGGCGGCGTCCGCCTATCGCCGCTACCAGCAGGCGATCAAGAGTCGCGGCGGCGTCGACTTCGACGACTTGCTCCTGCTCACGCATCGCCTGTTCGAGGAGTTTCCGGACGTGCTGGCTCGCCACCAGCGCCGCTTCGATCACGTGCAGATCGACGAATACCAGGACACCAACGGCACGCAGTTCGCGCTGGCCGAAGCGCTCGTGCGGCCGCACCGCTCGCTCTGCGTCGTCGGCGACGACGACCAGTCGATCTACGGCTGGCGCGGGGCGGAAGTGCGGCACATCCTCGAGTTTCAGAACATTTTTCCCGGCACTCGGGTCATCCGCCTCGAGCAGAACTATCGCTCGAATCCGGCCGTCTTGGAGATCGCGAACCGTCTCGCCGCGAACAATCCGGGTCGCCACGCCAAGCGGCTGGAGGCCTGCCGTCCCCCGGGCAGCGCGGTTCGCTTTCGTGGCTTCGAGGACGAGCAGGCCGAGGCGGCCGCTGTGGTGGCCGAGGTCGCCGGACTGGTGGCCGGCGGCACCACGCCGGGCGAGGTGGCGATTTTGTTTCGCACCAACGAGCAGCCGCGACTGTTCGAGTCCGAGCTGCGCCGCCGCCGCTTGCCGTACATTGTGATCGGCGGCCAATCGTTCTTCGATCGCAAGGAAATTCGCGACTTGCTGGCTTATCTTAAGGTGATCTCGCGGACGGACGACGAGCAGTCGCTCTTACGGATCATCAACACGCCGCCGCGCGGGATTGGCGACGCGGCCGTCGAAAAACTGACGATGCAGGCCGTCCGCAGCGGCCGCACCGTCTGGGACGTGATCACGCGGGCGGAGGGAATGGTCGACCCGGACGGGAATCTCGTGGTGAGCGGCGAACGTCCCGAAATGTCGGTCAAAGCGGCCGCTGGCGTCGCCGAGCTGCGAAGTGTGATCGAACGCTTTCGCGACGAGTTTGCAGCGCTCGCACAGCCGTTGCCCGACCTCTTTCAAAAACTGGTCGAGGAGATTCGCTACGAAGCCGAAATCGAGCGGCTCAATCCCGAGCCCGAACAGCAGCTCACGCGAAAGGCGGCTCTCGATCAGCTCCGCGAGTCGATCAAGATTTACTCCGACCGCGCGGAGACGGTGTCGCTTGCCGGATTTTTGGAGGACTGCGCCCTGGCCGGCCGCGACGAGGAAGACGACTCGGAGCGCGAACGGAGCGGCGTCGTCCGTTTGATGACCTTGCACAGCGCCAAGGGGCTCGAGTTCCCGCGCGTCTATCTCGTCGGTCTGGAAGAGGGATTGTTGCCGCACCGGCGTTCGCTCGAAGATCCCGACTCCCCTTCCCTGCCGGAAGAGCGCCGGCTGGCTTACGTCGGCGTGACACGGGCGATGAACGATCTGACGATCAGCTGGGCCGAGAGCCGTATGAAATGGGGCAAGCGGCAGCCCACGCTTGTCTCCCGCTTCGTCGCCGAAATGCGGGCGGACGACGCCGAGGAGGACGATGCCGACGAGGGTGATCAGGGCGGGGACGACGCGGGCCACGGCAACGCCGATGGACGTGAATCCGGCGACGCCGATCGCGAAGCCGACTCATGACCGGCGCGACCGGCGAGATTCACCCACAGTCGGCGCTCGTGCTGGGCATCGAAACGTCCGGCCTGACCGGGGGAATTGCGCTCGTCCGGGGTGACCACTGTCTGGGCGACGTGCAGCTTGAAGAGGCCCCACGGCGGCACGCGCAGACGCTCGTCGCGCAGATCGGCACGCTTGTTGGCGGGGCCGGCTGTCGGGTGCGCGATCTTTCGGCGGTCGCCGTCAGCATCGGACCGGGAAGCTTTACCGGGCTGCGGGTTGGCGTCGTCTGCGCGAAGACGCTGGCTTATGCAACGGGCTGTCGACTGGCGGCTGTCGATACCCTGCGGGCGATTGCCGCTAACAGCCCAGCCGAGGTCGCTCGCGTACACGTGCTGGCCGACGCGCTGCGCGGCGATGCCTACGTCGCCAGTTACGAGCGAATTGACGGCAGGTGGACCGCGCGAGAGCCACCCGCCCTGGCTGCCGCTGCGGCGTGGTTGGCCGAGCGCGGACCCGGCGACGTGCTTTCCGGACCGGGGCTCGCGGTCTACGCCGTCAATGTCCCTGCCGCGTGCCGACAACTGCCGGCTGACTGCTGGACGCCCCGCGCCCGCGTCGTCGCCCAATTGGGACTCGAACAGCTGGCCCGCGGGCAAGCGGTCGATTGCGCGACCCTCGTCCCGTTTTATCTCCGCCGGAGTGCGGCCGAGGAGCGGAAGATGCGGGCCGAATAACGCTCGACTTCCTTGCCCGCTGCCGCGCCCTGTGATGGATCACTTTTCCAGCGCGCGATATAATCGCCTGCGGTTGGAGGGGAGCGGGCGGGCGAAAAACGATTGACGCTCACCGCAGGCGAGCCCGTCGCGGGCAACTCCCGCGGGGGTGCAGGAGAGAGGACGTCGTATGGCGCTTTACGAAATCGAGACGACCCAGCACATCATGATCGGCTGGGCGGATTCTCCCCAGCAGGCCCGAGAAATCGCCGGCCAGCACTACCCTCATGAAGACGTCGTGCGGCTCACCAAGCGGCCCCGTGACATCTGGGTGATCTCCAAGGGGATGCTCGGCGTCAAAGGGACCAGCGAGCCCAACGACGCGGCCCGCGACTGCCTGGCCCGCGCCAAGGGGGACAAGGTCCACGCGATCCGGCTGTACATGCTGGATACCGGGGCCGACCTCCATGAAGCGCAGCGCGCCATCGAAACCAACATGTCGCTTGGCTGGTAACAACTGCTGACCGACGGCCGACTACCTTGGTCACCCCTTCCGGCTGCCCCCACTCGGCCGCCTCATTTTGGCTGCCCCGCTGCCCGCTCATGCTGCCCTCGCGTTGGCGCGGCGCGCAAGCGACGTTCGGGCTTTAGCTTTACCCCCTCACTCGAACGCGTTGTAATTGAGCGAACGCGTATTATCGCTCCCGCTTTCCGTCCTTCCCCACCGCTTGAGCCAGGAACTTCAACATGACGCTGCGGAATCTGCTCGTGAGTGCGATGGTGCTTGGTGCCGGCCTGTCGTCCGGTGAAATCCTTTCGGCCAAGGCCGACGACATGGTCTACGAGCTGCGGACCTACACAGCCAGTCCCGGCAAAATGCCCGAGCTGCAGAAGCGGTTCCGCGATCACACGATCCGCATCTTCGAGAGGCACGGCATCAAGAGCATCGGCTACTGGGTCCCCGAGAAGCAGCCCGACACGCTGGTTTATCTCGTCGTTCACCAAAGCCGCAAAGCGGCCGACAAGTCGTGGGCCGCGTTCATCGCCGATCCGGAATGGCAGAAGGTCTTCCGAGAGTCGCAAAAGAACGGTTCCCTGACCAAGAAGGTGGAGCGGGTCTACCTCAATCCGACCGATTTTTCCCCGCTCAAGTAGCGAAACCCGATGACCGACGTGATCACCGAGACGACGCACGCGACGCCCACCCTGGCCTGGATCGGCGGAGTGGGCGGCTCGCTGCGGATCATCGACCAGACCTTGCTGCCGGGCGAGCTGCGACTCATCGATCTGGCTACGCCTGAGCAGGTCTGGGAGGCGATCCGCGCGCTGCGTGTGCGCGGCGCGCCGGCGATCGGTGTGGCCGCAGCTTACGGCGTCGTGGTTGGCCTGCAGACGGTGCTCGAGTCGTCCCGACCTGACTTCGATCGGCGTCTCGCTGAGGTGGCCGAGTATTTAAACGGGAGCCGACCGACGGCCGTCAACCTGGCCTGGGCGCTGGCCCGCATGCTGGACGTCGCCGCGTCGCTGCCGGAGTTGCCCGCAGCTCAGATGGCCGCCCGACTGTTGGAGGAAGCGCGGCACATCGAAGCGGAAGACCGCGAGATGTGCGCCGCCATTGGCCGCGCGGGGGCCGACCTTCTGGCTGATGGCACTGGCGTGTTGACGCACTGTAATGCGGGGGCCTTGGCGACCGCGGGAGACGGCACGGCGCTTGCCGTGATTTATGCCGCCGTGCGCCAGGGAAAACGCCTGCAAGTGTTTGCCGATGAAACGCGGCCCCTCCTGCAAGGGGCGCGGCTGACTGCTTGGGAGCTGACCGAGCGCGGCATCCCCGTGACTCTGCTCTGCGATTCGGCCGCCGGTTGGATCATGCACGAAGGCCGCGTTCAGGCCGTCGTCACGGGGGCCGACCGGATTGCCGCCAACGGCGACACGGCCAATAAGATCGGCACGTATTCTGTCGCGCACCTCGCCCGAGCGCACGGCATCCCGTTTTACGTTGCGGCTCCCACCAGCACGTTCGACCTGAGCGCTGCCGACGGTCGCAGCATCCCGATCGAGGAACGCGCGGCGAGCGAAGTCACCCATCCGTTCGAGCGGCAGACGGCGCCCGACGCGATCACCGCCCGCAATCCGGCCTTCGACGTGACGCCCGCCGAGTTGATTACGGCACTGATCACCGAACGCGGCTTGATCCAGCCGGTCAATCGCGACACCATTCGCGCCGTCGTGGGCCGCCCCGATCCGCGGCCCCGGAGCTTGATCGGCACATGAACTTCGCGCTGATCGGCGACGACCCGGAGATCCTGCCGCTCGTAAGCGCGATCGCCGCCCGACCCACGAACCGTCTCGAGTGCGCGGCCCTGGTCGGCGAACTTGCATCGGATCTGCGCTCGATCGCCCCCGCCGTTCGTCTGCTGCCGCGCTGGGACGCAATTTTGACGGCCGGACTGATCGACGCCGTGCTCGTCTGCGGCAGCGACGACGCCATCCTCGAGGCGGCCCGGCAGTTAGCGGCCGCCGGCAATCCTCTCATGATCTTGCCGCGAAGCGCGCAGGGTTCGACCTGGATTTACGAACTCTCGCTGATCCGCGACGAAGGGAACGCCTGGATCGTGTCGATTTTTGTCGATCGCGCGCTGCCGGGCTTCGAGCGGATTCGCGCCGCGCTTTACGCCGGCGCACTGGGACGGCCGCTTTACTTGCGGATCGACCGCGAAATGCAGACGGCCGCTGACACCGGGCATCCCGGGCTGTCCAAAGTCGCGCTGGAAGATGCCCTGCTCCACGATGCCGACTTGCTGCGGAGCTTGGGCGGCGATTACAGCCGAGTCACCGCCGGTCTCTCGGGAGCGGTCGACGATCGCGTGGCGGCCGCGGCGATTACCCTCTCGGGCGAGGGGCTGCCGGAGGCGACCTGGATGGTCCGCGGCACGACGAGCCCGTCTCGTTTCAATCTGGTCATTGCCGGCGAACGCGGCGAAATTGCCGTGACCGCAGCGAGCGATCCGCCGGCCTGGTCGGTGCGGACCGAGCGAGTCACGCTGCCGGACTTCGACGAATCGCTCTGGACCGACGACGGCTCGGCCGCCTTGGACTCGATCGAGCGACTGTTGGCTCGCCGCGCGGAGGGAAATCGCCCCGCCGTTTCCTCGTCCGCCAACTTGCGCGCGTCGCATTCGGATCGCTCGGACGCAGCCGCCTGGACTGATCTGGTCCGTGCGTTCGAGGTGGTCGATGCGGCCCGCGTGTCAGTTCGCCGCCGGCGGGCCATCGATCTGCACTCGGAAACAGCGTCCGAACGCAATCTCTTCAAATCGCAGATGACGGCCCTCGGGTGTCTCACGCTGACGCTGACGCTCGTCGGCGTGTTGTTCCTGCTCTTGCTCATGCCGATGCTCGACGCCCGCAGCCGCGACCAGATCGAAGCCGAGCGGGCGGGCTCGATCGTGCGCCGCGACGAGTTCAAGCCGCAAAGCGCGGAGCTGAACGAGTCGGGAATCGAACATCTTCACCGCCTGGTGCCCCCGATGGGCGGCACCCGGTTCCCTGTGCTCGTCGAGACATCGCCGTCGTCGGACGATCGAGCCCTCAATGAGAAGCGCCACGACGTCGTGGTCGACACGCTCAAGAAGCGGGGAGTCGATGACGCGCCCCAGCGGACCCAGGTCGTGCCGATCGTCGGCGAATGGTACCCGCAGGCGCTCCGCTTCGTGCGGGTGCTGGTATTTGCGCCGCTCGCCCTGTTTCTCGTGCTGCAGTTCTTCGTCTTCCTCACGCGGCCCGGAGCGCGGTGAGGGACGACCAATCAATGACGAAGCACGAATGATGAGAGAAGCACGAAGGTCAATGCGCCGGGCGGTGCCAGTATTGCTGGCTATACGGCGAGGCTGGCGAGAGTCTCCAGCCGCCGACGATCTGCGACTGATTGAGCACTTGCTTGTAGTTGTACGGACGGAACGAGTGGAAACCCGAGTAGGCCGGAATTTCCTGCGTGTAGCCGTGCAGCCAGGGCGCCTGGCCATCGAAGCAGTAGCGGGCCTCGGCCGGGGCGACCGTCGTTTCGACGACGTTGGGTTGCGGCGCCGGCATGACGGCGGCCGGACCGGCCCCCAACAGGGCCGACATTAAAACGGGCCAGCAGTTCGCCGCCATCGGTAACCTCCGTGTCTTCGGGGGCGCGTCATTCGTCGCGCGGGGATCGAGCCCTCGTCCGTGAGGGGCAGATCGCAATCTTCCGTAATCTATCGGCTCGACCGACCGGCCCTTGCCGGTGAACTAGGCCGCCCGCCGTTAGCTGTGCCGGATTAGTCGGCGGTCCCCGCCGCGATTCGCCCGTTTGTCGCATTGTGTGATCAGTTCGCAGGCGAACGAGTGTCGGGATTTCCCGGCCGGCGGACGTCAAAGGCGGCGGTTGTGGGAAACTGATTCTTGCGGGGGACGGTCAGAAGCCGTTCGGGCGGCAAAACCCAAACTTCCCGTTCAATTCGCAAGACCCGCATAACCGATACGACCGTAAACACCCGTCTCTGAGCCATTTGCACGGACGGATTGCGCTCCAGAGAAATCGGATCCCCGATGTCTGACATGTTTGCGGCAACACCGCATTCTCGACCGACCCGGCGACGAACGCTCCTCTCGGAGACGGTTCGTCGGCCTTGGCGCATTCGCACGGCCGCCTGTTTGCTCGCCGGCTGTGGCCTTGCCCTGCCGACGACGCGACTGGTCGCACAGCAACAGTGGGCGCCTGTGCCGCCGGCGCCCGCGGCCGTCGTCGCGGAAGCGCCGCCGCGGCCTCATGCGAATCATCCGCTGCCCGAGCAAATCAGCGCGATGCCGAGCGTTTCCGAAAACCTCGACATCGTGCAGCATCACAGCCAGCTCTTGGTCGCACGCACCAATGTCGTGCGGACGGCCGTGGCCGATCCATCCATCGTCGACATCGTGCAATACAGCCCGAGCGAGCTGTCGATCATCGGGCTGGAACTGGGCAGCACGACGCTCACGCTCTGGTTCGACAACAGCCATCAGCCGTTGATCTACCAGGTTAACACGATTCGCGACCCCAACGTCGAAGAGCGTCGCCGGCTCGACTTCAGCAAGCTCGAACGGAAGCTGGCGATCCTCTTCCCGAACAGCAAGGTCTATCTAATCCCCTTCTCCGGCAAGCTCGTGGTGAAGGGGCAAGCCCACGATACCGAGGAGGCGGCGAAGATCCTGCAGATCATCCGCGGCGAAGTCGCCGTGACGCCGCCGGTGTCGGCCGAATTCGTAGAGAAGCAAACGCTCAACCAGCCGCAGCAGGCCAACCGGCGACACGTGACAATCAAGGCGGACGAATCGGCCGCCCCGGTCGCGACCGATATCGTGAATCTGCTCGAGGTCCCCGGCGAGTTCCAGGTGATGCTCCGCGTGCGGATTGCCGAGCTCAACCGCTCGCTGCTCCGCAGCATGGGAGTCAACCTGAACAACGTGCTCTTCGATCGCCGACACACCGTGCAGCAAATCCGCAACACGCGCCGCCAGTCGCTCGCGGGGATTTTTGAAAACGGCGAAATCGACGCGGCCATTCACGCCTTGATCTCCAACAACACGGCGACGATCCTGTCGGAGCCGGTGTTGACGGTCATCAGCGGGCACTCGGCCAGCTTTCTCTCGGGCGGTGAATTTGCCGTCCCGACGATCGTCGGCGTCGAAGGGGTCGGGGCGCAGCAAACGACATTTCACGGCTTCGGCACTTCGCTCGTCGTCACGCCGCAGGTGCTCGATCACGATCTGATCCGGATGAAGATCTCGCCCGAGTTCAGCCAGCTCGACAGTGCGAACACGGTCAACGGCATTCCCGGCGTCGACACACGGCGGGCCGAAACGACCGTGCAGCTCCGCGAGGGGCAGACGATCGTGCTCGCCGGGCTGATCTCGCGGCAGAACAACACATCGGTCGCCAGGACCGGCTGGAGCGACATGCCGGTCGTCGGACCGCTGTTCTCCGGCAGGCGTTCGCTGCAGGAAGAGACCGAGCTGTTGATTCTGGTGACGCCGGAGATCGTGCGGCCGATGGACGCGGAAGAAGTGCCGCCGGTGCCCGGGCACGAAGTGACGGCTCCCAACAACTGCGAATTCTTCAAGTGCGGCAAGACCGAAGGCTGCCCGGACCCGAACGTTTACCAGTCGGCGCCTTACGGCACCGGTCAAAACGCGGGCGTGCCCGTCGGCTTCCAACTGTTCAATTCACATTCGACCACGCCGACGGTTCCCGCCCAGGTCATGCCGACGCCCGCGGCGCCCACCGCACCGCCGGCTCCGGGAGCCAGCACGCAGTATCGCCCCTACCAGCCGACGCAGACGCCAACAGCACAGGCGCCGGCCAGCGGCACGCTGCAATCGCTGGGCAACGCGCAGACGACCAACTACGGCGCGCCGACCGATGGCCCGATCGTGCAGACCGCTGCGACGTTCTCGGTCTCGGACTCACCGCAAACTGATTCGTCGGATCCCCGCTCGAAGTGGTACCAGCATCCGTTCCGCAGCTTCGGCTGGTCGCAGTCGACCCCGCAGCGTCCGGCCGACGGCGCGACCGCCCCGTCATCGGCCGCCGCAGCGCCAGCTTCCGGTGCGAACGGAACGGATGCGACTCAGCCGCAGCAGGTGCAGCCATGAAGCGTCCGGCTGCTCGATCGACCTTTCACTCCGGCTTCTGTGTCGTGCTGCTGAGCCTGTGCGGCGGTTGCGGCTGGTACGCCGCCTGCCAAACGCCCGTGCCCGACGTCTATCCGCTAGGCGCGGTCAACCGGGCTCACTATGAAACGATGCAGGCCAACGGCCAGGCGGCCGAATTTATCCTGCACCAGAATGATTTCGTCGGCAGCACCAGCGAACTTTCGCCGGCCGGCAAGGACCACGTTCTGGAAATTGCGGCCCGAGCCCGCACGATGCCTTTCCCGGTGCTCATCGAACGCTCGGAAAACAACACGAGCCCGGCCCTCGACGAGCATCGCCGCGCGAGCATCTCGCAAGTGCTGACCGACTTGGGCATCGCCGACGCGCAGACGCGGACAGTCGTCGCCCCGGCTTACGGTAAGGGGCTCGCCGATCGCGAGCTCGAAACGGACGGCTCGGCCCGCGATTAGTTTCGGGGACTATCGTCACAGCCGACGTCCTCGGGCAGCGCGTCTTATTGCGGACTTTGTCCCGCGGCAGGTTCCGTCGTCACTGATTTCGAAGAAGTCGCGGTTGGCGCGTTCAATTGCGCAAGGAGCGTGGCGGCCGCGGCTGCCGGGTCGGCGGCACTCAGGATCGATTGACTGACGGCGATCCGCCGGGCGCCCGCCGTTGCGACCGCGGCCACGTTCTCCGCGTTGATTCCGCCGATGGCGAACCAGGGGAGCGAAATCTCGGCCGCCACCGCGCGGACCAGCTCCAGCCCGGCCAACGATTCAAACGCTTTCGTCGCCGACGGGAAAACCGGTCCGACGCCCAGATAATCGGCTCCGTCGAGCACGGCACGGCGGGCCTGCTCGATCGAGTGGGTCGAAACGCCGACCAACCGCCGCGGCCCGACAATCGCGCGGGCTTCTTTTACCGGCAACTCGTCCTGCCCGACGTGCACGCCGTCCGCATCAACGGCGACGGCCAGGTCGACGCGATCGTTCATAATGAAGAGTGCGTCGGCCTCGCGCGTCCAGACCCGCACGCGGCGCCCCAGCTCGAGCAGTCGCCGCTCGGGCATGTCTTTTTCGCGTAACTGAACGATGGCGACACCACCGGCCAACGCCGCGCGGACGGCGGGGCCGATGCCGTGCGGGCAGAGTGCATCGGTTGCCAGCAGATACAATCGCCGATCCGCTAGTTCGTGGGCATTGACGGCGGCCAGGGTGAGTGCCTTTTCCAGCGTGTAGAGCTCGTAGCGGAGCCGCTCGAACCGCGCGGCAGCCAGGGGCGACACGAGCTTGCCGAATTCCTCCAGCGACCGCACGGCTTCCTGGGCCCGCTTGAATGCGGCTTGGGCCACTTCGGGCGGGCTCTTCCGCGACATCTCGGCCGGCGTGCTGATCGTCGTGCCGACGTCGGCCTGCGTGTCGCGCGAACGGACGAGCCCAGCGGCCGGCAAACCGGTCAACGCGTCGCGCAGCGCGTGTCGGACCTCCTTCAGCCGCCGCGTCAAATGCGCGTCGTCGAGCGCGAAACGCGTGTAATCCTCCAATACGCGAAGCCCTTCCCGCGCGCGGTTGGCGGCGGCATCTAAAATCCGCAGCGTCGCCGTCTGGTCCGTCGCGGACGTTTGTCGCCAGGCGATTTGAAAATCGACGTCGAGCGGCGCGGGCAGCGCGTCGATCGCCACCTGCGAGTCGATATTCGGTGGAAGATCGACCTGTGCGAGCGCGCGCGACGCCGCCGATTCGACGCGACGAAGGGCTGCCAACAAGTCCGCGGTGCCGACCTCCGCTTCCCGCCCGCGACTGGCGGCGGCCTGTGCCGCAGTGGCGACGACTCGGCGAAAGTCTTCGCTCGGCGCGGAGTCCGCAGATTTGGCGTCCGAATTCAGGACGGCATCCTGCGAGGTGAGCTCTTCGATCGGTTGCGGCAGCCGACAGTGGCGCTCGAGATGCGCCCGCGTGACTCCGCCCGACGCTAGCGCAGCAGCGGCTTCGGATTCGTCGAGAAACATGGCCCACAAGAGGTGAGCGGGCTCCAATTGCGACGCGCCACACGCGGCAGCGAGGGCTGCGGCCCGCGCTAAGGCCCGGCGGGCCGCTTCGGTCATCTGATCGTCACGCATACCATCATTTTAGTGTGCTGGTCGCGAGAATTGCCGTTAGTCGCCGAGGATCTTCGCCCGCAGCGATTCCAGCAGTCGGACGGCGTGGCCGATGTCGGCTTTCTGGCGTTCGCGGTCGTGGGCGATTTCGCGCTCGATGGTGAGCGGGCCGTGATAGCCGAGAGTGTGGAGCGTGCGGAGATAGGTCTCCATACCGACGTCTCCCTCGCCGAGCGGGACTTCTTGTCCCCATTTCTTGGTGCGGGCGTCGGCGGGAGACCACTTGGCGTCTTTGCAGTGGACGCTCCGGACGTAGCGGCCCACCTTGTTGAGGGCCTCGATCGGATCGCCCGTGCCGTAGAGGATCATGTTGGCCGGATCGAAGTTGATATACAGGTTGTCGCGGCCGACGTCGCCGATGAATTCGAGCAGGTGATCGGCCGACTCTTGCCCGGTCTCGAGATTAAGCTGCTGCGAGTTTTTCGCGAGATGGTCGAGCAGGTTGCGCGTGGTGTCGAGCAGGCTGCGATAGCCGGCCGACGCGCGGTCGGGCGGAACGAAGCCGATGTGCAGGGCGACCGTGCTGCAGCCGAGGATCTTGGCGAAATCGGCGATTTCTTTCATTTCCTGCAGCCGGGCGGCCCGCGACGCTTCGGGCACCAGACCGACCGTGCGAGCCGTCGTCGGGATGTCGGCATAGCTTTCGCCGTCGAAGCCGCCGAAGACGGCTGTCACGCGGATGCCCGCCTGCTCACAGCGCTTGAGGAAATTTTCGGCAGCGGCCGGCGTGCGGTTGCCCTGGTGCGGTCCATGAATCTGTACGGTGGGCACGCCCAACTCGCGTGCCACCTCCAGGTGGACGCCCAAGCCGGCGTCGATCGACGCGAAAACCCCAATTTCCCAGTTCTTCATCGCAGCGCCTCGCGTGGCAGGAAAACAGCCGGTGCATAGTAACCCGGCCGGATGGCGACTGTCTAACGCCCAATTCTCCGCGCGCGAAGGATCGTTCGGCGGCCGAAATTCTGCCGGCTGCCTTGCCCAAATCTCCTGGTGTTCGTCGCGACCGTCAGAGTCGAAACGACCGCTAAAGTTTTCCTATTCTCACAACCGATCTCACAGTGACTGCGCCCCATTTCGCGGGGGGGCGAGGCGCGCAGATTTCGAGCACAAGGCAAATATGCGCACGATCCCCCGCCTACAAACCGTGGCCGGTCTGGCACTCGCCTGGTGCATGTTCGCGGCCGTCGGTTGCACGACGCCGCTGAAGCACGACTTCGATCCGTTCGCGCATTCGGCATGTTCCGACGTGCCTCGCGAGCTGCAGAAGGCCGTCCTTCCCGAATATCGCGTCGAACCGCCCGACGTGCTGTTGGTTGAAGTGGCCCACAACGTCCGCAGTCCGAACGAGCTGATCAAAACGGGCGAGGACCTGACCATCCGGGCCGATCTCCCCTCGGAGACGACCGGCACGGCTCCCAATCCAAACCTGACGGCCGCCGGCATCACCGGCTTCAACGACTATCACCTGATCAACGGCTACTATCGCGTGCAGGCCGACGGCACCGTCGACCTGGGGCCGATTTACGGCGCCGTACGCGTATCCGGTATGAACCTGGAAAATGCCCGCCTGAACCTTGTGCAACACTTGCGCACCGTCAGCGGCATTGCGGACGTCAAAGCGTCGTTGTCGTACATCGACACGAGCGGCCGTCAGTTGATTGCCGGCGAACACCTTGTCCGTCCCGACGGGCAGATCTCGCTCGGCATTTACGGCAACGTCCGCGTGGCAGGCATGACGCTCGACCAGGTGACGGCGGCGGTAACGGCGCAGCTCAGCAAATACCTGGATGATCCGGAAGTCCGCGTCGACATGCTTGGCTACAACAGCAAGGTGTTTTACGTCGTCACCGACGGCGGCGGGAACGGTGAACGCGTCGACCGCATTCCGTTCACCGGAAATGAAACCGTGCTCGACGCAGTCGCGCAGATTCAGGGTCTGTCGGACATTTCGTCGAAACGGGTGTGGGTGGCCCGACCGTCGCCTCCGGGTTGTGCCGGTTCGCAAGTCATGATGGTCGACTGGCGAGGCATCACGCAGGACGGCGTGACCACCACGAATTATCAGATCCTTCCGGGCGACCGGATCTACATCAAGGCCGACGACCTGATTGCCTTGGATAATATGCTGGTCAAAATCACGACGCCGATCGAACGCGTGATGGGTGTGATCCTGCTCGGCGCCGGTACCTACAACCGTGTCTTGAACGCTGGCGTTGTGACGAGCGGCTCGTCGTCGACGCCGGGCACCGGATTTTAGAGCAACAACGACGCAGATCTGAAAAATTGACGGGGTGGATTCCCTTTTCACGGGAGCACTCAAGAGGTCAGTGTGCCGGGACGTTGTCCTTCCTGGTTGCGGGATCTATCATCTTGGAAGAACCCAATTGGGATGCGGGCGACGGAGGGCTGAGATGAAACGCATCGTGCTCATCGCGGGGGCCGCCTTCTTGGCGGCGACATACAGCGACCAGCTTTGGGCGCAAATCCCGCAGTATCAGGGGGGGCCTCAGACCGGCGGTGGCGGCGGACCATCGCTCAAGCGCAGCACGCGACCCGCCGTGAGCTCATATACCGGCCTTTTGGGCTCGTCGGTCGGCGCATCGGGCGGGCTCGGGTACCAATACTTCACCCGCGTCATCCCTCAAGTCAACGCGGCACGTTCTATTAACTCCCTCGGCCGGTCGGTGAACCGTCTGCAGTCGCAATCGGGTTCCAGTTCGTCTTCACTTTCATCGATGCAGCAGGAGCTTCTGCTCCAGCAACAGGCGACGGGTTTGAGCTTGGGGACCACCGGACACCCGACCAGCTATTTTTCGCATACGCGTTACTTCGGCACGAACTTGCAGGGCGGCACTCCCCTTTCCAGCGGAGCGGGCGGCGCTGGTGGACTGGGAGGCGGCCTGGGCGGAATTCCCGGCTCCTCGCCCGGATTCGGAACCGCCGGACTGTCCAGCGGCTCAGGTCTGCGGCACTAGTGATTAGCGGCCGGTGCTCCTTAAGTGGTGATTCTTAACTGGGGAAACGCGCATTCGACGCGCCTGGGGTGAGCGACAACGCTGGTAAATGTACCGGCGGCCGATCGAAGAATCATCGATCTGTCAGGGATGACAAATCGGAGTCAATGGAATGATCTCGATGAGACGCACCCTGCTTCCGGGGATGCTCGCCGCGATGGGGCTGGGCAGCCTGTGGTCGAGCATCGTGAGCGCGGCCGATCCGCCGCTCTGCAATACACCTGCCTCTTATCGCCTGTTTAACCCATCCACGATGGGACCGCGGACGAGCGGCTGCGGCCGTTGCGAGCCGATCCCCTGCGCCAACCCCGGCTTCTTCCTCGACAATCCGCGGGGAACGGGCGTGGACGATCCTTGGCGGCCTCCGCAGAAATGGCCCGAAACCCGCTATCCGGTGGTTCCCGCTTACACGCGTCCCAGCTACGGCTTCTACGAAACTTCGTGGCGGGTGCTGCCGTTGTGCAACCCGGCGCCGAACGTCGCCGGACCGCTGTCGCCGGCCAACCTGGCTTATCACCAGCCGCCCCTGCGACAGATCGCGCCAATTCCCGCCCAACAACCGCCGGGCGCGAATTCAGCCAATCCGCCGTTGCCGCGACCGCCCGTCGTGCCGCCGGCAGTGCAAGCGAGTCCGGGCGGTCCGGCCGCCGCGACTCCGCCCGCCGCCAAATCGCCGAATCCGAATGGACAAACTGCGCCGGGCGGCGTGCCGACAGCCGTGCCCCCGGTTCCCCTGCAGCCGCAGAAGCCGACGGAACCGACCAACGAGCTGCAGCCGCAGGTCCCCAAGGCCACGCCGCCGACGAATCCGCCCAGGCTGCGAGGCCCGAATCAGGGGGGCCTGCCCCTCGATGGATTCCAGCGCTCGGCCATGCTCGAATCTCCGGCCCAAGAGGAAACGGAAATCCGGGTTCAGCCGTTCTAGCGAGGGAGCTGGTTCTACGTTGACGCCGTGCCCGCCTCTGTTGCGGTTGAGCGCACTCTCCCTCGCTGACCAGCTTTTTGCGCGAGGAGTCATAAAGACTTGCGCAATAAAAAGTTGGTGCTACACATAGTCTCAATCGTAACCACACGAAAGGAGAC
>Ga0210390_10001714_pt1 | contig 20322 bp, 12 predicted proteins | sample IncBWH11OmetaG_FD_161050 | JGI IMG/M metagenome (GOLD analysis project Ga0210390, IMG submission 161050) | Forest soil microbial communities from Barre Woods Harvard Forest LTER site, Petersham, Massachusetts, United States - Inc-BW-H-11-O ... | reverse complement strand
CCCAGCCGTCACCAGCACAGCCAGCGGCACCATTGGTTCAACCAGCGGTACCGGAACACTGATCCAGACCAATACCACCGCGTACCGCTCGGGGAGCGTCATCGGTACCACGGATATCTGGGCCACGACAAACAACCGGAACCTGACGGCGGGCTCGTTCTTCGACGAAGCCCAGGTCCGCTCCGCCGCTAGGGTGGTGGTCCTGGGTCCCGCCGTCGCGAGCACCCTGTTCGGTCATGATCCCGCGGCGGCACTGGACCAGACAGTCCAGATCAACCACACGCCCTTCCGGGTCATCGGTGTGATGCAGAGCTACGGCCAGCAACTGGACAACACCGCGGTCATGCCGCTGAGCACCGCCCGCCGCTACGTCGTCGGCCACACCGAGGAACTCAGCGACGAACTCAACCAGATCACCGTGCAAGCCCCCAACCAGGCCACCGTGCCTAACGCCATGGCCGAGATAACCCACATCCTCGACACCCGCCACCACATCACCAACCCAGGGCTGCGGGACTTCCAAGTCCAATCCCTGGGATCCCGACTGCAAAGCTTCAACCAGATCGTGAGCATCCTGGTCCTGTTCACCCCGGCCGTCGCCGCGCTCTCGCTGCTGGTCGGCGGTATCGGAGTCCTGAACATCATGCTGGTCTCGGTCACCGAACGAACCCGGGAGATCGGGATCCGCAAAGCGATCGGCGCCACCAACCGCGCCATCCTCGAACAATTCCTCATCGAGTCCACCGTCCTAGCCGGCATCGGCGGAGCCATCGGCGCCGGCATCGGAATCGGACTGTCCTTCCTCTTCGGCATCGTCGCACCAGCCTTCGACCCCGCCTCCGGCGCCCTGGCCGGGTTCGCCCCTGTCTTGTCTGCCCTGCCCGTGGTGGTGGCATTCGGAATCAGCCTCGCGATCGGGCTCATCGCCGGCGGCTACCCAGCCTACCGCGCCGCCCGACTACTCCCCATCCAAGCCCTCAGATACCAATAACACACGGCGCTCCTGGCGCGACGCGACACTGGTGGACGCCGGAGACCGGAGAGGGATCAGGCCGAGCCAGGTGGGTTTCCGCTCTGGGGTCGAAGAAAAGAATCCGACCGTGCGCCGAAGGGACTTCGCAAAGCCGATGCGCCACCTTCGAGGGGTTATCGACTGGCGAAATCGGCGAACCGAAACTCCCATGCAGACCCCAACAACCCGTTGGAGCGGTTGATGTCATGTCCTGTCGGGTCGTGCGGAGATTTCGCCGACACCCTCAGTGTGCGGTGATGCCCTGCTGCTGGCAACCGCCGATTCGGCCGTACCCCCACTCGTTCTGCTGACCTTCGGGCGGTTCACAGGGCAACGCGCACCAGGCAGCGGATTCCCTCAACGAGACGACCACCGGTCAGCGACCTATGACCTGTGCGCTGCGTTGCGCCATTCGGTGCTGTCGAGGGCTGGTCCCGACCAAAGAACCACCGGGCCTGCGTGCGCTCGAAGGAGGCCAATCCCGGATACGGACACTCCCGCACCTCCGTACCTGCCTCGACGCGCCGCGCACCACGGACCCCGTCCTGATAATGCACATGGAAGTCGCGGGCGGCTTGGTGAATGCGGGCCTGGTCAGACGCGTGTGCTTCCAGGCGAACAGAATCCCCTGCGGGCCGCGGCGTCGGTAGTTCCGGGGGCTGCTCCCCAGCGGGCCTCACCGGTCATTCCCCGGTGGTGACGTGCAGGTCACGGCCCGCTTGATTGACCCGGCTGGTGCCGAACGTGGTGGCCTGCATGGTGATCGTGGTGTTCTGCCGGGGATCGGCGTCAGCCAGCGCCGAGCGCAAGTCGGCCACCACCCGCCGCAAGTCATCCACCAGCTGAGGATCGGCGACTACCAGGCGCCGCAGCCAGCCCTGCCACTCACCCACCAGAGCCTGCTCGACCTGCTCATCCCCGACCTCCCGGGCAGCGAGCACCTCAGCACGACTGTCCACCAGCTCGGCCTGCACCGTCTGGGCCCGCTCCGGATGCACCCGCCGCCACAACCCGCCCACCGCGGTCGTGGCCTGCTCCCACGCCGCTGTCGCCAGCAGCTGGACGACTGTGGTCGCCGCCGTTGACGTCAACGCTGTGAGCTCGGGATCCACGTCACCCTCCTGGGACCCCCGTACGAGTGATCGTACCCCACATGAGTGACGGTTGACCGTCACTCCGGGCGGACCTCCGGGCAGCTACCGCAGCCCTGTGGGACGCTCTCGGTGATGGTCCGGGCAACCAGGCTGCCCCTTACACAGCGTGGTGCGCATCGAGGGTGCGCCACCCATGGTCCTCATCCAACTCAGCCCGCTGCCCTGACAGGCCCTCGACCAGCAGAACGACGCGAGGATCCAACACGGCTAACAGCAGGCCGCCGCCCTGGCCGAACACTGTCCTCCCTGCCCCCACCGACGCGGATCAACCCCAGACCCGCAGTCACTGAATACAAAGCCGAGACCCACGACGGCCGCCTACCACCACGGCGGGCACCCGATCAACCATCGAACTTCCGCTGCCGCAGCCAAGAGCCCCAACCGTTAGCCCCACAACCGGCTCCGGACTCGTATCCCCACCCCACCGACCTCCGCCGCGCGCTGCGCAGAGGGTTTAGTGGGGGATCGTCGCGGTGGGGGTTGTCGGGGGCGCGCGGTAGCGTGGGTGCACTTCCAAGGGGGTGGCGGAGGTGTCACTGACCTCGCAACTTCACCACGGCGTGCTCGGCGACTGGTGCGCAGCATCCCTCCTCGGCACGGCCGTGCTCGTCGATCAGGTCCAGGCCGCCGTTGCTGGTCGTTCGCCGGTGCGTCCTGTGGGCAAGGTCGTTGGGGAGCATTGGGCGAGGATTGGTGGTGCGTTCGGGCAACGTTTTGCGTTCGTCGTTGACCATGGGCCACCGTGGCCGGCGTATGCGGGCGCGGCGAACGCGGGGCTGCTGGGTGGGCAGATGCTGCACACTGTGGTGACCCGCTGGCCGGGCGTCCCGGACCTGGGCGCTGAGCCGTTCGACAACGAGCTCGGCACCGCCGACGCCCTGATCCACAGTTTTACCGAGCAGTTGGTGGACTACCTCAGTGAGCACGCCCCGCCGGGAACGATCGCCAGCACCCAGAGGGCGGAGGAGATCCTCGCCAGGGCGTGCTGGGTGCTGTCCGGGTGGGAGGACGCCTACCGTGGTGGTGTCCTGCCCACGGCGATCACCCGGGCACACCAGGAACTGTCGCCGGCACCGGCACAAGACGACATGGAGGCTACTCGGGCGGCGGTGGACGTCCTGCTGCTGCACACCCCCATGCACGTCACCCAGGAACTCCTCACGCTGGTAGGCAGGCTGCACGGCAGTGGCACCCTCGACCAGCTCCGGGCACTGGCCGGGAACCCACCGCCCGGAGCGCCCCTCGGTGTGACGCAGCCGGTGTTCGTGCCGCACTGGGCGGACGGAGACGTGATCGTCGGAAGCACCCTGCTGGACTGCAAAACCGTGATCACCGTTCGGGACCGGGACCGGATCGCGAGGTGGCTGTACCAGCTACTGGGCTACACATGGCTGGACAACACCGCCGACCGGTACGGAATCCGCAGCGTCGGTCTCTACCTCGCCCGCCACGGTGTGCTCGTGACGTGGCCGCTGGACTACTTCGAGCAGACCCTGCTCCATACCCCTGGGTGCGTCCCAGCAGCCCGGCGGGAGTTCCTCAACTACACCTACGAGGCTATCGAGTTGGAGGGCGCCGAACCCTTCGATGAACCAGGCCAGCGGACCCACATCACGTCAGCAGTATCGGCAACCGGTGCGCCACACGACGTCAGCCAGTGAGCAAGCCTCACCACCGACTACGGCGCGTCGAGGCCTGAGAGTGTCCTTGAATCTCGGACACCGCTCCTACCCGCTGCGGGCATGTACCGCCTGGGCGTGTGTCCGTGCCAGCAGCGGCGGTCTGGGCGACCGGGAAGTGATCCCAGGATCACCGTTCTTCGCGGTGGCGTGAGACCCGCATCCCCGTTGGCGGGGGTGATCCTCCTGTGCGATGCCCCGGCTTTGGCGACTCTCCCCAGGGGCGCGCGGGGGCTTGGCCTGCTCCCCCTCGTCACGGGGGAGCAGGCCAAGCCGATTAGAACGGCGATTCGTCGGTGTCGGTGGGCCGGTCGGCGTCACCGCTGGTGCGCTGGGCGCGGGTCAGTGTGACGGTGGCGAACTTCAGTGAGGCGCCGATGTCCTCGACGTCAAGCTCCAGGGTGGTGCGCTTGTCACCCTCGCGGGTCTCGACGGTGCTGGAGCGCAGCCGGCCGATGACCACGACACGGGCACCACGAGTCAGGGACTCCGCGACGTTCTCGGCGGCCTGACGCCACACGGTGCAGCGCAGGAAGAGAGCCTCACCGTCCACCCAGCCACCAGAAGCCTTATCGAAGCGACGGGGCGTGGCCGCGACGGTGAGGTTGGCCACCGCGGTCCCGCTGGGGGTGAAACGGAGCTCGGGGTCGCTGGTCAGGTTGCCGGTGATGGTGAAGGTCGTCTCGTTCATGATCTGGTCTCCCGTGGTGCTCGGTCGTGTGGGGAACGCGGCGTGCCTCAGTGGGGCGGGAGGGGGCCCGCCAGGACGGCGGGGGTTCTGAGTCGGCCAGGCGGGTGTGATCCCGGCAGGGGGCTTGTCTCACCCGCCTGGTTGGGTCAGGTTCATCGGCGCGTGCCCCCTCCCGTTCTGCTGACCTTGGGGCGGTCCACAGGTCGCCGAGTACCACGAGGGGGATCACCCAACGAGACGACCACCGGTCAGCGACCCATGACCCGGGCGGTGACACTGCGCCATCCGTGCTGTTGAGGGCTGACCCGTGGTGGTCTCCACCCAGTGCCCGACGGGTCCTGGTGTTTAGGTGAGGTTGAGCTGTCTCGCCCCGCCGCGGCGCTGCCAGGTCTGGCCCTCCAGTAGCGGCGTGCGCAAGTAGCTTCCGCATCCGGTCGGCGAGCACCGGGTCCAGTGAGGCTTATTCAGGACGACGTTATCGATCTTGTAAGACCCATCTTGAGCTGCAACGATCAGTTGTCGATCAAGATCACTGAATAAGCCTCAGTGGTTGGGAGGGGCAGAACGCGGATTTCTGTTTGTGCACGAGATCCCGTTTAGCGCCCTATTAAGCGACCGCCTGGCGTCCAGATCGATTCCGCGGGGTGGTCCGTGCCACTGGGGCAGCAGCGGGTGACCAGCACCGCTGTCCCCTCCACACACACACCTCGCGCAGCGCCGCGCGGATCGCTTTGGTATCAGTCCAGGCCCGGGACTCGGTGATGAGCACCCGCCGGGTCACGACGTCAGCTTCGCTGTACCGGTTCCCGTTTCGATGTATGTGGCTGCGGGATTGTGGCAGCTGGCGAGGGCGCAGGTACCGGTAGCGGCTCCGCACCGTAGCGTGGCCAGTACGTAGCGTGGCCAGTACTCTGACGAGGCGGTGCCGAGTGATGCGGCGTCTTGATGCCGCATCACTCGTTCCCGGCGTGGCGAGTCGATCCGCGACGGGGTAGTCCTGCTCGCTGGGCGCGACGATCGACTACTCCGGCTCCGCCTCGGAAGTGCTGTCCTCGCCCGAAGCAAGTGTTGCTTGTTGCCCGGTCTCGGAAGTCGTCTGATCAAGCCCGTCGCGGATTTCGGCGATTGTCGCAGTTATTTTGGTGCGATACGTCACGAAATGGTGATACTTGCTATAAACTAGGTGATAGACACGCGCAGTAACCAACGTTAAAGACAACCCCCACTTCCCCACCCGTGACGTGGATTGAAAGAAGACCAGCTGATGTGAGCGAAGACACTCGGTCATTGGGGTTTAGTTTCGATTTCAAGGATCGTGCTCGGCGACGCTGTTGTGTGCACCTGGCGCTGACGACACCCCGCTTGCTTGATCTTTCGGTGGCGTCGTCCGGTCGAGGTTGGGGTGTTGATCTGCATGCCGTACCTGACCCGGGCCGAGGGCGCATCGGGCTGTGTGGGGTTCGGTGGCAGGTTAGTCCGAGGAATGATCGGTGACGGCCCCAGCGACCCCAGCCACCGACCTGCTCGACGCGCTTGAGCGGCGGTGGCGGGGTGCGCTTCAAGAGGTATCGCTGGTCGCTGAGGTTGGTGCCACGCCCGAGGATGTACGAGCGTCGCTTCGGGCGCTGGGATCGCTCTACCAGCAGGCGTGGGACCCGCAGGCCGAGCGAGATCTGCTGCACCGACGCTTCCCCGCCTGCGTCGTCGTCGCTCTGGCGGGCATCGGTGCTCTCGACTACGTACACGGCAACTATTGGACCGGGGTGTGGCAACAGGCAGGTGTGATCCCGCGCCAAGACGATCAGGCCATCTGGGGGCGTGCCTTCCGGAACGGCCTGGATCGCTTCCGGCTCGCGCGCTTCGAAGGGCTCCCTCAGGTCAATGTCGGCGAGATCATGGTGCATGCCGGGGTACCGGTGTACTGCCTCGCCGACTTCCTCAGGCTGCTCCTGGAGCGGCAGGACCTGGACTCAGCGACGAACGCGGCAGCGATACTCACCTGGGTGACGGCACCAGGTCACGAGTCCCGGTTGGCCTCGCTCGACATGCCGGTGCGGCGCTTCCTGCAGTTCGGCGGGGATTACGCTGAGGACTTCCTTGATCGCTCGCTTGAGCTCCTGGAACGCCTACGCGAGCCGAGCTTCGACGCTGATGGAGTCGGTCTGCCGACGTGGATCATCGACAAAGCACGCGCCCTCACCGAGGATGGCGCACTCGGTCTGACCGGGCGACAGCCGAGGGCTTCGCGGGCGGCGCGGGAGCAGCCTCGGCTCATAGTGGACCCCTTCGGTGGCGGCCTGCTGCTCTCGTTGCCACCGGTCCCCGGAGCTCGGAACGGACTCGCGGTGTGGCAGGTCCACGTCGACGGGGACACGCGGACGGTCCACAGTCAGTCACGGTGGTCTGGCGCCGAGGAGACCGCACCTGCCGTCGACGTGCCGCTGACCGCACCCGCGAACCAAGCGCTCGTCCGCTTGACGACGACAGGTCAGGAATGGGAGATCGATCTCGTCAATCGAGATGATCCGCTGCTGGTGTTCACCGAGGACGGCAGGCACATTCCGCCGAAGGCTGCGTTGCCCCCGGAGCCTGTATGGCTCCTGCATCCGGACGTCATGGAGCTTGCCGGGACAGACGTCGAGGTGCGCGGAGAACACACCGACCTGGGCGCGGTTCCTGTTCCTTATGGATGGGCCGGGTGGCAGCTACACCGGTTCGGTCTTGGGGTCGGTTCGGCGGTGCGGCTCGGGACCGCACCATGGCGATCAGTGCAAGGTGCACGCCGGGCGCGGCTGGAGTCTCTGGTCCCTGTTCCCGGCGCGCGGACGATCGACAACGAGGCGGTGCTCTCCGCACGACCGCGTCTGGAACTGCCCGCCGAGCGCAGTGTCGCAACAGCGTGGTCGGTTCGGATCCGTCGCCCGGAAGTGTCGACTGCGCTCGTCGCTCTCGACGTCATCATCGACAGCGACAGTTCGATCGACCCCTGGAGAGGACTCGTGGGGCCGCTGGTCGGACCATATGAGCTCACCGTCCGGGGCCCCCTGGGACGCGGTCTGCGGCGAACTGTGGTGATCGTCGAAGGTCTGGGCACAACGGCTGTTCCTCGGTGGCGAGAGCTGAGGTGGGGAGGTCTGAGCCCGGCCATCGTGACCGCGACTCTGGGGGTTGCCGGGCTGCGTCTCGACCCGCCTGTCGTGCGTCTAGGCACCGATGAGGCCACAGCTCAGTTCACGGCCTCCGGTCACGACCACGGCGAGGTGATCCGGGTGACACCACCGCATATGGCTGTCCAGAGGGTTGGCCGAGGCGAGTATTCGCAGTGGTCCTTGCGACCGTTGCGGCTCGCGACCGAGTCCCTGAATGAAGGCACTCTCCTCGTCCATCTGCCGGCGATACTCCAGGCCAATCTCATCGTTCGATCAGGCAACACCGACCTCCAGACGGTTCCCTCGGAGTTCACGGGTGGGCAAGCGCTGGCCCGGTTCGACCTCGGCCGCATCGCCGACACCGTGCGACTCCGCGGCAGCGCCCAACTCGATGTGCAGCTCGAGACAGTGCGTTACCCGATTGCCCGTTGCGAACCACTACATCTGGCGCGCGCGATCACTGTGGATGAAGAGGGTCGGCTCGTGCTCGCCGGTTCCCCAGCAATTGAGGGTCTCATGGCCGGCTGCTACCAGATCTACGCTCCGTGGAGAAAACCCGAGATCGTGGAGGTCGACTCGTGTCTACGAACCGAACCTCTGGCCCGACACCTGCGCTTCGGTGGTCCTCTCGCGGTTCTGCTGCGTATCTGCGATCCGTGGCTGCCATCACCGTGGCCCCCTTGGCCTGCCCGTGAAGACACTTTTCTGATCGCCGGCGGGGTTTGGTCGGCAGACGAGCCGCACTCGGGTGAGACGCGGCTGTCGGGCTTCCTTGCCGGTGCCAATAACTTGGTGCACGACGCCACCACCGTTCCATTCGCGGGCCTTCTCTACCACCGGGCCGACGCCATCGGGCGATACGTCAAGGCCGACGTACGCCGCTCGAGCGCCGCCATCCTCAGTGCACACCCGCGCGAGACGCTGATCTCGGTCGCCAAGGGGGAGCTCGTCGGCAGCGACGTGGTTGCCCCGCTGATCCACGCGGGATTGGCTGCGTTACCGGTACAGGCCTACGTCGACCCTGACCACGAGCTCCGACTGTGGACGATCAGTCCCCTGGCTGCGGTGCTCGCGTCCGCCCACGCTCTCAAGGCCAACGATGCCGATGTCCTACACGAGCATGTGGTCACCGCCTGCGGATCGGTCGCCGACGATCTGCTGCGCGGCGAAGACGACCCGTTCGCCAGAGCAGGCACGTTCGAAGGGGCCGAGCGCTTCGCGACGTTTCCTGCCGCACAAATGGACATCGTCTGGCGAGCGGCAGCTATCGTCCCCCGCGGCCTGCTCAGCGCCGACGAGAGAGCAGCCGCCGCACGCGAACTGTTCGACAATCGCTGGCGGCTCGGGGTCGAACGCGTGGCGCGCGAGGCGCGCGTACGCCTAGCCGAGCTCACCCAACTGATCCGGCGGCACAGCGCCCCAAACGCGCTCGCGGCGGTGCAAGCCCGCGGCGGCCGAGAGGGTTGGGTGGCCCTGCCTGCCTTGTCGCTGGCCCTCGCCCTCACCGCAAGGCTTGCTGCCCGCGACACCGGGTTGCGTCGTTGCGTCGCCCACTTCGTGGCGACACACGCGGCGCTCGCTCGCCACGCCCCCCGTCTGGTCACCGTTGACTTGGTCCTCGCCGAGCTGCTACTCACGGGAGCGGACGCATGAGCACAGCACTCGACCCCGTCGTGGCCAGTGCCGCCGTCGTGGCGGCATACCAGCGGTACCTGCGCTCCCTCATCACGCCGCGGGACACTCGGCTCGCCATAGCGCTGCACAGCGCAGTCACGAGCGCTATCGGGACTGGTGTCACGAAAGGCCCACTCCTGGAGGCCACCCCACCCTACGCGTCCGGAGCGACACTGCAAAAGCTCGTTGCCGAGGGGGTGTTGCACCCAGACGTCAGCAGCCTGAACGCGACGATCCCCTTTGACCGACCCCTTTATCTGCACCAGGAAACGGCCGTTCGCAAGGCCACCGCCGGACGCAACCTGGTCGTGGCCACCGGAACCGGCTCCGGCAAGACAGAAAGCTTTCTGTTGCCGATCCTCGACGCGCTGCTCACCGAAAGGGCGGCGGGGACTCTTGAACCAGGTGTGCGGGCTCTGCTCCTGTACCCGATGAACGCGCTGGCCAACGACCAGATGAAACGACTCCGCGCGTTACTCGACGGGCTACCCGAGATCACCTTTGGTCGCTACACCGGCGACACCCGCTCGTCTATCCGCGACGCCGCAGCGGTGTTCGAGCACCAGAACCCCGGCGAACCACGGCTTAAGAACGAGCTGCTCAGCCGCGAGGCGATGCGGGCGCAACCGCCGCACCTACTGCTCACAAATTACGCGATGCTCGAGTACCTCTTGTTGCGACCCTTGGACATGGACCTGTTTGAGGGCGTCCATTCCGGACACTGGCGGTTCATCGTCGTAGACGAGGCGCATGTGTACGACGGCGCTCGTGGCGCCGAGCTGGCGATGCTGCTGCGGCGGCTGCGCGACCGCGTGAGCGGTACGGCGGCGCTGCAGTGCCTCGCGACCAGCGCCACGGTTGGCAGCGACCATGCCGCCGTGGTCCGCTTCGCCAGCGCACTGTTCGACGCCCCGTTCGAGTTCGATGCCACCGACTTCGGTCGCCAAGACGTCGTCACCGCGACCCGGCTCAGCGCACCGGACGGGGTGGGTTGGGGGCCATTACCTGCCGCAGAGTACCGCAGGCTACTGAATGCGGGGCCGGAACGGCTGCTGCGGCGGGCACGTGAGCTCGGCTACCACGGGGACGACCCCGGAGAGGCTCTCGCCCAAGAAGCCCGCGTACGGAGGCTGCGCAGTCTGCTGGCGCACCGACCCGTCCCCATCGATACCGCGGCCGACGCGCTCATGCCCGGGGAAGCAGGCGCCACCGCGGACACCGCAGCGCTGGTCACCCTGGCGAACACCACCAGGGATCGGGCCGGATCACCGGTGCTCTCAGCCCGCTACCACCTGTTCGCACGTGCCACCGAGGGCGCGTTCACCTGCCTCGGCGAGCACGGTCCCCACGTCAGTCTCACCCGCCACGAGCGGTGCGCGGACTGCGGCGATGCGGCCTTCGAGTTTGGTGCGTGCAAGCGATGCGGTGCCGTGTACCTGGCCGGGGTCCTCCAGCGCCTCGGCGCGTCGACCGCGTTCCGGTCGCGACGCACGTTGGATGAGCGGCGGGTGTGGCTGGCCCTCGCCGAACCACTCGGAGGCACCGACGAGGACGACGAGACGCTCGATTCAGCCACCACCACTGACGCGGAAGAGGGCAGGCTGTGCCCGCGTTGCGGAGCGTTCACGACGGACACCGCGACAACATGCACCAAGTCTGGCTGCAGCGGTCAGGCGATGAGAATCGTGCGATTCCTTCGTGAGACTGCGGGCGACCTACGCAGCTGCCTCGCCTGCGGGGGCCGCGGGGAGGGTTTCATCCGACTGTTCGAGGGCGGCAACAAGGCTGCGGTCGCGGTTTTGTGTACCGCTCTGTACCAACTGCTGCCCCAGGCCACGGACTCGGCTCAGGCCTCCCACCCTGGCGGCGGCCGCAAGTTGCTGCTGTTCAGCGACAGCCGGCAGGCAGCCGCGTATTTCGCGCCGTACCTGGCTGACTCCTACGGCCGCCTGCAGCGTCGCCGTCTGGTGTACTGCGGTGCGTTGGGCGCCGCCGAGGCTGGGGATGACGCTCGACTCGAGGATGTCGTTTACCACGCGGCCCACGCTGCCACCGCTGCCGGTGTCTTCCAGCGCCGTGATTCGCGACAGGCCCGGGAGCGGCAAGTTGCGCTGTGGTCACAACAGGAGATTGTCGATCTCGACGAGCGGAACACCCTCGAAGGCACAGGACTGTTGTCCTGGAGGCTTCTTCGCGACCCGACGTGGCGGGCGCCAGATCCACTGACCGCGCTCGGCCTCACTTCCGACGAATCATTGGACCTCCTGGAGGAACTCGTCCGCACGCTGCGCAAACAAGGCGCGGTCAGCACACCCGATGGCGTTGATCCAAAGGACGAGGCATTCGATCCGCGCCGCGGACCGATCTTCGTGCGGCTTACCGGCGCGGAGCGCAACCGCAAGGTACTCAGCTGGCTGCCCACCCGGGGCGTCAATAGCCGCCTCAACTACTTACGACGAGTGCTTGCAGCCCTGGGCCGTCCCGAAGACCCGCTCCCGCTGCTTCACGGTATGTGGCGGCTACTCACCGAATCCGCCGTCGACTGGCTCCGCGCCACCACCGAACGGACCCTTGGTGTCGTCCATCAGGTGGACCATACGCTGCTCACCTGCCATCCACACGGCCCTGGTGAGCAGGTATGGCAGTGCACACTGTGTCGGCGCCTCTCCCCGGTCAATGTCCGCGCGATCTGCCCCACCATGAACTGCGCTGGCGAGCTGCAACCGTGGCCACTTCCTGATCCGGAAGACGACGAGAACCACTACCGCACCCTCTACCGCAGTATGAACCCGGTGCCGTTGACGGTGCTCGAACACACCGCGCAATTGACCAGCGAGCGCGCCGCGCAGATCCAACAGCAGTTTGTCCGCGGTGAGGTCAATGCACTGTCCTGCTCTACCACGTTCGAGCTCGGAGTCGACGTCGGCGAGCTCCAGGCTGTCGTGTTGCGCAACATGCCCCCGACGACCGCAAACTATGTTCAGCGCGCCGGTCGCGCTGGCCGCCGTACGGATGCGGCCGCCTTGGTGCTGACCTACGCTCAGCGCCGGTCCCACGATCTCACTAGGTTCGGCGAACCCGAACGGATGGTCGCCGGGGAGATACGTGCCCCATACATCCCTCTCACCAATGAACGGCTCGACCGCCGGCATGCACACTCGATCGCGCTCGCCGCCTTCTTCCGTCACCACTTCCGCATCAGCGGCGCAGTGTGGCGGAGTGCGGGGGACTTCTTCCTACCCTCGGACGCTGGGACCACACCAGCGGACCTCGTCGGTGAATTCCTCACGCCGGTACCCGACGCGGTACTGGCCTCTGCGCGCCGGGTCCTCCCGCGAGAGATCCAGGAAGGGATCGGCATCGAGTCCAGATGGTGGGTCCGCCAACTCGTCGACTTGCTCAGCTCCGTCCGCGATGAGCTTCAGCAAGACGTCGACATCTACGAACGCAAGCGCCTTGAAGCGTTCAACGCCCGGCAGGATTCGAAGGCAGCGCGGTACAGCCGGGTCCTCAACACAGTGACCAAACGGGACCTCATCGGACTCCTCGCGAACCGCAACGTCCTGCCTAAGTACGGCTTCCCCGTCGATACCGTCGAGCTCCGCACCACCTTCGCCGACTCCGAGGCCGCCCGACAGGTGGAGCTCTCCCGCGACCTGTCGAGCGCGATCTACGAGTACGCCCCGGGCGCCGAGGTCGTCGCAGCCGGCCAGGTATGGCGTTCTGCTGGCATCTACCGACTACCCGACCGTGAACTCGAGCGGCGTTACTACGCCATCTGCCCTACCTGCGAACACTTCCGGGAAGCCATCGACCCCCTCGACGGTACGTGCCCCTCCTGCGGGCAGCAGCATCACGGCGTCCCTCGGCGATACGCGATCCCTATCTACGGCTTCGTCGCGAACCGGGAGCTACGCCGTCCCGGAACCAGCCCGCCTCGCCGCTCGTGGCGAGGCGGAACGCACGTCGTATCGCCGGGCGCCGAGCTGTTCGAAAGCAAGCGCCCCCTGCCTGGTGGCACGGTCACCGCCCGGGCAGGCGCCCGCGGGGAACTCGTCGCCCTCAGCGACGGCCCACGCGGGAACGGCTTCCGCATCTGCTCCAGGTGCGGCTTCGGCCAATCAGGAGTCGTGGCCCTACCCCGGCACCATGAAAACCCATTGAACGGTCACGAGTGCAGGGGGCACTTCGAAAGCCTGTCACTGGCGCACAAATACCAGACCGACATGCTGAAGCTAGACGTTGATGGCAGCGCCGTGGTCGCCCTCGACGCCGCCGTCTGGTCATCGCTGCTCTACGCGATCATCGAAGGTGCCGCACAGTCGCTTGAGATCGCCAGAGACGACATCGACGGGACGCTATACCGCACGGCCACGGGTCACACGTCGCTGATGCTGTACGACACCGTACCCGGTGGCGCTGGACACGTGCGCGCGATCGCCGAGCGTCTAGAGGAGGTACTCGAGGCGGCGTGGCACCGGGTTCACGACTGTGAGTGCGGGCCGGAAACGAGTTGCTACCGATGCCTGCGGGTGTTCCGGAACCAGCGGCTGCATGAGCAACTCCGGCGCGGAGCGGCCGCAGACGTCCTAGGCCGCCTCCTCGGAAAGCCAACCTCCAACAAGCAGACGCCCAGGCTAGCCCGCCTGAGCGTCGTGGATCTCACTACCCTCCCCGGATTCAATCAACGGTTCCTGCTGGCGCAGGCTCCCGGCGAAGTCTTCGAGCGTGTCCCCTCAGGCCAACTCGATCTCTACGAAGGCCGTGTCGTTCTCGCCAATGTGGATGGCCAGGTCACAGTGGGCCGACTGTGGCTCTCACGCGATGGCGACATCGTCAGCGCCGCCGGCGTCGCGGACGCCAAGGCCAGCACCGGCGCGGCGGGTGACCTGGACATGGAGGTATTGGCTGCGTCGGTGTAATCGATCGGTAAGGCGTAGTAGTCGTCAATACCGTTGGCGTGACCATGTAGCTCGGCGAGACGAACACCCTCACCGAGCTGGGGGCCATCCGGCAGCTGACTGAGGACTATGCGGGCACGGCCCAGGTGCTGGGCAGGGCACTAAACCTCTACCGCGACCTCGGCAACAGGATCAGCGAAGCGGAGGTGCTCGACCACAGCGGAGAACTGTGCCTCAAGTCCAGCGATTCGGAGCAGACCTGGGCCCGCCCTCAACCTGCCCTGGACCTAACCCGCGCGGTGGGCAACCCGCCGGAGCAGACACGGGCCCTCGACGGAGCGGGCCGATACTCCCGCTAGCCAGGGGCGACACCACGACCGCCATGACAGTCAGCCTTCGCACGCTTCGAAGTCTCGATTGCCTCGTGGTAGCTGCCACGGAGCACGGCCAGGCGCTCGTCGTGATCCCCGTTTACCGATCACTGAGAAATCCCCAGTTCTCTCGTGCTCTTGATCAGTTCGCTAGGTGGTGCCGCGTGTAGCGGTGGGTGGGGATGCCGGCGGTCTCGGCCAGCCTGGCGGTGTGGGCGGCCCCGGCCGAGCCGTCGCGGATGAACGCCAGGCACACGACACGCCCGGGCGGCGACCATTTCGGTGTTTCGCTAGTACCCGGCTGCGTGCTCGTAGTGGGCCCAGTCCACGGGGTGCCGCTCGATCGGGCCGCCCCAGTGGCTGCCACAGCTGTTCGGCGTTGCACTCGTCGGCGTTGCACTCGGCACTGCGGGGCAGGCCCCGCTGAGCGGCACTGCTGAGCCGTTGCCCCACACCTGTTCCAGCGCGGCGCAGATCGTCTCGACATCAACCCAGTTCCGGGACCCGGTGACCAGCACTCGGTGGGTTACCGCGCTCCTTGTCCGGGCAGGGGCTCGACGGTGATTGCCCATTCGTGTCCGCATCGGCAGGCCCACGTGTCGGTAGTGGCCGTGCTCTGGATCCAGCGGCTGGCGGCGGTCCGGTCACAGTCAGGGCACGGCTGGGCGTCGATGGTCACATGGTCCTCCTCGATTTGCGATATCGGCCCGGGTGAACAGTTCGCCTTGGTGGGCGCAGCCTTGGCATTCGGTGCCGGCTGGTGTGCGGTGGATGTCGCAGCCCCACACCATGATCCGCCGCTGCTGGCGTGCCCTGTGCCGTTCGGTCCGCTGCTCACCCATCGCTGCGCCCTCCTCGGGGGGTGGGGGTGGTGGCCTTGCCGGTCCTCCCCCCTCACCCGATACAAGGCGGCCTGTTGCCCCGGGTGGTGGTTGTCAAGGGCCGCGCAGCGGTCGCGTAGCGACGGTTCCGTGCGGGGCGGCCGGAGGCCGGAGGGGTCCCCGCGCGGGTTCGCCCTTGACGAGCGCCACCCGGGGTACGACGATGCGCCGCCCGGGTGAGGGGGTACGTGGGGACAGCACGCCGAAGGCGTTCCATCGGGGTTTTCTTGGCCCGCGCGGCCGTGAGCGCGACCGTGTCTGGCAGGGGATTGTCGGGGTGGCATCGCATACTCGGGGGATGGGGACAGACGGGCCTGTGGTGCCGGGGTGGGTGGTGCCGACGCAGCGGCAGGTGTGGGATTTGTATTGGTTGGCCTTCGGAGTGCACCTGGCCACCAGAGACGAGGAGTCTGGCGCGCAGCGTCCGGGTGGGGTGTTCGTGACGGTGTTGTGGGTGGTGGGTGCGTCAGGGATTCCCGGGCCGATCACGGGCAGGAGCGAGCGGCCGGTGACCAAGACGGTCGCGCGGGCGGAGTTTTTCGCCGCGGCGGCCGCGGTGCAGGCGGCGGTGGGGCGGGTCACGGTGTCGGATCGGATTCCGTTGGCGGATGTGTGCGCGGGGTTGGGGGTGGCGTATTGGCCGGTGCTCGAGGACGGGTGTGTGGAGCGGGTTCGTGGGGTGGGGGCTGCGCTTGCCTGGTTGGGCGCGGGCCAAGATGGCAGGACCTATGGTGCGCCGTTGCCGATCCCGGCGCGCAACACCGACGGGAGCATCCCGACGGTGGAGCAGTTGTATGAGCGGGCGGTGACCGGGGCACCGTTTCGATATGAGCCCGAGGAGCGGGTGGAACTGCGTCGGCGCTTGAGCGCTGAAGTGGACGGCTATCGGCGGTCGGCGGAGTTGATCGCGCAGACCCAACGCAGGTGGGTGGCCGGAATGTCGGTCTAGCATTCCAACGCTTCACCGTCGTGTTGGGTTGTGGTGCGGTCGTGGTCGGCCCATCGGGTGGGTTCGTGGTGAGTGTCCTCTAGTTCGTGGGCTTGGTCGTATTCATGGCGGGTGTGGAGTTCGGTGAGGGCGGTTTTGGCGCGGGTCACCGAGGCGGCGGCGTGGTCAACGGTGGGCACCCGGTACCGCTGGGTGGGGTCGGTGTGTTCGGTGGTGTCGGCGACTGAGATCTCGCGGATGTCGGGAACCGCTGTCTCGAGTGCGCGCTCGGTGTCTACAGGGGGGCGCTCGTCGAGGTCGGTGGTGTCGAGTTCGAATTCGTCGTGGATTTCGCGGTGGAGGTCCTCGGTGGCTTGCTCGGCGCGGTGGGCGGCCAGCCAGTCGGGTGCGGTGGTGAGGTCCTCGGGGTTGGTGAGGTCCACGCCGCGGGCGCTGAGTTCGATGCTCGCCCGGCGGGCGAGTTCGCGGGTGACGGCGGTGGCCGTGTACCAGGCGCCGCGGGCGATGTCGGCGGCGTCGAGGTCGTCGGCCTGGTGCTTGAGGACCTCAGCTTCGGCGTGTGCCTGCGCGGCCGCCGCGCGCAGCTGCTGGGCCTGGGTCGGGTCGGTGGCGGCGTCGGCGTGGGCGGCCCAGAGGGTGGCGTCGTGGCGTAGGCGTTGCTCGTGGGCTCGGGTGGCTTCCAGCTCCTCGGCCACATATCGCGGTGCCCATGTTGTTTCTCGGTGGTAGGCGCGGAGGCGTAGCCGGAGCTGTCCCTCGGTGAGCTGCTGCTCCTCGACCAAAGCGTCCGGCATGTCCAGTGCCGCGTGCGCTGCCCGCCACAACGCTTGCTTTTCTGGCATCCCGGCGCCGGGAGCGAACCCCAACGGGTCGGCCTCACTGTCGTACCCGGTGAGTTCCCGGTAGGCGGCGACGTAGCCGGCTTTGTGTTCCCACTCCGCCCGCTGCCCCGGATCCTGTGGGAGCGGTCCCAGGGCTTCACGTGCCCATTGCGGCACCGACTGCGCGACCTGGGAACCTAACTCCCGGCGGCGGGCGTCGGCGTCGGCGGCGTGTTTGTCCAGCCACGGGCGCCACTGGGCGGGGACTTCGCGGGGGATCAGGTCGGCATGGCTGGTGACCGTGGGTGTGAGCTGGCCTTTGAGGGTGGTGCTGATCCGGGCGTGCAGGGTTTGAGCGACCGAGCGAACGCCGTCGAAGTCGCGGCTGGCCACGGCGTGCGCGAGTACCGTGTCGGGGTCGTGCCCTGCTAACTCCGCGGTGCGCACCAGCTGCTCCAGGGACCCAAGGGCCTCATCCGCAGCCAGCCGGGTCCGGTCGTGCGCATCAAGCACCCCCTGGGCGACCAACCGGTCCAGCGTCACGGCGGTCCGCCCCGTGGTGGCCAGCCCGATACCCATGATCAGCCGGTCACCATGGCGCAACACCGACAACACGTCAATCTCGGCCTGCTCACGCTGCGCGACCGCCGACATCTCCTGCTCAGCACCCTGGAGGATGTCAGCGAGGACCGCGTGCGCGGTCCGGGAGACCACCTCAGCGCCCGCACCGGGTGGAGCGTCGGAGGCGACCGGGGTCGTCACCGTCCACAGGGTGTTCCGCTCGCGCCCCCGGCTGGACATCACATACAGCGCGGCGGCGTTCACCCCGGGACCAGCGACACCGTGGCAGGTACCCACGGTGCGGCCCTCCGCAGCGTGCACCGTGCTGGCATACGCCAACGCCACATGCTGACTCACGTAGCCACCCGGCAACCGCAACGACTCACCCAACCGCTCCACACCATCCAGGTCTCGCTGGACCGGGGCAACGATGAGACCACCGTCCTCGCGCAGCCCGGTGACCCGGTAGGTGGCGCGGTTGACCGGCGCGGCGGTGTTGCCCTCGAACCCGAGCAACTCCCACCCGTTACGCCGAGCCTGGATCAGATCCCCCACACCGGCGGTCGTGCCCTGCAATCCCAGTGGCACGCCGTCTTCGGTGACCTTGCCCAGCCTCACCAGCTCGGCGCGCAGCGCCGCGCACACCCGGTCTGCTTGGGCGTTGCTGGGGACCAGCAACAGCGATTCCTGACCGGCAAGGGTGTCGGCGAGCCAGGCCCGCGCGGCGGCGGCCTCGGTCTGCTCGGCGGTGCCGCCCTCGACCAACCGACCATGCCGGGCATACACCCCCAACACACTCGCATCCCCCTCGCGTAGCCGCAGTGACGCGCCGCGTTCCCACTCGGCCCGAAACCGACGCACCTCACTCAACTGGTAATTCAGACCCCGCTGGGCGATGTCAACCAGGGCACCGCCCGGGCCGACGGCGGCGAGCTGGTGAGGGTCACCGACCAGCAGCAGCTTGACATCAGCGGCTCGACAGACTCGGTGGATCTCGGCGAGGTGCCCGGTGGCGACCATCGATGCCTCGTCCACCGTCACGATGTCCCCCGCCCGCAACGCGAACACCGCATCATCACCCACCGGGTGCCCGGCGGCCAGGCGTTGCTGGGCACCGAGCCAGCGGGTGATGTTGGAGCTGGTGACTCCCTCGGCGGTGAGGACGTTCGCGGCGTTCTGCGCGGTAGTCAACCCAAACAACCGCCGCCCCGACTGCGCCCAGGCCTCCGCCAACGCACCCACCACAAACGACTTCCCCGTCCCCGCCGCCGCCGTGATCACCTCCACCCGCGCACCCGAGGTCAACACCCCCCGCACCGCCGCCGCCTGATCCTGCCCCAACGCATGCCCGCACTCAGAGAACCGAGCGATCACCGCATCAGCCATCTCAACGCTCACCGCGGCGGCGCCCCGCTCCACCGCCGCAGCCCGCAGCGTCCGCTCGGCCACGATCTGCCCCTTCGTGGCGTACCGCTCGCACCCTGGGGCGCTCAACGCCGAGCGCCCATCCGCGAGCACGAGCTCACCCGGAGTGTCCTCGGTGGACTCCTCGATACTCACCAGCACCGCCGAGGTGAGCGCCTGGTCGGTGAGGCCCTCCAGCAACGACCGAATGTCCTCCGGTCCCAACCCGAGACGCCCGGGAAGCTGATCGCTAAGCGCCCGCATCAGATCCGAACGCGACCACGTCGCCTTGGACTCCGCGACCCGTGCCAACGCCCGCTCGATCACATCCCGCTGCGACCACGCCGCCACCTCGGGCCGCCGATCAGCTAAGCCCAGCACGTCATGCGCGACCTGGGTTAGGCCCCCGACCGTGAGCGCTTCGGCCAGCGCGGTCCACCGCTCCAGGCGCTGCTCGTGGGTCTCCCCCTGGTGTGACTTCGCCGTGCGGGTCGCCAGCGTGGCCTGCTGGAAGATTTCCCGCAGCTCCGGAGGGCTCGGCTCCCGCCCATACCGCTCCCGAAACGCCGCCGTCAACTGCTCAGCTTTCGGCCCGATCGCACAGCGGCGGGAGGAAAACCGATCCCGCATCTCCTGCGAGACCCCCACGATCTCCCGCGACCGACCATCGGGACGGGCCTCGAACCACACCCCCACCGCCTGATCCAGGTAGGCCTCCATCACCCGCTCCGCGATCGCCCCCGCCGCCCCCCGATGCGCATGCAACGCCCGGGAGTCCACCGACCGCCACACCCCATCAGCGCACCGCACCCGGTTCAAGATCGCCTGGTGCACATGCAGCTGAGGGTCCCGATCCCGGGAATCATGCTGCAAAAACTGGGCCACCACGAAGGCGTGGGCATCAGTCCACCGACCCGCGCCACCCCCGTGATGACCCACCCGCGAGTAACCCGCCACGTCCTGGAGGTAGTCCACCGCCGCCCGGGAACCCGCCAACACGGCATCCTCCACCGCCTTGGTCAGCGCCCCCCACGCCTCGGCGGCCTCCAGGTCACCCGCGCCGCGGGCGCCGTCA